>OKMP01000002.1_pt1 | contig 43876 bp, 36 predicted proteins | sample 1611241 | NCBI WGS metagenome assembly OKMP01 (sample SAMN04436722, study PRJEB24849) | human gut metagenome | biome: human gut; feature: NICU; material: stool | host: Homo sapiens | place: USA: Saint Louis, MO | collected 2010-10-07
GACGGGCATGCAGGCCATGTTCGTTACGCACCACGTACTCTGCGCTCAGCAGGTCGTCCGTCAGCGCATCGTCGCTGGTCAGCAGGGCCAGCACCGTCGCCGCGTCTGCGTTCAGCAGTTTTTCAGCTTTATTGTTCAGCAGCAGCTCGCCAAGGCGCTTCAGCACGGAAACCGGCTGATCGTCAGCCATGGCAACCGTTACCAGCATCGCGGCGCGTTCGCCGTCTGTCTCAAAGGCAACCGCAGCACGGCTGACCGCGATAGCACTGCGCAGGTTGCCTTCAGCACTGTCGTTCAGCCAGATGCCCTGACCCAGGTTTAAAGGCTTATCATTGATGGTGCGGGTCACAAAGGCGGTATCAGCCGCCCCCACCTCTTTCAGGCGAGCCGCGTTCAGCGCCTGGAGCGTCACCAGATCGGACGCAACGACGTCCAGCATCAGGGTTTCATTATCCAGCTTCAGCGCTTCGCTCTGTTTTTCGCCCATCAGCAGGGCACGCAGCTCTTCAGCAGTGGTGGCGGATTTAAGCTGTTCCGCGACGGCATCATCGCTCAGCACGTGCGTCAGCTGACGCAGCAGGCCCAGATGTTCGTCACCGCTGGCCGCGATACCGATCGCCACGTAAGCCACCTGCCCCTCGCCCCAGAGCACGCCCTGCGGGAACTGGTAAACCTGCACGCCGGTTTTCAGCACCTGATCGCGGGTGTCCGTGGTGCCGTGCGGAATTGCAATACCGTTACCGAGGAAGGTGGAGGTCTGCTGTTCACGCGCCAGCATGCCGTTGACGTAGCCGTCCGCCACGTTGCCAGCCTGCACGAGCGCAGCGGCGACCTGGCGAATAGCCTCTTCTTTATTCCCGGCCTGTTCGCCCGGGTGGATATCCTGAACAGATAACTGGAACATGATTCTCCTCTCCTGCTGAAATTGAATCGTTTCAGCTTAACTGAGAAAATATGCGCTAACCTGCTTCTACAGGACATGCAAGATAGCGCTGAAACGTTTCAAGAAGTCTTGTCTTTTCTACAAAAGGTTGCAAGAAAAGTTACATTTCTTGTTGCAGAATTTAGAAGTGCAGCACATTTCTTCTTCAATAGGGAGGTTTTTGCTGATGTTCAGCAAACAGGTTCAGCAAGCTTCAGCGAAACAGCGTTAAACTGAAATGCTATTTTGATTTATTGTGGCAATCTTGATTTTGCCCTCTGTTTATTTAATGACAGGCGGCGTAAACTCCGCCTCTCTCTGTTACTCGCAAAGACTGAACATGCATAACACCCCCGCTGCCGCCTCACCAAAGCCCTTTGATTTGACGTCAACGGCGTTTTTGATTGTTGCTTTCCTCACCGGTATTGCCGGTGCGTTACAAACGCCTACGCTGAGCCTGTTTCTGACCAACGAAGTCCACGCGCGTCCGGCGATGGTTGGCTTCTTCTTCACCGGGAGCGCCATCATTGGCATCCTGGTCAGCCAGTTTCTGGCCGGGCGTTCCGACAGAAAAGGCGATCGCAAAAGCCTGATTGTTTTTTGCTGTCTGCTGGGCGTTTTCGCCTGCGTGTTGTTTGCCTGGAACCGCAACTATTTCATTCTGCTGTTTGTTGGGGTGTTCCTGAGCAGCTTCGGCTCGACCGCCAACCCGCAGATGTTCGCCCTTGCCCGCGAGCATGCCGACCGCACCGGGCGGGAAGCGGTGATGTTCAGCTCGATACTGCGCGCGCAGGTGTCGCTTGCGTGGGTGATTGGCCCCCCGCTCGCCTACGCACTGGCAATGGGTTTTGGCTTTACGGTAATGTACCTCAGCGCGGCGGTAGCCTTCGTGGTGTGTGGCGCAATGGTATGGTTCTTCCTGCCTTCCATGCGTAAAGAGCCGAAAGTGGCGACCGGTACGCTGGAAGCACCGCGGCGTAACCGGCGCGACGCACTACTGTTATTCATTATCTGTACGCTGATGTGGGGAACGAACAGCCTCTATATCATTAATATGCCGTTGTTTATTATTGATGAGCTGCATCTGCCGGAGAAGCTGGCCGGGATCATGATGGGAACCGCCGCGGGGCTTGAGATCCCCACCATGCTGATTGCGGGCTATTACGCGAAGCGCTTCGGCAAGCGCTTTTTGATGCGCATCGCCGCCGTTGCCGGGCTGCTGTTTTATGTCGGTATGCTGACGGTTCATACGCCAGCCCTGCTTCTTGCTTTACAGCTGCTGAACGCCATTTACATCGGCATTCTGGCCGGTATCGGCATGCTCTACTTCCAGGATCTGATGCCGGGTCAGGCAGGCGCTGCCACCACCCTTTATACTAATACCACCCGCGTGGGCTGGATTATTGCAGGCTCACTGGCGGGCGTTGTGGCTGAAATCTGGAACTATCATACGGTGTTCTGGATTGCGCTGGTGATGTGCGTCCTGACGCTGAGCTGCCTGACGCGGATCAAAGACGTTTAAGGCGCGGTGAGCGCTTCCAGCTCAAGCAGGTAAGTGATGGCTTGCTGGCGCGTACTGCCGCACATTTCGGCGCCAGGCTGGAGCCCGGAGCACACCTTCGGGCGTAAAGGCGAGCCAAAGATCATGCACAGGTTGGAGTCAGAGAGCTGAACGCAGCGGGTATTGGCAGGCTTGCCTTGTGGCATGCCTGGAATGGGGCTTGAGATGGACGGTGCGGTACAGCACGCGCCACAGTCGGAACGACAATCCATACATGCTCTCTGTTGGTGGCAGATGCCCGCGCAGTCGGGCATTGCGCGCACAGTAACACCTTTTATGTATTGATAGCAAAACCCACGAATTCCGCTTGCCTGAAAGGCCGCGCGCGAGTAATTTGGCGCGATATTTTTTACCTCCCGTAAACAGGATTACTGCAATGCCAAGAGCGAACGAAATCAAGAAAGGTATGGTACTGAATTACAACGGCAAACTGCTGATTGTGAAAGATATCGACATTCAGGCACCCAGCGCCCGTGGCGCAGCAACGCTGTATAAAATGCGTTTCTCCGATGTCCGTACCGGCCTGAAAGTGGAAGAACGTTTTAAAGGCGACGATATCGTGGATACCGTGACCCTGACCCGTCGCTACGTTGATTTTTCTTATATCGACGGCAACGAATACGTGTTCATGGATAAAGAAGATTACACCCCGTATATCTTCACCAAAGATCAGATCGAAGAAGAGCTGCTGTTTATTCCTGAAGGTGGAATGCCGGACATGCAGGTGCTGACCTGGGATGGCGTGTTGCTGGCGCTGGAGCTGCCGCAGACCGTTGATCTGGAAATCGTTGAAACGGCACCGGGCATCAAAGGCGCGTCTGCAAGCGCGCGTAACAAACCGGCTACCCTGACTACCGGTCTGGTCGTACAGGTGCCAGAATACCTGTCAGCGGGCGAGAAAATCCGTATCCATATCGAAGAAAAACGCTATATGGGTCGCGCTGACTGATTGTGGCGTTTGCCGGGTGGCGGCTGCGCCTTACCCGGCCTACAAAAACACAAAAACCGGCCTCAGAGCCGGTTTTTCGTAGGCCCGGTAAGCGTAGCGCCACCGGGCAATCAGGCTTACAGAAGCTCTGGATACTTCGTCATTTTCAGCGCCAGCTCGATACCGCGCACTTCCGCCATCCCTTTCAGACGGCCAATCGCCGAATACCCTGGATTCGTTTTCTTGCGCAGATCGTCCAGCATCTGATGCCCGTGATCCGGACGGAACGGGATAGGACGTACATCCCCCGCCTGCTTACGACGTACTTCTTCAGAGAGAATGGCATCCACCACCGCAACCATGTTCACGTCGCCGCCAAGGTGGGCTGCTTCATGGAAGGTTTTTGGATTCTCTTCACGGCAGGTTGCACGCAGGTGAGTGAAATGAATGCGATCCCCGAAGGTTTCGATCATCCGCACCAGATCGTTATCCGCACGCACGCCGTAAGAGCCCGTACACATGGTAAAGCCGTTGTAGATGCTGTCCACCGTCTCTTTTAGCCACTGCATATCCTCAATGGTCGACACGATACGCGGCAGGCCAAGGATTGGACGCGGAGGATCGTCCGGATGAACCGCCAGCCGCACGCCCGCTTCTTCTGCCACCGGCACGATAGCGCGCAGGAAGTGCGCCATGTTTTCACGCAGCTGGTTTTTATCGATATCGCCATATTCCGCCAGGCGCGCGCGGAACTGATCGAGGGTATAGCCCTCTTCCGCCCCCGGCAGGCCCGCGATAATATTGCGAACCAGCTTCTCAATGTCCGCTTCACTGGCGGCATTGAACCACGCCAGCGCCTGCTGCTGCTCTTCGGCGGTGTAGTCTGCTTCCGCCCCCGGACGCTTCAGAATGTGCAGCTCGAAAGCCGCAAAAGCGATTTGATCGAAACGCAGCGCCTTCGAACCATCGGCCATTTCATATTCCAGGTCGGTACGCGTCCAGTCCAGAATTGGCATAAAGTTATAGCAGACGGTATCAATACCGCAGGCCGCCAGGTTACGAATGCTCTGCTGATAATTCGCAATCCAGGTTTCACACTCACCGGAGTGGGTTTTGATATCTTCGTGAACCGGAATACTTTCCACGACAGACCAGGTTAGACCCTTCTCTGCCAGCTGTGCCTGACGCTTTAGGATTTCCTCCACCGGCCACACCTGACCGTTCGGAATATGATGCAGCGCCGTGACCACACCCGTTGCGCCAGCCTGACGCACATCATCAAGAGAAACCGGATCGTTCGGCCCGTACCAACGCCAGGTTTGTTCCATTGCCCCACCCTCTCAAGTTGTTATACCAATATGGATTACCTCAATGACGACTACCATACATGTTTAATCGAAGTGGTCAACACAGCGCGCGACATTGATTGATCAAACTCACATAACCGGGATATTTACGGCTTACCAATTTAATTTGTTGTCATATAACTTTACACTGGCATTGTTAATTAATGGTTAATCAGGTGTGTACTACATGAAGACTATTGCCTCCACCGCGCTTCCTGCTCATGTCCAGCAGCCCCGCTACGATCGCGAGCAGTTACGCTCCCGCATCGTCCATTTCGGCTTTGGCGCGTTCCACCGGGCGCATCAGGCGTTGTTAACAAACCGGGTGCTGAACGCCAAAGGAGGCGACTGGGGTATTTGTGAGATTAGCCTCTTTAGCGGCGATGTTCTCATGCGCCAGCTCCGCGCGCAGGATCATCTGTTTACCGTGCTGGAGAAAGGTGCCGAAGGCAATCAGCCCATTATTATCGGTGCGGTAAAAGAGTGCCTGAACGCAAAACTCGACTCGCTGGCAGCCATTATTGAGAAGTTCTGCGAACCGCAGGTGGCCATTGTCTCCCTCACCATTACCGAAAAAGGCTACTGCATCGATCCGGCGACGGGGAAACTGGATATGCACAACAGCCGCATTCTGCACGATCTTGAGCATCCGTCTGAGCCGCATTCCGCGCCGGGTATTCTGGTCGAAGCGCTTCATCGCCGCCGCGAGCGCAGCCTGCCAGCGTTTACCGTGCTCTCCTGCGACAATATTCCCGACAACGGCCACGTGGTGAAAAATGCCGTTCTCGGCATGGCCGGAAAGCGATCCGCAGAGCTGGCCGGATGGATCGAGGCGCACGTGAGCTTCCCTGGCACCATGGTCGACCGAATCGTGCCCGCCGCCACTGACGCCTCACTCGCGGAAATCACCCAGGAACTTGGCGTTGAAGATCCCTGCGCCATCAGCTGTGAACCGTTCATTCAGTGGGTAGTGGAAGATAACTTTGTCGCCGGGCGTCCGGAATGGGAGGTTGCAGGCGTACAGATGGTTGAGGATGTCCTGCCCTGGGAGCAGATGAAGCTGCGGATGCTGAACGGCAGCCACTCCTTCCTGGCGTATCTGGGCTACCTTGCCGGCTACGCGCACATAAATGAATGTATGCAGGACGACAGCTTCCGCGAGGCTGCCCGCAGGCTGATGCTGAATGAGCAGGCCCCTACGCTGCGCATCACCAACGTCGATCTGACAGCCTATGCTGACAGCCTGCTTGACCGCTTCGCCAACCCGGCGCTACAGCACCGCACCTGGCAAATCGCTATGGACGGCAGTCAGAAGCTGCCTCAGCGCATGCTGGATGGGATCCGCATGCATCTTGAGCGTAACACCGCCTGGCCATTACTGGCGCTGGGCGTCGCAGGCTGGATGCGCTACGTCAGCGGGACGGACGACCAGGGCAACGCCATTGACGTGCGCGATCCGCTGAGCGACAAGTTTCAGGCCATTGTCGCTACCAGCAGTGACGCAGAACGCGTTAGCGCCCTGCTGAGGCTAAAAGAAATCTTTGGCGACGACCTGCCGCAAAACCCTGTCTTTGTCGAGGCAATCACCGGCGCGTACCAGCGCCTCGTCCGGCTCGGCGCGCGTCAGGCCGTTATCGAAACGTTAAAAATTTAGCGATTATTGCGTTTAAGGCGAACGGTTTTACGCTCCGTTCGCCCTCCCTCTTCTCAATGCCCGATTTTTTCGTCAGGATGATAGATAGTTGTTACTACATCACAATTATTTATCGGAGCGCACGTGACCAAAACCAACCTGATCACCGGTTTTCTCGGCAGCGGTAAAACTACGTCCATTCTGCATTTGCTGGCCAATAAAGATCCGGCGGAAAAGTGGGCCGTGCTGGTCAACGAATTTGGCGAAGTGGGGATCGACGGCGCGTTGCTCGCCGACAGCGGCGCGATGGTGAAAGAGATCCCGGGCGGGTGTATGTGCTGCGTGAATGGTCTGCCGATGCAGGTCGGGCTGAATACGCTGCTGCGTCAGGGCAAGCCTGACCGTCTGCTGATTGAACCCACTGGGCTGGGTCATCCGAAGCAAATTCTTGATTTACTGACCGCCCCGGTCTACGAGCCGTGGCTTGAGCTGCGTGCGACGCTTTGCCTGCTCGACCCCCGCCAGCTGCTGGATGAAAAAGCGATCAATAACGACAATTTCCGCGACCAGCTCGCCTCGGCAGATATCATCGTGGCGAATAAATCCGATCGCGCGACGCCTGAAAGTCAGGCCGCGTTCAATGCCTGGTGGCAGCAGGCTGGCGGTGGACGTCAGTATGTGCAGACCACCCAGGGCAACATTGATGGCGCCCTGCTCGATCTTCCCCGCCTCAACCAGACGCAACTGCCTGCCAGCGCAGAGCATTCGCATAGCCACGGCGCGAAGCAAGGTCTGGCTGCGCTGAGCCTGCCCGAACATCAGCGCTGGCGTCGAAATCTGAACAGCGGCCAGGGACACCAGGCCTGCGGCTGGATCTTCGATGCCGATACGGTTTTCGACACCATTGGTATACTGGAATGGGCGAGACTGGCGCCGGTTGAGCGGGTAAAAGGGATCATGCGCACCCCGGATGGTCTGGTGCGCATTAATCGTCAGGGCGAGGATTTCTTTATAGAAACCCAGAACGTCGCACCACCCGACAGCCGGATAGAGTTAATTAGTGCGGTTAATACCGACTGGAATGCCCTCCAGTCAAGCCTGTTGAAGCTTCGTTTAAGTTTGGGCGGCTAACGTTGCCCCTGATTTCACACATTGCTGAAGACTATGACGACTCGACTTCCTGCTATTTTATTGCTCAACGCTGCCGGTCTGGCGCTCTTTTTCTCCTGGTATATCCCGGCGGATCACGGTTTCTGGTTCCCGCTGGATTCCGGGCTGTTCCACTTCTTTAACCAGGCGCTGGCGAAGAGTGAAGCCTTCCTGTGGCTGGTGGCGATCACCAACAACCGCGCGTTTGACGGCTGTTCGCTGCTGGCAATGGGCTGTCTGATGCTCTCCTTCTGGCTGAAGGAGGACAAAACGGGTCGTCGTCGTATTCTGATTATCGGCCTGGTCATGCTGCTGGCAGCCGTGATTATCAACCAGCTGGCGCAGCATCTGATGCCGGTTAAACGCGCCAGTCCGTCGCTCTCTTTCCCGAATATTAACCGCGTCAGCGAGCTGCTTCATATTCCAACCAAAGACGCCTCGAAGGACAGCTTCCCGGGCGACCACGGTATGATGCTGCTGATTTTTGCTGGCTTCATGCTGCGCTATTTCGGTAAAAAAGCCTTCGCCATCGCCCTGGTTATTGTGGTGGTATTTGCATTCCCGCGGGTGATGATTGGTGCTCACTGGCTGACAGATATCGCCGTAGGCTCCCTCACGGCGGTGTTAATTGGTTTACCCTGGGTGCTGATGACTCCCCTGAGCGATCGCGTAATAAGTATTTTTGATCGCTATCTTCCCGGCAAATTTAAACAAGTCTGAAACAAATAAATAACGCTAATTAACACCATTCATCAGGGATCGTTTTCGATCCCTGAGTCACTTCTTTCCGGCATCATTCAGCGCTGTCATCATTCCGTCATACAATTCGTGATAAAAATGAAGCAATTGCAGGGATTACCGGTATGAATGGCGGCATTTTGAGCAATTCCGCACTGTAACGTTGTGTATCACATTTTCTTATAAAAAAACGGTCTTTTTTGCTCGCAATGCCCTTTGCAATCGGTTAACCTCGAACTCGTTTTGCCCCATTGAGATAATTATTATCGTGGTGAATAATTTTGTGCGTTGTGCCACAGATTTCACCATAAAGAATTGTCTCATTGTGAACAGATAATTAGTCTCGTCACGGTTGGCATTTTTATAACGATATTTTCGTTAAGGACTTCAAGGGAAAACAAACAAAATGGTCAAATCTCAACCAATTTTGAGATATATCTTGCGGGGGATCCCGGCGATTGCAGTGGCGGTTCTGCTTTCGGCATGTAGTACGACGAACACCGCGAAGAATATGCATCCTGAGACGCGTGTTGTGGGAATGGAAGATTCCTCTTCACTGCAAGCCTCTCAGGATGAATTTGAAAATATGGTACGTAATCTCGACGTTAAGTCGCGTATTATGGATCAGTATGCTGACTGGAAAGGCGTGCGTTACCGCCTGGGCGGCAGCACCAAGAAAGGCATCGATTGCTCCGCATTCGTACAGCGTACTTTCCGTGAGCAGTTTGGGTTAGACCTTCCGCGTTCTACTTATGAACAGCAGGAAATGGGCAAGTCCATTTCGCGCACTAAACTGCGGACGGGCGATTTAGTCCTGTTCAGAGCAGGTTCAACCGGTCGACACGTTGGCATCTATATCGGTAACGATCAGTTTGTCCATGCTTCCACCAGCAGTGGTGTGACGATTTCCAGCATGAACGAACCTTACTGGAAGAAGCGCTACAACGAAGCTCGCCGCGTTCTGAGCCGTAGTTAATATTGCTGTCGTATCGTTGGTTATCCCTTGGCTGGCGATACGATTAAAAAAGCACTGCTCCGGCAGTGTTTTTTTTTGCCCGTTACACTGATAGACATCCCGCGTCATTTCAGGAATCACGACATCTATGTTTACCCGCTACTTCTCCAGCAACCGCAAGATACTGTTTCTCAGTATTCTGACGGGGTTGTTTACCGCCCTGCTTCTGAGTGCGTTACAGTTTTACTGGAGTTATCACAAGCGAGAAGTCAGGTACGATACCCTCATTACGGATTTAAGCGTCTACATGGAGAGCTTTTTCGACGAGCTTAAAACCTCTATTGATACGCTCCAGCCGCTCACGCTGAACAGCTGTGAAGAGGTCAGTGCGGCGCTCACCTCACGCGCGGCCTTCAGTATTAACGTGCGCGCCTTTTTGCTGGTCCGGGATAAACAGGCCTTCTGCTCTTCGGCAACAGGTCCGATGAATACCCCAATGGAAACGCTTATCCCTCAGCTACACATCAGCAAACCTGTTGATATCGCGCTCCTGCCGGGTACGCCCATGCTGCCGGATAAACCCGCGATCGCTATCTGGTATCGCAATCCGCTGGTAAAAGACGGCGGCGTATTTACCTCCGTGAACATCAACCTGACGCCTTACCTTCTTTATACGTCACGTCAGGATGAATTTTCCGGAATATCGATCGTCATTGGCGACTCCGCGTTATCCACCCAGTCCGGAATGCTGGTTCAGGCGCGGGATTTGCCTGAGGTCCCTGCCCGCACCGCCACGCTGAAAAATATTCCTCTGACCGTTAACGTCTATGCGCAAGCCTGGAAGACCGATGAACTGCTCTACGCCGTGTTCTTCGGCCTGGTCTGCGGTATTGCGGCAGGTCTGCTGAATTTCTATATTCTCACTATCCGTCTGAATCCCGGGAAAGAGATCCTTACGGCCATCAAGCACGACCAGTTCTACGTGGTCTATCAGCCCGTCGTGGATGCGCAGTCGCTCAGAATGACAGGGCTGGAAGTCCTGATGCGCTGGAAGCACCCGGTGATGGGCGAAATTCCACCGGATGCCTTTATTAATTTTGCTGAAGCGCAGAAGCTGATTGTCCCGCTGACGCTGCATCTTTTTGACCTGATTATCCGCGATGCCCCTGTCCTGCAAACGGTGCTCCCGCCTGGGGCCAAGTTTGGGATCAACATCGCACCCGGTCATCTGCATGCGGAAAGCTTTAAGGAGGATATGCGCGCGTTTGCCGCTGCCCTTCCGCCCGATCACTTCCAGATTGTGCTGGAAATAACCGAGCGCGACATGATCAACCACCGCGAGGCAAATCAGCTGTTTGAATGGCTGCACAGTGAAGGTTTTGAAATCGCCATCGATGATTTTGGCACCGGCCACAGCGCGCTGATCTATCTGGAACGCTTCACGATGGATTACCTGAAAATTGACCGTGGCTTCGTGAATGCCATCGGGACTGAAACCGTTACCTCGCCAGTGCTTGACGCGGTGCTGACGCTGGCAGAACGCCTGAATATGTTAACCGTCGCCGAGGGTGTTGAAACGCCCGAGCAGGCGGCGTGGCTGCGCGAGCATGGCGTGAACTATCTTCAGGGCTACTGGATCGGCCGACCAATGCCGCTGGAGCAGTTCAGGACGTGGCAACCCGACATCACGCTCGGGGAATAATTTCACAATCACGGCGCTGTCCCTTATTATTCTCCTCAACCGAGCCTGCCTGTGAACAAAGGGATCCGCCGCACTATGATTATGCGCGTTGTATTGATGCTGTTGGCGCTGGTGAGCCTGTCGAGCCAGGCGCAGACCATCAAAGAGAGCACGGCCTTTGCCGTCATTGGCGAGCCGAAGTATGCGGTCAACTTTACTCACTACGATTATGTGAACCCCGCCGCCCCGAAAGGCGGGAACGTGACGCTTTCCGCGACCGGAACGTTTGACAACTTTAACCGCTTCGCCCTGCGCGGCGTGGCGGCAGCGCGTACCGAATCCCTCTATGACACGCTGTTCGTCACCTCCGACGACGAGCCCGGCAGCTATTATCCCCTGGTCGCTGAGAACGTGCGTTACGCCGATGATTTTAGCTGGGCAGAAATCGCGATTAATCCGCGGGCGCGTTTTCACGACGGTACGCCGGTTAGCGCCCGCGATGTGGCGTTCACCTTTCATAAATTTATGACCGAAGGCGTGCCGCAGTTTCGTCTGGTGTACAAGGGCACCACGGTGAAAGCCATCGCCCCGCTGACCGTGCGAATCGAACTCCCTGAGCCAAACAAAGAGAATATGCTGAGCCTGTTCTCCCTGCCCGTCATGCCCGAATCATTCTGGAAAAACCATAAGCTGAGCGATCCCCTCTCTTCCCCGCCGCTGGCCGGAGGACCGTATCGCATTACCGACTGGCGAATGGGCCAGTACGTGATCTATTCCCGCGTGAAAGATTACTGGGCAGCCACGCTGCCGGTAAACCGGGGCCGCTGGAACTTCGATACAATCCGCTACGACTACTACCTGGATGATAACGTGGCCTTCGAGGCGTTTAAGGCAGGCGCATTTGATTTACGTGTCGAGAACAGCGCCAAAAACTGGGCGACCCGGTATATCGGAAAAAATTTCGCGAAAGGCTATATCGTTAAAGACGAACATAAAAACGAATCCGCGCAGGACACGCGCTGGCTGGCGTTTAATATTCAGCGCCCGGTTTTTTCCGATCGTCGGGTGCGTGAAGCTATTACCCTGGCGTTTGATTTCGAATGGATGAACAAAGCGCTGTTTTACGGAGCCTACAGCCGGGCGAACAGCTATTTCCAGAATACTGAATATGCCGCCCGTGATTATCCCCACGCGGACGAGCTGGTTTTGCTGGCGCCAATGAAAGCGGAGCTCCCGCCGGAAGTGTTCACCCGCCTATTTGAACCGCCAGAATCCGACGGAAATGGGTTCGACCGGGACAACCTGCTGAAAGCCAGCAAACTGCTGGATGACGCTGGCTGGGTGTTGAAAAATCGGCTACGAGTAAATGTTAAAACTGGTAAGCCGTTCAGCTTCGAACTGCTGATTGCCTCCGGCGCAAACGATCAGTGGGTGCTGCCGTTTAAGAAGAACCTTGCCCGTCTTGGGGTGACCATGAATATCCGGCAGGTCGATATTGCCCAGCTGACCAACCGCAAGCGCAGTCGCGATTACGACATGATGCAAACCCTGTGGGCTGCCCAGCCGTGGCCGAGTTCAGACCTGCAAATCTCCTGGGCATCGGGGTATATCGACTCCTCCTACAACGCTCCGGGGGTAAAGAGTCCGGTGATTGATGCGCTGATCGCGAAAATCGTTGCCGCTCAGGGCGATAAAGAGAAACTTCTGCCGCTCGGGCGCGCGCTTGACCGGGTGTTAACCTGGAACTATTACATGCTGCCGATGTGGTACATGGGTGAAGATCGCGTGGCCCGCTGGGACAAATTCTCCCTGCCCGCCGTTCGCCCGGTTTATACGCTTGGTTTTGATACGTGGTGGTATGACGTGAATAAAGCCGCAAAACTGCCCGCAGCGCGGCGTTGAGGAGTGACGATGGGCGCTTATCTTATCCGCAGGCTGCTGCTGGTTATCCCGACGCTATGGGCCATCATTACCATTAACTTTTTTATCGTGCAGATTGCCCCCGGCGGCCCGGTGGACCAGGCGATTGCGGCCATAGAATTTGGTCACGCTGGCGGCATGCCGGGCGGCGGCGGTGAAGGAATGGGGGCCAGCCATGCCCGGACGGGCGTGGGCAATATCAGCGAAAGCCACTACCGGGGCGGTCGGGGACTGGATCCGGAGGTGATCGCCGAGATCACCCATCGCTATGGTTTTGACAAGCCGCTGCACGAGCGTTATTTCAGGATGCTCTGGGATTATGTCCGTTTCGATTTTGGCGACAGCCTGTTTCGCAGCGCCTCGGTGCTAACCCTGATCAAGCAAAGCCTTCCGGTTTCCATCACGCTCGGACTGTGGGGGACGCTGATTATTTATCTGGTCTCCATTCCGCTGGGGATCCGCAAAGCGGTCTACAACGGTAGCCGTTTTGATATCTGGAGCAGCACGTTCATTATCATCGGCTACGCTATCCCGGCGTTTCTGTTTGCCGTGCTGCTGATTGTCTTTTTCGCTGGCGGCAGTTATTTCGACCTCTTCCCGCTGCGCGGGCTGGTCTCTGCGGATTTCAGCACGTTGCCGTGGTATCAGAAAATCACCGATTACTTCTGGCACATCACGCTTCCGGTGCTGGCGACGGTTATCGGCGGTTTTGCGGCGCTTACGATGCTGACCAAAAATGCCTTTCTTGATGAGATCCGCAAACAGTACGTCGTCACCGCGCGCGCCAAAGGCGTCGGTGAAAAGCAGATTATGTGGAAGCACGTTTTTCGTAACGCCATGCTGCTGGTGATTGCCGGTTTTCCCGCCACGTTCATCAGTATGTTTTTTACCGGCTCTCTGCTGATAGAAGTGATGTTCTCTCTCAACGGTTTAGGGCTGCTCGGCTATGAGGCCACCGTCTCCCGTGATTACCCGGTGATGTTTGGCACACTGTACATTTTCACCCTGATCGGCCTGCTGCTGAATATCATCAGCGATATCAGCTATACGCTGGTCGATCCCCGTATCGATTTTGAGGGCCGCTGATGTTGCGTTTAAGCCCCGTCAATCAGGCCCGCTGGGCGCGCTTTCGCCACAACCGTCGCGGCTACTGGTCGCTGTGGATCTTCGCCGTCCTGTTCGCCTTAAGTCTGTGTTCCGAACTGATTGCCAACGATAAACCCCTGCTGGTGCATTTCAAAGATCGCTGGTACGTGCCGGTGCTTACTACCTATAGCGAAAGCGATTTTGGCGGTCCGTTTGCGACGCCAGCCGAATATCAGGATCCCTGGTTACGTGAACAGATCGCGCAGCACGGCTGGGCGCTTTGGGCACCGATTCGTTTTGGCGCGAACAGTATTAACTACGCCACGTCCACCCCCTTCCCTTCCCCGCCTTCCTCGCAGAACTGGCTGGGAACGGACGCCAACGGCGGCGATGTGCTGGCGCGCATCCTCTATGGCACCCGCATCTCGCTCCTGTTTGGGCTGCTTCTGACGCTCTTTAGCAGCGTAATGGGCGTCGTGGCGGGCGCCGTGCAGGGCTATTACGGTGGAAAAATCGATTTGTGGGGGCAGCGCGTAATTGAAGTCTGGTCCGGTATGCCGACGCTGTTTCTGATTATCCTGCTGTCCAGCGTAGTACAGCCTGGCTTCTGGTGGCTGTTAGGCATCACCGTCCTGTTCGGCTGGATGGCACTGGTCGGCGTGGTGCGCGCGGAGTTTCTGCGCACGCGAAATTACGATTATATTCGCGCCGCGCAGGCATTAGGCGTGAGCGATCGCGCAATTATCTTCCGTCACATGCTTCCCAATGCGGTGGTGGCGACCCTCACCTTCCTGCCGTTTATTTTGTGTAGCTCCATTACCACCCTGACGTCGCTCGATTTTCTTGGTTTCGGTTTGCCGCTGGGCTCACCGTCTCTTGGCGAACTGCTGTTGCAGGGCAAAAACAACCTCCAGGCCCCCTGGCTGGGCATCGCCGCATTCCTCTCCGTGGCTGTGCTGCTTTCCCTGCTGATTTTTATTGGCGAAGCCGTGCGCGATGCCTTCGATCCCAACAAGGCGGTATGACATGACCCGGCCTCTTCTGAGCATAGAAAATCTGTCGATTGCGTTTTCAAAGCAGGGCGAATCTCGCCCGGTGGTGACGGATTTATCGTTGCAGATCCAGCGCGGAGAGACGCTGGCGCTGGTCGGGGAATCCGGCTCCGGTAAGAGCGTTTCGGCACTGTCGGTGCTGCGCCTGCTCCCTTCCCCGCCGGTCAGCTATCCGCAGGGGGATATTCTGTTCCATGGACAATCCCTGCTGAACGCTGATGAGCAAACCCTGCGCGGCATTCGTGGCAATAAGATTGCCATGATTTTTCAGGAGCCGATGGTGTCGCTCAATCCATTGCATACGCTGGAAAAACAGCTCTATGAAGTGCTGTCACTTCATCGGGGAATGCGTAAAGAGGCAGCGCGGGGGGAAATTCTGGACTGCCTTGAACGCACCGGCATTCGTAATGCGGCGAAACGGCTGAACGATTTCCCGCATCAGCTTTCCGGCGGCGAGCGCCAGCGCGTGATGATCGCGATGGCGCTGCTGACGCGCCCCGAACTGTTGATTGCGGATGAACCCACCACCGCGCTGGACGTCACGGTGCAGGCGCAAATTCTGCAACTGCTGCGTGAACTGCGCGACGAGCTGAACATGAGCCTGCTGTTTATTACGCATAACCTGGGCATCGTGAAAAAGCTCGCTGACGCGGTGGCCGTGATGCAAAACGGCCGCTGCGTCGAACAGAACAGGGCAACTGCCCTGCTGAGCGCGTCTCAGCACCCGTATACACAGCGCCTGCTCGATAGCGAACCCTCTGGCGACCCGGTTCCGCTTAACGCTGATAGCGCACCGTTGCTGAAGGTTGAGAACCTGTCGGTGTCATTCCCGATCCGCAAAGGCATTTTGCGTCGCGTGGTCGAACACAATCATGTTCTGAAAAACATGAGCTTCTCTCTGCGTCCGGGCGAGTCGCTTGGGCTTGTGGGCGAATCCGGTTCGGGCAAAAGCACCACCGCCCTGGCGCTGCTGCGCCTGATCGCCTCGCAGGGAAGCATTCTCTTTGACGGCATGCCGCTGCAAAACCTGAGCCGCCGCCAAATGCTGCCCGTCCGCCCGCGGATGCAGGTGGTCTTTCAGGATCCGAACTCTTCGCTGAACCCGCGGCTGAGCGTATTGCAGATTATTGAAGAGGGCCTGCGCGTTCATCAGCCCGCGCTGACGGCACAACAGCGTGAAATCGACGTGAAGCGGGTGATGGCGGAAGTGGGTTTAGATCCCGATACCCGGCACCGGTATCCGGCTGAGTTTTCCGGCGGACAGCGCCAGCGTATAGCGATTGCCCGCGCGCTGATCCTGAAACCGGAGCTGATCGTGCTGGACGAGCCTACCTCTTCACTGCACCGCACCGTGCAGGCGCAAATTCTGGCGCTGCTGAAGGGGCTACAGGAAAAGCATCGGCTGGCCTATATCTTTATCAGCCACGATTTACAGGTGGTGCGTGCGCTTTGCCATCAGGTGGTGGTATTGCGGCAGGGAGAAGTCGTTGAGCAGGGAGAGTGCCAGCGCGTATTCACTGCGCCTGCGCAGGATTACACGCGCCAGCTATTGTCCGCTGACTAGCACTCAGAAAGGATATTGACCGGAGAACGGTTCGGCAATCGCCACGCCGAAGTTTTTCAGACGGCAGGTCGCAGCAAATTCATCCTGGCTGTTAACAAACAGGCACGGCTCACCTTCGCATTCCAGCACGGAGCTGTCTACTTCGATGTCCGTCAGCGCCTGGCTGAGACGTTCCATAACCGGCCACGCATTTTCATCGCTCGGGCTAAGCAGCTTGAGCGCCACCAGACAATTATCCTCCCCGGCAACGCTTTGCGGAATCGGTTCAACTTTCGAACCTGCAAAACCCGTCGACCAGCGATAGCTCTGGGGCAAGCGATGGACAATGGAGAGTTGTAATGTATTCACGTTCAGATCCCCGGAAGCAAATTTACTTCACAATTTATTTACATTTATAGTAACACATCATCGCCAACCTGCACTGTTTAGCGGATTTTATAGGCGTTGCAGGCTCGCGTCGGCGCTATATGTACCCGTTTCTGCGATCTAACTCAACCTTTTTAAATACAATGATGTGACTTTTTACATAAATAGATTTTACATAAAAGAAACAAACACAGGGTAAACGAACGGAGGGTTGGTTGATATGGGTCAACAAAAAGGCCCGTCTCGGGCCTTAAGTGGTCATTTATGCGCCGTCTTTCGCGGCCGGCTGGCGTAAAGATAGAAGAGAATGGAGCAGGTCGCGCAGAGGGCAATCGCCCACAGCATCGGCCAGGCGGTATTAAACGTCGCCGTCGAGAGCAGCGCCCCGACAATCGCGCCAATCCCGAAACGGAACGTTCCTGCCAGCGACGAGGCGGTGCCCGCCATATGCGGAAATTCGTCGAGGATCACCGCCATCGCGTTGGATGAAACCATCGACACGCAGCCGACAAACGCCGCCACGCCCACCACCAGCGCCCAGAAACCGACGCCCAGCAACGCGCTCAATACCAGCCAGATAGCCATCACGAACTGGATCCACAGCCCGGCGCGGAACATATTCAGCGCCCCAACCCGCCGGACAAAGCGGCTGTTGATAATGGTCATCACAAACAGGAACACAATATTCAGCGCGAAGTAGTAACCAAAATGCTGGGGTGAAACATGGTTCAGTTCGATGTACACAAACGGCCCCGCGCTCAGGAACGAAAACATTCCGGCAAAGCTGAAGCCGCTGGCCAGCATATAGCTCAGCACACGCTTATGGCGAAACAGCGAGGCAAAGTTGCCAAGCGTGGTGCGAACGTGGAACTTCTGACGGCGCTCGACCGGCAGCGTTTCATCGATAAAGACGAAGATCATCACCGAGGCCAGCAGCGCGGCAATCGCCAGGATCCAGAAAATCGCATGCCAGCTGAACCACACCAGGACCGCCCCGCCCACCATGGGGGCGACCAGCGGCGCAATTGTCGTGACCAGCATGACGAACGACATCATGCGTGAGAACTCTTCCTTCGGGTAGACGTCGCGCATCAGCGCGTTAATCACCACGCTTGCCGCAGCCGCCGCCAGGCCATGGAAGAAGCGCATCACAATCAGCTGATCGATACTCTGCGCCAGCGCGCAGGCCACCGCCGCCGCGGCAAATATCAATGTCCCGCCCAGGATAACCGGTTTACGCCCCAGGCTGTCGGCCATTGGTCCATAAAAGAGCTGACCGAGGGCAAAACCAAGAATGTAGGTGCTGAGCGTCATCTGCGCGCTGCCTGCCGGTACGCCAAACTGAGCGGAAATCACCGGCAGCGCGGGCAGATACATATCGATAGACAGCGGCATCAGCATGGCCAACAGGCCAAGGATAAATACGATTTTAAACGACGAGTGTGGCCTGGTGGTCACAGGGTTCTCCTGAATTTAGCGTGAAAGCAGCCCGACGCTGGCAATCTCTTCTTCCGTCAGCGGGCGATATTCCCCTGGCGCCAGGTCTGGATCGAGTTCAATCGCGCCGATACGTTCACGATGCAGCCACAACGTGGTTGCCCACGGCGGCAAACATCCGTTTCACCTGGTGGTAGCGGCCTTCACTGATGGTCAGACGGACGTCCGTTGGGGTAATGACTTCCAGCACCGCCGGTTTGGTCAGATCTTTTTCATTATGTAGCTGAACGCCTTTCGCGAATTGCTCTGCCGTGTCATCCGAGACCGGCGACTCAAGTGTCACCCGATAGGTTTTCTCACAGTGATGGCGCGGGGAGGTGATGCGGTGCGACCACTGACCGTCATCGGTCATCAGCACCAGGCCGGTGGTATCAATATCCAGTCGCCCTGCCGCATGCAGCTTGTGCGCCACAGGTTCGTCGAGGAAGTAGAGCACCGTCGGGTGATCCGGATCGTCCGTTGAACAGACGTAACCTTCCGGTTTGTTGAGCATGAAGTAGCGCGGGCCATTCTGCTGGGTCAGCGGGTTGCCGTCATACTCCACCTGGTGGTCAGGCTGGAGTTTAAAAGCGCTGTCTTTCACAATGTCGCCGTCCACAGTTACGCGGCTGGCGCGAATTTCACGCCCGGCAATAGCGCGGCTTACGCCGAGTTGCTGAGCGATAAACTTATCAAGTCGCATGAAATCTTTTTAGCCTTAATGGTGCTGGAAGTCGGACTACGCGTCCGAAAAAGAAGCAGTCAGAAACAGTTCAGTATAATGGTCTGGTTGCGCCACTCAAGGGAAAAAGTTTCGTGGCATACTATATGCGAGTTAACTGAATAGAGAAGCCATGACGTTCACACTACGCCCCTATCAGCAAGAAGCCGTTGATGCCACCCTCGCCTGGTTTCGCAAGCACCGGGAACCCGCCGCCATCGTGCTCCCGACCGGAGCCGGTAAAAGCCTGGTGATTGCCGAACTGGCGCGGCTGGCTCGCGGGCGCGTGCTGGTGCTGGCGCACGTAAAAGAGCTGGTGGCGCAAAACCACGCCAAATATTGCGCGCTCGGCCTGGAGGCCGATATTTTTGCCGCCGGGCTGAAGCGCAAAGAGAGCCACGGGAAAGTGGTGTTTGGCAGCGTACAGTCCGTTGTGCGCAACCTGGACCTGTTTCGCAGCGAGTTTTCCCTGCTGATTGTCGATGAGTGTCACCGCATCAGCGATGACGACGACAGTCAGTATCAGCAAATCCTCACTCATCTGAGAGAGGTGAACCCTCACTTACGCCTGCTTGGCCTGACCGCCACGCCATTTCGTCTGGGCAAGGGCTGGATTTATCAGTTTCATTATCACGGCATGGTGCGTGGCGATGAAAAGGCCCTGTTCCGCGACTGTATCTATGAGCTTCCGCTGCGCTACATGATCAAGCATGGCTATCTGACGCCACCGGAGCGGCTGGATATGCCGGTCGTGCAGTACGATTTCAGCCGCTTACAGGCGCAGAGCAACGGGCTGTTCAGCGAGGCGGATCTTAACCATGAGCTGAAAAAACAGAAGCGGATCACGCCGCATATCATCAGCCAGATTGAAGAGTTTGCGCAAACGCGCAAAGGGGTGATGATTTTTGCTGCTACCGTCGAACACGCGCGTGAAATCACGGGGCTTCTGCCCACCAACGACGCGGCGTTAATTACCGGTGAAACCCCCGGGCCGGAGCGCGACAGCCTGATTGAGGCTTTCAAAGCCCAGCAGTTCCGCTACCTGGTGAATGTCTCCGTATTAACCACCGGGTTTGACGCCCCGCACGTTGACCTGATTGCGATTCTTCGCCCGACCGAATCCGTCAGCCTGTACCAGCAGATTGTCGGCCGTGGCCTGCGCCTGGCACCGGGCAAAACCGGCTGTCTGATCCTCGATTATGCCGGTAATCCGCACGATCTCTACTCCCCGGAAGTGGGCACGCCAAAAGGCAAGAGCGACAACGTGCCGGTACAGGTGTTTTGTCCGGCCTGCGGGTTTGCCAACACTTTCTGGGGCAAAACTACCGCCGACGGCACGCTGATCGAACATTTTGGCCGCCGCTGTCAGGGCTGGTTTGAAGACGATGAAGGCCATCGCGAACAGTGTGATTTCCGCTTCCGCTTCAAAAACTGCCCGCAGTGCAACGCCGAGAACGATATCGCTGCCCGCCGCTGTCGGGAGTGTGACACGGTGTTGGTCGACCCGGATGACATGCTGAAAGCGGCGCTGAAACTGAAAGATGCACTGGTGCTGCGCTGTTCCGGCATGGTCTTACAGCCCGGTGCGGATGAAAAAGGCGAGTGGCTAAAGATTACCTATTACGACGAGGACGGCGCAGACGTCAGCGAGCGGTTCAGGGTCCAGACGCCCGCCCAGCGCACCGCGTTCGAACAGCTCTTTATCCGCCCGCATACCCGCACGCCCGGCGTGCCGCTGCGCTGGATAACCGTTGCCGATATCGTGCGCCAGCAGGCGCTGCTGCGCCATCCTGATTTTGTTGTCGCCCGTAAAAAAGGGCAGTTCTGGCAGGTGCGTGAGAAGGTCTTTGACTATGAAGGACGCTTTCGCCGGGCAAACGAATTGCGCGGTTAACGGGACTTTTCGTTGATGCGCGAGCCATTTGAGTATAAAATGCCGCCCGCTTCACATCCGTGAGGCAGAACACTCACCTGCTGCTGGGTCGCCTGTAGCAGGGTTTTAAATACAGAGAGAAATCAATGTTCACTATCGAAGCAGAAGTACGTAACGTGCAGGGTAAGGGTGCGAGCCGCCGCCTGCGTAACGCTAACAAGTTCCCGGCTATCGTTTACGGTGGCGAAGCTGCTCCAGTTGCAATCGAACTGGATCACGACAAAGTGTGGAACATGCAGAACAAAGCTGAATTCTACAGCGAAGTTCTGACCATCGTTGTTGGCGGTAAAGAAGAAAAAGTGAAAGTTCAGGCTGTTCAGCGTCACCCGTTCAAGCCAAAACTGTCTCACATCGACTTCGTTCGCGCGTAATCGCAAACCTGTCGAGAAAAACCCCGCTTCTGCGGGGTTTTTTTATGGCCGCTACTTACCGCCTGAGGTGCGACGCTGGAGCTGATCGCGCAGATTCGGCGGCGTGCCTTTAATGGTCAGCGTGTCGGTCGCCGGATCCCAGAAGATACGTTCCCCGAGCAGCATGGCATCAAAGTTAATGGTTAACCCACCGCCGCTACCGGCAAATTTCGTCAGCTGACGCAGCGTACTGCGATCCGCCGGGAAGCTCTCTTCCAGCTCATAGCCTTTTTCTGCGGTAAATTCCTGGAAGCTGACTTCGCTGACGCCCGCCAGCTCTTTGGACAGCGACTCCAGCTCAATCTCTTCCCCGGCCTGTAACTGCTCGTTACAGTAGCTGTAAACCTGCTGACGCACGGTCTGACGCTCAGATTTATCCAGCTGCGCCTCAGCGGTAAAGTCATCCACCGCCTGGAGCAGACCTTTGTTCTGCGCTTTGGCGTTCAGCCCTTCACTGGCACCGAGGAAGTCCATAAAGAAATCGGCCACTTTGCGGCCCACGCGGCCTTTAAGGAAGGTCAGGTAGCGCGTCGATTCCGGATTGGTTTCCCATTCGGTTAAATCAATACGCGCCACAATATCCGCATGGTTGATATCCAGATAGTGCGTTGAGCTGATATCCAACTGCTCGTTCACACGCATGCTGCTTAAATTATTCAGCACGGTGACCAGCAGATACTCTACCGCCAGATAGCGGTAGTGGCAGAACAGGACGATACCGCCATCGGCGAAGGGATATTTCGCCAGTTCGTCACGAAGACGGCCGGTTGCAGCGCGGCTGAATGCCAGGAAATCCTCTTCGCCCTGACGTTGCAGGCGCAGGCTATCCGCCAGTTCGCTCTCTTCGCTGAACAAGCCATAGGCTTTATTTTTCGCGCTGTAGACGCGATGCAACTCCGCCATCATCTCGACAACGGTAGGCGTTGGTTCCAGTAACGAATCGCGTAGCACCACTTCAAGGGTTTGCTCATCACGCTTGATAAGCTGGTGCAAGGCAATCTGGTTGATTTCCAGACTCATGATAAACTCTCCTTTTAGACCGGGCGGTATTCAACCACCACCAACGCATGTGTGCAACAGAAGATAAAAAAGGGGAAAAAAAGCTGTTGCTACGGTAATATGTCGCCCTTCTCTCAACAAACTGATTTTGATTTATGCCACAACATTCCCGCTACAGTGACGAACACGTTGAACAACTGCTCAGTGAGCTGGTCAACGTACTGGAAAAACATAAAACGCCAACCGATCTCTCCCTGATGGTTTTGGGAAATATGGTTACCAACCTGATCAATACCAGCGTTGCTCCGGCTCAGCGTCAGGCGATCGCCAAATCTTTCGCCCAGGCTTTGCAGTCATCCGTTAGCGACGACCAGGCACACTAAGGGAAACGAACAACAGTTTATGGTGACGAATCGTCAGCGCTACCGTGAAAAAGTCTCCCAGATGGTCAGCTGGGGGCACTGGTTTGCCCTGTTCAACATTCTGTTGGCGATGGTGCTCGGCTGCCGTTATCTGTTTGTGGCGGACTGGCCAACCACGTTAACCGGGCGTATCTACTCGTGGATGAGCCTTGTTGGTCACTTTAGCTTTCTGGTCTTCGCCACCTATCTGCTGATCCTGTTCCCACTGACGTTTATCGTCATGTCGCAGCGGCTGATGCGCTTCCTGTCCGCCATTCTTGCGACGGCGGGCATGACGCTGTTGCTTATCGACAGCGAAGTTTTTACCCGGTTCCACCTGCACCTGAATCCTGTCGTCTGGGAGCTGGTGATTAACCCGGATCAGAACGAGACCGCCCGCGACTGGCAGCTGATGTTTATCAGCGTGCCGATTATCCTGCTGATCGAAATGTTGTTCGCGACGTGGAGCTGGCAAAAGCTCCGCAGCCTGACCCGACGCCGACATTATGCGAAGCCCGTCGCGGCGCTCTTTTTCGCCTCATTTATCGGTTCGCACCTGATGTATATCTGGGCAGATGCGAACTTCTACCGCCCGATTACCATGCAGCGCGCGAATCTGCCGCTCTCCTATCCGATGACGGCGCGTCGTTTCCTTGAAAAACACGGTCTGCTGGACGCGCAGGAATATCAGCGTCGTCTGGTCGAACAGGGTAATCCGGAAGCGGTCAGCGTGCAGTATCCCCTGAGCGATCTGAAATATCGCGACATGGGGCGCGGTCAGAACGTGCTGCTGATTACCGTCGATGGCCTGAACTATTCTCGCTATGAGAAGCAGATGCCTGCCCTGGCTGAATTCGCTGAGAACAACATCGTATTCACTCAGCACATGAGTTCCGGTAATTCGACCGACGCGGGTATTTTCGGTCTGTTCTACGGCATTTCACCGAGTTATATGGACGGCGTGCTGTCGGCCCGTATTCCGGCTGCATTGATTACCGGGCTTAATCAGCAGGGCTACCAGCTGGGGCTGTTCGCCTCTGATGGTTTCAACAGCTCGCTGTACCGCCAGGCGCTGCTGTCTGATTTCTCACTGCCAGCCGCGCAGAGACAGTCTGACGATCGGACTGCTGACCAGTGGATAGACTGGCTGAAGCGCTATGCACAGGAAGATAACCGCTGGTTCTCCTGGGTTGCGTTTAACGGCACAAATTTTGATGACAGCAATCAGAAAGGCTTCGCGCGCCGCTATAGCCGTGCGGCGGGTGATGTCGATGCGCAGATCGCTCGCGTGCTGACCGCCCTTCGCGACGCGGGCAAGCTGGATAATACGGTCGTCATTATCACGGCGGGGCATGGCGTGCCGCTCGGCGACGAAGCGAAGGGCATGGACTGGTCGCGTCCGAACCTGCATGTCCCGCTGGTGATCCACTGGCCGGGCACTCCCGCGCAACGCATCAATATGCTGACCGACCATAAAGACGTCATGACCACGTTAATGCAGCGGCTGCTGCACGTTAGCACGCCGGCAATTGAATACTCGCAGGGACAAGACCTCTTTAGCGCCACGCGGCGTCATAATTGGGTCACGGCTGCTGGCGAAAACACGCTGGTGGTGACCACGCCGACGCTGTCCCTTGTGCTGAACAGCAACGGCAATTACCAGACGTACAGCCTCGAAGGTGAGAAGCTGAAAGACCAGAAACCGCAGCTCAGCTTGCTGTTGCAGGTGCTGACAGACGAGAAGCGCTTTATCGCTAACTGATTATTTATGAATCAGTTAGCGTTGCTTCCCCCTTGCAATCAAAAAGGAATCGAGTAGTATTCCTTTTATGCGTCGGCACGTAGCGCAGCCTGGTAGCGCACCGTCATGGGGTGTCGGGGGTCGGAGGTTCAAATCCTCTCGTGCCGACCAAAAACACATTGAAAACCAGCCCGTTATGGCTGGTTTTTTCTTGTCAAAATTTTCTCGGGGAATAATGGGGGAATTATTCACGCCATTTTGCCCTACATGACCCGGCAATCATCTCCTTGTACACGGTATATAAAAAACGTTACCGGCCCTAGAACCTCAACCTTTTCCAAAGCTGTTCCCTCTATCCTCGCCATCATCCGTGATGAGTTACTTGCCCATTGGTTTAGGAAACTGCGTATGCCCGTAGCATGGGATCAGCAACACGTCACCTGGCGATTTTTTTGTCACAGGTTCTATAATTGCATACCCAACGTCATTTTCAAGCACTCGGCTCTCTGCACTTATATTGCAAATAACAGATGGAGATAGCTAGCGCTCTACGCAGTCTGCAGCTGGTGAGGCAAATCCCATTAGAATACCTTCCCCATATTGCGCAGGATCCAGTAACGGTTATCACTGCCTTCGATAGTCTTGTTGGCGAAATCAGGTTGGTGATGTTCGATCCATGCGTTTGCTTCGTCCCGGCTGAAATGCAAGTTCATCTCTTGAATCTTTGTCATAAAGCTGTCCGTGCTCAGGTAGCGATTGCCTTTTGGATTAAGCTGTAGAGCCTCATTGAATGCGGTCTGTATGTCTGCAGTGCGTGGCATATTTACCCCACAAATATACTGTACATAACCACAGAATTGTAGTACCGGTTTTGATGATCAATATAGGTAAAGGCTATTAATTTCCAACATGAGCAAGTTACTTATCCAAACGGGAAGCGAGAAATTTTTAAAAAAATGTGCAAACTGCAACGTCATTTATTCTCGCCATCTGCTATCTGTCCGCGTTGTTTGCGATAACCCTTCCAACCTAAATTCATTGTTCCGGGTTAAACTTCGGACGCCTGCCACCTATGTGCCCCTTGCTGCTGCTAACCCCCGCATTGCTACACGAGACGTTGATAATCAGTTTCTCTTGGGTGGCGTATCTGAGTGAACTGCGAAACGAGGACAATATCTGACAACTTATCCTTAACAAGGTCTTATCATCAGTAAGAGATCATTGACGACTATGCAAAACAATAATTTATTGCGGGATAAGATCTTCTTCGCCGATAACAAACAGCCCTTTTTTATAGAATATCCACATACAGAATGGTCGGTTATCGAGTCGTTAATGCTATCAACTTATTGACCATTCGCACTGCGATGTCAGCAACCCTTCATGTTGAAAAAGCCCTTGCAGATTACGCACACCAACTTTTTGATAGATACGTAAACGATGCGCATAAATGGTTTTAGGACTTACGTTTAATGCTTTTGCAATGCTCTCAACGCGTTTACCTTTAAGGATCATGCGAATAATCTGGTGCTCGCGCGATGTAAAGCGTGCCAGTAACTGGTTGTTACTGCTGTATTTCGCCACAGGTGGTCGCAGTATAAAATCTCGGAGATTTTTTTTGATTACGTTAAGCGATGCCCCCTTTGACAAGTAAAAGTCAACATTTGCCAGTGGAAGTTCTTTATGGATCACCAGCATGATAGAACGAAAGATATTCATCCCCTGCATTAGCTTGAGAACATGCGAATTACCTATTAAACGCACATCATAATCAGCTATAAGCAGGCTTTCTTCATTCAGAATTTTATCCTGATAGTTCATATGAAATACGCTTTCACAATGCACAACATTATAAAGTATGCCTTTCTCACTCAAGATCTCAGGCAACATCGAATGTATTAAATATTTCACAGCCAGAAAAAAATACTTATCAGTCGTAATCACGGTAATGGTAGATTCCTGGCAGGTACGTTCTGCGGCTACCTTTACTTTTTTCACCATTTCATTCTCCATTGCGGGCCATTATTCCCCTTCCTTTTTGAACTACCCACCTCGAATAGTTAAACACCATGTTTAAAGAATCAATGACTGTTTTTGACGGAAAAATCCTGGCATAAATCGATTAGTTTTTCTTAAGATTTACTATTCATTGCAATGTGTGAGGTACGTTTTCTTCATTTACCTGATCGGATAAATCTTTACCGTTACTATTTCTCATACGTGTAATTATATGAATACATTTATATTTTTATTCACACAATTTTACATTGTCGTTACCATCACCTAAAGTAATTACTTATTGTTAATCATTAGCTCTCAAGTAAAGCCCTGCCAGAAGTTAAGAATAATCCCATTTAAAACTAAATTTTGTTCTTTTTTCCATCTCTTAAACATCAAAAAAAGGACTTATAGGCATCATTTTATGGCTACAAAGTTCAGTACAGAGCATTAATTGCTAAAATTCATCAAAACAACAACAAAGAATTAACAAAAACATCACAAGAAAAATATTTATACCACTTCTTCTCTCTTGACAATGAGTTTTTAGTGTCATTTTTTTACAAACATGTATTTCCACTTATCAATTGTGATGATGACTGGAATTAGGATTTTTTTCTTAACATCTGAAAGTAATGATTATTGATATCATATAAGAACACAACCTTAACAATAATAATTCAATCACTTAGGATTATTTGAATATTATTTTATTTAAGATTAAATTCCTAAATTCGCGATAAAACACAAAAACAAAATTAAGAATTTAGTCCTATTTTTAGCGCATTAACGACTATTAGCTTTACTGAAAGTACATGCAGCATTAGTATTCAATTGTCGATAACCTTTATCAATCCAGGTAATAACATGCTCCGACATCTTGTAGCATAACCTGGTGTTATATTTGTTTTCGAAAAAAGCAGGGTATTAATAGAATTTAATACTCATGCTTCAGCAAATCTTATTTCGCATGAGTATTTTAATATACATGGAGTTTGTAAAATGAACTTGAAAAAGACCTTTATTGCTGCCGCTTTGATAACTGGGGTATTCGGTACACAGGCACAAGCCGCAGATGGGACTATTTACTTTGAAGGTAAGCTGACCGCCACCACGTGTGATATTACCGTAGACGGTCAGGCTTCACCGGCAACCGTTATACTGCCGGAAGTCAGTACTTCACGGTTGCAGACTGCTGGTGAAACTATCGGAGACACTGGTTTTAGCATTCAACTGGCCAACTGCACTGGTGTTACCAGCACATCCACTGCGGCGGCCTTCTTTGAAAATGGCTCCACGGTAGACACCAGCACCTTTAATCTACTGAATACTGACGAGGGCATGACCGATGGTGCAACGAATGTCCAGTTGCAACTGGTTGACAAAGTATCAGAACTGCCATTGCAGGTGGGTAATACCAACCAGACTACAAACACCACACGCATTGATATGAGCAGCGGTTCCGCCAGCCTGCCTTATACCGTGCGTTACTAAGCCATGGGTGCAACCACACCAGGCACAGTGAAAAGCCAGGTTAACTTCAGTATCGATTACGAATAATCATAACGGAAATATATCTCCGTAATGACCACAGGCGAGCGTCATGCTCGCCTGATAAGGAACTTCCTCAATGAACTTCAAAACCCCATCTCGTCTTTTTATTTTACTTTCAATTTTTATTACTTTTACTACCCAAAGCGCAGTGATTATTTCCGGAACCCGCGTCGTATATCCAGAGAAAGATAAAGAAGTCTCGCTCAAAATGACGAATAACGGAAAATCACCAGTATTAATTCAGTCCTGGATTGATTCTGGCGAACGCGAGTCCCGTCCAGACACCGCGCAAGCGCCCTTTACCCTAACTCCGCCTATCAACCGCGTTAATCCCGGAAAAGGTCAGTCGTTGCGGATACGTTATACCGGTGAGTCGCTACCTACCGATAAAGAATCCGTCTTCTATCTTAACGTGCTGGAAATCCCTGCAAAGGTGAATAACACAGAAGGTAAGAGCATGCTGCAAATGGCATTCCGCTCCCGCCTGAAAGTTTTCTTCCGTCCGGCCGGTTTAGCGATAAATGCAAGCGATGCACAACAGCAGGTTAAATGGTCTCGACTGGGCACCACCGTCACCGCCACCAATCCTACACCTTACTTTATCAACGTGGCTTATTTTGCAGCAGATCGCGAAGGAAAAGTGAGCCTTGGCAACGGCGGGATGATAGCACCAGGTGGGACAAAAGCCTTTACGCTCAGTCGCAATACAGGAAATTACTACCCATTCATTATCAATGATTACGGCGCCATGCGTCTCATTGAGATCGAGAAAAAGTAGTGCCACAAAACAGATTATAAAGCGTAGTTACAGGAAGATATTATGGAACGGAACCTTAATTTTAAGATTAACGGCACGCTAAAGCTTTGTCCGTTAGCGATTGCTATTGCTACGGTCTTTTTTCCTGTCGCTTATGGTGCTGATACTTCTTATGCTGAATTTAATACCCATTTTATTAACCCGGATAGCAAAAACCGTATTGATATTACCCGCTTTCAGGAAGATGCACCTGTGCCGGGGAAATATAACGTTAATGTCATCATCAATGATATTAGCATGGGTCAGTATGACCTCCAGGTATCCGATGGTTCAGATGTGACTGCGGAAGGGGAAATATGTCTTTCAAAGAAGACCTTAATTAACCTGGAGCTGGATACCGCAAAGCTTTCAGATGCATCGCTGAAATTACTGAATAATGCGGATGATGAAGAGTATCTGCCCGTTGAGAAGATCCTGCCCGAAGCAAACGTTGAGCTAGATACTGGTGAGCATACGTTAACTTTGTCTGTTGCCGATATTTATCTGATTAAACGTCCACGAGGCTATGTTAACCCGGCCCTGTGGGATGAAGGTATTAACGCCGGCATCCTGAATTACAACACCAATTTTTATCGCAACGTAACGCATAGTACGCAAAGCGACGCGTTTTATGCCGGTATTAACAGCGGTCTGAATATCATGGGGTGGCATTTTCGTCATAATGGCAGCCTGAGTTGGCAGGATAATGTAGGCCGTCACTACCAATCACTCGATACCTACGTTCAGCGCCACATTCCAGCGTTAAGCAGCCAGCTTACTCTCGGAGATGCTCACACCACTGGCGAACAATTCGATACGCTTGCCTTTCGCGGTATTCAACTGGCGAATGCTGAGCAAATGTTACCTAACTCTCAACGTGGCTATGCGCCGTTAATTACGGGCATCGCCAGAACCAATGCCAAGGTGAAAGTGATGCAGCAGAACCGCCTGCTGTATGAGACTACCGTCGCGCCTGGGGCTTTTGAAATTAACGATCTCTACCCCACCGGCTATGGTGGTGAACTTGAAGTTATCATTGAAGAAGCTGATGGTTCCGTGCAGCGTCAGAGCGTGCCGTTCGCCTCAACCAGTAATCTTCTGCGTCCAGGCATTACCCATTACAGCGCAACTCTCGGTGCGCTTCGTAAAGGCTGGGTAGAGGATGAACCGCTTCTTGCTGAATTTACCTGGCGACGGGGGATTTCCAATCGGTTCACGGCCTATACCGGCATTCAGGGTAATGAAGATTATCAAGCGGGGCAGATGGGACTTGCGTTGGGCACCACTGTGGGGGCTTTCTCATTTGATGTGACTCACGCCAGAACGGCGCTATCAAAGGAATATGACTCATTTGGCCGAACGATGTCTGGTGAAAGCTACCAGCTGAAATACAGCCATATGATCCAGCAGACTGGCAGTAATATCAGCGTCGCGGCCTATCGCTTCTCTACCGAAGGTTATTTGGATTATATGTCTGCCATGCAACTGCGTGAGGCGATGGCTCACAATGTCAGACTGGATGGGCTGTACCGTCCCAAAAACCGACTAGGAATGACGGCAAACCAACGACTACCGGATGGCTGGGGTAATGTTTACGCCAGTCTCTATCAACAGGACTATTGGAATCAACATGGGAGCGACCGTCAATACCAGTTTGGCTATAACAACCACATCGGCAGGTTCAACTACAGTTTGAGCGCCAGTCGTAACCGCAACGGCGAAGGCGATTATGAGACTCGCTATATGCTAAGCATGAGCATTCCCTTCTCTGGTGAGAATCTGTTTAGCCAAATGTCGGTCAACCTTAACCGGGATAATGACGGTCGAATGCGTGAGCAAATCGGGCTGAGCGGCACCGCGCTGGAAAGTAATGCGCTCAGCTATAGCCTGAGCGCTGCCCATGCGAATAAAGGCAGTTCCACTAGCGGAGCCTTTAACAGCTCGTTGCGCACTCCGGTAAGTACTATTCAGGCCGGTGCGGGCAAGGGCAAAAATTATCACAACTTTTCTCTGGGCATGAATGGTACCGCCGTGCTGCACAGCGGTGGCATTACTCTTTCACCTTATAGCGCCGATACAGTCGCGCTGGTGGAAGCGAAAGGGGCGAAAGGGGCTGCCGTAAGCAGTTATCCCGGCGTGAGTATTGACCGTTTTGGTTATGCCTTAGTGCCCTATCTTAACGCCTGGCAGATGAACGAAGTGAACCTCGATCCGAAAGGCTTACCCGACGATATAGAGCTGAACATGACCAGTCAAAAAGTGGCACCTTACAGCGGCGCCGTGGTTAAGCTCAGCTATGGCACTACCATGGGTACACCAGTGTTGATAGTGCTGGATGACGAGTCTCGCGTACCGTTCGGCGCAGATGTATTCGACAGCAACCATAACATTGTTGGTGTGGTCGGCCAGGGACGACGCATTTTTGCCCGTCTGCCTGAGCAAAGCGGACAGCTGAACGTGCAATGGGGCAAAAATCCGCATCAGAGGTGTCTGCTTAATTACCAATTACCGAACCGTCATAAAGCAAAAAGTGGCGACATTCTTACCCTAAATGGCCGCTGCGTTTCGCAGTGACTTATGCCGCTATGAATCGATTCAGGATAAAACCATGAGTAAGCAACACCGATTTTTACGATAAATAAGTGCTATGAGTTCAATACTCAGTATCGCCCTGTTCTACTGCACATCGGCCAAGGCGTTGGTGACATGTTCTAGCGTCCAGGTGAACAACATCAGCGTACCGGAGGCACCTGACTTCAGGAACTTCAGTATTCCGATCCTCGGCAGCGGTATTACGGTCAGTGCCCTTCGCGATCTGCCTGTAGGCGAAGAGTTATTTCAGCAACATATCGCACGCGCACCCGCAATCTATCAGCCAATGCGCTACATGGATTGTACCTCTGACTCGACCGGTGCAAGTACCTTCTCCATCACGTCGAAAGTAGAATTTGAAGGAGGGCCGCCTGCTACCGTCACTACGATTAATGGCAGAAAAGTTTACGAAACGGGCATTCAAGGTATAGGTTATAGCCTGACCCATGGCACTAGTATCACCACGGCTGTTGATCTTCCGAGGACGATGGAAACGGTGCTGAGCACTGAAGTAGCTTTTGGCGGAATAGCACAACAACTAAGCAATAGCTATTTGTATTTTCGTCTGATTAAAACTGGTGATATATCCGCCGGGACATGGACTGTTCCCATCAATATCCCTGCAATCATTACGTGGTCTGAACCCGGGCAAAATATGGCAGCAAACTTTAATCTTAACAGCGATCGCATCACTATCTCTGGCTCAATAAATGTTGTCGCAGGAAGCTGTCAGACACCGGATGTTAACGTACAATTGGGCGAGTATGAAATAACAGATGAGATGCAAAGAACTAGCTGGCACTCACCGTGGAAGGAATTCAACATTCAGCTTATTAACTGCCCGGTGATCGCTGGGCGTTACAATGATAAAAGCGCAAACTGGGCGGGGGAAGGGAGTAGCAATACCTATGTGAATGATCCTGACTATCCGGGCGTCATCGCGTATCGACTGGATCCGGTCGGTGAGACAGGATTTACCCCTGTGGGCGAAAGATGTTTGAAAACCGATCCTGCCGCTAATGGTGCTGAAGGCATTTGTATCCATATAGACGATCCAGCGATAGAAAATGGAATCTATACGAACGCGCTTGACAACTCCTGGCATAACTGGCGTGGCAAAGCGTTTTTAAATCAGTATTACATAGGCAGTGATGCCACCAGTTATACCATACCCCTCAGAGCACGCTACTCCCGTCTTAGGTCCGTCTCCGGAAGCACCGTGGTTCCGCTGAAGGCCGGTCCCGCTAATGCTGCTGCGGAATTCACAATCTTCTATGAATAAATGACCAAAACATCCTACGCTGCCAGAAAGGCAGCACAGGGATGTGCACACTAACAACAAAATAATACACAAAAAAACCAGCCGCTTATGGCTGGTTTTTTATTGCCTGTCTTCGCATGCACAATGCTTAGTGCTTCTCACGCCCACCGAGAAAGAAAATCCCCAGCGGAATCGCCAGCAGAACGGTGAACACCAGACTGTAAACAAAGATCATCGCTGATTGCAGGACAAACATGCTGGTTGTCCACGCAGAGAGCGGGATGTTGTACTGCTCGATCACGCCGACAATGGTTGCTCGCCCCACGCATGCAGCAGCAATCATAAACACAACCAGTAACGCCAGCAGGAACTTGCGGCCTTCAGGTGTCTTCAGTTTTTCCCGTACCATCTCTTCTCCCTTTACAGATGAATAACAATAATTAACGCGTAAAATAACACGATCTCTGCACCGACTCCACCACAGCATTAAACACCAATAAAAGAGCATAAAAGCAGTTCTTTACTCCGTTTAAAATGAAAATGTGAGTAAATTACGCCAACCATTCACATACATTATGTTAGTCTTTCCGGGATCGTTTTAACAAAAAGGAATGACAGTGAAAAACGCACCTAAATTTGCCATCGCCCTTATCGCCGCTGCGTGCGCGAGCACCAGCGCTTTCGCCAGCGAAACCCCAAAAGAGCAGCCGCTGGAAAAAGTTGCCCCGTATCCGCAAGCGGACAAAGGGATGAAGCGCCAGGTTATTCAGCTCCCGGCTCAGCAGAATGAAGGGAATTTCAAAGTCGAGCTGTTAATCGGCCAAACGCTGGAAGTGGACTGCAACCAGCATCGTCTGGGCGGCCAACTGGAAAGCAAAACGCTGGAAGGCTGGGGTTATGACTACTATGTCTTCGACAAAGTAACCTCGCCAGTCTCCACCATGATGGCGTGCCCGGACGGCAAGAAAGAGAAGAAATTTATCACCGCCTATCTGGGTGATAACAGTCTGCTGCGCTATAACAGCAAGCTGCCGATTGTCGTATATACGCCGGAAAACGTGGATGTGAAATATCGCGTATGGAAGGCGGATGAGACGGTAGGGCAAGCGGAAGTACGTTAAAAATAAGTCGGGTGGCGCTCACGCTTACCCGACCTGGAAAGGGTGCGTTCTGGTGCCCTCACCCCAACCCTCTCCCGGTGGGAGAGGGAGAAAACACGAAAAACGGTAACGGATGTTACCGTTTTGCGTTTAGCTTACAGCGCGATATCCGCCACCGGCTTGCTTTTCGCCTGAGGCTTCAGCTCTGCCTTCGGCGCAGCATCCGCAGCCTGCGGTTTGACGTATTGCAGTTGCAGAACGCGGCTGGTGTATTCCAGCTCTTGTTCCGTGGCGTCAACGTTACCGTTCAGCTTCGTACCGTAGGATGGAATAATGGTTTTCAGCTTCGCCTGCCATTCCGGGCTGGATACTTTGTCCTTAAACACTTTTTCCATCAGGTGTAGCATGATTGGCGCAGCGGTAGACGCCCCCGGGGATGCTCCCAGCAGCGCGGCAATAGTGCCATCCTTATCGCTTACTACTTCGGTACCCAGACGCAGCACGCCGCCCTCTTTCGGATCGCGTTTGATGATCTGCACGCGCTGACCCGCCTGCCACAGACGCCAGTCTTCTTTCTTCGCCTGCGGATAGTACTCTTTCAGCGCCTCGAAGCGTTCTTCATCAGAGAGCATCACCTGGCTAATCAGGTATTTCACCAGATCGAAGTTATCCAGTCCCACGTCCATCATTGGTTTGACGTTTGACGTCGTGGTCGCGCTCAGCAGATCCCACAGGGAACCGTTTTTCAGGAACTTGGTAGAGAATGTAGCGAACGGCCCGAACAGCACCACGCGCTTACCGTCCAGCATACGGGTGTCGATATGGGGAACGGACATCGGTGGCGCACCAACAGAAGCCTGACCGTACACTTTAGCCAGATGACGGTTAACCACTTCAGGGTTTTCCGACACCAGGAACTGGCCGCCAACCGGGAAGCCGGCGTAGTCGTCCGCTTCCGGAATACCGGACTCCTGCAACAGTTTCAGCGCCGCGCCGCCAGCACCGATAAACACGAACTTCGCCTTAATCACATGCTCGGCTTCGTTGTTTTTCAGATCGGCAACGGTCACGCTCCAGCTGTTATCCGCGTTGCGCTTGAAACCACGCACTTCGGAGCTGAGTTGCAGGTTAAAGTTCTCTTTTTTCTTCAGAGAGGCCACCAGCTGACGGGTGATTTCACCGTAGTTAACGTCAGTACCAATTTCAGTGCGGGTCGCCGCCACTTTCTGGTTCGGATCGCGGCCTTCCATAACCAGCGGCGCCCACTCTTTGATTTGAGCGTGATCTTCAGAGTATTTCATCCCGCGGAAAAGCGTGCTCTGTTGCAGGGCAGCGTAGCGCGCACGCAGGAAGTTGACGTTTTGATCGCCCCAGACAAAGCTCATGTGCGGAACGGTGTTGATGAAGGAGTGCGGATTGTGCAATACGCCGCTGTTCACCTGGTGAGACCAGAACTGACGTGAGATCTGGAACGCTTCGTTGATCTCTACCGCCTTCTCGATACTAATGGAACCGTCCTTTTTCTGCGGCGTATAGTTCAGTTCCATAAGTGCCGAGTGCCCCGTCCCGGCGTTATTCCAGCCGTTAGAGCTTTCCTGCGCCACGCCATCAAGGCGCTCGACCATGGTCATGGACCAGTTCGGCTCTAATTCCTGAAGATATGTGCCCAGCGTGGCGCTCATGATGCCGCCACCAATTAAAAGGACATCCGTTTCCTGCTCTTTTGGTGCGTCAGCCTTCGCCGCCAGCGAGACGGCGTTCAGCCCCACGGCCAGAGAAAAGAGCACGGCAGTCATTTTTTTCATCATTTATGCCTTAGTTGAATAGTGCTTGATGCGTGGAAATTACAGGTGAAACACGCTGCGGTGGCACGGTAGCAACTTTTAAATATTGTTTAAAGGTTACGAAATTATTGTAATTGTGAAATTTAATGATGGATTGTTTGTAGGGTTTTGGCATACAGGCTGGCACCCGACGATTTTCCTGGCTATGATGCTGCACTTTGTGATCGCGCGCACGGAAGCCTGCCCCTACCAGCGAATTGTTATGTCATTACCTCACTCGTCTGTACCCCAAGAAGGCCATGTCGCCACCGTTTTACGTTCGCCTCAACGTCTGATGCGCGAAACCCTGGCCGGCGTGATTACCGCGCTGGCGCTGATCCCGGAAGTGATTTCGTTTTCCGTGGTCGCGGGCGTGGATCCGAAAGTGAGCCTTATCGCCTCCGTGGTGCTCTGTTTCGCCCTTTCCCTGCTCGGCGGGCGTCCGGCCATGGTGACGGCGGCGGCCGGTTCCGTCGCGCTGGTGATTGGCCCGATGGTCCATCAACACGGCGTACAGTACATTCTGCCCGCGGTGGTGATGGCTGGCGTGATTCAGATCCTGTTCGGCGCGCTGGGAATGGCGCGGCTGATGCGCTTTATTCCCCAGTCGGTGATGACCGGGTTTGTTAACGCCCTTGGCATTTTGATTTTCTTTGCCCAGGTGCCCCATTTCTGGAGCCGAAGCCCGCTGATAGTGGGCCTGTTCGTGCTGACGCTACTGATTGTGCTGTGGGTGCCACGCTATATCAAAAGCGTGCCCTCCCCGCTGATTGCCATTGTGCTGCTGACTTTGTTCACCGTCACCAGCGGGCAAATCCTGCCAACGGTAGGGGATGAAGGCTCCATGAGCGGCGGTTTGCCGGGCTTTACGCAACTGCTGGTGCCGCTCAATCTGGAAACCCTGAGCATTATCTGGCCGTGCGCGCTAAGTATCGCTTTTGTTGGCCTGCTGGAATCGCTACTGACGGCTAAGCTGGTGGATGAACTGACCGTTACCCCTTCAAGCAAGCGCCGCGAGAGCATCGGTCTGGGCGTGGGGAATATTATGGCCGGGTTCTACGGCGGCATTGCGGGCTGCGCGATGATTGGGCAGACCATCGTTAACGTGGAGATGGGGAAAGGCAGAAGCCGTATCTCCACCCTTGCGGCGGGTATCGTACTGCTTGTGCTGGTTACGGCGCTCAGCGAGGTGATGGCCAAAATCCCGATGGCGGTACTGGCGGGTATTATGGCCATTGTGGCCGTCAAGACCTTTAGCTGGCATAGCGTTCAGCCCGGAACGCTGAAAAACGCGCCGGTGGCTGAAACCGTCGTGATGCTGGTGACGGTTGTGGCAACGGTTTACACCGGCAACCTGGCGATTGGCGTGCTGGGCGGGATTGTGATGATGTTCATCCTCCCTGCCCGGCTGAAGCAAAAAGCGCTGGCTACAGAAGAAAAATCGTCGCCAGTCCAAGAAAAATAAAGAAACCGCCGGTATCGGTAATGGCGGTGATCATCACGCTCGACCCCACCGCGGGGTCGCGCCCCAGCCGGGTCATCGTTAATGGGATAATCACGCCCATCATCGCCGCCACCAGCAGGTTCAGCACCATCGCCAGCATCATGACCCCGCCCAGCGCCATATCATCGTACAGCCACCAGGTAATGCCGCCCATGATGCCGCCCCAGACCAGGCCGTTAATCAGCGCGACGCCCATCTCCCTGAAAATCAGCCACGAAAAATTACCCGGCTGAATGTTTTCCAGCGCCAGGGCGCGAACGATCATGGTGATAGTCTGGTTGCCGGTGTTCCCGCCGATCCCCGCCACAATCGGCATCAACGACGCCAGGGCCACCAGCTGGGAAATAGTATGTTCGAAGCCGTCAATAACGCGGGACGCCACGAACGCGGTGCATAAATTGATGGCGAGCCACGCCCAGCGGGTTTTGACGGCCTTGCCGACGGAGGCATGAACATCGTCTTCGGCACTGATACCGCCAAGGGCACGCAGGTCGTTATCGGTCTCTTCATAGACCACGTCAACGATCTCATCAATGGTCAGACGCCCCATCAGCTTGCCCACCGAATCCACCACCGCCGCGCTCACCAGGTCATCACGTTCGAAGGTACGCGCGGCTTTTTCGGCATCGTCTTCCGGCGAGAAGACCATCGGCTCGGTTTCCATGACCTCACTTACCCGCTGCTGGGTGCTGTTCAGCAGGATCGTTTTCAGCTCCAGCTCCCCGAGCAGGGTTTTATCCCGCGAGGTGACGAACAGTTTATCGGTGTTGTCCGGCATACTGCCCAGGCGACGAAGATAGCGCTGCACCGTTCCCAGGGTGACGTCCGGACGCACGGTGATGACGCCAAACTCCATGATCGCGCCGACGCTGTTTTTCTCGTAGTGCATCACCTGACGCACGCGCGCCCGCTCCTCGGCAGGCAGGGAAGCCAGCAGGCGTCCGGTCAGGTTGCGCGGAAGATGCTGAACGAGGTAAATCTGCTCATCGATATCCAGCGTTTGCAGGGCGTCAAGAATGTCCCGATCGCTCATCTCATCGATAAGGTCATCCCAGACGTTTTCCGAGGCTTCAAGCAGCACCTGACCGCGCTCATGATCCTGCACCAGCCGCCACAGGGCGTGGCGCTCCTCGGAAGGCAATGCCTCCAGGGTGTCCGCCAGATCCGGAGGTGGTAAATGTGCAACCAGCGCACCTACCTCAGCAATATCGTCGGCCAGCGTGCCGACATCATATTGCTCAGCCAGGGTTAGCTTACCCAATAACGTTGACGTGACCGCTTTATCGGTCGTCAGGAGCCAGATGAGCCGCGCACGCTCCTGGTCACGCTGCCTGGCGCTGTTTTTCTTTAATACCGACATCAATCATAAATCCATTAAATGAGTTGGCGTTAAGCATAGCGCGGGGATATGTAAATAAGAATAAACGGCGGGTCGGGATGGAGAAAAAAACGGCATATATGAAAAATTAGTGTGCCGGGGGCCACCCGGCACAATTGCAATCAGGCCGTGCGCGCCACCGCGTCCCGTGACGCCGCATCGCGCTCATCGCCGGTCAGCTCGCTCAGTTTGCCGTCGCGCATCTCCAGCAGACGGTCGGCGTGAATGAAGTAGTGATCGTCATGGCTGATGGCAAAAATGGTTTTCCCCATCGCCTGCATCAGCGGCAGCAGGACCTGATAAAACTCGCGACGGAAGTGCGGGTCCTGATCGGCGGCCCATTCATCCAGCAGGATGATGTCGCGCTCTTCGGCCAGCGCCAGCAGCAGCGCCACGCGCTTCTTCTGCCCTTTCGACAGCTTGAGATTCAGGATTTTGCCATCCTGTAGCTCCAGCTTGTGTGACATTTGCAGATGCGCAAGCCACTTCTCCACCAGCGCCGGATCCGCCTGCTGCCCTTCCGGGCCCAGCAGCCGGTCGAACAGCCAGACGTCGGTAAATACCGCCGAGAAGAGCTTGCGGTAGTCCTCCGGTTTCTCCGCGCTCAGCGCTTTACCATCCAGCAAAATTTCGCCTGACTGCGGCTGGTAGAGGCCCGTCAGCAGCATCGCCAGCGTGGATTTGCCGCTGCCGTTACCGCCGATCAGGAACAGCAGTTCGCCGCGGTGAATGGTCAGATTTATCGGCCCCACGGAGAAGGCGTTATCCTGATAGCGGAAGGTCACGTTACGCAGCTCAAGCGTTTGCCAGTTCGGGAAGGCCTGCGGGCGCGGGAACTCAGCCTTAAACGGCGCAAGGTCGAACTTCTTCAGCTTGTTGAAGGCCACCTGTGCACTCAGCAGCGTCGGCAGTGCGCCAACGGCCGACAGCAGCGGCGTGCGTAAAAACAGCAGCGTCAGGGAGTACGTTGCCGCCACGTTGGTATCCGCCCACCCCAGGCTGTTCGCCATCCAGAACACCAGACCAATGGCACCCAGCATCATGATGTTGGACCAGTTCACGGCGCTCAGGTGGAACGTATCGGCGCGAATAATGTGATGACGATATTCGTGCGCATCCGGGATATAGAGATGATTGAAGATATGTTCGGCGCGCTCGCGGTTCAGCGTCAGCTCTTTGCGCCCTTCCAGCACTGTCTGATAATCGTTATAGAGCTTGTCTTCCGTTTCGCGCAGCACCGCCATGTGCTTATAGACGCGTGATACCAGCAGGAACCCGCCCCAGATGGTAATAACAATCCACAGCGCCGTTACCGCCAGCATTTTGCTGGAGAGCCAGGCGAGATAGGCTGCCGAGCCAAAGGTCAGGATGATCCCCTGCACCAGCTCCGGCAGGCGCACAAAGGCGATGGTAATGGCGCGCACATCGCTGGTCAGCCCCGCCAGCAGCGAAGCACTTCCCAGCTGTTCGATGCGTTCCACTTGAGTATCAAGGATCCGTTTGATGAACTCGCTGCGCAGACGGAAAACGAAGTGGTGGCCGAGCGCGGTCAGCGCCAGCTGTGACCCGAGCGTGACTGCCATCAGCAGCAGCAGTAAACCCAGAAATTCCGGCAGGACGGAGAGTGACGTGTCGACCATTTCGATCAAACGCACGTTAATGAAGGCAATCAGGCCGATCCCCAGCGCCGCGCTGGCAAGGCTTAGCGCCATCACCGCGATAAAAGGCCAGCGATACTGCCGCCAGACAAGAAGAAGTAGTTGCATGCAGAGCAATCCGGACAAGAAAAATCAGCCAGCAGTGTAAACTGCCTTTCACACACATCAAGAATAATTCTTATTTTTATTCTCTGTACGCTGCCTGGCGGAACGTGAGGTTGTAGCGAAACGCCCCCGCCACCGGGTGATCGCCATTTTTAAGCGGCTGAATACCGTGATAAAAAAGCCGTGATTCACCGCCCCAGACCACCACATCGCCATGCTCCAGCATCAGCCGTTTAAGCGGGTCGTTGCGCCGCAGGCCGCCAAACTGAAAGACAGCGGGCAGCCCAAGGGATACCGAGACAATCGGCGCGCGCAGGTCAGGCTCGTCCTTATCCTGATGCAGGGAGAGCTTTGCCCCGACGGCATAGCGGTTGATCAGACAGGCATCGGGACGAAAATCAGGATAGCCGGCCGCGACGGCGGCATCGTGACACAGCGCCTGAAACGCCTCCGGCATCGGCGGCCACGGCCGATCCGTCAGCGGGTCGTTCGCGGCATATACATAGCCCCGCTCATTCGTCGCCCATCCCAGTTCGCCGCAGTTGGTCATCGCCACAGACATGGTATACCCGCCCGGCGTGACCATATGGCGAAACGGCGAACGGGCGGTGACGGTATCAATACCGTCGAACAGCGCCGCCGCGCGGGAAAGCGCAAAACGTCTCAGGATCGTCGCCCCCGGCGCGAGCGGCTCCTGCCAGGGTTCAGCATCAGCAAAAAGATCGAGCATTATCCCTCCGGGTTGTTCGCCTCACGTTTCAACAATAGCACCTTACGCGCTGCGCCCCAGCGATAACCCGACAGCGCACCGTCGTTACGCACCACGCGGTGACAGGGGATAACTATCGCCAGTTTGTTGGCTCCGCAGGCCCCCGCCACGGCACGTACGGCATTGGGTTTACCAATGGCCTTCGCCACCTGCTGATAGCTCGCCGTTTCACCGCAGGGGATAGCCCGCAGCGCCTGCCAGACCTGCTGCTGGAAGGCGGTACCCCGGATATCCAGCGGTAACGTCAACGGCGTCGCGCGGCTGTCGACAGAGGCAATCACCTGACGAACACGCCCGGCAAATGCGCCTTCCATCGGTTCGCGGACGGCAAGCGGAAACAGTGACAGCAGCTCAGCCGTCAGCCCGGCGTCGTCATCACCCAGCAGTATTGCGCAGATCCCGCGCTCGCTTTCCGCCACCAGACAGTGGCCCAGCGAGCAGTCGCTGATGGCATAGCGGACCGCAGCCTCTCCGTTACGGTACTGTTTCGCCGTCATGCCCAGCGCGCCGTTGGCTTTACGGTAGTAGCTGCTGCCGTCCGGGAAGCCAGCGGCCAGTACGGCGTCGGTGATTTTACCGCCCTGTGCAAGCAGGCTACGCAGGCGTTGTTCACGCGCGGCCTGCTGCCATGCTTTCGGCGTCATGCCGGTAACGGATTTAAACAAGCGGTGGAAATGGAACGGACTCATGCCAACCTGCTGCGCCAGGGCCTCCAGGTTCAGCGCGGCATCCTGCTCAAGCAGTCGGCAGGCCAGCGCAACGTTGGCCTTTTTCTGCGCCATAGGGTCGACCTGGTCCGGCCTACAGCGCTTACAGGGGCGGAAACCCGCCTGCGCGGCCTGGTGAGCATCAGGATAAAAGCAGACATTTTTACGCAGCGCGTGGCGGGCACGGCAGGACGGACGACAATAAATGCCGGTCGTCTGCACGGCCAAGACAAACTGGTTATCCGCATGCGGATCGCGGGCCAGAACAGCCTGCCAGCGATCCTCATCGGTAAGATAGGTTGTGTTTTTCATCATCGGCTCCTCTTACAAGCATACGCTCAGCTTGCCTGAACGCCACCGAACAAAAACCCGCAACCTTGCTTTTTAATTTTTTTCGCTCACCAGGAAGCTGTTGAACTGCGGTGAACTCCAGGTTTTAAACCCGTCAGCCTCTTTGGTGATCATATAAACGGCCAGCCCTTCCTGACGCACCACCTCTTTGGCCTTCTCCGTGCCGAGCACCATCAATCCGGTATCCCAGGCGTCGGCTTCCAGCGCAGTTGGCGCTATCACCGTCACGGACACCAGGTTGTGGGTAATCGGGCGTCCGGTTTGCGGATCAATCACATGCGAGATACGTTTGCCATCCAGCTCGTAATAGTTGCGGTAGCTTCCGGAGGTGCTGATACCGTGCCCGTTGATGTCGACAATCGCCTGCACCGCGTTCTGCTGATCGGTTGGTTTTTGGATGGCCACTCGCCACGGCCTGCCGCTGGCGTTCATGCCCCGGCTGACGAGCGCGCCCCCGACGGAAACCAGATAACGGGGAATACCTTCCTGCGCCATCAGGGCCGCGAGATGATCCGCAGCATACCCCTCGCCTACCGTGGAGAGATCCACAAACAGGTCGGGAATGTCTTTTTGCAGGTATTGCTGACCGTACTGGGAGATCACCGCCAGATGCTGTAACCCTGTACGCGCGCGGGCGTCGTCGATGGCGGCTTGATCGGGTGTGGTCACCGGCTGCTTGTTGGGGCCAAATCCCCACAGGTTCACCAGCGGCCCAACGGTCACGTCCATTGCGCCGTTGGTTTTGTAGCCCACGCGCATGGCTTCCGTGACGATATCGGCCATTGCTTCGCTCACCGGCCACAGCGAGGTGCTGCTGGAGCGATTGAAACGCATCAGCGCTGAGTCATTTTTATAGGTAGAGAGTAGCTGATCGTCGGCATCCAGCTGCGCCTGAATTTTACCGCGTAGTTCTTCAGCGCGGGACTTATCAATATCCATCACGCTGACGCGCCAGAAGGTCCCCATGGTTTTCCCTTCCAGCACCGTCGCGGCGGGTGCGTCGATTTTTGCGGGCTGTGTAGAAGAGTCACACGCGGTCAGGAGTAAAAAAGTCGCCAGAACGCTGGCGCGTAAAAAAGTCATATCCATTGGTTATTATCCTCATGCCAGGGCGGCAAGAGTACACTAAAACAGCGTATTTGAAGACCCTAAAAAAGCATGAAAAAAGGGGCCTGATGGCCCCTTTGTTGCAGTATGAGCAATTAGAACTGGTAAACCAGACCCAGCGCGACGATATCGTCAGTACCGATACCTGTCTGACGGGTGAAGTCATTTTCATCCAGCAGGTTGATTTTGTAATCAACATAGGTGGACATGTTTTTGTTGAAGTAGTAAGTCGCACCCACGTCAACATACTTCAGGATATCCTGATCGCCATAGTTTTCGATGTCTTTACCTTTAGACTGCAGGTAAGCCACGGATGGACGCAGGCCGAAGTCGAACTGATACTGAGCAACCACTTCGAAGTTCTGCGCTTTGTTAGCCCAGCCCTGATCGCCAACGCGGGTCGCGTTGTAAGTCTGAGTATACTGTGCAGCCAGGTAGATGTTGTTCGCGTCGTATTTCAGACCACCGGTGTAGGTCTCTGCGCGATCGCCTTCACCGTAGTAGCCCGCAGCGTTCTGGTCAGCAGTACGTTTAGAACTGGTGACTGCCGTACCGAGTGCGAAGCCTTCGCCCAGATCGTAAGTCAGAGAG
>OKMP01000035.1_pt1 | contig 24371 bp, 19 predicted proteins | sample 1611241 | NCBI WGS metagenome assembly OKMP01 (sample SAMN04436722, study PRJEB24849) | human gut metagenome | biome: human gut; feature: NICU; material: stool | host: Homo sapiens | place: USA: Saint Louis, MO | collected 2010-10-07
TGTGGAATGTTATTTGTGCCTGGCAAATCGGCACCTCCATGTTGTTACTATTTTTTATCCCTGTGCTTACCTTTTATTACGGTAATTAAATAGATGATCCTGATATTTCAGCGATGATTTGATTTATTTTTTAGATGGATAATTAACCCCTCATTAAGGAACGCTCGCATGAGTAATAACCTGATGGATACTGTCGCTCAGGCCGTGAATTCGCTTGTCTCTGCGCTAAAACTACCCGACGAATCCGCTAAAGCCAACGACATGCTGGGGAGCATGAATTTCCCGCAGTTCAGTCGGGTTCTTCCTTATAAGGATTATGACTCGGCGACCGGACTGTTTATCAATACCAAAACCGTTGGCTGGCTGTTTGAAGCCCGACCTTTGCCCGGTGCCAACGCGCATATCGTGTCATCCCTGGAAAATCTGCTGAGAACCAAACTGCCCCGTAACGTCCCGGTGACTATCAATCTGGTGTCGAGCAAGCTGGTCGGGGACGATATTGAGTATGGCCTGCGTGAATTCAGCTGGAGCGGTAAACAGGCTGAAAAATTTAATGCCATCACCCGGGCCTACTATCTCCGGGCGGCAGAAACACAGTTTTCTCTTCCTCCCGGAATGGATTTACCGCTGACGCTGCGTAACTACCGCGTATTCATCTCCTGCTGTGTCCCCAGGAAGAAAAACTCGAAAGCACAAATCGTTGAGCTGGAGAACCAGATAAAAATCATCAGGGCCTCCCTGCAGGGAGCACAGATCCCGACTCGGGTTCTGAATGCACAGGGCCTGGTCGACATGGTGCGTGAGCAGGTCAACCCTGATCCGGGTGAAATGTACCGTAAACCGTACAAGCTGGACCCGTATCAGGACCTCAATTATCAGTGTGTGGAAGACAGTTTCGACATGCAGGTCACCGCAAACCACCTGAAAATTGGCCTGCTGGACCGTGAAGGGAAAGAAAAGACGACCCGTGTTACCAGCTATCATTTGGCCCGTGATCCTGAAATTGCCTTTCTCTGGACCAGTGCCGATAACTACGCCAACCTGCTGAATCCGGAGCTGTCAATCTCCTGCCCGTTTGTCATCACGCTGACCCTGATGGTGGAAGATCAGGTGAAAACCCAGAATGAAGCAAACCTGAAGTATCTCGACCTGGAGAAGAAAAGCAAAACCTCCTATTCGAAGTATTTCCCGTCCGTGGAGAAGGAGGTCCAGGAGTGGGGGGATATCCGCCAGCGTCTGGCGACCAATCAGTCCTCTCTGGTGTCCTATTTTTTTAATATTACCGCTTATACGGCTGACAACGCGGAAGCCTCTCTGGCCACCGAGCAGGAAATACTGAACAGCTACCGGAAAGGAGGCTTTGAGCTGCTGCCTGCCCGTTACCACCATCTTCGAAATTATCTGGCTATGCTGCCCTTCAAATCCGGTGAGGGGCTGTTCAAAGAGCTCCAGGCAGCAGGCGTCGTCAAGCGGGCAGAAACCTTTAATGTGGCTAATCTGTTGCCGGTTGTTGCCGACAGTCCGTTAGCACCTGCCGGATTACTGGCGCCCACCTATCGCAACCAGCTGGCATTCATCGACCTGTTCTATGAGGGGATGAATAACACCAATTTCAACATGGCTGTCTGCGGGACCTCGGGTGCGGGTAAAACGGGGCTTATCCAGCCGTTGATCCGTAGCGTGCTCGACTCCGGGGGATTTGCCTGGGTGTTCGACATGGGGGATGGCTATAAGTCGCTGTGTGAAAATATGGGCGGGGTCTACCTGGACGGCGACTCGCTGAAATTCAACCCGTTTGCCAACATTCTCGATGACGCCAATTTTGACCTGTCCGCAGAGCGTATCCGCGACCAGATGTCCGTAATGGCGAGTCCCAACGGAAACCTGGATGAGGTGCATGAAGGTCTGCTGCTGCAGGCCGTGCAGGCAGCCTGGCTGAGTAAGCGCAATAAGGCCCGTATCGATGATGTGGTCGATTTTCTCAAAACCGCGAAAGAGAGTCATGAATATGCCGAGTCGCCGACCATCCGCAGCCGCCTGGACGAGATGATTATCCTGCTCGATCAGTACACGGTTAACGGGATTTACGGTGACTACTTCAACTCTGATGAGCCGTCATTGCATGATGATGCCCGGATGGTGGTACTCGAACTCGGTGGGCTTGAATCCCGTCCGTCTCTGCTGGTTGCGGTGATGTTCTCGCTCATCATCTATATCGAGAACCGGATGTACCAGTCGCCGCGCAGCCTGAAAAAACTGAACGTCATTGATGAAGGCTGGCGACTGCTGGATTTCAAAAATGAAAAAGTCGGGACCTTTATCGAAAAGGGATACCGCACAGCACGCCGGCATCTCGGCTCTTACATCACTATCACCCAGAATATCGTGGACTTTGACTCGCCCACGGCCTCCAGTGCGGCGCGGGCCGCGTGGGGGAACTCTTCCTACAAGGCCATTCTCAAGCAATCGGCAAAAGAGTTTGCCAAATACAACCAGCTGTACCCTGACCAGTTTACCCCGATGCAGCGGGACATGATTAACAGCTTTGGCTCCGCGAAGGACCAGTGGTTTTCCTCCTTCATGCTGCAGGTGGAAGCGCACACCTCCTGGCACCGTCTGTTCGTCGATCCACTCAGCCTCCTCGAGCGGCGGCGATTTTGAGTACATCAAAGGCCGTAAAAGAGAGGGAGTTAACATTCACGATGCGGTGTATGAACTGGCCTCCCGCAACTTTCCTGCAGAAATGGCAGAGCTGGAATCCCGGATCGCCCGTGACAACATAAGGAGTGCAGCCTGATGGGAAATACCACCGAACAACAGACCAGAACGACGTTCTTCACTTTTCGCCGGAGTCTGGTCCTTACCGTCCTGGTGAGCCTGGTCCTGGCGATAAATGTCGGTATAACGCACCTTATGCTGACCCACACCACGCCTCGTGTGGTCGCCTTTGATATGAAGAAAACACTGGACAGCTTCATGGACAGCGTCAGTCAGAAGCAGCTGTCAGAGGCGCAGTCAAAAGCGCTCTCAGACCGCTTTAATGAAGCGCTGGAGCAGAGCCTGGCCGACTATCAGAAAAAGAATGGTGTCCTGATCCTGGTTTCACCGGCCGTGGTTCAGGGCGCACCCGATGTGACCCTGAAAATCCAGACCGACATTGCCAGCCGAATGAAGGGAGCGCGGGAATGAAACACACCGGTATTGCCTTGTTGGCGTTCTGCCTGATTTCAACGCGTGTGCCGGCAGCTGACCTGGGAACCTGGGGTGATCTATGGCCGGTGCAGGAGCAGGACATGTTGACGCTAATTACTCAGCGTCTCGAGGCGCTACAAAAGTCGGGGAAATGGGACCAGGAAATGGAGGCTTTCAAGGGACGCGTGATAGAGCACAGCCAGAGACCGGCGCCGGTTGAGGGGATAGGGAAAGCGGATAAGTATGCGCAGCGCTGGTTCGACCCCAGTATCCGGCTGACTGAGGACCTGAAAGATCACAACGGGCGGGTGTTCGCGCGTAAAGGCGACGTACTGAATCCGCTGAAAACAGTCCCCTTTATGCAGACGCTGTACTTTATCGACGGTGACGATCCGGACCAGGTCGCCTGGATGAAACGGCAGGTCCCCGACACCCTGATAAGTAAAATTATTCTGGTGAAAGGGAGTGTACCGGATACGTCAGTGGCGCTCGATGCCCGAATTTACTTTGACCAGAACGGTGTGCTCAGCAAACGCTTTGGCCTGACGGCAGTACCCACCAGGATCACACCGGCGCCCTCAGGCGAACGGCTGAACATCGAGACGTTCCCCGCTCATCAATAAGGATATTGACGTGAAACCTTTACTTCTTTTCTTCACCGCCGTGCTGTTGTGGGTGCAAAGTCTGAATGCTCTTGCCGACCCGTCCTGCGAAGGCCGCTTTGTTAACCCGATTTCCGATGTGTGCTGGCAATGCATTTTCCCGATGTCTATCGGCAGTGCCTCTGTGGCGGCCGGTGGCGGCCCGGATACGGTGAATCCGGGCAGCCCTATTCAAACCTGCCCCATGCCTCCGCCCATTTTTTACCGTATTGGGATGGCGATCGGTTACTGGGAGCCAATGGCCATGACGGATGTCAGCCGCTCTCCGGGGTGCATGGTGAATATGGGCGGGTTTAGCCTGAACCTGGGGAAGACCGGGATGGGAACCGCGAAAAAGGACGATAAGCAGGTCAACGGGGCCTTCTATCACGTGCACTGGTACAAATATCCGCTGACCAGTTGGCTCAGCATTATCACGTCGGCTGGGTGCCTGCAGGGTGGAGATATGGACATCGCCTACCTCTCTGAAATTGATCCAACCTGGGTAGACAGCAGCCTGACCACCATTCTGAACCCCGAGGCCATTTTGTTTGCGAACCCGATCGCTCAGGGAGCCTGTGCTGCCGATGCCATTGCCAGCGCATTCAACAAACCGCTGGACATCCTCTTCTGGTGTGCCGGCTCTCAGGGCTCGATGTACCCCTTCAGTGGCTGGGTCAGTAACGAGTCCAGCCCGCTCCAGTCGTCAGTACTGCTGAGTGAACGCATGGCCTACAAGCTCCACCGTCAGGGGCAGATCCTGGAAACCGTGGGGGCCGATGTCGCGGTGTGTTACGAGTACCCGTCACCGATTATTCCGAAGGAGCGCTGGCGGTACCAGATGGTGAATATGTATCCCGACAGCGCGCAGTGCCACCCCCTCGGCAGGACAGTGATGCGCTGGGAAGCCGGGAAAAACCCGCCGGTGACCCGAAAGAACTTCGGGTATCTGATGTGGCGAAAACGTAACTGTGTCTACTGAAAGGAGTCTACTGTGAAATTACTGAACATACTGACGGTGATGCTGTTACTGACCCGCACTTTCGCCGCGGCAGCGGGCGCAGTCTCGTCAGATCCGATGGAGGCAGATCGTAAGTGGCTTAAACAGCAGGAGGATTTCAGTGAGCAGTTGCGCCGGCATCCGGATAAGGCGTTACAGCAGGAGCTTGAAGCACAAATCAGCCGTAACCCGCTGGCCCGCTCGGATCAGCAGTTCATCGATAATCTGGCCAGTCAGCAGCGGGAGTCGACCCGGGATAAACCAACGGAAGGTGCTGTGTATTTCATCTCCTTCTCAATACCAGATGAAGGGTTGAAACGGATGCTGCATGAAACCCACCGCTACGGTATTCCCGCTACGCTCCGGGGGCTCGTCAATAACGACATGAAAGCGACCACTGATGCGGTGATGGGGCTGGTTAAGGCGGGGATTACCGAAGGTGTGCAAATCGACCCTACGCTCTATTCACAGTACAACATCCGCAGCGTACCCGCGCTGGTTGTGCGCTGCAAAGCCGGTTTCGACGTCATACAAGGCAATATCCGCCTGAAGCAGGCCCTGGAGAAGGTCGTTGATAAAGGGGATTGTGCAGAGACAGCCCGAAAACTCCTGGGAGGTGCCTGATGAGATCACTCCCCCTGCTCCTGATGCTGCATATGTTTGTGCTCGGGACATTTATCTGGTTTACCGTTCCAGCCTGTGCTGACAGCACGTCCGATTACAAAGCGGGCGCTGATTATGCGAAGCAGATACAGGGAAGCGGAACTGACGCGCTGAAGAACTTCAACGGTGCTGACACACTACCAGGATATACCAGCAAACCGGCGCAGACGAAGTACTACGGCGGTGTCTCTGCCAGTGGTGACAGTAACCTGAAAAGTGACTCTGCAGCCGAATGGGCCAGCAGTGACGTGGGGAACAGCATCACGGAGTCATTTACTAACCGTCCCCCGGACAGCATATCAGCTGACGCACCGTTCATTCAGGCGGCCAAAGAGACCGAATCCAGAGCAGATTCGATCGTGGGAAATACCGGTCAGGCCTGTACAGCAGAAGTGGTTAATCGCAGTGAGTTCACGAACCATACATGTGAGCGGGATTTGCAGGTAGAAAACTTCTGCACGCGGGAGGCAACGCTGAAAGACAACGCCACGACGCAAAAGGTGAATCGCACGTACCAGCAGGCCGTCCCGCTAACCTTCACCCGGAACAGCAACCGATGGGACGGAAAACTGACGATCCCGACAACAGGTCGCCTGTTAAGTGTTTCCGTTGATGGTGAACCCCTGCCCGTTCCCTGGATTTATGAGTGTGACAGCGAAGGAAAAGTAAAAGATAGCTGCAAGAGTGCTGTCAGCGAAAAACTCAGCCTCTTTGATAAAACATTCCCCATCGACGTGATGACCTGGCCAAATACGGTAACGACGTGCTCCGGTGGTCAGAATACGCACTGTACTGACCATTACTACGATGGTACCGGGAAGATACATCAGGCATTCAGCATGGATCGGAATGTTGTGGCCGGACAGACATTTGCGGTTTTGAAAACTTCCAAAACCCTCCCGTCAGTGAATGTTAAGTCCCTCCAGGTGACGGTCATACTGGTCATGGAGGAGACAGAAACGGTTTTTGCACCCGAGCTGGTCTGGGTTGAAAGTTGTCCGTTCAGTAAAGACGAGGGCACGAAGACCGGATCAGAGTGCATCAGCCCTGGCGGGACGAAAACCCTCAACCTGGGCGGGAAAGAGTACGCCTTTACGGAAGCCTGCTGGAAATACAAAGACACCTGGTTGACTCAACCTGCGGATAACGGCTCCTGTGAAAAACTGATGAGTAATGCGGCCTGTACGTTGTCATCACGCCAGTGTGCATTCAGCGCGGAGGACGGGACCTGTCTACATGAGTATGCCACGTTCTCCTGCGAAACCCGGACCAGCGGAAAACAGATGGTTTGTGGTGGCGATGTGTTCTGCCTCGATGGCGAGTGCGATAAAGCGGTCAGCGGAACGAACAACGACTTTGGACAGGCGGTTTCTGAGCTTGCGGCGCTGGCAGCGGCAGGGAAGGATGTTGCAGAACTGAACGGCGTTGATGTGAAAGCGTTCACCGGTAAGGCGAAGTACTGCAAAAAATTTGCGGCCGGATTCAGTAACTGCTGCAAAGACAGCGGGTGGGGGCAGGACGTTGGCCTGGCACGCTGTAGCAGCGAAGAGAAAGCGCTGGCCAAAGCCAAAACGAACAAGCTGACGGTCAGTATCGGGGAGTTTTGTTCGAAGAAGGTGCTGGGGATCTGCCTGGAGAAGAAGCGCAGTTACTGTCAGTTTGACTCAAAGCTGGCTCAGATCGTTCAGGAGCAGGGCCGCAACGGACAGCTGCATATTAGTTTCGGGGGTGCCAGCAGCCCGAACTGCCGGGGGATCACGATGGCTGAACTCCAGGGCATTAACTTTAACCGGCTGGACTTTGCGAACTTTATGGAGGATTTAATGAATAACCAAAAAATCCCGGATAATGCGGAACTGACAGAGAAAACAAAACAGCGAATTAAAGAACTTCTCACGCAGTCATCATCCAAATAAAAAAGGAAAGCAAACATGAAAACACATGGCCTTTTTAATAAGTACAGTAAAGTGAAAGTGCTATACCCGTTTATCCTGGTCTTTATCACATTAAGTGCGATGTCGTGGCTGAGCACCGGCGCGATGCCGACGTTAAAACCCGTCGTACTCTTTATTATTATCCTGGCGACTCCGCTGCTGATGGCTATGCTGGCCATGACACGCGGGGCACTGATGTTTTTCCTGGGCGCGCTGGTCACACAGGTTACCGTCGCCATGCTGGTCACGTTGTTTACCGCGCACAACTTGTCCGCGGCTGCCGGATTTGGTGCCGCTTCTGTTGTCATCTACGTCCTCATCACGGGGTTCGGTGATGAAAAGGCCGATGCCGGTAAGGAGGATAAAAGTGATAGTTAGCTTTGCTAAACATCCTGGCGTGGACTTCTGTGTAAGGTTGCTGCTGACAGCCGTTATTATTTTCCCCGTGGTTTACTTTTCCTGGGATGCGGTTATCGGGACAACGGCCAGTGATTATATTGCGAGTGTCATTTTTATTCTTGTTACAGGGTTTATCTGGTTTTTGCTTTATCTGTTTTTTTCGGCCTTTGAGAGGCTGTTAAAAAAAGAAAATGGTGTGAAATGAAAAAGAAATCTTGGTCTGGAAAACTAAAGGTTCGGTACAGAATTGCGGGGTTAATTATCGTGATTGTACTGTTGATGACCACCATAGCCAGGTTGTTTACGGGTGATAATTCTTTCGTTATTGTCCCATCTCTTTTCTTTATTATTTTGCTCAATATTATAGCCAGACGGCTTTTACCCTGAGAGAGAGGCGCTTTATTCCTCAGCAAATAAAACAGGAGAATTCATGGAAGAGAAAAAAGCGTACGGTCTGGTTATGACGTTTGTCGCTGTGTTTGTCGTTTTTCTGGTCAGCGTCATGTCTTACAGCTTGTGGCGTGATAAACAGATTAATGCGTTTCTGGCCACCAACCGGGCCTGGGGTATTCAGTGTGACAGGAGCTCGCAGGCTGCGTGGGTTATCAGGAACGGCGAGCGTACGGCATTAGCAATGAATAATCTGACACTCTACTGCCACGGTTTCCAGTTTCAGGGACGCACTGACCCGGAAACGAAAACAGTCAGCCTCGATAAATACAGCGTTTATCAACATATTTCGCGCCAGCCGAATTAATTAAGTCATAAAGGTATTCATTATGGGAAAACTACATGCCGCCATACTGGCGGGGTGCCTTTGTTGCACCCTGATGCCGGCCTGGGCGAAAGATGCGGGCTGGCAGTGGTACAACGAGAAGCTGAAAAGACCGGACCCGGACCCGGAGACGCGAGCCACGCCACCGCCACCACCGGCAAAGCAGGACATCCTGGAGAAGCTGGCGCAGCTGCAGGCGGCCACAAAGCGCTCGCTTTACGAGGCTATTCTTTACCCCTCATCTGATAATTTCGTGAAGTATTTTCGGCTGCAGAACTACTGGACGCAGCAGGCTGGCCTGTTCTCGATGAGCGCGAAGAAGGCCATGCTGGAAAACCCGGAGCTCGATTACAACCTGCAGTACAGCCACTACAACGGCACGGTGAAGAATCAGCTGGCTGCCGACTACGCCGAACAGCGTAAAGCCATCTCCGGTCTGGCGCAGCACTATGGCGTGATGTTCTTCTACCGCGGACGGGAGGCGATCGATGGCCAGCTGGTCCAGGTCATCAAAAACTTCCGTGAGACCTACGGACTGAGCGTGATACCGGTCTCGGTCGATGGCGTCATCAACCCCATGCTGCCCGACAGCCGGACGGACCAGGGGCAGGCGCAACAGCTTGGTGTGAAGTTCTTCCCCGCGATGATGCTGGTCAACCCGAAAAGCGGTCAGGTGAAACCCCTCAGTTACGGCTTTATCAGTCAGGACGACCTGGCGAAACAGTTCCTCTATGTCTCCAGCGACTTTAAACCCAATTTTTAAGGAGTATGTCATGCGAAAGATTCGATTCCCCGATTTGGATATTACGGGAATGTGGGTGCTGGCGGTTGGCGTGTTTTTCCACCTGATAGCCCGGCTCGTCAGAAAACAGCCTGAGATGGCGGTTCAGGTCGGAGAGATCCTGGGACTGGGGATGGTGATATTTGGTGGATACCGAATTCTGAATGCCCTGATTGCTGAAGCTGAAAAACAGGAGAAGGCCCGTGAAAAGCAACCTGAAGACAATTAAGACGGGTATCACAACAGCTGCTTTGCTGCTGACACTTTCTCCCGTGACCTGGGCCGGGACGCTCGATGAAGTAAAATCCCTCTGGGACCCACAGGGTATAACAGGCACGGCGCCGGCTTCATCTTCTGGCATGCCCGCCGCCGTGAAGCCGGTCTCTCAGGCCCGCTGGTACCGGCTCAGCAACGGCAAACAGGTCAATCTCAGCGACTGGAAAGTGGTGTTGTTTATGCAGGGGCACTGCCCGTACTGCCATAAGTTTGACCCGGTGCTGAAGCAGTTGTCCGGACAATACGGATTCTCGGTGTTCTCTTATACGATCGACGGACAGGGGGACGAGGCGTTCCCTGAAGCCCTGCCGGTACCTCCCGAGGTGATGCAGACTTTTTTCCCGAATATCCCGGTGGCTACCCCGACCACGTTTCTGGTGAATGTGAATACGCTGGCGGCCTATCCGATTCTGCAGGGCGCCACCGATGCGCAGGGGTTTATGGCCAGAATGGATACGGTATTTCAGATGATGGGGGCACCTGATAATGGATAGTCTCAACAAAATATATTCTTCGTTACCCGTACTGGAAAGAAATAAACGCCTGAAGCTATCACGGCAAAAGAGATTCGATGTTTATTATTGTCTCGCTTTTATGTTTGGTTTTTCCGGATTGTGCCTGTGGTGGGGAAGCCATGCGTATTTCGGTTTATTGTCTGACCTGTTAACCCCGCCGGAAAAACTGGGGACGGCAAAGAACGTAATGGATATTTTGAATGCCCTGATGTATTTCGTGCCCTTTATTCTTTTTTCACTTTCCATTGGTTGTCTGGCAACGGCTTTGCTGGGAGTACTGATGGCTGAACTGGCTTTCTGGTTTGAGTATGCCTTTGAAAAAAGCTTCCAGCGATATTTAAACCGCGTCCACGGACGGAAAAATAAAATGAAAGAAGGAGGGCCTCATGCTCATTCGTAAACCATTATCAGTGCTTTGCGGGATGTTGCTGGGGATGTCATTTACGGCGGCCGCAGATGTTAACGGCGACATGAACAACTTCTTCAATAAGCTCGGGTTTGCCTCCAATACGTCTCAGCCACAAGTCTGGCAGGGGCAGGCGGCAGGTTACGCTTCCGGCGGTTCGCTGTATGCAAGGACGCAGGTGAAAACCATCCAACTGGTCAGCATGACCCTGCCGGATATTAACGCTGGCTGCGGTGGTATCGATGCGTATCTGGGCTCGTTCTCCTTTATCAACAGCGAGCAGATACAGCGATTCGGCAAACAAATTATGAGTAATTCCGTTGGTTACTTTTTTGATCTGGCACTGCAGACGACTGTTCCTGAGATTAAAACCGCGAAAGATTTTCTGCAGAAGATGGCCAGCGACATCAACAGCATGAACCTCAGTTCCTGCCAGGCCGCACAGGGCATTGTGGGCGGTCTGTTTCCTCGCACTCAGGTGGCGCAGCAGAAAGTCTGCCAGGACATCGCCGGCGAGAGCAACATCTTCTCGGACTGGGCTGCTTCTCGGCAGGGCTGTTCGGTGGGCGGGCAGATGGACAAGGTACAGGACAAAGCCAGCGACAAGGACAAGGAGCGGGTCATGAAGAACATCAATGTCATGTGGAATGCCCTGTCAAAAAATCGCCTCTTTGATGGCAACAAGGAATTGAAAGAGTTTGTGATGACACTGACCGGCACGCTTATTTTTGGCGAAAACAGTGAAATTACGCCGCTGCCGGCACGCACTACGGACCAGGACCTGATTAAGGCAATGATGGAGGGCGGGACAGCCAGGATTTACCACTGCAATGATTCGGATAAGTGCCTCAAGGTTGTCGCCGACGCCACGGTCACCATCGCTGCAAACAAGGCGCTCAAGAACCAGATCTCCACCCTTCTGAGTAGTATCCAGAATAAGGCTGTGGCGGATGAAAAACTCACGGAGCAGGAGAAAGGGTTTATCTCCAGCACCACCATCCCGGTATTCAAATACCTGGTCGACCCGCAGATGCTGGGAGTATCTAACACGCTTATCTACCAGCTGACGGATTATATCGGCTACGACATTCTGCTGCAGTACATCCAGGAGCTGATCCAGCAGGCCCGCGCAATGGTCGCAACCGGGAATTATCCCCAGTCGACAATGGATATGATCCTCGAAAACCTGAACCAGGCCAGTGTGCAGATTGCCGCCTTCCAGCAACGTGTTCAGGTCCAGCAGGACGCGTTACTGGTTGTTGACCGGCAGATGAGTTACATGCGTCAGCAGGTCTCTGCCCGCATGATGACCCGCTACCAGAATAACTATCACTTCGGAGGAAGCCTCTGATGCTGGAAATCTACACGATAGCCGGCGGCGACTGGTTTCGGGGAAACCTGAATGCCATTGCTGCTTTTATGAGTACCGGTACCTGGTCTTCCATCGAGAAAATGTGTATCGCCTTTTCCGTGCTGATTGTCGCCAGCAGTTGGGTGAAAAAGCATAACATCATGGATTTGGTTGGTTGGGTGTTTGCCCTGACGCTGGTCTCGATGCTAGTCGTCATTCGTAAACCTGTGCAGATTATCGATTACAGCAATGTCTCTCAGGTCTATCAGGTCGACAACGTCCCGATAGGTCTGGCTATTCCCGCGTCACTCACCACGCGTGTCGGGAACGCCCTGATACAGGGCTATGAGATGATTTTCTCGCTGCCCGACAGCGTGACATACAGCAAGACGGGGATGTTGTTTGGCAGTAATCTGGTGGCAAAAAGTACCGACTTTATCTCTCAGAACCCGGAGATTACCACTCTGTTCTCCGACTATGTGCAGAACTGCGTGATGGGCGATATTTTCCTGAACCATAAATACTCGTTTGAAGAACTACTGAACTCCCCAGATCCGTACACCATTATTTTTTCAAATCCCAGCCCGCTGCGCGGGGTGTTTGATAAAAACAATCAGTTCAGGACCTGCCAGGAAGCCTCACGGGATTTGAAGGCAGCTCTGGCGCTGGATACCCAGACTGGCGGGAAAACCTGGAGCTACTACGTTCGTCAACTGTTTGGTGGAAAACCTAATCCGGACGTACTGTTCAGCCAGATGATCGGTGATTCCTATAACTACTTCTACAGCTCCGGGCAGAGTGCGGGACAGATTATCCGTCAGAACGTCACCATGAATGCCCTTCGCAGCGGTATACAGAGCTATGCGGCCCGCAGCGGGGATACGGCCAGCCTGGTCAACATTGCTAACACCTCTTCGCTGGAAAAGCAGCGCCTGGCCCAGGCGACTATGGGACACCAGGCGTTACGCTCCCTGCCGATGATGCAGACGGTAGTGATGGGAATTATGATTGGTCTGTTTCCAATCATGGTGATGGCCGCCATGTTCAACATGATGACGATGCAGGTGCTGAAAGGGTACATTTATGCCCTGATGTGGCTGCAGTCATGGCCCCTGCTGTATGCCATTTTGAACAGTGCGATGGCTTATTATGCAAAACAGAATGGCGTACCAGTGGTGTTGTCCGAGCTCTCTCAGCTCCAACTGAAGAACTCAGATATTGCCACGACCGCGGGCTACATCTCCATGATGATCCCTCCGTTAACCTGGGCGATGATCAAAAGCATGGGAGCGGGCTTCTCCAGCGCGTACAGCCATTTTGCTTCGTCAGGCCTCAGCTCGACGTCGCAGGCCTCTTCCAGCGTGGTTGACGGGAATTACTCGTTCTCAAATATGCAGACGGATAATGTCAGCGGAAACAGCTGGAACACCAACAGCAACACAGCCTTTGGGCAGATGTCCCGGCAACTGGGGAACGGTGGCATGGGTACGCAGACTCGGGATGGGTCGATGGTCTGGGACAGCAGTGGAGCGATGTCAAAACTGCCCGTGGACATTAATGTTGGCCGGCAGATAGCCAGTGCACAGCAGCAGATGGCAAGAGAGTCGGACGTGCAGGCGCAAAGCTCACTGCAGGGCTATAACAGCAGCGTAACGAGCGCCTGGAACAGCCTGAAGCAGTTTGGCACAAATATGGGGACCAGCGCGTCAACCACCACCGGGGCCGATAATACTGAGTCGTCACAAGACACGATGGCTAAGAGTAAAATGTGGAACGCGGTTGTTTCAAATGCAAAAGCCAACAACATCAGTAATGAACAGTCATTCCAGAACCTGATGGATGAAACATCAAGAGGCTCAATAACGGGTGAGGCTTACGGTGGGGCGAAATGGAGCTCAGGAGATCAACTTGCCGGAAAATTTGGGAAACTGTTAACTGGCGCTAGTGTTGAAGGCGGGGTGAAAGTTGCTGCAAGCGGCACCGGGAGTACGGGTTCAACAGATACTGTTGGGCAATCTGGTCGACATTCAGTAGATACCCGACACGATACCAGTAGTCAGGCGGCAAAAGATTTTAAAGAAGGGTCTGATTATATTACCAGCCATAAAACCAGCACTTCAGGTAATACAACAGATAATAATGCTAGCTCCCGCGTGGACCAGTTCTCTGCGTCACTTTCCAGTGCGAAAAACAGCTATGACCAATATACAAACAGCCGTACACGTAGCCATGAATTCAGTGAAATGGCGTCACGTACCGAAAGCATGAGCGGGCAGATGAGTGAGAATCTGACGCAGCAGTTTGCAAACTTTGTCCAACAGCGCTCTCCGCAAAACGCGGAAGCTATCCTCACAAATACCAGTTCGCCGGAAGTGGCAGCACAACGAGAATCGCTGGCCCGTGAATTTGTTAAAGCACAGGTAGAGCCTAAAGTTGATGGCTCTTATCAGGAGGCGAGAGGAAGTATTGGTCAAGGAATGCCTAATGTGTCAGGAGGCGGAGGCGCGGCTTCCGTAGAGGCCGATTATAGCCAGCACAGCGGCAGTATTGATGGAATGACGCACGACGCCGGCATTAAGGATAATGTGGGTCAGACGGTGGGTACGATGGTCTCTCAAAACAAACAGGCACACCAAGAAAGTCGCCAGGAGATACAGCAGCAGGGTGGTGAGGTCAAGAAACAGCAGACCGATCTGGAAAGTCATCATAAAACAGAGGGAAATAATTTTACCGAGCGATATAATAAGGAAACAGACAGTCAGGTAAATAACCCTTTAAGCCATACGACTGAGAGGTTTAAGCAGAAAGCAGAGGAAGCAACAAAAAAGATGGATGAAAAATTACCGTGAATGGACCTGGACAATGATAACTAATAAGCAAATTTTACAGGAAGTGGAACAATTAAAAGAATTGTTCCATGATGGTGGTGCAGAAATCCCATCTATGTGGCAATGCTTTTGGCCCGGACTCGCTGCTATGGCGTGGATGGTAACATGGCCGTTGATACTGTACGGCTATAAGTTCTTGTTTTTAGATCTTCCAGATGCAGCAAATATAGGGGTAGCAGCATCAGTAATTATTGCGATGGTTGCTGGTTTGTTTATCATGATTGGTATTGCTAATACCAGAGCTCTGTACCTGTCAATACCCAAGAGATTTCGGGATGACTCAGCACTGTGTCGACTTCTTGTCAACAAAGCCAGACGTTATAGCTCAACCTACTTGGTCGGATATGCTATATTGATTGTATTATTCACTTTCCCTGTGTTCGGGGCTATTTATTCGACTGTCATATTTATCCTTTCATCATTTGGCTTTATGATTTATATGAATGTTGACCTCAATCGTTATCAGTTAACGGCGCTTACATCTTTACTTGAATCATTCAAAAGTTCTGGTGCCAAATGAAGGCCTTCTGGCCTATTAATTATGGTAGTTTGTTAATAGGCTAAGAGTTTCTTTGTATTATTATTGATTGTTCAAATTGTAATTAATTTACACCTTTCCCTTAAAATTTCGTTATAGTAAACGCGCGCCTTTGAATAAAAGAGCGCGTGTATCATTCATATTGATTATGTCACAAGGATTCAGGATGAAACTTAATAAAGTCATGGCTGTGATGGTCGTCAGTTCAGCACTGGTACTTTCGGGTTGTAGTGCAATGGGGACCGCAATTAAAAAGCGTAATCTGGAAGTCAAAACCCAGATGAGCGAAACAATCTGGCTTGAACCGTCAAATAATAAGACAGTTTATCTGCAAATAAAAAATACCTCCGATAAAGACATGAGCGGGCTCCAGTCTAAAATTACCAGTGCGGTCACTGCTAAGGGCTATCAGGTAGTCAGCAATCCTGATACGGCGGGCTACTGGATACAGGCGAATGTCCTGAAGGCCGACAAGATGGATCTTCGTGAAACCCAGGGCTGGTTAAGTCGGGGTTATGAAGGTGCAGCAACCGCGGCCGCACTGGGTGCGGGGATCACCGCCTATAACTCCAGTTCAGCAGGCGCGACTCTCGGTGTCGGCCTGGCGGCAGGTCTGGTCGGTATGGCGGCTGACGCAATGGTGGAAGACGTGAACTACACGATGATCACCGACGTGCAGATTTCAGAGCGCGCGAAAACGCAGGTGCAGACGGATAACGTCGCGGTATTACGACAAGGGACCTCCGGGGCTAAAGTGCAGACCAGCACTGAAACCGGTAATCAGCATAAATACCAGACACGTGTTGTCTCTAACGCCAATAAAGTGAATCTGAAATTCCCGGAAGCCCAGCCGGTTCTTGAAGACCAGCTGGCAAAATCCGTCGCTAATATTCTGTAGTTTAATCATTCCCGGGCCCGGACACTCCGGGCCATACTGACAGAACGTCTTCCTGCCAGTCAGCTTTCATTCATTTTGTATCAGGTTTAACCCTCCAGAACGGTGAACAGGTGCGCAATTTATTTGTGCGCCTGCGAGGCGTTGCCGGCTGCTGCCGGAACATTTCTTCGCTTTGTATTTAAGGGCAATGATTATGAGTTTTAATGCCAAGGATATGACCCAGGGTGGTCAGATTGCCAATATGCGCTTTCGCATGTTTGGCCAGATTGCCAATATTATATTCTATGTGCTGTTTATTATTTTCTGGGTTTTGTGTGGACTGATGCTGATGTACCGGCTCAGCTGGCAGACCTTTGTGAATGGCTGCGTGTACTGGTGGTGTACCACCCTGGCACCCATGCGCGATATCATTCGCTCCCAGCCGGTCTATACGATTAATTACTACGGCAGATCACTGGAATATAATGCGGAACAAATCCTGGCCGATAAATACACCATCTGGTGTGGGGAGCAGCTGTGGACCAGTTTTGTGCTCGCTGCCGTGGTTTCTCTCGTCATCTGTATCGTGACGTTCTTTGTCGCCAGCTGGGTGCTGGGCCGTCAGGGTAAACAGCAGAGCGAGGATGAGAATACCGGCGGGCGCCAGCTTTCCGATAAGCCCAAAGAAGTGGCCCGCCAGATGAAGCGTGACGGTATGGCCTCCGACATTAAAATCGGTGACTTACCGATATTGCTTAACTCCGAAATTCAGAACTTCTGTCTCCACGGTACCGTCGGTTCCGGTAAATCCGAGGTCATCCGCCGGCTGCTGAATTACGTTCGGGCCAGGGGGGACATGGCGATTATTTACGACCGCTCCTGTGAGTTTGTCAAAAGCTATTACGACCCGTCGCTGGATAAAATCCTCAACCCGCTGGATTCGCGCTGTGCCGCCTGGGATTTGTGGAAAGAGTGTCTGTCGCTGCCTGACTTCGACAACATCTCTAATACCCTTATTCCGATGGGGACCAAAGAGGACCCGTTCTGGCAGGGCTCTGGTCGCACCATCTTTGCTGAAGGCGCCTATCTGATGCGTGAGGACAAGGACCGCAGCTACGAGAAGCTGGTTGATACGATGCTCTCCATCAAAATCGACAAGCTGCGCGCCTATCTGCAGAACACGCCGGCGGCGAACCTGGTGGAAGAGAAGATTGAGAAAACCGCCATCAGTATCCGTGCGGTGCTGACCAACTACGTCAAAGCCATTCGCTATCTGCAGGGTATTGAGAAGAACGGCGAGCCGTTCACCATCCGGGACTGGATGCGGGGTGTCCGTGAAGACCAGCCCAATGGCTGGCTGTTTATTTCCTCCAATGCTGACACCCATGCCTCCCTGAAGCCGGTTATCTCGATGTGGCTGTCGATTGCCATTCGTGGCCTTCTGGCTATGGGGGAGAACCGTAACCGGCGCGTGTGGATTTTCGCTGATGAATTGCCCACGCTGCACAAATTACCTGACCTGGTCGAAATCCTTCCGGAAGCCCGTAAGTTTGGTGGCTGTTATGTCTTTGGTATTCAGTCTTATGCCCAGCTGGAAGATATCTACGGTGTTAAGCCTGCCGCCACGCTCTTTGACGTGATGAACACCCGGGCCTTCTTCCGCTCCCCGAGTAAAGAGATTGCCGAGTTTGCTGCCGGTGAAATTGGTGAGAAAGAAATCCTCAAGGCCAGCGAACAGTATTCCTACGGGGCTGACCCGGTACGTGACGGGGTGTCGACCGGGAAAGAAAAAGAGCGTGAAACGCTGGTCAGCTACTCGGATATTCAGACACTCCCGGACCTGTCCTGCTATGTCACGCTGCCCGGGCCGTATCCGGCCGTGAAGCTGGCCCTGAAGTACAAACCACGTCCGAAAATTGCCGAGGGATTTATTCAGCGCTCTCTCGATACGCGGGTGGATACACGACTCAGTGCCCTGCTGGAAGCCCGGGAAGCCGAAGGCAGTCTTGCAAGGGCGCTGTTTACGCCGGATGCACCGGCGCCTGATCCAGCTGAGAAAGACGTAAAAGTCGGGAATACTCCTGAGCAAAGTCAGCCTGCGGAAAGCATCGAATCGCCTGCGACAGTCAAAGCACCGGCAACAGCCAAAACGCCGGCTGCCGATGAGACCGGTCAATCACCTGAAACTCCTGAGCCTGCGGCACCGGTCACGAAAGTGGTGACCGTTCCGTTAATCCGGCCCAGGTCTGCGACAGCAACGGGCACGGCTGCAGTTGCTACCACCGCAGCATCCACAACCAGCGCAACGACTGTGCCTGCAGGCGGGACGGAGCAGGAACTGGCGCAACAGCCTACAGAGCAGGGCCAGGACAGGCTGCCGGCCGGGATGAACGACGACGGTGTGATTGAAGATATGGATGCCTATGACGCCTGGCTGGCCGGTGAACAGACACAGCGGGATATGCAGCGACGCGAGGAGGTCAATATCAATCACAGCCACCGCCGCGATGAGCAGGATGATATTGAGATCGGAGGGAACTTCTGATGATGTCGATTGGCTCCGTAAAATCGGCGGGCAGCGCCGGTAACTACTATACGGACAAGGATAACTATTACGTTATCGGCAGCATGGATGAGCGCTGGCAGGGAAAAGGGGCTGAGGCACTGGGTCTGGAAGGGAAGCCGGTCGACAAGGCCGTGTTCACAGAGATTCTGAAAGGAAAGCTGCCGGACGGCAGCGACCTGACCCGGATGCAGGACGGCACCAACAAGCACCGCCCGGGTTACGATCTGACCTTTTCGGCGCCCAAAAGTGTCTCAGTGATGGCGATGCTGGGGGGAGACAAAAGACTTATTGACGCCCATAACCAGGCGGTGACAAAAGCGCTACAGCAGGTGGAAACGCTGGCCGCCACCCGCGTGATGACCGATGGAAAAAGCGAAACTGTGCTGACCGGTAACCTTATTGTGGCGAAATTCACCCACGACACGAACCGTAACGAGGAGCCCCAGTTGCACACTCACGCCGTCGTCATGAATGCGACGCAGAACGGGGACAAGTGGCAGTCTCTTGGCACTGATACAGTCGGGAAAACGGGCTTTATCGAGAATGTGTACGCGAACCAGATAGCCTTCGGGAAAATCTACCGGGAGGAGCTCAAACCTCTCGTTGAGATACTTGGCTACAAAACCGAAGTCGTGGGCAAACACGGCATGTGGGAGATGAACGAGGTTCCGGTCGAGCCGTTTTCCACACGCACTCAGGAGGTCAGGGAGGCTGCGGGTCCTGACGCTTCTCTGAAGTCACGGGATGTGGCCGCCCTCGATACCCGCAAATCCAAAGCAGCCATCGACCCGGCCGAGAAGATGGTGGAATGGATGAACACGATGAAGGAGACCGGGTTTGATATGCGCAGCTACCGCGAGGATGCCGATAAGCGCGCAGCAGAGCTCGCCAGTGCGCCTGTCAGTCCGGTGAAAACGGACGGCCCTGATATCAGCGACGTGGTCACGAAAGCCATTGCCGGTCTCAGCGACCGGAAGGTGCAGTTCACCTACGCCGACCTGCTGGCCCGCACAGTCAGCCAGCTGGAAGCAAAACCCGGTGTGTTTGAGCAGGCCAGAGCGGGTATCGATGCGGCGATCGAGCGCGAGCAGCTTATTCCTCTTGACCGGGAAAAAGGTCTCTTCACCTCGAATATCCACGTGCTGGATGAGCTCTCCGTGAAAGCGCTGAGCCAGGAAGTTCAGCGCCAGAACCACGTCTCTGTCACGCCGGATGCGTCTGTTGTCCGTCAGGTCCCCTTCAGCGATGCGGTTAGCGTGCTGGCGCAGGACCGGCCGGCGATGGGGATTGTCTCCGGGCAGGGTGGCGCGGCAGGTCAGCGGGAGCGGGTGGCCGAGCTGACCCTCATGGCCCGGGAGCAGGGACGCGACGTACATATTCTTGCTGCTGATAACCGCTCCCGGGACTTTCTCGCCGGGGATGCGCGGCTGGCCGGGGAGACGGTGACCGGTAAATCCGCCCTGCAGGACGGGACCGCGTTTATCCCTGGGGGGACGCTTATCGTTGACCAGGCGGAGAAGCTGAGCCTGAAAGAGACGATTTCCCTGCTCGACGGCGCGATGCGTCATAACGTTCAGGTTCTGCTTTCTGACAGCGGCAAACGCAGCGGGACGGGGAGTGCGCTGACGGTTCTGAAGGACAGCGGCGTCAATACCTATCGCTGGCAGGGGGGGCATCAGGTGACGGCAGACATCATCAGTGAGCCGGACAAAGGGGCACGCTACGGCCGGCTGGCGCAAGAGTTTGCCGCCAGCGTGCGTGAGGGACAGGAAAGCGTGGCGCAAATCAGCGGGACGCGTGAACAGAATGTGCTCAACAGCGTTATCCGCGACACCCTCAAAAATGAAGGTGTGCTCGGAGAGAAGGAGATGACGGTCACCGCGCTGGCGCCGGTGTGGCTGGACAGTAAAAGCCGGGGCGTGCGGGATTATTACCGCGAAGGGATGGTGATGGAGCGGTGGGACCCGGAGACCCGGAAGCATGACCGCTTTGTCATTGACCGGGTGACCGCCAGCAGCAACATGCTGACCCTGAAGGACAAAGAGGGGGAACGCCTGGATATGAAAGTTTCCGCCGTAGACAGCCAGTGGACGCTGTTCCGGGCCGATAAACTGCCGGTGGCGGAAGGGGAGCGTCTGGCCGTGCTGGGAAAAATCCCCGATACACGGCTGAAGGGAGGTGAGAGCATCACCGTGCTCAAATCCGGGGACGGGCAACTGACGGTACAGCGCCCCGGGCAGAAAACCACCCAGTCGCTTTCTGTCGGCAGCAGTCCGTTCGACGGTATCAAGGTCGGACACGGCTGGGTGGAGAGCCCCGGCCGCTCAGTCAGCGAGACGGCGACCGTCTTTGCCTCGGTGACGCAGCGGGAGCTGGATAACGCCACGCTGAACCAGCTGGCACAAAGCGGGAGCCATGTCCGTCTTTACTCCGCGCAGGATGCTTCCCGGACGACGGAGAAGCTGGCGCGCCATACTGCCTTCAGCGTGGTGTCGGAGCAGCTGAAGGCCCGTTCTGGTGAGTCAACGCTCGATGCGGCCATCGCACAGCAGAAGGCCGGGCTGCATACCCCGGCAGAGCAGGTCATCCATCTTTCTGTCCCCTTGCTGGAAAGCGACGACCTGACCTTCACGCGTCCACAGCTGCTGGCCACCGCGCTCGAGACCGGCGGCGGTCAGGTCCCGATGGCGGATATCGATAAGACCATTCAGGCGCAGATTAAGGCAGGTACTTTGCTGCATGTGCCGGTGGCTCCGGGCCACGGCAACGACCTGCTGATTTCCCGTCAGACCTGGGATGCTGAGAAAAGCATCCTGACCCGGGTGCTGGAAGGAAAGGAGGCGGTCGCGCCCCTGATGAACCGTGTCCCTGCCGACATCCTGGCCGACCTGACATCCGGTCAGCGCGCGTCAACCCGGATGATACTGGAAACCCCGGATCGCTTCACACTGGTTCAGGGCTATGCGGGGGTGGGGAAAACCACCCAGTTCCGGGCGGTGACAAGCGCTATCAACCTGCTGCCGGAAGAGACCCGCCCGCGCGTCGTCGGCCTGGGGCCAACCCATCGCGCGGTAGGCGAAATGCAGAGCGCCGGCGTGGATGCGCAGACCACAGCGTCATTCCTGCATGACACGCAACTGCTGGCACGTAACGGGCAGACACCGGATTTCAGCAACACGCTGTTTCTGCTCGACGAGAGCTCGATGGTGGGGCTGGCCGACACGGCAAAGGCCCTGTCGCTGATCGCTGCCGGTGGAGGGCGGGCGGTACTCAGCGGGGATACCGACCAGCTGCAGTCCATCGCGCCGGGCCAGCCATTCAGGCTGATGCAGCAACGCAGCGCTGCTGATGTGTCCATCATGAAAGAAATTGTGCGCCAGGTGCCTGAGCTGCGACCAGCTGTCTACAGCCTGATTGACCGGGATATCAACAGTGCGCTGGCAACGATTGAAAAGGTCACTCCAGAGCAGGTGCCGCGAAAGGCGGATGCGTGGGTACCGGCGCAGTCGGTGATGGAGTTTACGCCGGCACAGGAGAAGGCGATTCAGGAGGCACTGAAGAAAGGCGAAAGCGTGCCGGCAGGTCAGCCCGCTACGCTGTATGACGCCCTGGTGAGAGACTATACCGGCCGTACCCCGGAGGCGCAGGCGCAGTCGTTGATTATCACTCACCTGAATGCCGACCGCCGGGCGCTGAACAGCCTGATCCATGATGAGAGGGTGGCGAGCGGCGAAGCCGGCAAAGAAGACATCACCCTGCCGGTGTTCGTGACGAGCAATATTCGCGACGGTGAGTTGCGGAAACTGTCCACCTGGGTGGCTCATCAGGGGGCTGTCGCCCTGGTGGACAATACCTACCACCGTATCGGAGGGGTGGATAAGGAAAATCAGCTTATTACCCTGATGGATGGTGACGGGAAAGAGCGGCTTATCTCTCCCCGTGAGGCGTCTGCTGAGGGCGTCACACTCTACCGCCGGGAAGAGATTACGGTGTCTCAGGGTGACCGGATGCGTTTCAGCAAGAGTGATCCGGAACGGGGATATGTGGCCAACAGTGTGTGGGAGGTAAAATCCATTTCCAGTGACAGTGTCACGTTATCAGACGGCAAAAACACCCGAACACTGAACCCGAAGGCCGACGAGGCGCAACGCCATATCGATCTGGCGTATGCCATTACCGCTCACGGGGCCCAGGGGGCCAGTGAACCGTTTGCCATCGCGCTGGAGGGCGTGGCGGAGGGCCGAAAAGCGATGGCCAGCTTCGAATCCGCCTATGTCGGGTTATCGCGTATGAAACAGCATGTTCAGGTCTATACCGACAGCCGGGAGGGCTGGATAAAAGCAATTAATGCCTCGCCCTCGAAAGCGACGGCGCACGATATTCTTGCGCCGCGTAATGACCGGGCGGTACACACTGCGGAGCAGCTGTTCAGCCGTGCGCGACCGATGAATGAAACCGCGGCAGGCCGCGCGGCGCTGCAGCAGTCCGGCCTTGCGAAGGGGATATCGCCCGGAAAATTCATTTCGCCCGGAAAACAGTATCCGCAGCCCCACGTGGCGCTGCCGGTGTATGACAAGAACGGGAAAGAAGCCGGGATCTGGCTCAGTTCGCTGACGGACAGCGACGGCCGCCTGCAGGTGATGGGGGGCGAGGGACGGGTGATGGGCAATGAAGATGCCCGCTTTGTGGCGCTGCAGGGGAGCCGGAACGGCGAGAGCCTGCTGGCCGGGAATATGGGAGAGGGCGTCAGGGTCGCCCGCGATAACCCTGACAGCGGCGTGGTAGTGCGCCTTGCTGGCGATGACCGCCCCTGGAATCCGGGCGCCATCACCGGCGGACGCGTCTGGGCAGATCCGATACCGGTAGTTTCACCGGAGGCGGCAGGAACTGACATTCCGCTTCCGCCAGAAGTGCTGGCACAGCGGGCCGCGGAAGAGGCGCAGCGTCAGAATATGGAGAAACAGGCGGAACAGACTGCCCGGGAAGTGGCCGGGGACGGGCGTAAAGCCGGCGAATCTGAAGACCGGGTAAAAGAGGTCATCGGAGACGTAATTCGCGGTCTGGAGCGCGAAAAACCGGGTGAAGAGAAGATGACCCTGCCCGACGATCCACAGACCCGGAAACAGGAAGCGGCCGTTCAGCAGGTGGCTCAGGAGAGCCTGCAGCAGATGGAGCGCGATATGGTTCGTGATCTCAATCGTGAGAAAACGCTCGGGGGCGACTGACGCGCCTGCGGCTTGTCTGCCCCGGCATCCTTCCCGATTAAAAATCGGGCACCCTGCCGGGGCGCGATGTAAGGGATAAAAAGGACATAAAGATGACAACACATGTAATGCGCCTCAGTGCCGCTGACCGCTGGCTGCAGGCACTCCTGACCTGGACGCCCGGGCAGACGGATATGATTAAAACGGTGGCCCTGGTCCTGATGGTCACCGACCATGCAGGCTTATTGCTGGCCCACAATAACGAGATCATGCGCCTGCTGGGGCGGGGATGTTTTCCGCTGTTCGGTCTGGTGTGGGGGGTGAACCTGGCGCGGCACGGCCAAATTCGCCAGTCGCAGCTGAAC
>OKMP01000050.1_pt1 | contig 22407 bp, 23 predicted proteins | sample 1611241 | NCBI WGS metagenome assembly OKMP01 (sample SAMN04436722, study PRJEB24849) | human gut metagenome | biome: human gut; feature: NICU; material: stool | host: Homo sapiens | place: USA: Saint Louis, MO | collected 2010-10-07
GTATCTCCCCGCCACCCAGGAGGCGGAACACCGCTTTGCGATGGGTGAGTTGCCGCAGGAAGTGATGGAGATTTGCCAGCAGCTGGCGAAGCACCTGGAAAAGCTGCGCGGGCTGGCGGAGATGTTCTTAAACGATCTCAGCGAGAAAACCGGTACTCACGACGTGGTGCGTTTGCACCGCATTCTGCTGCAAATGAATCGTGCGCTGGGGATGTTTGAAGCGCAGAGCAAACTCTGGCGGCTGGCTTCGATGGCGCAGGCGTCCGGCGCGCCGGTGACTAAGTGGGCCACCCGCGAAGTACGAGACGGGCAGGGACATCTCTTCTTCCACTGCGTGGGCATCCGCGTGGCCGATCAGCTGGAAAAGCTGATCTGGCGCAGCGTTCCGCACGTGGTAGTGACGTCAGCGACTCTGCGTTCCCTGAACAGCTTCTCAAGGTTGCAGGAGATGAGCGGCCTGAAAGAGAAAGCGGGCGACCGCTTTGTGGCCCTGGACTCGCCGTTCAACCACTGTGAGCAGGGAAAGCTGGTCATTCCGCGCATGAATTATGAGCCGCTTATCGATAACGAAGAGCAGCATATTGCGGAAATGGCGGCCTACTTCCGCGAGCAGGTTGAGAGTAAAAAATACCCCGGTATGCTGGTGCTGTTTGCCAGCGGTCGGGCGATGCAACGCTTCCTGGAGCACGTCACCGATCTGCGCTTACTCCTGCTGGTGCAGGGCGATCAGCCGCGCTATCGGCTGGTGGAAACCCACCGTAAACGCATTGATAACGGCGAGCGCAGCGTGCTGGTGGGGTTACAGTCCTTTGCGGAAGGGCTTGATTTGAAAGGCGACTACCTGACGCAGGTGCATATCCATAAAATCGCCTTCCCGCCCATCGACAGCCCGGTGGTGATCACCGAAGGCGAATGGCTGAAAAGCCTTAACCGTTATCCGTTTGAAGTGCAAAGCCTGCCTGCAGCGTCGTTTAACCTGATTCAGCAGGTCGGGCGCTTGATCCGTAGCCACGGCTGCTGGGGCGAGGTGGTGATTTATGACAAACGACTGCTCACCAAAAACTACGGCCAGCGGCTGCTGAATGCGCTGCCGATCTTCCCGATTGAGCAGCCGGACGTGCCGGAAGTAAAAAAACGCCCGACAAAACTGGCTGCCGGGCGTCGAAAAAGCTTCCGTGCTAAGGGGCGCGGTCCTACTGGTAAGTGAAGGTCACCTGGATCACGCTGCTGAACGTGCCGGCAGAGATGGGCATCGAGGTGGCGTAATAGCGTGCGGCCAGCGGGAACGTGGCCGTGTGGTCTGACGGGTTTATGGCAGCGTTAAAGGCGGCCTGCGGGGCGATCAGTATCTTGTCCTGACGATCTGCCAGCTCCAGTGCCAGCCCCTTTGCGCTACCGAGATTGGCAAATTTGGTGGGATGGGTGCTGTCGGCCTGACCGTAGAAAAAGGCGGTGGCAAGCGCCAGCGTGGCCGGGCAGTGTGACACCGAAAGGGAAAAGTCCTTCCACACGCCGGTATCGCCCACGTCTTTAAAACTACCCGATGCCGCCTGGCCTAAGTCCACCGTCAGGTTGCGGCTGGCACTGTCAATGACGCACGTGTTGGCGTAAATGTTACCCGTCATCTGGATCTGTATATCATCGGCGTGGGCCTGGGCGATCAGCCCCAGCGCGAGAATCAATGCGGTTTTTTTCATGACGTTCACTTATAAGCGAGGGTGATGGTTGCCACAGTATTGGCTGGCCCGGGGGTGACTACATTGCTGACCTGCTCGTAGCGAACCTCAAACGGGATCACCAGCGTTTCGTTGGCTACGGCCTGATTTTGGGTACTTACATAGGTACCGAAGGTGGCGAGATGGTCATCAAATAGCATTCTTACTCCGACGCCTGTAGCCATGCCGGTCTGCTGCGTGAGTTTGATCACCCCCTCAAATGCTGTGTCATATCCATTCGCGCTGGTGATTTTTAGCTCAGGCTGTACGGTTGTGTCACAGTTGACGGTGATATTAAATTTTTGAGCAGGGCTGGATAAAAAACCTACGCTGATGAAATCACTGACGGGAAAATCGCCCAAATTAACGGTGAGATTTTTCGGTAAAACGGAGCAGGTGACCTGATGAAGAATAACATTACCTGCATAGGCGATGTGGTTAGGGTTGCCGATCCCTTCATGGCCGAAAACGCCAATGCCAAATTCGGTTTGAGACTGCACCAGCGTACCGGATGTCACGGTGTCACTCGTTTTAACCAGCTCAAGCGTTATTTCAAAGCTAAAAGTCTGTGTTCCATCGGTAGAGACGTAGCCAACAGGCGTTCCACGTGAATCGCACTGCACGCCGCCAGCGCCGCTAATTCGCTGCCCGTGATCATTCATCAATGCTACGCCAATCCCCGGCACACCGGATTCGTATACCCCCCTGAGCCCTGGCATTTCCGCTCCGGTGCCGTAGTAGCAGGAGACAATCTCCAGGCCGCTGTCGGTACTCTGATCGCAATGCCCGGCAACATGAACGCTCTGCTCTGTACCCGGGATAGTTGCGCCAACTGCCAGCGTCGTCGGGACAGAAATGGATGCCACGTTGATCATTTTGGGGAGATCCGGCGTGGTGCAGGTCGCCTTCGCATGCGGCATGAATAACGCAGCGGTTCCCAGAATCAGTAAGAAAAAGCACTGTTTAATCATTTGCATAATGTTTTGCCTTTAGGGGAGATCAGTGACACTGCGCGGCAGCGTTAATGATGCTGGTTTTCGCTTTCTCATCCGTGAGCACATAGTCAGCGACGCAATGCTCGTTTGCCTCCTGTCCCCAGGAAACGCGGAGATGCCCTTGCTGTGGCAGACCCGAGAGATAGGTCTGGCCGTCATTCCCGACGATAAATTCGCTGTCCTTGTCCTCGGTGGTAACCGTTGCGCCGAACGGCAGCGGTTTACCGTTTTGCGTGAGCGTCATCAGGACGCGATTGCCCACGCGCGTCGTGAAGCTGGCGCGCACAATGGCTCCGCGGGTTGGCGTCACAATTTGTGCCGCATGGGTGACGTCGGCGTCCTCCGGCAGCGTTTCCGTATCCAGCGCAATAGTGTTGTGGCGATACGCGGTGACGAACGGTACGACGGTGTAGCCGCGGAAGTCGGTTTCAACGCCGGTCTGGTTAGTGATATGCGTGCCGTGCGTACCCGGGGCTTTCACGAGCGCAATGGTCTCACCGAGCGGCTGGCTCAGCGTGATGCCGTTTGCATGGGCAATCACGCCTCCCTGCAAGCCGACGTTCAGTGTTTGCTGATATTTATCCTGACTGACGCCACCGCTCACTTCACCGTATGTCGCTTTGTAGTCGGCGTTAACGCTGGTGGAGTTACCGCTGCCGGTGCTGCTCAGCCCCTCCTGGAGATTCCAGTTCAGGTTGTCTTCTTTCAGGGCCGTACCGTTCAGGCCGATGTTCTGCGTGGTGCCATCTTTCGTGTTGTTCAGGTTGTACGTGGCCCAGGTGTTATGCATCCAGCGCTCCAGCGGAACCGAAACGCTCAGCGAGAACTGGTTGTCGTTCGTCACCGCATTACCGTCCAGATCGCTGTCGTGAGTGTTTTTATTCATGCTGTAGCTAAGGCTGTAGCTAACGCCGTGCCAGCTGTTGTTGTAGCTGACGCTCATGGAGGTCATGTCCTGGTTCTGGCTCCAGTAGGTTTCCTTCACCATGCTCAGCGTGACCGATCCCCAGCCTTCTGGTAGCGTCTGGTCGATGGTGGCTTCGGTACGGGCGCGGCGCTGCTGTGGCGCAGACCAGTTGTCGGCGCGGGTATACGACTCCATGGTGTCGTCCAGGGTGTAAAACCCCTTGCTGTTGTAGCGATAGCCCGCAAGCGAAAAGTTGGTGCCTGAACCGGCGAAATCTTTGCTGTAGCGTACGCGCCACGATTTGCCTGTGCTGGACTGCTGTTTTTTCAGCAGGGCTCTGGCGCGAGTCACGTCAATGGAGAACGCCCCTAAATCACCCATGTTTTTCCCGGCGCCTATCGCCTGTGACTGATAATGACTGCTCTGCTGTACGCCGCCGTAGGCCGTGAAGCCGTGGGGTAAACCATAGATGGCGCTCCCCTGAGCAAACGGGGTCTTTTCAACATCTTTGTCATAAGAACGATAACGCCCGGCAGTTACGCTGTAGCGCAGGTTTTTTTCACGCTGCAATACCGGAACGGAGGCAAACGGCACCACGAAATGGCTTTCGCTGCCGTCAGTTTCTTTCACCGTGACCTGGAGGTCGCCGCTGCTGCCGGTGGGGTAAAGATCGTTAATTTCGAAGGCCCCCGGCGCGACCGTGTTCTGATAAATCACGTACCCGTTCTGGCGCACCATCACCAGCGCGTTGCTGTGGGCGGTGCCACGAATAATAGGCGCATAGCCTTTTTCGCTGTCGGGAAGCATGTCGTTATCGGATTTCAGCTCCACGCCGGTGTAAGGGACACTGTCAAAAACATCAGCAGGTGATGAGCTCTGGCCAACGGTGATATCGCTTTTCATCGCCACAATATCGCGTTGCGCATAGGTATAAACGGAGGTGAATTTCTGTTCCTCCTCATTGCCTGTGGTGCTGCGATTCCAGGTGGAATAGTTGCGAAGGCGCCATGCGCCAACGTTTAAACCCGGACGCAGGTTCACGTACTGGCTACTGCTATCCTCTTCACCCTGCTGGCGCGCATGGCTCTGGCTGGCGTTGACGCTGTAATTAAGCAAGCCCGCGTTGATCCCTTCGTCAAACTCTTTCGGGTCGATGTAACCGCGTGGCACCTGTCCGAGCGCCTTTTGCGGTATGCTCAGCAGCAGCTGCTGGTTGCGAACGTGAAAGATTGCAGATGAAGCAGGGATGACACCTAGATCGGCACACTGGCCTTTGGCCATGAGCTGAGGAAACTTTTGGGTCTTGATACCGAGGCTTTTTAACTCACCCATGCTAAAGCAAGGTTGTAACGTGTCGTTGCCCTGCGAATCTTTCTCAAGCGTAAAGGTCACGTTGCGGGTATCAATTTTATTATTATTGATAAACACCGCGACCTCATATTTCCCCGGTGCCTGGCCGGGACCTTTTTCATAGACGGACAGATCGGTTTTACCCTGCTGGGGATTATCAATATCCAGCAAGGCGGGGTTAAAATAATCATCAGCCATAACCTGCTGCGCAAAGATGGCTATTGCCAGGCCACAGAGAATGACCAGCAATGAAGACATTCGGCAGGTGAACGGCTTTTTGTGGCTGTACATGATTATTTTATTACCGGAACAATTAATGAACGGATTTCGACCAGGAATGGCTGATGCTGCCGTAATCATTAATAATGGAATACGTCACGTTTAAGCCCCCGACATTACCCGGTATGGCAAAATGTGTTTCTGATTTCGGAACAGCCCAGGTCGCTTTTGTGACTTTCTGACCGTTAAGCGTGACGGTCTGGAAATTCATATAGAAAGGCGTAGGGTTATTCACCACCAGGTCGTTACCTTCGCGATGCCATTCAAGCTTATCCGCCACATCTTCTGGTCGGCCTTTTACCGCGGACGGGCGATACAGCAATTTAATGCGGGTATTAATGGCAATTTGCAGCGTATTTACTCCCTCAACGTGTTTTGAGGAAGGGATCGCTTTGATATTCAACCAGTACAGAGATTCCCTGTCTTCCGGTAAATTTCCGCCCGTGCGTACCACGCGTAGAACGTTATCTTCTTTTGCATCCAGACGGAAAAGCGGCGGGGTGACAGGAATGGGGCTTTGGCCGGGTTTTTACCGCCAGAATCGACCCAGGACTGTACCAGATAATCCGTCGTATCTGGGTTTGACAGGCCAAGAGATGATTCCTTTTTATCTCCCTGATAGACCAGCCGGGTACCATTAATCACGACGCCCGCATGTGCAGAGGCTGCTATCAGTAAAAGAGTGCTCAGTAAATAACCGTGGCGCATAAAGATTTCTCAATAAATAGAAGAGATATTAATGCCCGCAAAAGCATTAATATCTCAGGATTGATAAGATCAGTTATAAATAACGGTGAAAGTCGATACAGAGTTGGCAGGGCCTGCGGTAATGGCGGCCTGAGTTTGAATATAACGCGCACCGAATTCCAGGTCGTTAACTGCCGTGCCGGAGGCTAAAGGATATTGCTGCGAAGGCGTATACAGAGTGACAGGCTGCCCGGAAGCATCCATCAACTGAATGGCTACACCGGTTGCCGCATCGGTATCTGGCGTTAATGCCAGCGCGGCATTATTATCCGCATCCGGCGTACCGCCGAAGTTAATCGCAGCCGAGGTCACTGTTTCCGGACAATTGGTTAACTTAATATCAAACTTCGTTGATGTGCTGGTAGAGCCTGCGCCGGTAAATACCGTTTTAGACACCTTACCCAACTGAACGTTTAATGGATTACTTAATCCATTCACGACCTGGCAAGCAGAATCGATAATTTCACCGGTGAAATTAATCTGACCTTCACCGTTAGTTGCCGCAAATGCGGATGCAGAACATCCCACCGTTGCGGCGATAAAAAAACCTAATGCAACCTTGTTCATAGTTAATCCTGATGTGATTCTGGTAAAAGCGTTGCCTGGACGTTTTTACCGTTGACCCTTAATGATTTTTCGATGTTTATTTAATCAAAAAAAGGGTCGCTGCGGATCTTTTGTCCCAATCACAAATAATGTAAATAGTACTTGAGTTTAATTTTTTTATATGAAAACAGCAGGTTGATAATGATCACAAAACACTATCGGGTCTGTGTTCATCGGGCTATATTGTTAACAAGATAATGCAGTCAGGAGAAATGTCGTGGATTACCGCAAAATTATCAAAGAGGTAGGGCGTGGGAAAAACCACGCTCGCGATCTGGACCAGGAAACAGCCCGCGCGTTGTACACGCATATGCTGAATGGCGACGTGCCGGAACTGGAAATGGGCGGCATTTTGATTGCGCTGCGTATTAAAGGGGAAGGTGAGGCGGAGATGCGCGGCTTTTATGAGGCCATGCAGTCGCAGACCATGCGCTTAACCCCGCCCGTCACGAAGCCGATGCCAATTGTGATCCCGACCTACAACGGCGCGCGTAAGCAGGCAAACCTCACGCCGCTGCTGGCTATTCTGTTGCAGAAACTCGGTTTCCCGGTAGTAGTGCATGGCGTGAGCGAAGATCCGACGCGCGTGCTGACAGAAACCATCCTGGCGTTGTTAGGTATTGAACCGACCCTCCATGCCGGTCAGGCACAGGCAAAGCTGGAGGGGAATCAGCCGGTCTATATCCCCGTTAGCGCGCTCTGCCCACCGCTGGAAAAGCAGCTGGACATGCGCTGGCGCATGGGCGTACGTAACAGTGCTCACACCCTGGCGAAGCTGGCGACGCCGTTTGCCGAAGACGCCGCGCTGCGTCTTTCCAGCGTCTCCCATCCGGAATACGTGACGCGAGTCGGGCAATTCTTTGCCGAAATCGGTGGACGCGCGCTGCTGATGCACGGGACAGAAGGCGAGGTTTACGCCAACCCGCAGCGTTGTCCACAGCTGATGCTGATTGAGCCCGCCGGGACGCGGGTCGTTGTTGAACGTGGGGAAGAGAACAGAGATGCGATCCTGCCTGAGTCGAAAGATCCGCAGGTCACCGCGCGCTGGATTGTGCAGTGTCTGGCCGGGAAGGTGCCGGTTCCGCAGTCAATCAAGCTGCAAATGGCCTGCTGCCTGATGGCAGCAGGGGAAGTCGAGTCCGTGGAAGCCGGGTTGCAGCGCGTGGCGCAGTCATTTTAAGCAAAAAAAAGCCCGTCCAGTGGCGGACGGGCAAACAAGGGTAACAACAACAGGGTCAATGAGGGTTGGAGCATCTCACCAGAGGGTATGGCGAGGGTGGAGCATAATTTGTTCGATTACTTGTAGATAACCGCAGTACCGCTCAGTTTGTTATTACCGTTAGTGGAAGTGATGGTGTATCCACTTGCGCCCGCGGCGGCAGCTTTTTCAGCCAGTTTTGCTTCCAGACCGTCCAGCGTGGTCGCGCCTTCAGCACTCACCACACCGATTTTGTTCAGATCCTGTGCCTGAGTAGAGGAGACTGGCTCTACAGCGAAAGCGCCGAAAGACAGAGCGGACAGGGCAACAGCGGCAACAGCATATTTAATGGTTTTCATAGGTCAATTCTCGCAGGTTATTCTGTTAAGGGGACGATGTTCCGTCGATGTGATAAGTATCACGCTTTTTAGCGGAAGATAAAATCGAAGAGAATTGACGTGGTTGGTCAAAAAAATTGAATGACAAATAACTTATTGATTATTAATAAAATCAGAAGCGCAATTGACACTTCTTGCGGATACGCTTTACAGACACAATCAGAAGGGCACGTTTTGCTACGCGCTTCGCTGAAAGTCGTGAGCGTAAAGTAAACTGTTGGTGCGGTTAACTACGGTAAAGGAAAGTCAACGTAACTGGCTGTCTTTCGATCCTCTACGATTATATCCTGAATGTGAAGCATTTTTTGAATCTTTCTCCTGCTGACAGGTGATGCAAAGCCGTACTCCGGGAATGGCTTTACGTCGTGCCTCAGGAATGGGATCCCCGCACTCTTCGCATTCCGTCAAACTTTCGCCGCGCGGAATTTCACCGCGAGCACGCGCAACCGCATCTTCAATGGTACTGTTGATCTGTTCGTTAACGGCGTCGTCATTCGCCCAGCCGGAAGCCATGATGTTCTCCTGAAAGGGTCAAGTCATGCATTTTAATATGGGGTGAAAAAACGCACAGTCAAGGCGCAGGCAGAGAGAACTGCATCTGCCGGGCAGATGCAGTTTGGAAGGCGGTAAGTTATTTATAGATAGTCGCTGTACCGTACATATGGTTATCGCCACCGGCGGCGTTCACCACGAAGCCTTTAGCGCCTTCCTGACGGGCTTTTTCGGCCAGCTTGTCCTGAAGGTCATCAAGGTTGCTTGCCCGGCTGACAGAGACCGTCCCAGCCGCGCGTAGCTGGCTGGTGTCGGTACTGTCGGTCAGAGGTTGAACGGACAAGGCAGAGAATGATGCGCCTGCCAGCGCACCCGCAATAATAAAGGTCAGATACTTTTTCATAATCACATCCTCAGGGGAAACAACAGGTGATTCCTGTTAAGTTTAGAAGCCTGATGCGTGTGATTTAGCGCAAAAATTTGATGATGATCTGCTTATTTTTTGAACGATAAATTCTGGCAATTTGTTGACAGATCATAGACATACAGGTCGCTGATTTTTGTCGTTTTTTTGTGCGACTCAGACAGATATTTACCCCCGCGCCGTCACAGGGTATCTTACGCGGCTGTTTAAAGGAGAATGCCATGACTTCCCACAAGCCGGGATTGCACCCGCGTAACCGCCACCGTAGCCGCTACGATATGAAAGCCCTGTGTCTGAGCTGCCCTGAATTGCAGGGTTTTATCGTTCAGACACCAGCCGGTGAACCGTCGGTAAACTTTGCCGATCCGCTGGCGGTTAAAACGCTGAACAAAGCGCTGCTGGCCCATTTTTATGGTGTGACGCACTGGGACATCCCTGATGGCTTTCTCTGCCCGCCGGTCCCGGGCCGTGCGGATTACGTCCATCATCTTGCCGATCTGCTGGCGGATGACCACGATGGCGTAGTGCCGAAACAGGCTACCGTCCTTGATATCGGTACGGGCGCGAACCTGATCTACCCCCTGATAGGCGCACATGAGTACCAGTGGCGATTTACCGGCAGCGAGATCGGTGATGAGGCCTTCGCCAGCGCGCAGGCCATTATCAACGCTAACCCGGGGTTAAGCCGGGCCATACGTCTGCGTCGTCAGAAGGATGCCGCTGCTATTTTCACCGGCATAATTCATAAGAACGAACAATATGATGCCACCCTGTGCAACCCGCCATTCCACGACTCCGCCGCGTCCGCGCGTGCGGGAAGTGAACGCAAGCGGCGTAACCTGGGCCAGGCCGAAGATGGCGCGCTGAACTTTGGCGGCCAGCAGCAGGAGCTGTGGTGCGAGGGCGGGGAAGTAGCCTTTATTCTGCGCATGATTGCCGAGAGTAAAGGCTTCGGTCGTCAGGTGAAATGGTTTACCACGCTGGTCTCTCGTGGCGATAACCTGCCGCCGCTTTACCGCGCGCTGACCGACGTCGGGGCGGTGAAAGTGGTTAAAAAAGAGATGGCGCAGGGCCAGAAGCAGAGCCGCTTTATTGCCTGGTCCTTTATGGACGATAACAAACGTCGCAAATAGCACCCCATCGTAGGCCGGGTAAGGCGAAGCCGCCACCCGGCTCGGTTACAGCGTCGGCTCCTGCGGAGGGAGCGGCGAAGCGGGCGGCGACAATACCTGATACGTCTGCACCGGCGCTCTCACGTTCGCCAGATCGAAGTGTTTTTTCACCATGCTGTCGAGAGCAAAGCGCACCGTCCACTGCTTAAGCGGCTGGGTGGTGAACGACACGCGCAGGGTAAAGGCAGTGTTCGTCAGCCCGACGATGCCCGCAAACGACGGCTCACCAATTACCAGCCCGCGAATATCCTCCATCTCCATCAGTTCGCTCACCGCATCCCGCAGCGCCTGTTTCGCCTTATCTGCATCTTCGTGACGATCGACATCATAATTCGCCACCACCGAACCAATGCCGCGCACAAAGTTGGCAAAGGTGGTGATCGATGACCACGGAATAATGTGGTACGCCCCGGTATCCTGACGTACGCCGACGGAGCGAATGGACATCCTCTCCACCGTGCCGGTGAGCGGTCCGATGGTCACCAGATCCCCGGTGTTCATCCCGTTCTCAAACTGGATAAAAATGCCGGTGATAATATCCTTCACCAGCGTCTGCGAACCAAAGGAGATCGCCAGTCCCAGGGCACCGGCACCCGCCAGCAGTGGGGCGATATTTACGCCGATTTCCGACAACACAATCATGATGGTAATGGTGCTAATGATCACCGCCAGCGCGTTGCGGAACAGCGTCAGCAGTGTGCGGGCGCGGGCGCTTGGCAGGGGCCTGCCGTGGACATCCGACACCAGACGGTTTTCGATAAGGCTTGCCAGCAGCGTCCAGCCGACGGCGGAGAAGAACAGGATCAGCGCGATACGAATAAGAATATCGACGGTCTTTTCTCCCGCACCGTTATGCAGCCAGTTCCAGAAATCAAACAGTCCCCACGCATTCAGCAGCAGCATAATTGCCACGCAGACCGTCAAAATACGCGCCACCTTCAGCGACACCGATGTCCAGCCATTTACCCGTTTTTGCAGCTCGGGGTAATTACGCTGAACCTGCGGCGACAGGGTGATCGTCTTCGACAGCCAGCGGGAGAGCAGGCCAGAAACAAAGGCCGCGATGCCGATAATCGCCAGGCTTTTGAACGTCGCCCCCATCATAAATTTCAGGCTGTTGCCCGGATCGAACAGCGAGAAGAAACACAGCACAATAAAATAGGCGCTGGCCAGCCAGTGCCACACCAGCGCAAAGGCGCGAATAAAGAGGCTGAAAAAGGAGAGGGAGCGATCGGCCAGGTGAAGCAGACTGTCGGTGATCGCTTTTTTATTGTGGAAGATGAGGTACAGCGCCCAGACGGTAATACAGAGCATGATCAGCACGTTCGCCAGGGCCCCGAACTGCACGTTAACCTGGTTGGAAATAATCGGGACGGCAACCAGCAGGCCATAGCCGATTAACCCACTCAGCACGCTGAGCCGAACCGCCCAGTATTTGGCGCTCCGATCCGAAATGGCGAACGGGCGAAGTTCCGGCACGCGCGGACAGAATATTAACCGCAGGAGCGCCTTAAAGAACTCGATCAGGGCAAAGGCGTTCAGGAACAGCCCCTGCTGAAAGGCGATGGTTTTGTTCCCGGTATTAAGACGGTCGGCCAGCATCTGGCCGACAAACAGCGTCAGCGCCAGCAGCAGCAAATCGATGATAAAGGCCCCGGTAATCATTGCCGGAAGATGCAGCCAGCTGCTTTTATGTTGATTCTTTTTACGTCCCCAGTGGCCCATCTTCCGGTAAAGCGGCCAGACAGACAGGCGCAACAGCCAGTAAAAAATGAATACCGCGGCGGCCAGAATAGAAAACTGGGTCGCGGCTGCAGAAAAGGTGTGGGGATTAAAAGGCTTATGCGAGGTGCCAACAAGGTTGCGATAGAGCTGGGCAAAACGCGACGACAGGGCTTCCCCGTAGCGGCGACTGATATCGGTGACGTTTTCCAGTACCGTCTTTTCGTCTTCGACTTCCGGCGGCGCGATAGTCGGAACCGGATCCTGAGGCGGTGTGGCGGCCACTTTCCTCAACTGATCGATAAGCTCCTGCCGGGACGTGTCGTTCTCAAGCACGTCGGCAAGTGCGCTGTAAGCGGCTTTTTTCTTTTCAGCGTCGGGTTCTGGCGGCGCATTTTGCTGGGTGGCGGTGGCTCCGGTGGTGACGCCGGGAATGGTTACAGCAAGTGATGGCGCGCTAAACAGGGTAAACAGTAGCAACAGGATCCACGGCACGGCGTCCTCCGACAAAAATATCGTGCAAAATGATAAGTATAGAGCGCGCGGAGCGGAGGGGAGTTTTTGGGAACAATCCGGCATAAAAAAGCCGGGCATGCCCGGCTCTGTGTATGGCTATCAGGAGACGTGTTGCAGGAACTCCTGGAGGCGCTGGCTCGGTGGGTTCGCAATCAGCGCCTGCGGATTACCGTCTTCCGCGATGCGGCCTTTATCAATGAAGATCAGACGGGACGCCACTTTTTCGGCAAAGCCGATTTCGTGGGTAACGATCACCATCGTCATGCCTTCTTCTGCCAGATCCTGCATCACTTTCAGCACCTCGTGACGCAGCTCCGGGTCGAGTGCGGACGTTGGCTCATCAAACAGCATCATCTTTGGCTTCACCGCCAGCGCACGGGCAATGGCCACGCGCTGCTGCTGGCCACCGGACAGCTCGGAAGGATAGTGGTGGGCACGCTCCGCCAGACCCACTTTCGCCAGCAGATCTTTTGCCAGCGTTTCTGCCGCCGCTTTGCTGGCCCCACGCACGCGCAAAGGACCGAACATCACGTTTTCCAGCGCCGTCAGGTGCGGGAACAGGTAGAACTGCTGGAACACCATGCCCGCTTCCTGGCGGATCAGGCGCTCGTCCACTTTCGGATCGTTCACCTTCAGACCATCGACGATCAAATCGCCGCTGGTGATCTCCTCGAGCTTGTTAATGCAGCGCAGCAGGGTGGATTTTCCGGAACCCGACGGCCCGATGATCACCACCACTTCACCCTGCCTGATGTTCAAATCGATATTGTGCAGCACCTGGGTTGGACCAAAGTGCTTGGAAACATTTTTAAATTCAATCACAGGATTTTCATCCTTCTTTCAAGACGACGCAGAACAAAGCTCAGGACAAGCGTGATAATCAGGTAGACAACGGCGACCGCACTCCAGATTTCCAGGGCGCGGAAGTTACCCGCGATGATCTCCTGGCCCTGACGGGTCAGCTCGGCCACGCCGATAACAATAAACAGCGAGGTGTCTTTAATGCTGATGATCCACTGGTTGCCCAGCGGCGGCAGCATGCGGCGCAGCGCCAGCGGCAGGATCACGTGACGGATCGTTTCGCGACGGGAAAGACCTAACGCCAGGCCAGCTTCGCTGAAGCCTTTATGAATCGACAGCACCGCACCGCGGGTGATTTCCGCAATGTAGGCGCCGGAGTTGATCATAATGGTGACGACAGCTGCGCTGAACGGGTCAATGCGCAGATCGTTGAAGGCCATCGGCAGGGCGAAGTAGATAAACATGACCTGCACCACAATGGGGGTGCCGCGGATCACTTCGATGAAAACCAGTGCGATGTGGTTTGCAATCCAGCCGCCGTAGGTGCGGGCGAAACCGGCCACCAGACCGATAATTAACCCGCCAACCAGACCGAGGACCGAAATCCACAAGGTCATTTTAGCGCCTTCAAGCAAGAGAGGAATGGCAGGCCAGATGGCGCTCCAGTCAAACTGCATGATGTATTCCTGTATACCGTGGTGAAAAACGAAAAACGTAGGCCCGGTAAGCGGTAGCGCCACCGGGCGTTACAAACCTGAAGTCAGGTGAAATTATTTAGGCTCGGTACCGAACCATTTTTTGTAGATTTCGTTATAGGTGCCGTTCTCTTTCAGGGTTTTCAGCGCGCCGTTAACTTTATTACGCAGGTCGTCGCTGCCTTTCGGGAACGCAATACCGTACTGCTGAGCTTCCAGGGAATCACCTACCGCTTTGAACTTGCCGTTACCGGCGGTTTTGATGAAGTAAAGGATGTTAGGCGTGTCGTGCAGCACCGCGTCTGCGCGGTTGGTGCCCAGTTCCATGTAAGCGTTGTCGATGTTCGGGAACTGACGCAGGTCTTTGGTTTTGATATTGGCTTTCGCGTAATCAACGGAACCGGTGCCGCTCTTCACGGCGACCACTTTACCGTCGAGATCTTTCACGCTTTTCACGTCGTTGTTATCCGCTTTCACCATCACCAGCAGGCCGCTTTTGTAGTAGCCATCAGAGAAATCGATAGCTTTTTTACGCTCTTCGGTAATGGTGATGCCCGCCAGCGCCAGGTCAACGTTTTTGGTTTGCAGTGCCGGGATAATGCCGCTGAAATCCATTGGCTTCAGGGTGTAATCCAGTTTGAGTTCTTTTGCGACAGCGGCCCACAGATCAACGTCAAAACCAACGTATTTATCACCCTGTTTGAATTCAAACGGTACGAACGCCGTGTCAGTCGCCACAACCAGTTTGTCGGCAGCCTGCGAGGACACCGCAAACGCCAGGGTAAGTGCAGCCAGTGAAACTTTTAATACAGACTTCATAGCATTTCCTTTTATATCCACGGGGCGATCCCCTGCGAGAACCTCAGGCACAATGAAAAAATCGTGCCAGTTTTACAAGCTGTTGTTTTGCAAAGGGGATAATGTCACGCATTGCACAAAAAGCGTGGCAATTCTGTCAGGTTGCACCAGAATGGAGCACCGTTTTGGTGCGCTTCGTTAAGGTCTTCTGACAGGAGGATATTTAGCGCAGAATCTGACGAAAAAACAATCTTCCGTTAACGGTTGTGTGATGTGATTATTACATTTTATTCACTTTTGCGGCCGTTGCGGACAAAAGTGTGCACCATAAATGTGCAAAACCCCCGCCAGGGGCGAGGGTTATTCAGACAATCCGCAGGGATTATTCGATGTTTGACTCAATGAACCACAGGAACTGATCCAGATCGCGTGACGCGGCAGTGAAGATATCAGCGGTGTCTTCATCTTTTGCTTCGCCAATCGCTTTACGAACATCATTCGCGACAATCGCATAACGGTCCGCCAGCTCTTTCAGGTGATCCTGAACGGTATGGATATCCAGCGGATAGCTTTTCAGTGGCGTTTTGCTGTTGATCACCTGCGTGGTACCCAGAGCCACACCGCCCAGCTGTACGGCGCGTTCGGCCATGGTATCCAGATGAGTCACCAGTGCTGTGCGGAAGCCATCCAGCATTTCATGAACGGCAATAAAGTTTGCACCGCGCATATTCCAGTGGGCCTGTTTGGTGATCAGCGAAAGATCGATGAACTGGACCACCTGGCGATTCAGCAGCTCAATGGTCGCTTTTTTATCGCTATCCGATACATCGTTACGGGTATAAAGCAGATTAGACGCTTTCGTTTTCACCAGTTTAGCGGTACTCATAATCTCATATCCTCTTGATGTTTGTGTCCCAGGTAATTACGGAACTAAGTATAGCACCGGATTTTTTCTCTGCGGTTTGGCGCTGCCTATCGGTTTAATAGCGAAAGGATGGTTGAAGTTTTAACTTAATGATTTTAAAGTTTTTTATATAAATTGATGCAGATCAATCTTAATTCGTTAAGTGACAAGGCGGGCAGGTGAAATATTTTGGCAATATAAGAGAGTTTGTAAGAAATTATTTGAAGGGCTGACGAGACCTATATTCTGCATGGCCGGTAAGCCATGCAGAATTTAAGGGCTAGTTGAGGTCAATCTTATGTACTTTTGGTTCCGGGCGCATGGTCAATGTAGAGCCCATTGACGCCGCGATAATGGAACAGAGCGCCAGCGTCTGCACCAGTGTCAGGGTTTCGCCGAGGAACATCATTCCAGAGATGGCAGCCAGCGCGGGCTCCATGCTCATGAGCGTACCAAAAATACGCGTAGGCAGACGCGTCAGGGCGATCATCTCCAGAGAGTAGGGCAGCGCCGTGGAAAGAATGGCGACCGCCAGCCCAACCGGCAGGATTGACCACTGCCATATTGAGTCCGTTGCTTGTGCCATGCCGATCGGGACAAAGATAACCGCGGCAATCAGCGAGCCTAAGGCGACCGTCGCGGGGCCGTGCTCTTCGCCCGCACGCTGGCCAGTGAGAATATACACCGCCCAGCACGCCCCTGCGCCCAGCGCCAGAGCGGCCCCTGTCAAATCGATTTGTGAAACGCTTTGGCCGAGCGGCAGAAGGAACCATAGCCCCAGCACGGCCAGTATGACCCAGATAAAGTCTACCGGGCGACGAGAAGAAAAGAGGGCAACCGCCAGCGGGCCGGTAAATTCAAGCGCGACCGCGATCCCCAGCGGGATAGTCTGAATAGAGAGGTAGAACATGTAGTTCATCCCTCCCAGCGCCAGCCCATAAAAAAGCAGAGGCAGTCGCTGCTCCTTTTTAAACCGTAGCCGCCAGGGTTTAAAGACAACCACGAGGATCAGGGTGCCTAATGCGATACGCAGCGCCGTGACGCCGGGCGCACCAATCAGCGGAAACAGCGATTTTGCCAGCGACGCGCCGCTTTGTATGGACATCATCGCGATAAGTATGACTGCCACCGGCATCCAGACCGACGATTTACGAGGTAAACCTGGCATCCTTTCTCCTGTCAATTTTTGTCAAAAGAGGTAAAAGTCGCAGTGTAATGGAAATAACCTGCAACGGTTGAGCTACTGTTGAAAAAAAATCCAGGGAAAATCCGTAAAATGAGAAAACGTTGCTGATTTTATCGCCTGAAAGATTAGGAATAATCTGGATGAACTAAATGGCGATGACGCGCACTATTAGCATTTACAGGTGAAAATCTGGAGTTATTTGAACGAGATAGCTGGTGCTGGAAATGTTCTGTTACAGGAAAGGTCGCATTAGACATCGTGAATGACAAAGAGTTTCACAGATTTTTTTGATATATTTAAAACTTACGGACTTACTTGAAGCACATTTGAGGTGGTTATGAAAAAAATTGCATGTCTTTCAGCACTGGCAGCTGTTCTGGCTGTTTCCGCAGGTACCGCTGTAGCGGCAACTTCTACTGTAACTGGTGGTTACGCTCAGAGCGATATGCAGGGCGTGATGAACAAAACCAACGGTTTCAACTTGAAGTACCGTTACGAGCAAGACAACAACCCGCTGGGTGTGATCGGTTCTTTCACTTACACCGAGAAAGATCGTACTGAAAATGGCTCTTACAATAAAGGTCAGTACTACGGCATCACCGCGGGTCCTGCTTACCGCCTGAATGACTGGGCAAGCATCTACGGTGTTGTAGGTGTTGGCTACGGTAAATTCCAGCAGACCGAAAACCAGGGTCTGAACCGTACTGCAAGCAACAGCGACTACGGTTTCTCCTATGGCGCAGGTATGCAGTTCAACCCGATCGAAAACGTTGCTCTGGACTTCTCCTATGAGCAGAGCCGTATCCGCAACGTTGACGTTGGCACCTGGATCGCGGGCGTAGGTTACCGCTTCTAATCACTTCGGTGAGCCAGTAAAAAATCCGCCCAATGTGGCGGATTTTTTTTGTTTGTACCCTCTCCCCGTGGGAGAGGGCCAGGGTGAGGGCATCAGCCTGCACGAGACGGCAAAGATCACTTACTCTGAATATCGAAAATATCCGTCCCCAGATGGTTATAGTCAACTTTCTGTAACCTGAAGTTGGTAATGTAAACTGGCGGGCCCTTCTTCCCGGAGATAAACGGGTAATCATTTTTTATCTCTTTCGCCTTAATCCCCGTCCACTGTGAGAAGAATTTCAGGAAATCGTTCGCGGAACGGCGCGCTTTGATGATGCGATGCGTTTTGTCATCACTCGACAGCACCATAAACGGTACCTGGAAGTTCTGCTGAAACTTGTCATCGTGGGCCAGATACTGCACCTCTTTACCGCGCTCCTTAAACGCCAGACCGTGGTCAGAGAAATAGACCATCGAGAAGCTATCGCCGCTGTTGCGCAGCTGCGCGTACAGCTTGCTGAGCAGATCGTCGGTTTGCGTCATGGTGTACAGATAACACGAGGTCTCTTTGGATTGCACAAACTCCGCATATTTTCCCCCGGTACGATCGCATGCCTGCGGGTGTGACCCCATCAGGTGCAGGACGATCAGCTGCGGCTGGGTGCGCTGAGTGGCAAAGACCTGCGCGGTCATTTTTAGCAACGCTTCATCTTTTGTGTTTTTATCGGCTTCGAAATCACCGCTTTTCAGGAACTGTACCTCGTCGGCACGCTTCGCGATGCTGGCAATGGCGGTATCATACTCGCCGATCTGCCCCTGGTTGGAGAACCACCACGTCTGAAAACCTGCCCGGTTGGCCAGGGTGACAAAATTATCCTGAAACTGCGGTTTTCCATCCACGACACGGTTGAGCGTCAGACCGAGAGATTTCTGCGTCGAACCGCTGGCCGCCACGTAATCGGTAAACAGCGTACCGTTGACGGAGCTGGCAAACGGTGTGTTATCCCAGTGACCGCCAAACGCGCCGAGCGCATCGCGACGCGCGCTTTCACCGATCACCACCACATAGGTGTGATACTTCGGTTTCACCGCCAGCACGTTCCAGGTATCTTTCATGGTGGAAAGCTCGGCCATACGCGCCTGCTCGTCGAGCACTTCCTCGTTATTCACTACCACGTCTTTAACGAAGCGAAACACCGGATACCCGGTATCTTTAAGCTTAAACACGCCGCCCCAGGCCAGATTTTGTACCGGCGCAACAAAAAACGTCACTACGCTAAAGGCCAGGCACAGGCTTTCAATTTTACCCCATGTTTTTTTCCCGACCTGCTTACGGCGAACCGCAATCACGCCGAGAGCAAAAATGAAAAGGCCAACCACGTAGTTGTACCACGGGAAGATCGTCAGGATCTCTGTAGACTCTTCCATATTGGTGGAGTGGAGCGCCAGCAGGGTATTAAAGTTCGGCGCGCCATAGGCCTGGCCGAACGGGAAATAGGCGGCAGCCACCAGAGAACAGATCCCGATAAGCACTTTCTGCATGCGCGGTGCGCTTCGCCATAGCAGGTGAAGAATGCAGGTGAACCCGACGGCATAAAGCAGGCTAAAGGGGTAGCCAAGAGCAAAGTTAATCAACAGCGATTGCAAAAAATAGAATCCCGTCCACGGGCTTAGGGCCCGGCTGCGGGTAACAAGTGTATCAATCAGGGTTACGTTCATAGATCACTATCACGAAAACGCCATGTGCTCACCCTGGCGTCAAGGGTCAAAGCCTGCCGGACAGTGCGTGGAAAGGGAATGGAGGTCCGCTTCAGCGAAGCCGCAAATTGTGCAGGGCTGCAAGAAGATAGTGCGAGCGTGAATCAAGGTCAACAGTTGCTAAACAGATGTTTTGCGAAGGGGGCTGCAAATCCGCAAAAATAATCAGGAAAAAGCGAGTTTACAACGAAAGTGTGACAGGAAAATGAAGCGGCGTGCCGCGACGCCGCTTAGTGAGAAGATTTGTCGTCCTGATGCGGTTTGGCGTTAAACATATCGCACAGCATGTTCAACAGCATTAGACGCACTTTAAAAGGAGAGTGGGTAAACACGTTCATACACCTCTTGAATTCATTCATAAGACCTCCTGATTCATGATCCCTTCGATCCGTGAAGGGTGACTGCATTACATACAGATATAGCACAGGCTATATTGTATAGCTATGGCTAATTCGTTAATTTTTTGTGCTTGTAGAGCTATGGTTTACAATGTGCGCTCCGTTACAGGGCGCTGGAAGCGTCAACCCATTGAGGAAGCACAATGAACCGTCGCGCAGGTAAGCCAACAACAAAAAAAACGACGCAACTGGTGAACGTTGAAGAGCATGTGGAAGGCTTCCGTCAGGTGCGTGAGGCGCACCGCCGGGAGCTGATTGATGATTATGTCGAACTGATCTCCGATCTGATTCGTGAAGTTGGAGAAGCGCGCCAGGTGGATATGGCCGCACGCCTGGGGGTGTCGCAGCCAACCGTTGCCAAAATGTTAAAACGTCTGGCGTCGGTCGGGCTGATCGAGATGATCCCCTGGCGCGGGGTGTTTCTCACCGCTGAAGGCGAAAAGCTGGCGCAGGAGAGCCGCGAGCGCCATCAGATCGTCGAGAATTTTTTACTGGTGCTGGGCGTCAGCCCGGAAATTGCCCGTCGGGATGCCGAAGGTATGGAACACCACGTCAGCGAAGAGACGCTGGTGAAGTTCCGCGAATTTACGCTCAAATATGGCCCCGCCGCTGAATGAACATCCCCGGCTTGCAGGCCCTGAAACGCGATCGTTTTTTCCATCTTTTACTTATCACTGGCGTTGGGCTCAGCGTCTTTGTGCCCTTCACGCCGCACACCTGGCCGGCGGCCATAGACTGGCGCACCATTATTACCCTGAGCGGTTTGATGATGCTCACCAAAGGCGTAGAGTTGAGCGGCTATTTTGACGTGCTGGGGCGCAAAATGGTGCGCCGCTTCGCCACCGAGCGCAAACTGGCTCTGTTCATGGTCTTTTCGGCGGCGCTGCTGTCGACGTTCCTCACTAATGACGTAGCGCTGTTTATCGTGGTGCCGCTTACGCTCACGCTGCGTAAGCTGTGCGAAATACCGGTTACCCGTCTGATTATCTTTGAAGCGCTCGCCGTCAATGCAGGCTCGCTGCTCACGCCGATCGGTAACCCGCAGAACATTCTGCTGTGGGGACGCTCCGGCCTGTCGTTTACCGCATTTACCTGGCAGATGGCGCCGCTGGCGCTGGCGATCGTGGCGACGCTGCTGGTGGTGGGCTGGTTTGCTTTCCCGAATAAATCGTTGCAGTACCACAGCGGTACCACCGGCCCCCAGTGGCAGCCGCGTCTCGTCTGGAGCTGCCTGGGACTGTATATCGTTTTCATTACCGCGCTGGAGTTAAACCAGGCGCTGGCGGGCGCGCTGCTGGTGGCGTGTGGCTTCCTGTTCCTCGCCCGGCGGGTGCTGGTTAGCGTTGACTGGACGCTGCTGCTGGTGTTTATGGCGATGTTTATTGACGTGCATCTGCTGATCCAGCTCCCGGTATTGCAGACAGTTCTCCATAGCGTCAGCGGTCTGTCGCAGCCGGGACTATGGCTGACGGCGATTGGTCTCTCGCAGGTGATCAGTAACGTGCCGTCCACCATTTTGCTGCTTAACTATGTTCCCCCAACGGTACTGCTGGCGTGGGCGGTCAACGTCGGCGGCTTTGGGCTGCTGCCCGGCTCGCTGGCCAACCTCATCGCCCTGCGGATGGCCAACGATCGCCGCATCTGGTGGCGCTTCCATTTATGGTCAATCCCGATGCTGCTCTGGTCTGCGGCGGTCGGTTTCGGACTATTCCTTCTCATATAGTGCGCAATTTGTCAGTTTTTCCTGGCAAATGTATAGCAACGTCCTAGCTTTAGTGAACGGCATAGTGTGATGCCGCTCACTGACAGGACCGTTGCTGAACTATGGCAGAAGATCAAAATCCACCTGCTGACGAGCAGGATCAAAACAATAACGAGCGCAAGCGCCCGGGCAAAAAACCGTTAATTATCCTTGGCATCGTGGTCATCGTGATGTAAAATTACTTGCCGCTGCCGGTATGCTCTCTCTGGTTTCTTTCGCCAGCTTCGCTCAGCACCCGGTCAGCGTAACGGCTGATACCCTGGATAGCGCAGAAGCTAAAATTGCGACCATCGCTAAAGATCAAGGCGCGTCTTACCACATTACCGAAGCCTATACCGGTAACCAGGTTCATATGACCGCTGAGCTGTCCAAATAAGAGAATGGTTGCAGAGGGAGCTGCCGGACAGGCCGCCTTACGGCGGCTCGTTTCGCTCCCGCTTCACGATAACCATGCTGCAATGTCGGGCCCCTTTATGGGGCTTTTTTTGTTAATGCGCGCTGTATTGACAGTACGCTCAGCAACACCACGATTAACCCCACCAGCGCCCCCCCTTCTATCTTCTGTCCAAGAAAGATCCAGCCCAGAAGCACTGCTGTCACCGGACTCAGCAGGCTGAGTGCTGAGACAGCGACCGATGGGAGACGGCTAATCCCGCGGAACCACAGCCCATAGGCCAGCATCGCACCGGCCACGCAGAGCCACAGATAGCCAACCGCCTGGGTCAACGTCACCCCCTGTAGCGGCGG
>OKMP01000052.1_pt1 | contig 22204 bp, 23 predicted proteins | sample 1611241 | NCBI WGS metagenome assembly OKMP01 (sample SAMN04436722, study PRJEB24849) | human gut metagenome | biome: human gut; feature: NICU; material: stool | host: Homo sapiens | place: USA: Saint Louis, MO | collected 2010-10-07
CGGGCATCGTTAACTTAAGATACAAAAGCTGTCCGGAGATGGCGGGTCAAGATCACATACACTTACCCTACACTTCATCTTCTCCTTGCTACGCGTTATGTTTGCCGGTTATTTTATTCATACGCTTACTATTTGTAAGGATAAATACCGCATGTTCGTACTCGCACAGTTCAATGTCAACCAACGGCAGCGCCTATGGGTCCTGATGGATACTCATACATGCCTGCGCTTTTGTACCCGTTACAATATCTTGTAGACCACCTGGCTTTGCGTACAGCAGCTACCCAATCCGCTTCACTTCAAGCGATCAAGTTTTTCTATGAATTCTGGTACCAGAAACATGGCGTGACGTTTTGCTTCAGTTTCTATTCCTCGAACCACAATCCACTGATCGCCATTGATGAACTGACAGCCTTTTTTCATTATCTGGAAAATGGGCATTCATGTTTACAGAACCATATCGTTATGAATACTCGGGTAGCCAATGCTGAAGCTTATATTTATGCTGCGATCAAAAAGGCAGATAGAGATAGCTTCACAGTTAATGAAATTGCATCTATTGTTGTCGGTGAATTTTTAGTCAAAAAAATGCCGGTAATGCTAGAACTTTTGTATATCACCAATTCCAGAAGATGACCAAAAAAGGCTTACTCGTCAGAAAAAAGATGAAAAGTATCAACCAATTTGAATACACATTAACTAACCAATTCCTTGAAATTGCTTCTGAGATGTGGGGTTCTGCATCGTTTCTAAAGTCTCAGACAGAAAGCCTAAATAATGAACTGAAAGCGAGTAATACCGATGAGGTTTTAAAAAACAGCTATGCAATGAAACTGAACCGTCACAGAATCAGATATGAAACCGAACTTGCTCAAGTAATTGGTGAGAAAGAGGTATTTGACGAAATTATCATCGATTTCCCAGAACATGAACTGGAGTTCATGACAATTTCAGATGAACTTAATAAGCAGGCTTTTCGTTTAATGGGCAAAATTAGCGCAATTGGTAGAATAAAAAACCAGATTTCTGAAGAGGTTTTCAAAGAAAACATCTCTATTAGTTAACACTATAATTTATTGGAACAGCTAATTAACTCGGCGTAATCACTGGTGATGTCGAACAAATGACCAGGTTTGCTTAGCCGCGCGTCATGGCAACATAGAGATGCCGTGCATCCATCTCCTCTGGAGCGGTTATGAATGCTACCTACCCCTCCAGACGAAAATTCAGTTTCAGCAGGCAGTAAATTCGGTGAACGCATTTATGGTTCCTATCAGTGTCTGTCAGCTCGACAACCAGCTGCAGGTTCGGAGCGCTCAGGGGGCTGCCAATACGACGGCAGGAGGCGCGCAGTTTGGTGACGTATACCGAGGTGTCCCCACACTGCTCCAGTAACCACCGTTCAATATCCCGCGTGGCCACCGGCCCGGGCATTTCGTATCGAGGGCTGCCAGCATAATCAGCCCCCGTCTCTGCAGCAGCGACGGACGACACACTTTCTTAGTGGTCACCGTCAGCCGATTCCCCGTCGTCAAACTCGTTTTCAGAGAAAAACGTAAAATGTGACCATTCCGGCATCTTCAGAAAAAAGCGCCCGAAGAGTTTAGATTGCTATTGAAAGCCCTTAGGTAAAGCGTAACATCAAAGATGACTAGACATCTTTATCTTGTACAGTCTTATTAACAAAATCTTACTCTGAACAGATAACATGCCGCGACCCTACCCACGTCGACACCAGGTTACGAGTCAGTGTTGATGACAACATAACAGGATAACCACTATGAACAAGACATCCCTACGCGCGAGAATGCAAAGCTTCGGCGGCTTTCTCACCGCTATGGTCATCCCCAATATAGGCGCATTCATGGCCTGGGGGTTTATCACCGCGCTGTTTATTCCAGCCGGTTGGCTGCCAAACAAAGAATTTGGTTCTCTTGTCGAACCAATGATCCGCTACATGCTGCCGATGCTGGTTGGCTATACCGGGGGTAACATGGTGGGCGGTAAACGCGGTGCAGTAATTGGCACCGTTGGCACCATGGGTGTGATTGTAGGGACCAATGTCCCCATGCTGCTTGGCGCAATGGCGATGGGGCCGCTGGGAGGGCTGGTTAGCAAATATATCGATCGTCTGCTTGAGAATCGCATTCCGGCGGGGCTGGAAAACGTGGTGCAGAACTTTGCCATGGGCCTTGCCGGCATGGTGCTGGCGCTGCTGGGTTATGAATTTATTGGCCCGTTTATGCTGGCGATCACCAACGTTATCGCTTATGCAATTGATAGCCTGTTAAAAACAGGCTATCTGCCGACGCTGGCCTTACTGATCGAACCAACCAGAGTGCTGTTCCTGAATAATGCCATCGATCAGGCCATCTTCTACCAACTGGGGATGAAAGATGCCGCGGTCAACGGCAGCTCTATCTTCTTCATGGTGTTTGCCAGCCCTGGTCCTGGCCTTGGACTGCTGCTGGCATTCTGTTTATTCGGTAAAGGGATGGCGAAAAAATCCGCCCCGGCCGCTACCATCATCCATATCTTCGGCGGCATTCATGAAATGTACTTCCCGTACGTTTATATGAAGCCGTTAATGATTATTCCCCTGATGATAGGCTCTGCCGCAGGGATTGAAGTCTTCTCGCTGATGCATGCCGGACTGGTGGCCGGTGCGACCCCTGGCTCTATTTTTGCCTTTATGGCGCTGACCCCTCCGGGTAAATTCCTCGCCACGCTCAGCGGCATTGGATCGGCAGCGATTGTGACCTTTATCGGTGCCAGCATCGTGCTGAAATTTGATCGCTCAGCGGAGGAAAACGACAGTTTCTCTTCCTCTCAGGAGATCATGCAAACGACCAAAGCCGCTGGGATGAGCGAAGCCTATGCCAACGCGAAACAAGAAATTCAGGCAACCTCAAGCCGCGACAAAGAAAGAGCGGTTCCGGTCAGTAGCTTACGGTTTATTGCCTTCGCCTGTGATGCCGGCGCGGGTTCCAGCGCTATGGGCGCCACCACCTTCCGTAAGAAACTGCAAAAATTAGGCCTCCCCTATGAGATTACGGTCAAACATTTTGCTATCGAGAGTATCCCTGATGAAGCAGACCTGGTGGTAGTGCATCAGAATCTTGCCGAACGCGTGCGGATGAGCAAGGACGTACCGATTATCGAGATAAAAAATTACCTCGGAGATCCTCGTCTTGAAGAACTATTGCAAGAGATGAAAAAGCTGGCGCTGGATACTTCAGAAAATACCCTGTCAAATGCCTAGGTTATCCCGGCCCTTCAGGGCCGTTTAAACGCAGGAGTTGGTCATGAAAAGCGTAAAAATCACCGCTATCAAAGAGATCGAAATTTTTGATCTCCCCGCACCAGTAGCCGCCCCCGGGCAAGCGCTGGTAGATATCGCCTACAGTGGAATTTGTGGTTCAGATATGCATTTTTATCTGGGGCATCATCCTTCCTTAAAGCCACCAACAAATTTTATTCAGGGCCATGAATCTGTCGGGATTATCAGGGAAATTAACGGCTCATCACCGAAGTTTAAGGTGGGTGATAAGGTAGCCATTAATCCACTGGTTGGCTGCGGTGAGTGTTTTAACTGCCTGGATAATCAGCCGAATATCTGTCGGGTCAGTCGCAAGGTGATGGGCTTCAGGCTGGATGGCACCATGTGCGAATCGCTGGCCGTGGGGACTGAGCAACTGATTAAATTAGACGCCCGGATTGATATGAAGCTGGCGGCAATGATCGAACCCTTTGCCGTGGGCTATCACGCCGTTTCTCTTGTCCATTACCGTGATCTGGTCAATACGCCGGTCATCGTCACCGGAGGAGGAACTATCGGCGTAATGACCGCTTTGGTACTTAAGCATATTCATCATGCCAATCCGCTGGTAGTAGAGAAAGACGCGAAGCGAATCGAACTGTTACAGCGCCTAGGCTTTACCGTCTATGCCTCGATTGAGGAAGTGGATGCCGTGAACCTGCGCAAGCGCCCTGTTGCGTTTGAATGCACGGGCTACTATCCGGTGTTGCAAGCGTTGGTGGCGGCTAATCGCAAGCCTGAGCATATCGTGATCATTGGTCAGTACACCTCAGGTTCCACCATTGGCCTGCATGAGATCATGTCTTCAGAGATCACCATCACCTCCAGCCATATGTATAACAGCGACGATCTTGAAAAAAGCGCGACGGCCATCAGGCAAAAAGAGATTGCCGATGCACTGCAACAGATTGTTTACCCGAAAGTTTACGATCTGGCTGAGGCAGCCGATGCGTTCCAGAAAGCTACCTCAGGGAGCCTTGACGGCAAGCTTAAAGTCTTACTGGGTAGCCATGCCTGATCCTGGCCCCCTCTGTTCAGACATCTGATGATAATGAGAGCATTTACCGGCTCTCATTTTTTATTCGGAACGCTCAGAAATCTGTTTTAAATGCAGGATGTTAGTATTAACAATCGAGATATTGACCTCAAAAGGCGTGCCGTCATCCAGATATACCACCTCATACAGTTCCATCATCGCATCATGAGGTTGGATGTTCAGCAGCCTGATCATCTCTTCATCAGTAGCATTGAAAGCGCGGACATTTTGCGCACGCCGCTGTACCCCCTTCCCGGTAATCCTCTCGATGTAGGAATACTTGGAGATTTCCAGCTCTTTAAACTCCATTGAGCTAAACAGCGTCGCCGGGAAATGGATGTACTCCAGCGAGACGGGGATATCATCAAAACACATCAGGCGCAGTATTTTGTAAACTGAATCGCTGTTTTTGATGCGCAGCGCTTGTGCCATTGCAGCATCAGGCACCTTGATAATGCTGGCTGAAATCACCTTTCTTATCCCTTTATGACCGCTTTTTTGCGCCTGATAGTCAAAAGGTGAAAGTGCATGAAATTTACCGGAATGGTTGCTCTTGCCAATCGAACCGATGTACAGGCCAGACCCTTTAATTCGATAGATCCTTTCCTGTTCAATAAGGATTCGCGTGGCTTCCCTTACCGTGGCTCTGGTCAGCTTTAACGCTTTTGCAATCGCAATTTCCGTGTCGAGCTTATCTCCAGGCAGCAACTCATCATCCTTAATTTTCTTAAAGATGTAGTCAATTACCTCTTGTTGCTTCTCAGTAATGTTATCGGCCATCAATGGTATCCCTGTCTGCCTGCGCGCTTGTCAGCTGGTTTCAAAGGTTATTTTGCAGTTCAGGCTGTTCCCCGCCATCACGATAATTGTGACCTGGTTAACAACTCTTCATTTAGCCCAACCTGACTGAGCATGTTGCTGAGTTTATCGCTTGTGTCTGGACACGTCGAGGAGCATCCTAAAGATGACTATACATCTTTAACTTGTCTGTACGGGGTGTTAATGATTACAGAATTACTTACTGAAGAAAGAATCGCGGTCGTTGACGACGTCAGCGACTGGCAGAGCGCGATTGCCTTAGCTGTCGCCCCACTGATTGCAGACGGCACCGTCCGGGAAAGCTACCTGCAGGCCATTATTGAGAGCACCTTTAGCAATGGTCCTTACTATGTGCTGGCACCCGGTATCGCCATGCCGCACGCCCGTCCTGAGACTGGGGTCAATCAAAATGGCCTGGCATTCCTGCTGGTTAAAAACGGGGTAAATTTCCCGGATCAGGCTGACCCAGTAAAGCTGCATTTCCTGCTGGCGGCCCGTGACCCGCACCAGCATATCGATCTCATCACTCAGCTCTCAGAATTGTTCTGTAGCGAAACGGATCTGGACGCTCTGTTTAACGCTAACGATGTCGCAGAAGTGCTGAAGGTTATTTCTCGTTATTAATTATTGTGAAATGTCAGGAGAAAAAAATGGACCATAAACAACTCGCTAATGCGATCCGTATTCTGAGCATCGATGCCATTCAAAAAGCAAACTCGGGCCATCCCGGCGCGCCGATGGGAATGGCGGACGTGGCTGAAGTGGTTTGGCGAGGCCATCTGCGTCACAACCCGGCTAACCCAGGATGGTTCAACCGCGATCGTTACGTCCAGTCAAACGGGCACGGTTCCATGCTGCAATACTCACTGCTGCATCTGACAGGTTATGACCTGACCATCAATGATTTGAAAAATTTCCGCCAGCTACATTCCCGCACCCCCGGCCACCCGGAATATGGTTACACCCCCGGCGTTGAAACCACTACCGGCCCATTAGGACAAGGCGTGGCGAATGCGGTCGGCATGGCTATTGCGGAAAAAACGCTGGCGGCTCAGTTCAATAAACCCGGCAGGGAGATCGTTGACCATCACACCTGGCTGTTCCTGGGGGATGGTTGCCTGATGGAGGGGATCTCTCATGAAGCCTGTAGCCTGGCCGGTACGTTGAAACTCGGCAAGCTGATCGCCGTATGGGACGACAATGGAATATCGATCGATGGTCATGTGGATGCCTGGTTCTCCGATGATACCCCTGCCCGCTTCCGGGCATATGGCTGGCACGTGATCGAAGGCATTGATGGTCATAACGCCGAGGCGGTGAATAAAGCGGTAACCGAAGCCCGCGCCGTTACGGATAAACCATCCCTTCTGTGCTGTAAGACAATTATTGGTTTTGGTTCCCCCAATAAGGCCAACAGCCATGACTGCCATGGGTCGGCACTGGGTGCGGATGAAGTTGCACTGGTGCGTAAAGAATTACACTGGCCATACGAACCCTTTGTCATTCCAGATGAAATCTACCGGGCGTGGGATGCAAAACAGACCGGCGCGAAAGTAGAGGCAGAATGGAACGAAAAATTTGCTGCTTATGCGCGTGATTATCCAGAGTTGGCGAAAGAATTTACGCGCCGTATGGAAGGAAAGCTGCCTCAGGGCTGGCACGAAGAGGTCAATGCCTGGATAAGAGACCTTCAGGCTCATCCAGCCAGCTTGGCCACCCGCCAGGTCAGCCAAAAATGTCTGAGCTACTTTGCCCGGTCGTTGCCGGAGTTATTTGGCGGTTCGGCAGACCTGTCTCCTTCCAATCTGACCCGCCATCAGCTGTCGGTCGATTTCTCCGATCAAAATCCATCGGGCAATTATCTCTCCTATGGCGTACGCGAATTTGGTATGTCGGCGATAATGAATGGGATGGCGCTGCACGGAGGCCTGCTACCTTATGGCGGCACGTTCCTGATGTTTATGGAATATGCCCGCAATGCCGTACGCATGGCGGCCTTAATGAAAGCGCACTCGATCTTTGTTTATACTCATGATTCTGTCGGGCTGGGCGAAGATGGCCCGACTCATCAACCGGTCGAGCAACTGGCCTCATTACGCCTAACGCCCAATATGGAAACGTGGCGCGGGTGCGATCAGGTAGAAGCGGCTATCGGCTGGCAGCAGGCGATTGAGCGATCTGATGGACCCTCGGCGCTGATTATGACCCGCCAACCTCTTGCCCAGCAGCCGCGCAGCGAGCAGCAATTAAAGGATGTCCGCCGCGGCGGCTATATTTTGCTTGAGCCGGAGGGAGAGCCTGAACTGATTATTCTGTCAGCGGGATCGGAAATCGAGCTGGCGGTGTATGCTGCTGGCGAACTGAACCGCGAAGGCCGCCGGGTGCGTGTCGTGTCAATGCCGTGCACCGAACGTTTTGACCGGCAGGAACAGGCGTATAAGGATGCGGTTTTACCCCAGCACATTCGTAAGCGCCTGGCCGTAGAAGCCAGTACCGAGGGCTTCTGGCAGCGTTATACTGGACTCGACGGGGAGGTTATCGGCATGCAGACCTTCGGCGAATCAGCCCCCGCCGCAGTGCTGTTTGAGCATTTTGGCTTCAGCAAAGAGAACGTGCTTGAACGGGCAAAAGCGCTTCTTACCTCATAGCGACAGCGTAGTCAGTGAGTTAAGAACATGATGCTGAGAAAGGGAGCCAAGCTCCCTTTGTAGTGGTGATGGACGCCCTTTCCTGAAGCAGTCAGTGTCATATTTTTACTGTCTGCGTTTGCTACGAGAGTAAATAACATAAGCATGATCAGAGTGGTTGGTAATGAGGTCTCCGTTTGGGAAACGGAAGTTATTGTATCCGGCATTTACGGTTTTCTGATCGCTCTTCAATAAAAATAAAGGGGAGAGACAGCGGTACTATAAACGGCCACGATGAATCGTTATCGATTCGGGCCCTGATGCAAGACGCTCGTGAGGTTCTTGTTCGTTAAGCGGATACATGTATCCTGTACAATAGCCAGATAGACCTCACGGGGTATCATCAACGAGTTGAAGGTCGGATGATTATACAGCTTAATCGCTCCCGAAGAAGATGCCAGGCATACTGCCCCCGTAACGCACGTTCAGCAGCGTTGTTATCAGGTTCTGCAAGACCGTCATCGCAGTAGTAGCACTGCGCATCCCTCTGGTTCAGAGCATAAGCGAACGCCTCGCCCAGCCGGGATTTTTTCGACAGTGTCGCACTTTTCTCCACCAACCACTTATGCAGGGAACCCAGTAGCGGTTTGCTCCGGGATTGCATGGCTGCCAGACAGACGCTCTGCCACTAGCATGCCACGTATTTCCTCTTCCATCCGAGTATTTTTCATCCACGAGGTAGTGAGAGCTTTATCACAAAATTATCAAAACAGCATTTCATTTTTATGGGTGGGGGTAGAAAATAGGCAACGTCTAAACCATATTTTAGTGTCCGGGAGCAATGATTATTTCGACACTAGGTTTTAATCATCTAGGACACAGATCTATGGCTCTGTCAGCTAAAGAAAAACTCTTCAATAAAGTCATCACACATTACGCTGAAAGCCGTTCGGGATTCGCGGCACAGGACTGCGCGGACTTTATGCAGGTCAACCGTAGTGTGGTCAGCCACTATCTGAACAGGTTGTGTGATGACGGGCGTTTACGCAAAGAAAACACCCGGCCGGTTCGCTTCTTTGTCATCAGGAATGTTGCCGCAAAACCCTCTTTTGCGACTGTACGTCATAATCCACACGATGCTTTCAGCGGATTGATTGGCCATCAGGGCAGCCTTGCAGAAGCGACGTCCCTCTGCCGTTCTGCGGTGGACTATCCCGGACGGGGGTTACCTGTCCTGTTGGCCGGCGAAAGTGGCGTGGGGAAAAGCCATCTGGCCTCACTGGTGTATCAGTATGCGCTTGAACGTGGCGTCATCTGTCAACAACGGGTAAAAAGTGATCCACTTACCGTCACCACCAACGGTCTAATATTGATCCACCTTGTTTACTCAGGATTAGCTTCCGCTATAACCCCGGCCTTTCGTTTCTGCTTCAGTCGATAGCTCTCTCCTTTTATCTGGACTACATGTGAGTGGTGTAAGATCCGGTCCAGCATCGCCGATGTCAGGGCTGCATCCCCGACGAACGTCTGGTCCCACTGCCCGAACGGCAGGTTAGAGGTCAGGATCATCGCGCTCTTCTCGTAACGTTTGGCTATGACCTGGAAGAACAACTTGGCTTCCTCCTGACTGAACGGCAGATATCCTATTTCGTCGATGATGAGCAGTTTTGGGGCCATGACGCCGCGGTGGAGTGTCGTTTTGTAACGCCCCTGACGCTGGGAAGTCGACAGCTGTAACAGCAGGTCCGCTGCTGTTGTGAAGCGAACCTTGATGCCCGCCCGTACAGCTTCGTAGCCCATGGCTATCGCCAGATGCGTTTTTCCCACGCCCGAGGGACCCAGTAACACGATGTTTTCGTTACGCTCGATGAAGTTTTGCAAGCATTTTATTTATGTATACTCAAAAGATACGCCGTAGCCCCTATGAACAAACAAATTTTACCCAATGAGCTGGCCGAGATCATGACTGGTCTTCTCGTTAAACCTTAACTCTTGGGGGAACTGGATAGTCGTGAAGCTCACCAGAATTTTATGCAGGATCTGGGGCGTGTTGTTGCCGATGACTGTGGTGGACGGGTGAGCGGTATTACGGACGGCGACGTATCAAAGCCCTACCTGTCTGAGATCCCTGCCTTCATATCGAACCTGATGACAGCCTGCCCTCAACTGAGCATAACGTAGGGTCAGTCCAGGGAAATGGTTCATGAACTGGAGTAAAGTAAGCTGACAGAAAATGTTCATAAGAAGCGGATTCTATGTTAGTTCATGAAGTTAACTGGAAATGAGTTGATATTTACATTAAAAATATTCATTTAAATCAAAGATAGATTGAGAATTTCCCTTATGAACTGGATTCTCACTTAACAAAAGTTAAATATCAATCACTTGAATTATTAATTTATCATGTGTCGATGTGTTTGTCGTGTCGTGACAGCAAAATCATGGATGTCACCCACTAACGAGGTAAGGACTAAGGCCATGAACAAAACAGCACATGAAGTACAGACCTGCTGGCTTGAGAGCCGGCAGCCTAATGAGCGTAACGGTAATGAAGCGGAAAAATTTTCGGATGAATGCTGGGAGAAGGGTTTGCGGCTGGATAAAAGCCCGTCTGTGCACTATCAACTTCTGATGGAAACCATCCGCTGGACGCTTATCCCGCAGCAAAAGTAAAGTCCTCCGTCGCTCTCCCTTGCGGTACTGATCTTTCCACTCATTTGGCATGTCCTGGAGAGCAGCTATCTTGCATGTCACACTATAGGGGGTTAGTTTGGATATCGAAAATTATTGTACGTCAAGGTCAATAATTGACCATCATTAACAATTTCCTTTGTGCTAATGGCAAGATTATGAAAAAGACTTTACTGATAGCCGCCATAGTGGCGGCAGGTATTACGTTCGCAATGGCCGACGATGGCCAGCCCGCTGGTCGACTGTACAAAATTGGCGAGCACACCGTAGAAATAGATGCGGATTGCATGATCCTCTCGGTTGACGGCTCCCCCGCTACGCTAAACGCGTCCGTATCCGGGCATATGGATTTTAATTTAGCCAACGGCGGCATTGCAGAATCGGAACCACGGCCAAACCGTCATACCTGCAAAGTGTATGCGGGGAGTGATGTGCGAACAATTCACATAAAAGAACAAACTCAATGAAAAAGACTTTCCTGATCGCAGTCGCTGGTAGCGGCAAATATTGCACCAGTACATGCGATTAGCGAAAGCTATCGCGACGCTTGAGTGGGCAACTGAGTCGTGCAGCGTCATGAGATGGCGGTAGCCGCCGAACAGATGTCTCAGCAACAACAGCACGAAATACACCACTACCCATACCGCTGTTTTCATCACTGCCCTCTGTTATATAATTTGTCTGTAACGAAAATGGCATTCAGGCGTTCAGGTCCGTGCCGTTCTGCTTCAGATAATCACTGATGCTCAGACCGGACAAGCGAATGTTATCCGAAATCTCCCTGAACTGCTCCTCCCAGCCGTCCTGCAGCTCCCTGATTGCCGCGATCTGGAAAGCAACACTGAAAGGCGTTCTGCCCAGTTTCTCGGAAAGCCAGAAAAGATGCCTGCCAATCTCTTCGTCCGGTACAGAATCGAGCGCATCACTCAGTAAGGTTTTTTCGTCTTCCTGCCAGGGATGACCGGCTCGCGGAAAACGCGGATCAGACTGGCGGTCTTTTTTCTCCCTTTTTTCCCGTCTGGCAACGGTCGGCGCATCGCCTTTTTTCAAGCCGACGCGCGCTTTCATGGCGCCGATGGCGGCGACGGCCAGTACCAGCGTTTCACGCTCCTGGCGCGTGAGCAGGCTGTCCTCGCAAATCAGGGTGTTCAGATTATCGATCAGCGTATTCAGCTTGGGTTCTGTTAATTTCATTCTTCTGTTCTCATTCCTTGCATGTGGTGTCGGTCAGTCCCGGCTCTCATTCACCTGGATGGTGACCGGCAGGCCAGCATCAAAACAGGCCTGATACCAGCTGGCCACCTGCAGGGGATCGCCCTCTTTTATCCGGCGTATGCCGCAGGCATCCGTCAGCTGCAGGCAGGTGGTACCGTCCAGACGGATCACGTAGGCCGCTTCCCTGATGGTGTAATGGACGTCATCCAGCTGCAGCTCCACCGCGTCACCGGCAGCCGTCTGGCGTAACGGCAGACGCCGGACGTCTGTCAGTCGTTTTCGTGCCGTTTCAGCCTCGCGTTCTGCCTGGAAGAGCGGTTCTGCAATGCAGCGACCGTCCTGCGTCAGCTCGACGGCCAGCTGCAGGTTCGGGGCGCGCAGGGTGCGCAGCCAGCCCGCGGCTTCCATGCGCCGGCAGGAGGCGCGCAGGTTCGGCCCGTACACCGGGGCGTCCCCGCCCTGCTCCAGCACCCGCTCGATATCCCGCGTCGCCACCGGGCCCGGCCGTTTCGCATCGAGGGCGGCCAGCACAATCAGCACCCGCCGCTGCAGGGGGGACGGGCGGCGGCTTGTTTTCTCCGTCACGACCTGGTCTCCCTGAGACCATGTATCAGCCCCTCAAGGCGCAGTCTGTCAGCGTCAATGCGGTCCATGTCCGGCACGTCCGGGTACCCGCTCATCGCGAGGATAAACCAGAACCGGAGAATGTCTGAGGCCCTGTTCAGCTCCTGGACGTAGTACGGACCGTCCTGGCGAAGGTCGCATTTCCTGATTTCTTCTTCTGTCTTTTGCGCCAGCAGCTCATAGCTGAGTGAAAACATCATTTCGTCATCCATCCTGCCCGCCCCGTTTGATAATATCCGGTTAAGTATAAAATCAAACTTCAAATGATTTCATACTGAATTGGTGATAATGATATCAAATATGATTAAATTGTTAATGCTAAATATCATATTAAGTATGATTTTATGTTAGATGCCAAATTATCATATCCATTGCGGGTTTCCCGCCGTGCAGATCCGATTTCTGGCTGAGTCGGATCTTGCGGTTGCTGCAGCGCTGAGATAAAAGGCTGAAGGTGTTGACGTATCTGGGGGACTACTTTTTAAGACAACTTTTCAAAAAAATTATAAGTAGAGTATCTTATTAATCTGAATGAAAAATTCATATTACTAAGCAGGATACAGTTTCAATAGCTCTCCAAGAAAACCAGTGAAATACTTGAAAAAAAAGGTATGGTTCGAAATGATAATGTTTACACCGTGGCTTAGGTTAACCGCTGTCAAAAATGAGATCGCTGAAGCAAATGCGGTTGGCTATGAAGCTCTGACTCCAACAGAACTGGAGTCAGATAAAGCCAGTGGCTACATCGATGTACTGAATTACGCTTTTACTCATCCTGATATCAGGAACATAGCTGTCACCGGGCCTTATGGGGCTGGTAAGAGCTCAGTACTTAAAACATGGTGTAAATCAAAAGAAGAAACCCTTCGCGTGTTAACTGTTTCTCTTGCCGATTTCGATATGCAGAAATCTGCTAATAGTGATGTAGAAAGTGAGGATGAAAAGGCACTAGAAAATGAAAAAAATTCAGCTACTACTGAAAAATCTATTGAATACAGCATCCTGCAACAAATTCTTTATAAACATAACAAAAATGAATTACCCTACTCGCGCATAGAGCGCATTTCTGGTGTCACTTTAAGCCAAATAGCGAAATCAACCAGTAAGCTCACGTTAACAATACTAATGGCCTTAGTATCACTTTATTTCCTTGCTCCTGAGTACTTAACAGCGAAGTTTTCTCTACCGGGGGCATTCAGCCGTTATCTTCTTGAACATCCGCTTTTAGTGCGTCTGCCTGGCGGTGTTCTATCTGTAGCAGGCACATTATGTCTATTGCTGAGCCAACTGCACCGCATTGGTATCTTTGACAAAAAAGTCAGTCTGGATAAAGTGGATATCCTCAAAGGAGCTGTGACGGCAAAGGCATCAGCCCCCTCCCTGTTGAATGTCTATATCGATGAGATCGTCTATTTTTTTGATACAACAAAATACGACGTGGTCATTTTTGAAGACTTGGATCGTCTTAATAATAATCGTATTTTTATTAAACTCCGTGAAATTAACCAGATAATAAACAACTGTCTAGCAGATAGGCAACCGCTTAAATTCATCTATGCTGTCAGGGATGAACTTTTTAGTTCTGCTGAGTCACGAACAAAATTTTTTGATTTTGTCATGCCTGTTATCCCTGTCATGGATAACGAAAATGCCTCTGATCATTTCAGTAAAAAATTTACTGAAGAAGAAAAAGAACATGTAGGTTTAAATGAATGTATCAGTCGGATAGCGGCATTCATTCCGGATATGCGGGTTATGCATAATATAACCAATGAATTTAGACTGTATCAGAATATTGTTAACAATCGTGAGAATATACCAAAATTATTATCAATGATTGCCTACAAAAATCTTTGTGCTGAAGATTATCATGGAATAGATCAAAAACGAGGTATCGTATTTCATTTCATAAACTCTTATGTGGAGCGTCGTATTCATGAACGTTATATTTTAGAAATAGACAAACAAATATTGATAAATCAGGAAAGATTGGAACTGATAGAAAATGAAAAAAACACTCACAAAAGTGCTCTTCGTAAAGAGTTGCTGTCTCCCTATATAAATGACATCCATCAGGAAATACTATCCTTCCGCACAGATACAGGCATTACCTGGCGTCTGAAAGAGGTTGTTGAAGATGAAAGTTGTTTCATGACACTAATTAATGGTAAGGGTATAAACACAGTTCATCCAGCCTCCAACCATTATATTATAAGAACCGGATCTGGGGATAGCGAATTAATCCGAGCATCATATACAGAACGGTGCGTTTTAATTGATGAAAAAATTAGCAATGGTATATTGCGTATAAAAAACAATATAATCTCACTGGAAGCTGTCAAAAGAAGGATAAGATCCGAGTCGGTATCAGATTTTATAAACCGTATGCAGAAAACTGAATTCAGTGATTGGGTGAAGATATGTGTAAATGACAACATTGATCCGAACCAGCGTATGGTTGAGCAAATTGATTTTATTTATTTCCTATTATCCAGTGGATATCTTTCAACCGATTACATGTCATTTCGTTCTATCTTTATGCCCGGAGGACTGACCGAAAATGATAATACATTTATCAAGGCTGTAATGTCCGGAAATGATGTAGTTAAGTCGTTTTCCATACCGCTGGAAAACACCAAAAATGTTGTTGCTCGTTTAAAAAAACTGGGAGTTATTGAACGGGAGAATGCGCAGCACCCTGCTGTTATCTGCTGGTTGATTGATAATGAACCAGATACCCTGGCCGATAATACCGCAACCTGGCTCAACCAAACTAACAGTCAACGCGCAATTAGCATACTTATGTTGGTTCAGAAAGAATTCCCGATAGATATTCGCTTCCGGTATCTGGAAATTATTGTATCGGATATAAAAATACTAAAAAAACTGTTGGAGCATTTGTGTGCATCAGAGCAAAGAGAGATGGTTCAGGAAATAACAGCTTGTTTATTGTGCCTGAGCAAAAACACAATTCTTAGACAACCAACTGAAATAAAAGAGATTTTTGGTACACTTATTACCTCTTTACCCCAACTTGTCATCGTAGTGCCTGAAGGATATGGCGATGCATTTTTTGAGACTCTGAAGAGTAATAGTCTTTCTGTTTCATATATTCCACTTATTACCGATAGTCAAAATCGTGAATTGATCAGAAAAATATCCGCTTCAGGTTTATTTAAATACTCGCCCAACAACATTGAAAACATATATTTGACTCTGAAAAAAAACGAGGATGAGGATGGCTTATCATTTTCCAGTCGTCCACTGCACTGTCTGGAATCTCTCCAGATGAAAGAGCTGGATAAAATCCTATGGGAGAATATAAATGATTTCATTTCCTCTGTATTCATAGGCTCAATGGAAACTGAGCGCATTCCTCAGTTGCTTAATTCAGAAAGTGTTTCTATGAGCTCTGCAGAGCTTATTATGAACCGCATGACGTTCAGTATTGATCAAATTGAGTTAATTCATAATAAATGTGAAATAAAATCAACTGATGACACAGTTAATAAACATAACACATATAGCATGTTACTTTCATATAACCGTATTTCACCAAGCATTGAGAATTTTGTCTACTTATTGCATGACAAAACCATCGATACAGCTAATGAACTTGTTCAATGGGTAAATAATAAACACCGTGAATTCACGCCGTGCAATATCATTTTTACTTCCTCCGAGGTCTTTAATAATTTCCTTGTAAAGTTTCTTGGTTCAGCAGTTTTGTCAGAAGGTGCGTTATTAACCGTTCTGAGCTGTTTAGATATAGTCATTACGGAAATTCCTGAAACTATACCATTCCGTAATGCAGAGATACTGTATGTGGAAAATAAACTTGCGCCGACAATTTGTGTTTTCACTGGGTTATATGTTGCTCTTAGCAGAGAGCCGAACTACAGGCAGAGAATGAATACGCTTTTGAGTAATCTGATTGCCTTGCGTCCGGCAATGCTGCTCGAAGAACCCGATGAAATCTTTTATGTTGCAGATAAGTTTGATGATGAGCTTGCCCGAAAACTTTTCAACCATCGCCAGATCAATGCAACTATTAAGACAGATGCTTTACGCTGGTTACGTGATAACAAACCTGGAGTCCTTGATGAACACCACCTGCTGTCATTACATACTCTGTCAGAGCTGAGCGTCGGTATGGATGAAGATGGAATGCGCTTGTTGCTTCTTAAAAACTGTCTGTCTGCCGGAGATGCTGATAAGGACACACTTCGTGTGGTGCTGAACAGTTTTACCGATGAGAATTATCATGGGCTTCTCCCTCAGGCAACATTCAGAAAAATTCCTTATACTTTTGACTTATGGGCGTTGGCCGAGTTACTCAACAAAGTGGGCCTCATCCAACCCCCAAAAATGGGGTCAGGGCGTGATGAAGAAAAAATTATTATCAACTCGATTCGTTATAATAATGAAGAAGAGCCAGATGAGTGAGTTTTTACTGAAATAAATGTAATTTTCCTATAGAGCAATGGTTGAATAATTTTGCTGAACTTTAAGCATTAATCCATTCTATCCTCATGAAGCGGACACTGGCGATCTGGTCAGTGTTCCACCCAGTTGACTAAAAGCCGCACAGGCGGCATTTGCTTAATACTGATATAACTCAAGAATGGACAAAATGTCAGCTTTCTCTGATCACAAACAGTGTCCTTACATGTTTTCCCTCTGAGAGGAGCTTATCTTTGCAGGACACCATCAGGTTCCATTCTTCATTAATACGCTGAAAGGCTTTCTCCATCTCAGTGAGATACTTACTCCTTAAAGGCTTGTACAAATACACTTTATTTCTAATCTTTTGTTCATAGGTACTAAAATCCATTTTCAGGTCCGACAGCAGGTTCTCTCCCTGCTTAATCATGCTGTCCAGCGCGATCATCATCTCCGCTGATGCAGTAAAAGTACGCTGGAGTGAGTTCAGCATAAGAGGAGAACGGGGAGCATGGCCATTTAAGTCACTGAAGGCTGCCGACAGTAGGCCGCTGACATGAACGAAGGCCTTACCCGGTTTCATTTGCCAGATTATGCAGTTCACGGCAACAGCAATCATATCCGGATAAAATCCGGGCCGATAATGGCCACAATCAGGGAGTGGCTGGTCAGCCGGATGATTTTTTGCTGTCCGAGTCCACGCAACAGTTTCCTCACTTCTCTGCTGCGCCGGATAATGAGGCCATTCGTCAGCTGCTGACGCCCGGTAAAACTCAGCAATCCATCCAGCGTGGCCAGCGAATTGAAACGGATATGGTGACCTTCGGCCAGAAATGCCCCGTGCCGTGCCGGACTGAGCTAGGACAGCGCCTCCAGCATATCTTCCCACGCGCGGCGCAGCAGTTGCAGTGACGCCTGCAGGCCGTAGACCGGGCGGTTGTAATCAGGTTCACCGGTGATCGGATCTTCCTCCTGAAATTAAGGCGCGGATTTCTTCGGACCCGTGCGTTAAAGTTAGTACCGGAAAAGCCACCTTCAGGGTGGCTTTTCTCGTTTCAGCCCACCAGATGCTTTTCTTCCCGGAGTCAGGCGCTGTCGTTACCTGAATTGCCAGGCTGATCGGCATCCGTCCGGATGGATGCCGATATATAACCCGACAGGCTGACCACTTCATTATAAAACGCCACCACCTGGTCAAGAAGGTTCGTATCAAATCCGGTCATCGGTTCTGATGTCGTTTCCACGTACTCTGTAACCTTCGTGGCCAGCCGTCTGGTGTCATGTCTCAGCCTGGCCAGCGCCACGTCCTGTTCCGATGTGCCAAGTCGCTTATATTTTTTCTCGGCTTCCCCTACTACCAGAGTCATTCGTTGCTGCCACGAGCGGGCGGTCATATAAGAGATGTGTTTACGTGTGGACTCCATGGCACAGCTCAGCGCTTCCTGAATATCGCGCAGCATAAACCGGGCCAGCGTCTCTGCGGAGACCGAGGTGTTCGCCATCGCCTGCAGCTCATCAATGGCCTTTGCAGCCTGGACTAAGACGGGCTTCATTTCGTCCAGGTCACCCTGCTGAACCGGGCGATTGTTCATATGGACAAAGCTTACGGCCTTACGCAGGTACCCGAAAAGAGGCGGAAAATACTCAATGCAACGCGAGAACATCTCCGGATGGAAGGGATCCCCGCCATTGATTTTTTCCATTTGTGAGGGGGCCTGGCGGATCACCGACTCATTTCGCTGATAAAACTCATATGCCGTATTGATTGCATCAATATGCGTGCGCAGCTTATCCAGCGGCGTCATCTGGTTCACCTGTAATTCATTCCGGCAAAAAGTCCGCCAGTTAACATAAGTCTCACGGGACTGGAAAATTGCTTCCTGAAACACCTCTTCCGGGTTTAAGGCGGCCGGGCGAAATTCGATCACCACAGGTAGGGTGCCATTCTGCGCGATGTACTCCACAATGCCCTGCAGGTAACTGCCGGCACTGTAACCCTGCTGCTCGAGAACCTTGTCAGCGCGTATTTTTGACTCATCGCTGATACGAAAGCTTATCTGTGCCATAGTGACCTCTTTGTTGTGCAGCATGCTGTTAGATAGCAATCAAGCATTACCTAAAATTGAGTGCTATATGAGATTCAATATATCACAATGCACACTGTTAGCAATGTGAAACCATTATTTATTATTGTTATACGTCGACATAAATCCGTACCTGGGAGCTATAACGCCATGATCGGGAGGGGTGGGGTTTGCTTTCGGCATCCGGATCCGGAAATTGGTTGTCCCGGATCTTCACCCCTCTGCGTCGTTTTTGTCCGGTCATGCCTGCGGATTTATCAGATGCAATACACTGTATTTAAACTGTTATTTTTCCATTACGCGGCACCCGCGCTGTTCAGCGCGGGCGGGTGTCACCGCGCCAGTAAACACCGCTTTGCTTCTTTCCTGACCGTGGTACACTTCCGGAAAGTCTCAGATAGCGTAAAAGTCGGATCCACCAGAAACCGGCATCCGGTAATTTACTGGTGTTGTTATAAGGTTGCTAATTATTAGATAATGAAAATGTTACGACAGGGAGAATCACCTAAGTGACAGTGAATGATGCTGCACATCATAATTGCTCTGAGTGATTATTAACCTGCAAACCAGAAAGGAGGTCAGGATGGGACGTTCCGTTAAGGTCAAAATCGGTGGAAGGGAGTTTGCGTCCAAAAAAGCCGCTGTGGACTATTTCATGGATCAGCGTGAGGCTGTAAAGGGATCTGGCCCGCTCCGGGAAGGTCAGTTCTTTGATGAGCTGCTGGAGCTCTATACACGGTACTGTGAGGTCACAAACTGGGAGTTGAGTAACAGAGTGATTTACGCATTCAGTGTTGATTATGAACCACGCAAGAATGGCCAGACCTGGGCATCGCATCTCTGCTACTGGGTGCAGTTTTCACCGAAGGACAAATTATCCTTTTCGGTAAGGGAAGCAGTGGATGAGATCGCAAAAGCTGCAGCTGAACAACCGTAGCTGAGTGCGGGATTTCCGGATAAGGTACCGAACCGGGGCTGTTAAAAGATTCTGGAGCTGAAATGAAAAAGGGAAAAACGTCAGAACCGGGGCTGCTGGCCAGCGACAGCGACTGGCACAATAATGCCTGCCTGAATTACATGCCGGATCATGGTACAGCTTACACCGAAGGTTACAGGCGGGCTGCTGATATTCTGATTAACCACATTGATGAATCCGGGCGGGACCAGGATTTTCTGGTTTATCCGGTGTTGTTTCTCTACAGGCATCACATCGAACTCATTATCAAACAAATTATTGGGCTGGCTCTGGCACTGACAGAAGAGCCGGATAAACGCCAGTACAAAAAAGATGACCATAACCTGAATACCTTATGGCCGCTGGCACAAAAGCTGATCCTGGACGTTGATGACAGCTACCGGCCTTCCGATTTTAAAATCGTCAAAGAGGTGGTTAAAGCTCTTCACCAGGTGGATGAACGGGCGACAGATTTCCGTTATGCCCGGAGAAATGACGGCACCCGCAGCCTCGAGGGGATCCATTACGTTAATACTCGTCGCTTCGGGGAAAAAATGGGGGAGGCTTCAGATTTACTGGATGGAATAGATAACCGCCTCCGGTACCTGCTGGACTGTAACGCCGAATGGAATAGTATTCTGGGCAGCTTCTGACAGCCAGAAACGGCGCGAAAAATCCATCAGACTTACCTGAACAAATAATGATACTGAGATACCGATCATGACTGGCCTCATACCTTCAGCTACTTCTCAGGGCTCGATGGCCGCCCTGCCACGGTAAGACGCATCTTTCGCGGAAAGCGCACCCGTCATGTGATGATGTTTGACGAAATGTCAATGCTGTACGAAAAAGAGAAAACCCGAATGATAAAGGTATATGTATATGAGTGATAACAACAATTCTGTTTCACACCAGACCATTGAACTGCTGACACGCTGTCTGCAGCTGCAGTCAGAAAAAGACGGTATTCAGCGCCCCACGCCTGACAAAGCGCTGGTTGGCGTGCCCGTTGATGACTTCACCCGCCAGATCCATCAGGCCTGCCTGTACGCCTCGATGACCGACAGCCTGCTGGCCCTGCAAAACCGACTGGCCGATACGGGCCGGCAGCTGGAACAGCAGGGGCAGATCCACGTCGACGCCGGCGAAAACTACGCCGTGGCCGCTGTTGCCTGGCTTGAACGCTTTACGGGGACAGAGAACGCGCAATGACGGTACCTGTTCCGGCCATTCCCGGCGTACACTCTGGTGTGATCCCATCGCAGCTGCCGGTCGCTGTCGACTATCCGGCGGCACTGGCCCTGCGACAGATGGCGCTCGTACAGGATGAGCTGCCGAAATACCTGCTGGCGCCGGAAGTGAGTGCCCTGCTCCACTATGTGCCTGATCTTCATCGCAAGATGTTGCTGGCGACGCTCTGGAATACCGGCGCCCGGATTAACGAAGCCCTGGCGCTGACCAGGGGAGATTTTTCGCTGGCTCCACCGTATCCGTTTGTTCAGCTGGCCACCCTCAAGCAGCGTACAGAGAAAGCGGCCAGAACGGCAGGAAGAGCACCTGCAGGCAGTCAGGCCCATCGCCTGGTTCCCCTCTCCGATCACCAGTACGTCAGCCAGCTGCAGATGATGGTGGCCACCCTGAAAATTCCGCTGGAAAGACGAAACAAGCGCACCGGCAGAATAGAGAAGGCGCGTATCTGGGAGATCACAGACCGTACCGTTCGCACCTGGCTTAGCGAAGCGGTGGAGGCCGCAGCGGCCGACGGGGTGACGTTCTCAGTACCGGTGACCCCCCATACGTTCCGTCACTCCTACGCGATGCACATGCTGTACGCCGGTATTCCGCTGAAAGTGCTGCAGAGCCTGATGGGCCACAAATCGATTAGCTCGACGGAAGTCTATACGAAGGTGTTCGCACTTGATGTTGCTGCGCGTCATCGAGTTCAGTTCCAGATGCCCGAAGCGGATGCGGTGGCCATGCTGAAAGGGAATACTTAGTGTAGAGGGGAATGATGCTGGCGAACGTCCTGCTCGCCGCTGAGGTCTGTCAGAAGTTATCTGGCCCAACTGGCGGGAATATCTGCACTGTATCCCTGATACCGCTCATAAATCGCATGCTGAAGCATTTTAATACGATCTGACAATGTGTCGGCGTCCGACATATGCCGCCATTCCCCCTCAATAGTGGGTTTCCAACCATCCGGGAGATTGAGCGTGATCAATACCTTTGTATCACGAATAATCACCCCGTCAGTGAAAGGATTAAGACCACTCCTTACGGTATTGTTTATCTGTATATATTCAAGTTTCATCTTGTTTCCTCATGTTGTCCGGATCGCTGATCTTGACCCGCCATCTCCGGACAGCTTTTGTATCTTAAGTTAACGATGCC
>OKMP01000060.1_pt1 | contig 21342 bp, 21 predicted proteins | sample 1611241 | NCBI WGS metagenome assembly OKMP01 (sample SAMN04436722, study PRJEB24849) | human gut metagenome | biome: human gut; feature: NICU; material: stool | host: Homo sapiens | place: USA: Saint Louis, MO | collected 2010-10-07
ATACGAGATCGGTCTCGGCATTCCTGCTGAACCGCTCTTCCGATCTTTAATTCTTCCATTCTGTTCGCGCTGATTGTGCCGCCGACGCTGCCGTTGTGGCAGGCGGCGCTGGGCATCAGTTTTGGCGTGGTGATTGGCAAAGAGATCTTTGGCGGCACCGGCCGTAACTTCCTCAACCCGGCGCTGGCCGGGCGCGCATTCCTGTTCTTTGCCTATCCGGCGCAAATTTCCGGCGATCTGGTGTGGACGGCGGCGGACGGTTTCTCCGGCGCAACGCCGCTTTCTCAGTGGGCGAGCCGCGGCGGTGAAGCGCTGGTGAATGTCACCAGCGGCCAACCGGTAAGCTGGATGGATGCGTTCCTCGGCAATATTCCGGGCTCCATCGGCGAGGTCTCGACGCTGATGATTCTGATTGGCGGCGCCATCATCATTTTCGGTCGTGTCGCCTCCTGGCGCATTGTCGCCGGGGTGATGATTGGCATGATTGCCACGGCAACGCTGTTTAACGTTATTGGCTCTGATACCAACCCGATGTTCGCCATGCCGTGGTACTGGCATCTGGTGCTCGGCGGCTTTGCCTTCGGCATGATGTTTATGGCGACTGACCCGGTGTCGGCGTCGTTCACCGACAAAGGAAAGTGGGCATACGGTGCGCTGATTGGCGCGATGTGCGTATTGATCCGCGTGGTGAACCCGGCCTATCCGGAAGGGATGATGCTGGCCATTCTTTTTGCCAACCTCTTCGCGCCACTGTTCGATTACCTGGTGGTGCAGGCCAATATCAAGCGGAGGAAGTCGCGTGGCTGAGAAAAAAAGTAACGATAGCATCGGCAAAACGCTGCTGGTGGTGCTGGTGCTTTGCCTGGTCTGCTCGGTCATTGTTGCCGGTTCTGCGGTGGGGCTGAAGCCGCGCCAGCAGGAGCAAAAAGCGCTCGACAAACAGCGTAACATTCTCTCCGTCGCCGGGCTGATGCAGCCGGACATGAAGCAGGAGGAGATTGCCTCGGTGTTTGCCGAGCGTATCACCCCGCGGCTGCTGGATTTGAAAAGCGGCGCACTGCTGGAAAAAGATCCGGACTCCTTCAATCAGGGGGTGGCGCTGAAAGATCCTGAGCAAAGTACCGTGCTGGAGGCCAGCCAGGATCCGGCGGGCATCAAGCGTCGTACTAACGTGGTGGAAATCTACCTTGTGAAAGACGAGCAGAAAAAGGTTCAGGAAGTGGTGCTGCCGATTTACGGCAACGGCCTGTGGTCGATGATGTACGCCTTTGTGGCGCTTGATACCGATGGCCGTACCGTGAAAGGCATCACCTATTACGATCAGGGCGAAACGCCGGGCCTCGGCGGCGAAGTGGAAAACCCCGCCTGGCGTCAACAGTTCATCGGTAAAAAAGTGCTCGACGACAGCGGTATGCCTGCGCTGAAAGTGGTGAAAGGCGGCGCACGTCAGGGGGATGACTATGCGGTTGACGGCCTTTCCGGCGCAACGCTCACCTCCAACGGCGTGCAGCACAGTTTTGATTTCTGGATGGGGGAGCAGGGCTTTGGTCCGTTCCTCAAGCAGATTCGTGAAGGAGGCCTGAACAATGGCTGAGCTCGATGAGATGAAAGAAGTAAAACGGGTGCTGGTCGGGCCGTTGATCAGCAACAACCCCATTGCCTTGCAGGTGCTGGGCGTCTGTTCGGCGCTGGCGGTGACCACCAAACTGGAAACCGCATTCGTCATGACGATCGCGGTAACGCTGGTGACGGCGTTTTCCAGCATGTTTATCTCGATGATCCGCCACCATATTCCCAACAGCGTGCGCATTATCGTGCAGATGGCGATCATCGCCTCGCTGGTGATCGTGGTCGATCAGCTGCTGCGCGCCTACGCCTATGAAGTCTCTAAACAGCTGTCGGTGTTTGTCGGGCTTATCATCACCAACTGTATTGTGATGGGGCGTGCGGAAGCGTATGCCATGAAGTCGCCGCCGCTGGCGAGCTTTATGGTCGGTTTCCTGCGTGAGCTTATCGGCAGCGGTAAACTGTTTGGCGTCACCGTGCTGCAAACCGTGCAGAACGGCGGCTGGTATCAGCCGAACGGCCTGTTCCTGCTCGCGCCGAGCGCGTTTTTCATCATCGGTCTGCTGATCTGGGCGCTGCGCAGCTGGAAACCGGAACAGCAGGAGAAGGAGTAACCGATTATGGCTCATTACCTCAGTCTTTTTGTCCGCGCGGTGTTTGTTGAAAACATGGCGCTGGCCTTCTTCCTCGGCATGTGTACGTTTCTTGCTGTGTCGAAGAAAGTCTCCACGGCGTTCGGTCTTGGCGTGGCGGTGACGGTGGTGCTCGGCATTTCCGTGCCGGTGAACAACCTGATTTACAACCTCGTACTGCGTGACGGTGCGCTGGTGGAAGGTGTCGATCTGAGCTTCCTCAACTTCATCACCTTTATCGGGGTGATCGCCGCGCTGGTGCAGATTCTGGAGATGATCCTCGATAAGTATTTCCCGTCGCTGTACAACGCGCTGGGGATCTTCCTGCCGCTGATTGCCGTGAACTGCGCCATTTTTGGCGGCGTCTCCTTTATGGTGCAGCGCGACTATAACTTCCCGGAATCCATCGTGTATGGCTTCGGCTCCGGCATCGGCTGGATGCTGGCGATAGTGGCGATGGCGGGCATCCGCGAAAAAATGAAATACGCAAATGTGCCCGCGGGTCTGCGCGGGTTAGGGATCACCTTTATTACCACAGGTCTGATGGCGCTGGGCTTTATGTCATTCTCCGGTGTGCAGCTATAAGGGCGGAAAGTATGGAAATTATTCTTGGCGTCGTGATGTTCACGCTGATCGTGCTGGTGCTGTCGGGGTTAATCCTGGCGGCGCGCTCGAAGCTGGTCAACGCCGGTGATGTGGTTATTGAAATCAATAATGAAGCGGATAAACAGATTCGCACGCCGGCGGGCGATAAGCTGCTGAATACGCTGTCCAGCAACGGGATCTTTATCTCTTCTGCCTGCGGAGGCGGCGGTTCCTGCGGCCAGTGCCGGGTGACGGTCAAGGAGGGGGGCGGAGATATCCTGCCTACCGAACTTTCCCATATCACCAAACGCGAGGCGAAAGAGGGCTGCCGTCTGGCCTGCCAGGTTGCCGTGAAGCAAAACATGAAGATCGCGCTGCCAGAGGAGATTTTTGGCGTCAAAAAATGGGAGTGTGAAGTTATCTCTAATGATAACAAAGCGACTTTCATTAAAGAGCTGAAGCTGGCCATCCCGGAAGGCGAAAGCGTGCCGTTCCGCGCGGGCGGCTATATTCAGATTGAATGTCCGTCGCATAAAGTGGCATATGCCGATTTTGACGTGCCGGACGAGTACCGCGCGGACTGGGATAAATTTAATCTGTTCCGCTATGTTTCCGACGTTAAAGAGCCGACGCTGCGCGCCTACTCGATGGCGAACTATCCGGATGAGAAGGGCATCATTATGCTCAACGTGCGTATCGCGACGCCGCCGCCGAAAGTGCCGGACGCGCCGCCGGGGATCATGTCTTCGTATATCTGGTCGCTGAAAGCCGGTGATAAGGTGACGATTTCCGGGCCGTTTGGTGAGTTCTTCGCTAAAGAGACGGATGCAGAGATGGTCTTTATTGGCGGTGGCGCCGGCATGGCGCCAATGCGTTCGCATATTTTCGACCAGCTTAAACGGTTGCACAGCAAGCGCAAAATCAGCTTCTGGTACGGCGCGCGTTCGCTGCGTGAAATGTTCTATGACGATGAGTTTGAGCAGCTGGCGCGTGAAAATCCGAACTTTACCTTCCACGTGGCGCTTTCCGATCCGCTGCCGGAAGATAACTGGAACGGCCACACCGGCTTTATTCACAATGTGCTGTATGAAAACTACCTGCGCGATCATCCGGCGCCGGAGGACTGCGAGTTTTATATGTGTGGGCCGCCGGTGATGAATGCCGCAGTGATCAAGATGCTAAAAGATCTTGGCGTTGAGGATGACAACATCATGCTGGATGACTTTGGAGGTTAATGATGTTGACGGTGTTTGTGGCAACCTTCGTCATTTTCGCGCTGGTGATTCTGGGGATGTCTTTAGGATATCTGATAAAGCGCAAAAGTCTCCAGGGCAGCTGCGGCGGTATCTCATCGCTGGGGCTTGAGAAGGTCTGCGACTGCCCGGAGCCGTGCGATGCGCGTAAAAAGCGCATCGCGCGCGAAGCGCAGCGCCAGCAAAATCGGATCCTCTGATCTCTCCGTAGGCCCGGCAAGCTTGCGCCGCCGGCGCATTATGGCCTGATGGCGTAAGCTTATCAGGCCTACAAACCCCACTTCTCATTCCTTGTATTATTACTGTATACTTAACCAGTGATCGTTGAGGGCTGAGTATGCGCAAAATTATCCATGTCGATATGGACTGCTTTTTTGCCGCCGTGGAAATGCGGGATAATCCAGCCCTGCGTGATATTCCCATTGCCATTGGCGGTAGCCGGGTACAGCGGGGGGTGATCAGCACGGCCAACTATCCGGCGCGCCAATTTGGCGTGCGCAGCGCGATGCCGACCGCGATGGCCCTCAAGCTTTGCCCGCATTTAACCCTGTTACCCGGTCGCTTTGATGCCTATAAAGAGGCCTCGTCCCATATCCGGGAAATCTTCTCTCGCTACACGTCGTTGATTGAACCGCTGTCGTTGGATGAGGCGTATCTCGACGTCAGCGATAGCGTTCACTGCCAGGGCTCTGCCACGCTGATCGCGGAAGAGATTCGCCAGACCATTTTTCACGAGCTTCAACTGACCGCCTCCGCCGGTATCGCGCCGGTAAAATTTCTGGCGAAAATTGCTTCCGATATGAATAAACCCAACGGTCAGTTTGTGATTGCGCCGCATCAGGTCGCGGAGTTTGTCCGCACGCTGCCGCTGGCGAAGATCCCCGGCGTGGGGAAAGTCTCAGCTGCAAAGCTGGAAGGCATGGGGCTACGTACCTGCGAAGATGTGCAGAAAAGCGACCTGGCGATGCTGCTTCGCCGTTTTGGGAAGTTTGGTCGTATCCTGTGGGAGCGTAGCCAGGGAATCGATGAGCGGGAGATCAACAACACCCGACAGCGTAAATCGGTGGGCGTTGAACGTACGCTGGTGGAGGATATCCACGAGTGGTCTGCCTGTGAGAGCATCATTGAGAACCTCTATCAGGAGCTGGAACGGCGGGTGCTGAAGGTCAAGCCGGACCTTCTGATTGCTCGTCAGGGGGTAAAGCTGAAATTCAATGATTTCCAGCTGACCACTCAGGAACACGTCTGGCCGCGTCTGAATAAAGAGGATTTGCTTTCCACTGCCTATAAAGCCTGGCACGAGCGGCGGGGCGGTCGCGGAGTGCGGCTGGTCGGGCTGCATGTAACGCTGCTTGATCCTCAACTGGAGCGGCAGCTGGTACTGGGGTTATAACGATGCTGAAGATCAGACCTTATCGCGACGATGATTTTACTGCGCTGGGCGCCATTTTTCTGCGCGCGGTACAAGAGACCGCCAGCCATGATTATTCCCCCCGCCAGATAGCCGCCTGGGCGCAGATAGACGAGGCCCGCTGGCGACTCAAAATGAGGGATTCTCGGGTGTTGGTCGCGGTCATTGACCTGCTTCCAGTAGGGTTTATCAGCGCCGTGGACCGCTATATCGATCTCCTGTTTGTGGCGCCGGAGTATGGCCGTCGAGGCATTGCCAGCGCTCTGCTCCAGGAACTGTTTGCGCAGATGCCGCATGGCTCCTTGACGGTCGACGCGAGCATTACGGCAAAACCGTTTTTTGCACGGCATGGTTTCAGGGTCGAGGAAGAACAGCAGGTGGCGGTGCGCGGCGAGACGTTTATTAATTATCGGATGGAGAAGATGAGACGGCCCGGATAAGGCGCCACGCGCCGTTATCCGGACCGTTTATTGCCGTAACTTACTTCGCCGGAATCGCTTTCAGCAGTTCCGTCAGCAGCGTCCAGTATTGACCGACGCTTTCGATATGCACCTGCTCATCCGGAGAGTGCGGGCCGGTAATGGTTGGCCCGATGGAGACCATATCCATATTCGGGTACGGTTTTTTGAACAGACCGCATTCCAGGCCGGCGTGAATAATCTGGATGTTCGGCGTCTTGTTGAACAGACGCTGATAGGTTTCACGCACCAGATGCATCACCGGCGAGTTCGCGTCCGGCTGCCAGCCCGGGTATGCGCCTTTGGCTTCGGTTTTCGCGCCCGCCAGTTTACCCAGCGAATCCAGCATGCTGACTACGTAATCTTTGCCGCTGTCGATCAACGAACGAATCAGACAGTGGATCTGGACATTGTCATCGGTCATGGTCACGACGCCGACGTTCAAAGAGGTCTCTACAACGCCTTTTGCCACGTCGGAGTTACGAATCACACCGTTTGGCGTGGCGTTAAGCAGACGCACAAAGCCGTCACGGGATTGCGCCGTCAGGGCCGCTTTGTCATTGGCGGCGGCATCCAGCAGCAGCACCAGGTTCTTCTCTTTTGCCGCCAGTTCGTTTTTCAGGATGTCCTGATAGGTGGCGACCTGCGCTTTCAGAGCATCGACCTTGTCGGCCGCGACGGCGACGGTGGCGAACGCTTCACGCGGAATGGCGTTACGCAGGGTGCCGCCGTTGAAATCCACCAGACGCAGGTCCAGCTCTTGCGCATGACCTGCGAGGAAGCGGGCCAGCAGCTTGTTGGCATTCCCCAGGCCGACGTGAATTTCGCCGCCGGAGTGACCGCCTTTCAGCCCTTTTAAGGTCAGCTTAAAGCTCTGGAAACCTGCCGGAACCGCTTCGCGGGTTAAGGCCAGGTTTGAGGTAAAGTCGATACCGCCGGCGCAACCCATATAGATTTCGCCCTCTTCTTCGGAGTCGGTATTGATCAGAATATCGGCCTGCAGCCAGTTAGCCTGAAGACCAAATGCGCCGTCCATGCCGGCTTCTTCGGTCATGGTCAGCAGCACTTCCAGCGGGCCATGTACGACGTTGTCATCAGCCAGCACTGCCAGCGCAGAAGCCATACCGATGCCGTTATCCGCGCCCAGGGTGGTGCCGCGCGCTTTGACCCACTCGCCATCGATATACGGCTGAATCGGATCTTTGGTGAAGTCATGAACGGTGTCGTTGTTTTTCTGCGGCACCATATCAAGGTGCGCCTGCAGAACAACCGGTTTACGGTTTTCCATACCGGCCGTGGCGGCCTTACGAATCAGAATGTTGCCAACCTGATCGCGTTCTGCGTGTAAGCCTTTTTCTTTTGCCCAGCCCATGATGTGTTCAGCGAGTTGTTCTTCGTGATAGGACGGATGGGGAATGGAGCAGATTTTGGCAAAAATATCCCATAGCGGCTGCGGGGATAATTGAGACAGTTCAGACACGATGAGTCTCCTTACGATCGCCTGCAAAAGTCTTTTACAGGTCGAGGGTTAGCAATAAAAAATACAACAGGCGCAGGCTTGCGCGGTGGGGTTGAGAATACCACTTTCCACGCCGACTGGTAGTGTAAACAACGCAAAAAGCGCTGGGATGGCCGCTTAACACTGGTTTTTAGTGCGTCAGATCTCTATAATCTCGCGCAACCATTTTCCCCCTCGAACATCATTTAAGCCGTATAACACAGGCTGGGACACTTCACATGAGCGAAAAATACGTCGTCACCTGGGACATGTTGCAGATTCACGCCCGCAAACTGGCCAATCGTCTGATGCCTTCTGAACAATGGAAAGGCATTATTGCCGTAAGCCGCGGTGGTCTGGTACCGGGTGCATTACTGGCGCGTGAACTGGGTATTCGTCATGTTGATACCGTTTGCATTTCCAGCTACGACCACGATAACCAGCGCGAGCTGACCGTCCTGAAACGCGCTGAAGGGGATGGTGAAGGTTTCATCGTGATCGATGACCTGGTCGATACCGGCGGTACCGCCGTCGCTATTCGCGAAATGTACCCAAAAGCACACTTCGTTACCATTTTTGCTAAACCGGCTGGTCGTCCGCTGGTTGATGATTATGTTGTTGATATTCCGCAGGATACCTGGATTGAACAACCGTGGGACATGGGCGTGGTGTTCGTACCGCCGATCTCAGGTCGTTAATTTACAAGGTGAGTGCTATTTACCACGCCCGGTTATGCCGGGCGTGGTTTTTTTTGCCCGTATGCAGGTTACAATAGTCCGGAGTGGCAACACGATGGAGGCTGCACATGTCACAAGCTAACCTTAGCGAAACACTGTTTAAACCTCGATTCAAACATCCAGAGACGTCTACGCTGGTGCGTCGGTTTGCGTCGGGTTCGCAACAGCCGATCCACTCTGCGCTTGACGGGAGCAATGTCGATCACTGGTATCGCTTGATTAACCGTCTGATGTGGATCTGGCGTGGCGTGGCGCCACAGGAGATCCTGGATGTGCAGGCGCGCATTGTGATGAGCGATGCTGAGCGTACGGATCCGGAGCTTTATGACACCGTGGTGGGCTATCGTGGTGGCAACTGGATTTTCGAATGGGCCAAACAGGCAATGATCTGGCAGCAAAAGGCCGGGCAGGAAGCCGATCCGCTGAGCAGCGGGCGCCACTGGCTGCATGCGTCCAATCTCTATAGCATTGCCGCCTATCCGCATATTAAAGGTGACGAGCTGGCGGAACAGGCGCAGGCGCTGGCTAATCGGGCCTATGAAGAGGCCGCGCTTCGCCTGCCGGGCGAGCTGCGCGAGCTGGAGTTTCCTGTGCCCGGCGGCGCGCCGGTGACCGGCTTTTTACATATGCCGAAAAGCGAAGGTCCGTTCCCGGTGGTTCTGATGTGCGGCGGGCTGGATGCGCTGCAGACGGACTACTACAGCCTGTATGAGAACTACTTTGCGCCGCTGGGGATCGCTATGCTGACGCTGGATATGCCTTCGATAGGCTTCTCGTCAAAATGGAAACTGACCCAGGATACCAGCCTGCTGCATCAGCATGCGTTGCGGCACCTGACGAATGTTCCGTGGGTCGATCATACCCGGGTCGCAGCGTTCGGTTTCCGTTTTGGGGCGAATGTCGCCGTCCGTCTGGGCTATCTGGAGCCGCAGCGCTTAAAAGCCGTGGCCTGCCTTGGCCCGGTGGTGCATAACCTGCTGGTGGATCCGCTGCACCAGGGCCGGGTTCCGGAAATGTATCTCGACGTTCTGGCATCGCGGCTGGGCATGCACGATGCGTCTGATGAAGCATTGCGCATCGAGCTGAACCGCTACTCATTAAAAACCCAGGGGCTTCTGGGCCGTCGCTGTCCGACGCCGATGCTTTCCGGCTTCTGGAAAAACGATCCGTTCAGCCCGGAAGAGGAATCGCGCTTAATTACCTCGTCATCCGCCGATGGCAAGCTGCTTGAGATTCCATTTAAGCCCGTTTATCACAATTTCGATCGCGCATTGCGCCAGATTGCCCGCTGGATCAATCATAGATTTAGTTAATATATTGCTAAATTTTATTGATTTGGTAAAACAGTTGCATCACTAAAGGAGATCGCAATGACGTTACCGAGTGGACACCTCAAGAGTAAGCTGATTAAGAAATTCACGGCTCTTGGCCCTTATATTCGCGAAGAGCAGTGTGAAGACAATCGCTTCTTTTTCGATTGCCTGGCAGTTTGCGTCAATGTAAAACCCGCCCCGGAAAAACGAGAGTTCTGGGGATGGTGGATGGAGATGGAAGCACAGACATCACGCTTCACTTACAGCTATCAGTTTGGCCTGTTCGATAAAGAAGGGGTCTGGCGACCGGTGGCTATCGACGATCCGGAAGTCAGCGAGAAACTTGAGAAAACGCTGCGTGATTTCCACGACCGGGCTAAGGCATTGCTGGCGACATTCAGTCTGAAGCTGGAACCCGCCGATGATTTTAGCGAGCCGCTCAGACTGCGGGCCTGATGTCCCACGTCTGTCAGATTCAGTCTAAAAAAATCCACGCCAGAGCGCGTGGATTTTTTTATCAGTCATCGGGCGGGACAGCGCGATGGTTTAGTCTGTTTTTAAAATACGATACGGCTGGCCTACGACAATCGCGCCGTCAGGCAGATCTTTGGTCACAACGGTTCCGGCGCCCACTTTGACATTATCACCCAGCGTAACCGGGCCAATCACAACCGCATGCGCACCGAATTCAACATTGTTACCGATGAGTGGGCTGATGCTTTCCTGCCCGCTGCTATCAGCGACGCTCCCGATCGTGACCCCCTGACGCAAAGTACAGTTGCTGCCAATGACCGTGTCCCGGTTAATTACGATGCAGTGTGGATGAAAGAGTTTTAATCCGTATCCTATACGTGCTTGCCAGGGAATTTCGACGCAAAATAGACATTCGTTAATGATCTTATTCAGGATCACAAACGGGAGAGCACACAGTTTCCAAATCGGATTGCGGCTGCGAAATAACGTTGCAAGACGATAAAGCAGGAGGGCGATTTTAGCTTTCATACCGCCGGCGTGCTTGATTTCCTCTCCAACCTGTCGAATGGATTCAAACATAGTTATTCCTTAATGTTAAATGAAGCCATCGGATACCATCCCTCGGCATTTCCACCTTCGTTGGCGAGGCGAATGCGCGGTGTACCCTGATCGTTGGTTAAAGCCACCTCCAGCTGGTATTTCCCGGAGGTCAGGGTTGCAGGCAGTGCAAGGGTGAACTGGCTCTGATAGCTGCCGGGCAGCCATTGGCGGATATCGTCCTGGGTTGTTTTCCGGGCAACGACCTCCCCCAGGGCATTAACGACTCGCCATTGCACCTGATAGGGGAGATAAACCGGCGCCACGCCGTCATTGTGCCACGTGGCATCCACGGTCAGGGGCAGGCCCGGTGGTACAGAGCTCTCCAGCTGAAGCTGGCTCACGCGGAAACGATAGCCGATGCGCAATAGCGCCCGATCGACGATATCGCGGTATTCCTCGGGGATCGGGCGGGATTTCAGATTCAACGTACTGGCATGTTGTTGTAAAGCCCAGTCAAAGGTTGCCTGAACCTCTTCGCGAGTGTAGTGCTGCACGCTTTGCCATTCGTGCATATAGCCGCAAATCTCCAGACTTACCGGTGCCTGTTGCCAGCGGGTTTGCAATCCAGAATATGCGGCCTGAGCTGCCGCCAGACGCTGGGGATAGTCATCGCGCATATGGCTCCATTCGGGCGTAAAGTTATGCCAGTCCCCCCAGCAGTCTGCGCGCCATCCTGCACCTTTTTGGCTTGCATAGGCCAGGGAACCACCGCCGCTGATGAGCATAATTTTGGGCGTTTTGGGAAAGCTGGAGAAGTGCATATCCACGTAGCGATTGAGCTGTTCCGGCGTATATTTTTCCAGTAAAGGCTGCACGTCGGTAAAATTGGAATTATGCCACTCGCCCCATGAACCCACGATACCAATATCGACGAACGCCAGTTCAGGATTGCCATCATAGCGGGCGCCCAGTGCGTTTAGCAGCTTCTGCACGTAGGCGACAAAGACGGGATCGCTGAGGTCCGGCACAAACGTTTTGCCGTTGGCGACCCACTGGCCTTTTATGCCTTTTGCAATTAGCCAGTCGGGTATTTTAGAACCTGACTGTGGTTCATCCAGCACCATAAAGCGCAGGCCGACGTTCATAGCCGGTTGATGGTATGCAGCGACGGCGAACGCATGGTCAATGAGATCAAAGTGATAGATCCCTTCCTGTGGCTCCAGTTCGTTCCAGTAAAAGCGATCGTATTCAAAGCCGGTTTCAGGATACTCCGCTGGCGTCGGTTTTTGCCCATAGCCATCATGAAAGCTGGCTACGCCCATACCGGGATTGGTCAATATGCCGTTGAAGGCAGGAAGAGAGACCGAGATCCGTTCAGCTTGCACGGGCAAAGAGGTGACTCCACCTGAGAGTAAAAGCGCCGCCAGGAGAGCTATCGCGCGAGGGGAAGTTACGGCCATCGTTAGTTCACTTTATCATGGAGGTTGACAAACCATGTCCAGATACCGACATGGAAGTTCTTAAAGAGGTCGATACCTAACGCGGACTTGAACATATACACCATCAGCAGCACCGACAAAATACATATCAACAGAGCGATGGAGATCGCCAACGTCGAAAAAATACGCCCGAGGGTACTGTCCCGTGAAATTTTGCGCAGATCGCGGCCAAACAAAAACACCACAAAGTAACGTCGATGGAGAAAAGGAAAGCTGCGGCGAAAATCAATACGGTGGCGAGAAGAGAGCGTGGCTCTGACTAGCGCCTGCTCAATTCCGCGTTTTTGTTCCGGGGTCAACGAGGCTTCTACCTCCGCATCGAGCGAGGCATAGAAACGATCTACTACCAGTTCGGATGTCGGTTTCTCCACTATTCATTCCTGTCGGTCAAGCGCTGATACACTCGGGTGGTTTCAGCAGCAATTTCTGGCCAGCGATACTTCGGCATCAACAGGCTATAATCAACGGCGTCAGTAACGCTCCAGGCCTGCAGTTTTTGCGCCAGAGCTGTAACGTTGCCGACCGGGAAATAAACATCGGATGGCAGACCTATTTCCAGGTTTGCCGGAATGTCGCTGACCACCACCGGTAAGGACCACGACATCGCTTCCAGTAGCGCAATCGGCAGACCCTCATGGTACGAAGGAAGGACAAACAGCCCGGCTTGCGAAAATAACGTATGCAGAGGCTCGCCGCTGATAAAACCGGTCATGATTACATTCGGATTTGCCGCCGCCTGTGCTTTCAGCCGCTGGCTGTATTCATCAGGATGATCTGCGTCACCGATCAGCACCAGAGGAACCTGGCACTGTGCGGCTTCGTGGGCGGCTATCAGATCATGGAGACCTTTTTCCTCAACGAAGCGGGCAACGGCCACAATATACTGACCTGTTTTCAATGCGTATTTATCCAACGTCGCAGCCAGAGACTCCGGCGAAGGCAACGCCTGCTGACGTACGCCATTGTAAATCACGTTAGCGTTGCTACGGCCATGTTTGCTCTTGATCAGATTGTTGATCACTTCCGAGATAACGATAACCTCGTTGGCATATTTAACGGCCCACTTTTCTCCCAGGCGTAACATCTCTTTGGCCATTTTTCCCCATTTCTGGCGATCGTAATCCGGGCCGTGATGGGTAAAAACGACGCGTTTGCCCAGCAGACGCAGCAGGGGAACAACCAGTCCTGGGCCAACGGCGTGGACGTGGACCACATTTGAACCATCAAACAGGGTGCTGAAAGCTGCCAGCGTCGAATGAATAATTGCCTCGAATTTCCGGCTCTTCGGCGCCCACAGGCTTTTCAGACGAACGCCTTTGTATTCACTATGGCGATAATTCACGTAGGGCGAACGGGCAATAACACAAATATCAGCATGACTCTGCTGATAAATTTCCGGATATAAATTCTGGCAATGTGTTTCTACGCCACCCTGAACGTCAGGAATTCCGCGGGTTCCAAGAACCGTCACTTTGAGCTTCATTGTTGTTCCCCCACGAGCTGCTGGTAGAGCGCTCGTAGCACCTGCATATGGTGGGCAAGATCGTATTTATCCTGCAAACGTTGGCGAGCATTGCTCCCCATTTCACGGGCTTTCTGCGGGTTGGCCGCCAGATCGTCCATCATCTGCGCTAGCGCATCGGCGTTTCCGGGTTCAAACAGATAGCCGTCAACACCATTACGGATCTGTTCAGGAATCCCGCCGATGTTACCGCCAACGACAGGCCGACCGAAGGCCATCGCTTCCAGGACAGACATCGAGCAGTTTTCATAGTATTCAGAAGGGACAATCACTGCCCTGGCGCCGCGTATCAAGTCGTTGAGGGCCTCTCCGTGGCGCATATAACCGAGGAATTCCGGGCCGGTGAACCGTGAACGCAGATCGGCATTTAATGGGCCATCACCGATGATTTTGAGCGGCATCTTTTGCTGCATTTTCTGCTGTGCTTGTGCCAGGGTGGCGACGCCTTTTTCCCGGCTCAGACGGCCAATATAGAGGAAATAATCTCCTGCGGTATCACCCGGGATGGTCGCGCTGGCATCGATTCCGTTGACGATGACGTCAATCCGCGCGTTGGGTAATTTTCGCAGCAGAGTCTGGCGCATAAATTCACTCGGCGCGACGATGGAATCGAGCATGGCGTAGTTTTTGGCAAATTTCTGCCAGTAGGCTTCCAGAGAGAGCAGCAGACTTTTACCAGTATCACCTTGCTGACAGCGATGACGGAAGGCATTCATTACTGAGCCAGTAATACAGTCATCGCAAGCGTGACCATCACGCAACATCGTGTAGGAGGGGCAGACAATCTTATAATCGTGCGCGGTTAATACGGTTTTGCAGCCAAAGCGTTTGGCGATGCCAATGAGCGCTGGCGTGAGCTGATGATAAATATTGTGGAAGTGAACAATATCCGGCTGCTCCTGGAGCAACAAGGTATTGAGCTTTTCACATGCATCAGCATTATAAATAAAGTCGATACCGGCTTTTATCTTCCCCAGCAGACCATGACTACCATGATAATCTACGTTATGTACGAAAAACGGCTCCCAGGGCGAAGGCTTGTTCTCGGTATGTTTCATACTGAAATCAATAACCTGAAAACCAGATTGCAGCATGGCATCCCGTTCCTGGAAGAATACGGTTTCCGCTCCTCCTTTAATAAAGAAGAACTTATTAACGAATAATATTTTCATTTTCTGTCTTGATATGCTTTGGATTGGTAACGGTCACCGCCGGTCGTTTCATCGGATCTTTGGTTGAATTAATGACGCCGCGCAGCAGGCCCGCAGAAAAAAGCGATAAGTTGATGACGCTTTGTACTCCATCTCTCAGAGAGCGATTCTTGAGCGCTTTAAGGGCAATAAATGCCAGCAGAGGGAGGATAGCGATAGCGATCAGTTTGAGGTTCAAAGAAAGAAGGCAGATGAATAAGACGAGCAGATATACAGTAAATATCAGCTCATTGCGTACAATCCTAAACGCTGCCGGGAAATGGGGTTTTCCCCAGCAGTTGCGCAATAACTCGCCTGGAGCCCATAAAAAACCATTTTTCCAGCGATAGGCGAGCATCTTAAACGTGGGCATGGTGTAAGAGGCATGGCTGAAATAGGGGACGGAAAGACGATGCAGTTTATAACCTGCCGCCTGTAAACGAATGCCTAATTCCGCCTCTTCATAGCCATGCAGATTGAGGTTTGTCAGATAGCCAATTTTTTCTATGGCGGAGCGACGATAAAGACCGCCGCCGCCCAGATGGTCCGTGTCGCCCAGGGGATATATAAGATGCAGACGCTGCTTACGTGATTTGAATTCATAATTGGAAGCATCGTCCATTTCTACGCTCCCGGCCACGCCCGCGTATTCCGGATGGGCCTCAAGAAAAGCGATCGCCGTGTCAAGGAAGCCAGGTTCCAGTTCCATGTCACCATCCAGCAGCAGCAGATAATCCCCTTCGCTGAAGAGCCAGCCCAGCTGGTGGCCAATACCGCAGCAGCGGTCTTTGGCGTTATCCAGACAGACAACCATCGCATCTTTCGCCACCGCCAGTTCACGGGTGTTATCCGTGGAGAGGCTATCAGCGACGATGACCTGGTGAGGATAAGGCTGTAATTGCTTGCGCACGCTGTCGATCGTTTTTTCAATCCCCTGAGCTTCATTCAGAGTCTTAATGCTGACGGTAATGGAAGGAGTTTTATTCATATTAGATACCGGAATTCAAACGAACAGAGCGGTGGATGATAATCAGCGCCCCAAGGGCCAGCCATAATAAGAACTGTAGCATGGGAATGATCATCAGGATCTGGCTATAGGGAAGGCTAAGTAAACAGCCGATAGTAAAGACATAAAATGCCGGTGCTGAACTGAGAAGCTGTAAATCTTCCCGCTTCAGGTCGTATCGCGAAAATGTCTCTTTTGGCCGCATTGAGATAAGAATCGAGGTTATCATGGCAATAAAAATCACGACGCCAATAATGCCGACTTCCCAAAGCAGCATACTCAACGCCGTGGAGTCGAGAATTAAGTGGAACCAGGCGCCAATATAGCCAGGCGATACGGTACTCCCGCTGTTGGTGGCATTCAGGCCATAACCGAACAGCATTCCGCCGGGGCCGAAAAGTTCATTGTGCTGAAGCCAAAAGAAAATAGTGGTAAAGCGCCCCAGTTCACCGCTATCCATGATGTAGTTGGTGTCAAAAATATAACCGAGAGAGTCGATAAACACGGAGAATGCGCTTTTTGTCGGATCGCCGCCAAATGCGGCGGAATAGTTGGCGGCAAGAATGGTAATGGCAGAAAAAATTAATACCACCATTCCTGCGGCAATAATGAGCAGCGAACGCAGGCTGACTTTACTGACACCGCTGACATAGCCTGGCATGATCCAAAGCAAGACCAGCAGGAAAGGGGAGAGCAGAATAACGAATTTAACTTCACCAATGATACAGAGTACAAAAGCCAGCACGATATGTATGGACATGGATTTAAAGGAGCAAATGCCGTGCTTAAATTCGGACACTTTTAACAACATGATCAGCAGGCAAAACATCCCCATGGCCGCGGTATTCCCACCGCCCATCGGATCGCCGCCGAAGGTACCGACAACTGAATCCCACTTTTCATCTTCCCCGCGTATGGCAACCCGCTGTGGCACTACAAACAGAACCTGATAGATAGCAATCGGAAACTGTATGTAAAACAGCCAGTAAAATAACTGAATTAAGCGGTACAGTTGAGATTCACGGAACATACCGAGCAACATGCAAAACATGACCAGCGACAGCGCCAGCTCGTTCTTAAAACCAACGACAGTGGTCACGACTCCGGATTGCAAAACTGTTGAGGAAAGGCTCAGGATAATAAATGTCAGATAGAGGACAAGTACCAGCTTTTCACGTGTGCTGAGCCTCAGAGGCTGCGGATTGCTCTGCATCATCAGCAGCACAACCATGATCAGCACCATAAAAAACGGTATCCACAGTACCGCTACAATACCGGTGAAATACTGCACGGTCCCGCAGAAGACGATGGTCATCAGGGCGAATGCTTCCAGATAACGACCGGTATTCAGCTGCATGCCTTCTGCTCCTGCAATGAGAGTTTCTTCGCCCGGGCGTTCATTTTTAGCAGGATGAACAGGTAGCGTACGCTGGTGAGCAACGAAAAGGCCAGCAACGAAATGTCATAACCAATGCCCATTTTTGGCATCACGACAAATGCCACGCCGATGATCAGCAGCTGTTCCAGCTGGATGCGCAGGAAGTAACGTTTTGAGCCAAAAATCAGCTCAATGACGGTCAATGGACTGACGGCCAGGGCGGCAAACAGATAGGGCAGCATGTAGCGTGATGTCGGGATGGAGTTGAGCCATTCCTGGCTGAAGCCCAGGCGCATGACCAGGGGATAGAAAATCCAGATCCCCATGATGCAGACCATCGCCGCAGCCATCAGTAATAAACGAACCTTTTTATATTCATGATAATTAAAGGTATTGTTGCGAAAATCCATCGACCATTTGGAGAAGATAGAGTTACGTACCGCATTGCCAATGATCATGACCGGCGACAGGCAGAAGCGGCTGACAACGGAAAAATAGCCGGCAACCAGCGGTGAAAACCAGACGTTAATCAGCATGGTTGGCAGGTTGTTGCTGGCCATGGCCAGTACTTCAGCGCTGCCAACCCGGCTGACATGCTGCCAGTGTTCGCGAAGAAAGCGACCATTCATGGTGGGAGAAAAGTGCGCCAGCGTCAGCGTTCTGAAGTTGAACAAACGTAGCAGGCAGGCGCCCAGGAGCAGCAGAATTCCCACCATCCACGCCAGATAGAACAAGGTGGTATTGGGCATGATCAGCAGTGCGATCGCCACTACCAGCGAGACTGCGATACGCTGAAAGGTCAAAAACTGATAATTTCCGCCTCTCAGCGAGAGGTTTTCCGCAATCAAGACCAGCGCATAGCCAAACGTCATCAGATAGAGAAAGGCGATATTTAGCTCAAAAATCAGCCCGGTGATGACCGCCCACGGAATTGCCATGATAAGGCTTTGCAGCAGGCAAAACACCACATTTTGCCCGAGCTCATAATCTTCCTGGCGGGGGATTAGCAACTGCGAAGCAAAGGTACAGACCTGCGCGCCAATCAGCACGTTACTGTAAATCATCGCGTAATGCCCCACTTCGGCCATGCCGTAGCGATGGGAGATCAGCCAGACAGAAAATGCACCGATCAGTTGTGACAAGACGGAAGAGCTCGCGATGGATGAAATGCTTTTTATTAAATTCATAGGCTCTGCTTCGGTGAGATAAGTTCGCGCATACCGCGTTCAGGCAGGCGTCGACCTTCCTGAGTTTGCAGATTTTCTTCTGTCACCTGGTTGAGCATACTGGCTACCTGCAGGCTTCCCGCTGCACGCAGTCGACTGTCAGCATCCCGGATTCGCCCCGCCTGTTCAGCAGCTTTGACCACCAACAGCACCACATCGACATGCGGGGCCAGCAGCAGGCTGTCCTGAGCCTGGCTCAGCGATGGCATATCGAGGATCAGCGTGTGGTACGTCTGCTGCAATGATTTCAGGAGGTCAGGGATCTTCCCGGACGACAGTAGTAATAAAGAGGAGTCGCTGAGCTCGCCGCGTGGCATTACATCAAGGTTTTCCCCCAACGCAATCACCGCCTGTTCCAACTGGCATCGCCCGTTAAGATACTGACTAAAACCGTCTTTATGCTGCGGCCATCGGGCTGATAATCCCGTATTCGTGAGGTAGTCCAGATCAATCAGCAGGGTTTTGTGGGCTTTACTGTTGGACCAGGCCAGCAGTTCGGCAATGAGGCTACTGCCCGATGGTGAACGAACGGCCGTGATCAGAATGGTGCCCGGGCGATCGAGTTTGTTTAGCAGCGCCAGGCGCAGACTGTGGATCATGTCGGCGTACACCACGTCGCGGAACGTTGCCTGCGCACTGTCCAGATGAGGCAGCCGCGGGAATTCACCGCTGGCATCAAGCATGGCTTTGGTTTTCAGTTCGCTGATGCTGTTCACCGTTTTATCCAGTGCGGTGCTGACTATCAGGTACATGACATACACCGCCAGCGCCATCATGGCTACCATGACAATCAGTAAGCCGCGGTTCGGTTTCGACGGTAAATCTGGCGGAACGGCGGCATCGTAAATAACTTCATCCGCAACGGAGAATTGTTCGGATAACTTTTGCTCATTGGCTCGCTGATACAACGACTTATACAGCTCTTCGGTTTTGTTCAGCTCCGTGGTCATGGTGTTGTACTTATCGCGTTTCGCCGCCAGTTCCTGGAAGTTACCTTTCTGTGCATTGAGCATCTGCTGATAGCGTTGCTCATCATCCAGCGCAATCTGGTACTGCTGGCGTAAACCGTTTAACAACTCGCCGAGAACCTGCCCTATCTGGCTGTTGACCACCTGCAGCTGCGCCTGAGCCTGACGATATTTTGGATGATCGGGACCATAGTGTTTTGCCGCTTCCGAGAGGTTACGACGCGTCTGGGTTAACGCAATTCGCAAATCCTGAATTTGCGGGTGGCCAGAGATATCCGGCAGTGAAATGATCTCTTCCGGCGTTTTTCCCTGCTGGCGGCGGACTTTATCCCAGATTGTTTGCGCCTTAAGGCGACGCTGGGTGGCGTCGGCAAGATGGTTAATGGTGATACCGAGCTGCTCGGTTTCATAACCGTCCATACTCCGAAACGTTAATAATCCGTTCTGTTTCAGGAAATCATCGATGTCAGCTTTTTGCTGCGTCATCTTGTTTTTCAGGTCATCCATCATTTTTTCGTTCCAGCCCTGGGCCTGGAGTAACGATTTCTGCTTCAGCAGCAGACTGTAGTCGATGAATGCCTGGGCAACGCCGTTAGCGATGAGCGCTGCTTTCTCAGCCGATTTGGCTTCCATAGAAACCGACACCAGCTGGGTGGTTCTCACGCCAGAAATGGTGATCCCTTTTTGCAAGGCGCGGATGGCGTTGTTCAGTTTTGTCGCGTCGTCGAGGTTGTTACCGCCATTAAATTCCTCATCCTGGTCGAGCTTCAGGTTTTTGATCGCGGATTCAAGAACAACCCGCGACTTCATTAACGCATACTTTGTTTCGTAGTAATCGCTACGGGTAGAATCATAGTTTTCTAGCCGCGGTAACGGTGTCACATCCTGGGCCTGAGCTTTAAACAGCACCGTCGCCGTCGCCGTATAGCTGGATGACATAAAACGCGTCAGGATAAAGGCCGCCGCTCCCGCCAGGATAACCACCAGCAGGCACCAGATAAGCTTGTGCTTAATTTTGTTGAAATAGGGTGTAAAGTCGATAACACCTTCTTTCTTCTTTCCATTTTCTACTAATGAAATTGCCATATCAGAAGAAGCTCATTCCAATAATAATGGTATCTCCGGCCTGAACGGCGGAGTCGGCGGCGACATTCTCCAGCAGCTTACCGCTGCGTACCTGGCGAATGCGGATATCCTGGCGGTCGGCGCGATCGGTGAATCCACCGGCCAGCGCAATGGCTTTTTCAGCTGTTAGACCGGGCTCCCAGGCATAGCCGTCGGGTTTCTTGACTTCTCCTAACAGGTAGATCTTACGGTATTCAGCAATGCTGACGGTCACCATTGGCGCCTGCAGATAACTGCCGCGCAGCTTGTCGGCTATCTCCTGACTAACCTGTTCTGGTGTTTTACCCTTCAGCATCAGGGAGCCAATGTAGGGATACGCAATGTTGCCGCTGCTATCGATTTTAACGCGCATTGTCAGATCCTGTTCACCTGAGACGGTAATGTTGACTTCATCCCCTTGATCCAAATAATAGACGGCATCCGGCGGGTTTTTGACCGTTTGTGGCGGTGTCGAGCAGCCTGTCAGCAGCCATGCCAGAAGAGGAATCACTGCCAGTTTCCTGCTAGTTAGGATCATATCTGTACCTGCGTCATAAAAATAATTGCCGAATCGTTGTAGCCCAGCGTGCGCTCGACGGCATGGTCGTAGTTCGGGCCAATATAAAAGACATCCGTATCTTTATTGGAATGCATCGTGTTCCATTGCAGCTTCAGCTTAAAATTAATGGATGGACGATAGTCATAGTTAAAGGTAAGCGACAAAAGATTTGACTGGTCTTTTCGCCCATTCGATTGATGTTTATAGTCTTCGGTGATGTAAGAATAATCTACCAGGGTTGAAAAACGATCCACCAGCCAGTGATGTTCATAACCGAGACCGAAATTAGAGACCAGGATATAGCCACCGGAGTCAGAAGGGTCCTTAATGCGTTGTGAACTGTGCAGGTTCAGCTTAATCTGCTCGAGTGGCTTCCAGTCGGCATTAATATCCCAGTTCAGGCCGTTAAATCCCTGTGAATCA
>OKMP01000088.1_pt1 | contig 17746 bp, 14 predicted proteins | sample 1611241 | NCBI WGS metagenome assembly OKMP01 (sample SAMN04436722, study PRJEB24849) | human gut metagenome | biome: human gut; feature: NICU; material: stool | host: Homo sapiens | place: USA: Saint Louis, MO | collected 2010-10-07
CCATGTACAGCAGATCCATATTCAGGTTTTCCATGACAGTCTCCAGTTTGTTTCAATTAAAACGTAGTAGTGTTGGTAAAAAATCAGTGCTCTTCAGACGCCATCGACAGATAGACGATCGTCAGAACCATGAAGATAAAGGCTTGCAGCGTAATGATCAGGATGTGGAAAATGGCCCATGGCACATTCAGAATCCACTGTGACCACCACGGCAGAAGACCCGCGATCAGAATGAAAATCAGCTCACCCGCATACATGTTGCCGAACAGTCGCAGACCCAGTGAAACAGGTTTGGACAGCAGGCTAACGCCTTCCAGGATCAGGTTGACCGGAATAAACGCCCAGTGGTTGAACGGCTGCAAGGTAAGCTCTTTCACAAAGCCGCTTACGCCTTTCATTTTGATGCTGTAGAAAAGAATCAGGATAAATACGCCCAGCGCCATCGACAGGGTGATGTTCACGTCGGCAGACGGAACCACGCGCAGGGCAGGCAGACCGAAGACATGCTCGCCGATCCACGGCAGGAAATCGATAGGCAGAAGGTCCATCAGGTTCATCAGGAAGACCCAAACGAACACGGTCAGGGCCAGCGGAGCAATCAGCTTGCTCTTACCATGGTACATGTCTTTGACGCTGCCATGGACGAAGCCGATGATCATCTCGATGAACGTCTGGAATTTCCCTGGAACACCGCTGGTCGCTCGTTTAGCAACACCGCGGAACATGGCCAGGAACAGAAGACCCAAAACCACCGAGAAGAACATGGAGTCGATGTTGATCGTCCAGAAGGTGGCCGGGGGGTTATGTGGATCCACCAGCGAGAATGTACGCAGGTCCAGCTGAAGGTTATTCAGATGGTGACCTATGTAATCCTGCGGCGTCATATTTTCTGAAGCCATGATGCCTTTTACCCTTTGTTATTGATTACAGCTGGAGCCAGAACTTGTACCACCAGCACCAAAACCCACGTTGCTATCAGCGGCATGAATACCACTTTCAAAACCGCCAGCGCCATCACCAGTAGAGCAAAGGTCAGCAACACCTTACACACTTCGCCGAGAGCGAAGGACCAGGCCACGCGGCCTTTGGCGGGTGTATGCGCCTGATGACGCCAGGCAAAAATCATAAACAACACGTTTGGCAGAACCACCGCCAAACCTCCGCACGCGGCGGAGATGCCCCAGAAGGGGTCTTTGAGGCTAAACAGCAGTCCACTTGCTATCACAGCCAGAAACTGAATGAACAGAAGCTTACGAGCAACGTTTCTACTCAAGAGCGACACAGACATCACGTTTTTACTCCTGCTCCCTTCGAGGTATGCCGCGTGTCGTATAAAACGTCCTTTAAGGCTCAGAGTCAAGCATCAAAAAGCGGTCAAATTATACGGTGCGTACCCGTGATTTCAAACATTAAGTAGCGAAAAGGTGAATAAATGTTTAAATATTTTTCCCCAGTCCTATTTTTCAACTTTTGAACTCAGTGCCAACCTTCAGGCAAAACTGCAAACAGCGCGGAAACGTTGGTGATAAAGCGTGCACGAGATCACAAAATACACATTTGCGATAAAGTGGTATTTATCAAAGACGTAAAACGATTTATTTCATCCGATTGAAATTAAAGCAAAAAAATCGCAACTATTTTTAAAACAGAGCCGTATACAACAAAAACCTTTTATTGACATTCTTAATAAATATTTAACATTTCATTCTTGTTGCCTTTACCCACTTTTAGCAGGCTGATATTTTCATGGTTGACTATCTTCAGGGTGAACGAATCACTTCAGGTTAACCATAAGAAAATCCATGGTGACAACAAGGTTAAATTAACTACGGCCAAATCAGACTGGATGTGCTGCTTTTTAACACCATCAGAACAGCACAAATTCCACATTTTTTATTAATTTTTTAAAATGTGTTTGGCTTAATTATCACCAGATGACGCTCACCTTCGAGCTGAGGGATCTGGAGTTTTTCAATGGATTCCACTGCAAAACCGTCCGGAAGCTGCTCTATTTCGTCCCCCGGAAGTTGTCCTTTCAGCGCATAAAAACGGCCCTTATTCGCCGGCAGGTGTTTGCACCAGCTCACCATGTCATTGAGTGAGGCAAATGCGCGGCTGATAACGCCGTCAAACGGTGGCTCTGCCGGGAACTCCTCTACCCTGCTCTGCACGGGCGTGATGTTTTCCAGCTTCAGCTCATGCTGAACCTGTCGTAAAAAGCGTACGCGCTTGCCCAGACTGTCCAGCAGCGTGAAATGACTCTCCGGTCGAACAATAGACAACGGAACGCCCGGCAAGCCCGGACCGGTGCCCACGTCGATAAAACGTTCACCGGTAAGATACGGCGCCACAACGATGCTATCGAGAATATGGCGAATCAGCATCTCGTTGGGATCGCGTACGGAGGTGAGGTTGTACGCTTTATTCCATTTGTTCAGCATATCGACATAGGCCACCAGCTGATTTTTCTGGTGATCGGTGAGCGAAATACCTGCCTGTTCCAGCAGACGAGAGAGTTTATTGAGCACGGTGGATACCTGTTGAGAGATTTTTCGCCCGGTGGCGCTGCCGCTTACCGGGCCTACGATTAAGTAGGGCGGGTAAGCGAAGCGCCACCCGCCAAAAGCAATGTTAATTACGCGCTGCGGCGCAGCATACCCTGCTTTTTCAGCCACACCAGCAGAATCGAAATCGCGGCAGGTGTGACACCGGAGATACGTGAGGCCTGGCCAATCGACACAGGTTTGTGATCGTTCAGCTTAGCGATCACTTCGTTGGAAAGCCCCGTCACCTGACGATAGTCCAGCATTTCCGGCAGCAGCGTATTTTCGTTGCGCTGCTGTTTTTCGATCTCATCCTGCTGACGCGCGATGTAACCTTCGTATTTCACCTGAATCTCGACCTGTTCAGCCGCTTCAGCGTCTTCAAGGCCCGGTGCGAACGCGGTCAGTTTGACCAGATTCTCGTAGGTGACTTCAGGACGGCGCAGCAGATCTTCACCACAGGCTTCGCGCGAAAGCGGCGCAGTTAAGTGAGCGTTCACTTCAGCAGCAGTTTCCGCCTGCGGATTCACCCAGGTGGTTTTCAGGCGCTGACGTTCCTGTTCGATACGCTCTAGCTTCTCGTTGAAGCGCGCCCAGCGTTCGTCATCCACCAGACCCAATTCGCGGCCCACCTCGGTCAGACGCAGATCGGCATTGTCTTCGCGCAGCATCAGGCGATATTCCGCACGAGAAGTAAACATGCGGTACGGTTCTTTGGTCCCCAGCGTGCAGAGATCGTCGACCAGAACCCCCAGGTAAGCCTGAGAACGCGCCGGTGCCCAGCCCTCTTTCTCGGCAGAGAAGCGAGCGGCGTTCAGACCGGCCAGCAGCCCTTGTGCGGCAGCTTCTTCGTACCCGGTGGTGCCGTTAATCTGGCCTGCGAAGAACAGACCCTGGATGAATTTGCTTTCCAGCGTCGGCTTCAGGTCACGCGGATCGAAGAAATCGTACTCAATAGCGTAGCCAGGACGAACGATCTTCGCGTTTTCCATCCCCTGCATTGAACGCACAATCTGCATCTGCACATCGAACGGCAGGCTGGTGGAGATGCCGTTCGGGTAAATTTCGTTCGAGGTCAGCCCTTCAGGTTCGAGGAAGATCTGATGCTGGTTACGATCGGCAAAGCGCATCACTTTATCTTCGATCGACGGGCAATAACGTGGGCCGATCCCTTCGATCACGCCGGCGTACATTGGGCTGCGATCGAGGTTGCTGCGGATCACGTCATGGGTTTTTTCATTGGTGTGCGTGATGTAGCACGGCACCTGCTGCGGATGTTGCGCCGCATTGCCCATGAACGAGAACACCGGCATCGGGTTATCACCGTGCTGCTGTGCCAGTACGCTGAAATCAATGGTACGCGCATCAATTCGCGGCGGCGTACCGGTTTTCAGGCGGCTTACGCGCAGCGGCAGCTCACGCAGACGACGAGACAGCGGAATCGACGGCGGATCGCCCGCACGGCCACCGCTGTAGTTGTCCAGACCAATATGGATTTTACCGTCCAGGAATGTCCCGACCGTCAGCACCACCGCTTTTGCGCGGAACTTGAGACCCATCTGGGTCACGGCGCCAACAACACGATCGTTTTCCACGATAAGATCTTCTACAGCCTGCTGGAAGATCATCAGGTTCGGTTGGTTTTCCAGCGCGGTGCGCACAGCCTGACGGTAAAGCACGCGGTCTGCCTGTGCACGGGTGGCGCGAACAGCCGGACCTTTACTCGCGTTTAGTATCCTAAACTGGATGCCCGCATGATCGATCGCTTTCGCCATCAGGCCGCCAAGTGCATCCACTTCTTTTACCAGGTGTCCTTTCCCAATGCCGCCAATCGCCGGATTACAGGACATTTGTCCCAGCGTGTCGATATTGTGTGTCAAAAGCAGGGTCTGCTGACCCATTCGCGCTGCGGCCATTGCGGCCTCAGTGCCTGCGTGACCCCCGCCAATGATGATGACGTCAAAAGGATCCTGATAAAACATGGTGGTCTGCCTCGCGTAAAGCGGTATGAAAATGGATTGAAGCCCGGGCCGTGGATTCTACTCAACTTTAGTCTTTCGAGAAAGCATTGGGATCCTGGGCTATTAAAAAGAAGATCTTTTTATTTAGAGATCTGTTCTATTGTGATCTCTTATTAGGATCGCAGACCTTTGTGGATAAGTCCGATCCCATAAATAAGATCATGCAGTTAGGAAGGATCGTTTGCTGTGAATGATCGGTGATCCTGGACCGTATAAGCTGGGATCAGATCGCCACTTTATACACAGGTCAAAAACTAAACTAACGTTACTCTTTGGATAACTACGGGTTAATACGAGCTTTTAACCAGAGTTATCCACATCTGATCGCACGATCTTTAATCGTTTTTGAGTAATTTTTTCCATTCCGCGAGCCAGATCTCGGCTGGATCTTCGGGAATATCATGATCGAGGATGTTGATCTTCAGTGTTTCACCCAGCTGTTTTGCTCCGCAGGCGGTCACTGCAGCTTCTACTTTCTCTATGGCGCCACAGAAAGTGTCATATTCACGGCTGCCGATCCCTACAGCGCCAAACCGGACGTTTGCCAGATCGGGCTGTTGTTCCAGCAGTTCGTCATATAAAGGTTGCAGGTTATCCGGCAGATCGCCCGCGCCGTGCGTGGAGGTGATCAGCAGCCAGACCCCGTCAGTCGGGAGATCTTCCAGCAGCGGTCCGTGCAGCGTTTGTGTAGAAAAGCCCGCGTCTTCCAGCTTCTCAGCCAGATGTTCCGCTACATATTCCGCACCGCCCAGGGTGCTGCCGCTGATAAGAGTAATGTCCGCCATTGATCGCTCGCTCAGATAAAGAGGCGGCCATTGTACGCTGTGAACGAGCTGGGATCTACCTGTGGAAAATGTGGGAATGAAATTGCCCGATCACGGGCGGATAGTACGCATGATCGGGTTTTGCAGGGAGATCAGGGTTTCGGTGGACTGAATTTCATCGATTGTTTGGATCTTGTTGATAAGTACCTGCTGGAGGGCGTCGATGGATCGGCACATGACCTTTATAAAGATGCTGTAGTGCCCGGTGGTGTAGTACGCCTCAGTGACTTCATCCAGCGCGTTCAGCTTCTCCAGCGCGGAGGGGTAATCTTTGGCGCTTTTCAGAATAATGCCAATGAAGCAGCAGACGTCGTAGCCGAGTTGCTTCGGGCTGACATCAATGCGTGCGCCGGTGATGATCCCGGCCTGCTTCATTTTCTCTACGCGAACGTGAATGGTCCCCGGGCTGACGCCAAATTGTTTCGCCAGTTCGGCATACGCGGTGCGTGCGTTGGCCATGAGCGCTTCCAGAATGCCGCGGTCCAGATTGTCGATCTGATAATTTTCCATAGGTTTTTCTTATGAAGATTAATGATTCCTTCTATTCTAGCGCCTTATTTTAACGAATCAAAAGTGAAGGTGGCTTTTTGTTGATGGGTTATTGAATTAAGCGCCTGTTCTGTTGCTTAATCAGTATCAACAGGACGCAGGAGTATAAATAATGAAAACCGCTTACATCGCAAAACAACGCCAGATCAGTTTCGTTAAATCCCATTTTTCTCGCCAGCTGGAAGAGAAGCTTGGCCTTATTGAAGTGCAGGCGCCGATTCTGAGCCGCGTGGGTGACGGGACGCAGGATAACTTGTCTGGTTGCGAAAAAGCGGTACAGGTAAAAGTGAAAACACTGCCAGACGCCCAGTTCGAAGTGGTTCACTCCCTGGCGAAGTGGAAGCGTCAAACCCTGGGACAACACGACTTCAGCGCGGGCGAAGGGCTTTACACGCATATGAAAGCCCTTCGCCCCGATGAAGACCGCCTCTCCCCCATTCACTCTGTCTACGTTGACCAGTGGGACTGGGAGCGCGTAATGGGTGACGGCGAGCGTCACGTCGGTACGCTGAAATCTACCGTTGAGGCGATCTACGCCGGGATCAAAGCGACCGAAGCGGCCGTGAGCAAAGAGTTTGGTCTGGCACCGTTCCTGCCGGAAACGATCCACTTTGTTCACAGTCAGGAGTTGCTGAGCCGTTTCCCGGATCTGGATGCCAAAGGCCGTGAACGCGCGATCGCCAAAGAGCTGGGCGCGGTATTCCTGATCGGCATTGGCGGGAAATTGTCTGATGGTAAACGTCACGACGTCCGTGCGCCGGATTACGATGACTGGAGCACCGTGGGCGAGAGCGAATATGCCGGTCTGAACGGCGATATCCTGGTCTGGAACCCGGTTCTGGAAGATGCGTTTGAACTCTCTTCGATGGGGATCCGCGTGGATGCTGAAGCACTGAAGCGTCAGCTGGCCGTGACTGGTGATGAAGATCGTCTGCAACTGGAGTGGCACCAGGCGCTGCTGCGCGGTGAAATGCCGCAGACCATCGGCGGTGGTATTGGCCAGTCTCGTCTGACCATGCTGCTGTTGCAACTGTCCCATATCGGTCAGGTACAGTGTGGGGTCTGGCCGCAGCAGGTACGTGAGAGCGTCGGTTCTCTTCTTTAATTAACGTCGCCAGCGTCTGAGCAGGCGGCTACGCAACCCGGTATCAAAGCGCCAGATGTGATCGAAGATGCGCATGATGCCGGGTTTTCCATGTGCAGACATCGCCACGGCATGGAAGCGGTGCTGATGCACGCGCTGCATCTCCTTCACTTTATTCACGACGTCGTCCGGCAGCCGCTGGGCAATAAAATCGGAAATCACCACCGCATCCGCGTCGTACCAGTCTCCGCCCTGCATGCGCTCAATGATGCTGCGAAAACAGCTGGCCAGATCGGTGCCGCCGCGAAAGCGCTGGCTTAAAAAGCGGATCGCCTGTTCCAGCCCCTGTGGGCTGGTCAGTTCATACCCCACCACTTCGCTGGAAAATAACATGATGTAGCAGCGACGACGATCGGCGAGCGCCACGCGCATCAGAGCCAGGCAGAACGCTTTTGCACACTGCTCGTTAAATCCCCCCATCGATCCGGACGTATCTACGCAAACAATGAATGGACCGCGCGGTTGCTCATCAAAGTCCTGATGCACCACCGGGCGCTGGCTGATTTTTTCGCGCCAGGCTTCGCCATGCAACCGATAGGTAAGAAGCTGTTTTTCCACCAGCCGACGATAAAACTCATACTCCAGTTCGGTCATTCCCAGCGTGCTGAGTTCCGTAGGCAACAGGCGCAGGATATCATCGCTTTGCTGTAAGCCGTCCACCTGCTCCGGTACGGTGGAGGGCTCGCGTACCAGCGTACGAAAGGTTTCCATCGGCGCATCTTTCTTTGGAATTGACCTGGCCTCCCGGGAACGACCAAGCTGTTCTGCAAGCTTCATCAGCTCCGGCTGTTGTGCCAGAAAGTCGCCGTACTTCACGATCAACTGATAATCGCCACGTTTTAACTGACCGGCACTCATATCCCAGAGTCGACCGGCGGCGTTTTCATTCTCCACCAGCACCTGTTCTAGCTGGCCGCTTAACGTCATCCGCTCCTGAACTTCGCTTAACAGCTGTTCGCGCTCTTCGTCCAGCAACTGCTGGTTGAGAGAGGTGGCCTGAACGACAAGACTGAGCCGCCAGCGCTGTAAAAACAGCGTATGCAGGGCGGGAGTAAAGCTGGGGTTGTCCGTGACCAGCGCTCTGGCCTGGCTGGCAAACGGGGAGTGAACGTTATCTAGCAGCGTCAGGGTTTGCTGTAGCTGGGCAATAAACTGCGGCGTTGAAAGCCGCTGGCACTGCTGGTAACCAGCCACTTCCTCTGTCAGTTCCGGCGGGACTTCCGTCTCCTTAAACCGCTGGCGCAGGTTATCGCGCCAGCGGGGAAGATCGTCCGTCATTGCTTTTCTGAGCTTCGGAAATTTTTCAAAGAAGGCCGCCAGCTGCGGTGAAGCGAGCAGGGTAATGACGACCTCTTCGATCAACCCTTCCTCGCTAACCGCCAGCATGACGTTAAGCGTGTCCAGCGTTAGCATTGACGCGCCTGTTTAATCTGCGCGCTGACATCCTGCAAGCTGGCTTCAATGCGACCTAACCAGTCGCTATGGATAAAGAGGCATTTCTGCTGCTCGCTGAAGCGCGTGTGCTGCTGATGCCATTCGTTATCCAGCGCTTCGAGCTGCTGTTTGATCTCCTCCGGAAGACTGTCAGAGGCCGTGCCCGGCAGCGCCAGGCGCGATCCCTGAAGGCTGACGTCGCGGATCACAAGGTGCTGGCTGCTGTCGACTTCCATCGACAGCGGCTGTGCAAAGCCGATACCGTTGAGTTTACCGCGGATCTCGCCGCCCTTATCCAGCCACTGAACCAGCGCAACGCGTTCGATCGTCACGTGCACCACCTGCATATCATGAAGCTTTAGCGGCTGCTGAAGAAGAAGCGTGAGCGAGGCGTCAGTCAGCTCGGCTGGCAGTTCATAGTGCGGTTTACGGGCAAACATCCCGCCAAGACGGTTCACCTTCAGCGCGGTTTTGTCACTTTGCTGCTGCTGAAGCTGAAGACGACGTTGGGCAATCGCCCCCAGTTGATTAAGCATGGATTGCTGACCCCACGCGTGCCCGGTCATCAAAACGTCCAGCTGCTGCTGCATCAGATTCATCCCTTCTGCGTCGTGCCACAGACAGTCTTTCAGCAGGATCAGATCGATGGGGGCGACAGCATCGCGGCCGCTGAACAGGGCGCTTGCCTGAAGCAGACGAATGGCTTTTTTCCAGCGACGGTCGGAGACGTACGGCGCGGAGGGCAATAAATCAAGCTGCTGGCGCAGCATGAAGATCAGCTCAAAGACGGCATCGGGCAGCTTAATTTTGCCTATCTCTTCCTGCCACTGGTCATACTCTTCGTCCGTGACCTGTAATGATGGTGCCACCGGATTTTCGTTTTCGTCCTGCTGGCTTACCAACATTGAGCGGAAGTTCGATTTGTCCTGGACTTTATCCAGCCACAGGCGGATCAGCATGCGGTCATACAGCGCTTCCAGGCTGCTGTCGGCTTCGGGAAGTTCGTTAGACGCGGCCACCAGCAACCGCATGGGGATCTTCTCTTCGCTCGCGCCGTTGCGGAAGCGGCGTTCGTTGATTGCCGTCAGCAGGGTATTCAGAATGGCCGGGCCGGCTTTCCAGATCTCATCAAGAAAGACGATTTCCGCTTCCGGGAGATAGCCCGCCGTCAGACGTTCATAGCGTCCCTCATCTTTTAACGCCTGAATGGAGAGCGGGCCGAAAACTTCTTCCGGCGTGGAGAAACGCGTCATCAAATACTCGAATGCGCGAGCGTTCTGGAAAGCGAATTTGAGGCGGCGTGCGATCAGACTTTTGGCAATTCCCGGCGGACCCAGCAGAAACACGCTTTCCCCGCTCAGCGCCGCCAGTAAACAGAGGCGAATGGCGTGGCTACGCTCGTAAAGGCCTTTCTCCAGCGCACTGCTGAGGCGGGAAATTCTTTCTGCTAATAAATGTGAGTGAGCCATAATAGTTTTGCATCCTTTCGCCGTCGTGGCGGCTAATTGAAGCGAGTATAGACGTTTCGGTCTGGCCTGGTAATAGGCTGAAGTGCGGCGCTATTTTCTTTGCGCTACATTAATGCGGCTGCATTTAGGGGTACGATTTTGCATTGAATCGTGCATACTGTGCGCTTTTTGTGGGCCAAGGGACTAAGCACACATTTGTTATTCAAACGAAAAGACTAGTCTATGAGCACTGATAATAAGCAATCATTACCCGCAGTAACGCTTGCAGCGATCGGGGTTGTCTACGGTGATATCGGCACCAGCCCGCTTTATACGCTTCGTGAATGTTTGTCCGGTCAGTTTGGTTTTGGTGTAGAGCGTGACGCCGTATTTGGTTTCCTCTCGCTCATCTTCTGGCTGCTGATCCTGGTGGTCTCCCTTAAGTATCTCTCTTTCGTTATGCGGGCTGATAACGCGGGCGAGGGCGGTATTCTGACCCTGATGTCCCTTGCTGGGCGCAATACATCTGCAAGAATGACCTCCGTGCTGGTCATCATTGGCCTGATTGGCGGCAGCTTCTTCTATGGGGAAGTCGTGATTACGCCAGCGATTTCGGTGATGTCGGCCATAGAGGGGCTGGAGATTGTCGCGCCACAGCTTGATACGTGGGTGGTGCCACTCGCTATTATCGTGCTGACGTTGCTGTTTGCTATACAAAAACACGGTACCGGGCTGGTGGGTAAGCTGTTCGCGCCTATTATGCTGGCCTGGTTCCTGATCCTGGCGGCGCTGGGCTTACGCAGTATTATCGCCAATCCGGATGTCCTGCATGCGCTGAACCCAATGTGGGCGGTGCATTTCTTCCTGGAATATAAAGTGGTGTCGTTTGTGGCGCTGGGCGCGGTAGTGCTTTCCATTACCGGTGTTGAAGCGCTGTATGCAGATATGGGCCACTTCGGGAAACTCCCAATTCGCGTCGCCTGGTTTAGCGTTGTTCTGCCTTCACTGGTGCTGAATTACTTCGGCCAGGGCGCGCTGCTGCTTGCCCATCCTGAAGCGATTAAAAACCCGTTCTTCCTGCTGGCGCCGGACTGGGCGCTGGTTCCGATGCTGATCCTGGCGACGCTGGCGACGGTCATTGCCTCTCAGGCTGTCATTTCCGGCGTCTTCTCCCTGACGCGTCAGGCCGTGCGTCTGGGGTATCTCTCGCCGATGCGCATTATCCATACCTCTGAGATGGAGTCAGGCCAGATCTACATTCCGTTCGTCAACTGGCTGCTCTATTTCGCGGTGGTGATTGTTATCGTCAGCTTCGAGCACTCCAGTAACCTGGCGGCGGCGTACGGTATCGCGGTAACCGGAACGATGGTGTTGACCTCTATTCCCTAAGGTTATCAAATTCATGTGCAAACCCTATACGCGAGTACAGTTGAGGATAACGAGATAATCTTTTTTCAATTCCAGGCATACCGATAAGAACCATTGCTAAATCATTTCTATCATAAATATCTCTTAGCTGTTCTAAATGTTGAAGTTTTAATCGATCGATTTCATCGACAATAATTAAATCAATTCCTTCATAAGAATGTGAAGCATAAATTTCCTTTTGATTGTATTTAAAAACTAAATGCATTGTTTTAACCATATCAATCCTAGTTGCTAATGTATGGATATCTGAACTAATACGAGTCATTTTTTCAGCTGGAGAGGTATAGAATACTTTATTTGCACTTAATATTTCGTCTGTCGCATCTTTTCCAATATCATCAGCACGGCGATAGGCAATTTGTTTTTCTATATTATCCCAATTACAGTAATACCTTGAAGATAACGTCTTACCTACGCCAGGAGCACCGTAACAAATTCCAATATACTTATATTTAATACATGCGTCACAAAATTCAGCAAATCGTTTATATTCTTTTGTTTCAATAAAGGTTTTATTCATTGTAGTACCTCTTTAAAGTTGATTTCTTAGGTGGGGGAGTTATTTCTTCATATTTTTTCTCTTCAATTAGTAATTCTACAGAACTTGGTACTGGTATTTTTTGTTTTAGTAATTTTTTTCGTTTATTTCTAGCAAAAATTAGATCCTCCATATTGATTTCATAATTTGAAATATCTGGAGAAATGGCATTACAAAGAAACTTATTTTTATAAAATACCCTAATTTCTGCTAAATCATTTGGGGTATAACGAATTAAAACAGGTTCTCCAACAAACGCAGATAAATTAGGATTGGTATATCGTAAACCTTGGAAATGAATCCCATCAGAGTGAACTTTCCGATTTTTTGGTATTTCTAACAACAATAAATCTAACTCTTCTAAACTATTAGGCATATTCGGTAAAAATGATTGCTCACTCCATTTTTTTATCGGACTTACTTTAATAGAAGAATGATTCGTTTGATTATATTCATTGATAAGAAAAGAATGTAGTTTCTCTTTAAATTCTTGAATCGTTAATAATTTTTCGTTGCAGTTATTTTCAACATATCCTGGTAATCCTTCTAAAAATACTTGGTTAATCGTCTGGAAAAAACGCTCAATTTTTCCACGACCTCTTGGAATTCCTATAGAAGAAAAAATGAGATTTATTCTCAAATCAACAGCAACTTGTTCCATAAAATTTGAAGTAAAATCACTTCCGTGATCAGTATAAAAATTTTCAGGAATGCCACATATTGGCCATGAAGAATCCTTTTTTGTCCAAATAGCTTGATGTAAGGTTAAAGCAGTATTGATTGCTGAAGGGGCAGAAAAACTCAAATAATAACCAGCTACTGCTCGACTGTAATCATCTAATATAATAGTTAACCAGGGGCGATTGATATTTCCTTTTTCATCAAGTAAATTGATATCTAATAAGGTATGATCTGCTTGCCAAATTTCATTTGGTCGTGTTGTTTCCCTTATAGCAATTAAATCATATTTCTCTTTATATATTTTCTCTCCCTCATGAGCTAACTGAATGAGACTTTTGGGAATCCGTTTCCTTAATTTATAAATTTGAGAATAACTCGGTATATCCAGTTTGTTCTCTTTACAATAGGAAGTAATTTTTCGAGACAATGTCTTTGTACTTATTTTTTTGTATCTCAATACAAATTCTTCTATTTTTTTGCAAACTTCCTCTGAAACCTTAATTTTCTCAAAATCATTTCGTGTCTTTCTAATTAAACCCACTAAACCATCATGTTCATATTTTTGTACCCAACGATAGAGTGTACGAATAGGTATTTTATTTTTAATAGATATTTCTTTTATCGTTTCTTGTTTATTAAGATAAGGCTCAATAATTTTATATTTTTTCATCGCATCTGTTCTTTGATGGTCTGAAAAACTAGTGAGCATTTGTTTTTCCATTTTTTTCCTCCATTTTATCTAAATAGCGATAAATCGTTGTTCGAGAAACATTCCAACGTTCGGCAATGGTTTTAATCGGTGTTCCACTATCAACTAGAGTCTTTAGTAATTCTAAGTCTTGTGCTTTTAATTTTTCAGGACGGCCTCCAAATCGTCCTCTTGCTCGAGCTGCCGCTCGTCCTGCCGCAGATCTTTCTAAAATTAGATTTCGTTCAAATTCCGCAAATGCTGCAAACAAATGAAACATAAGCTGTCCCGTAGAACTTGATTTATCCATTGTTATATTTTCTTGAAGACTATGAAAACTAACACCTCGTTCATTCAAACGATTGACGATTGAAATCAAATCTTCCATATTTCTGCCTAGACGATCTAAACGCCAAACGACAAGTGTATCTCCAGATCGAACAAAATCAATGGCTGTTTCTAATCCTGGTCGATTACTTTTTGCACCACTCATATGATCTGTAAAAATTTTTTCGCAGCCAAATTTATTTAAGCTATCTTCTTGTAAATCTAAATTTTGTAAACCAGTAGAGACCCGGGCGTATCCTATTTTCAAAAAAATCACTCCTTTACAAAATCTATTGTAACATAACTTTAAATAACTAGTATAATTGAACATAGATTTTGATATGAGTTTATGGACACAAAAAGAAGTTAAAAATTTAAAAACTAGATAAAAAAACACTGTGTACAGAAACGGCTGATTTTCTGGACAATTCATCTCAATCACCCTAATGTATCATTTGGGTTTAGAAAGTATCAAAGAGGTAAAATCACGAGGCAGTATCTATATTGCCAAATCCTTATTATAGAATTTGATAATACTTAGTTTATGTTCTAAAAAAGTTCTTCGATTTTTTTACAAAAAGAAAAAGCGAAGAACTTGTTTTTAAGATATAATAGTGGTAAATATATCTACTATTAGGAAGGAGAAAAACGGTTTGAAAAAAATAGATTTGCATATCCATACGATTAGCACTGTCAGTGATTCTAAAAAATTTTTATTCTCCATGGAAAAATTAAAAGAATATGTATCAACCAGGAACCTTGATGCCATAGCTATTACAAATCATAATATTTTTGATATTGATCAATTTGATCAAATCCAACAAGAATTAACTATTCCTGTTTTCCCTGGTGTTGAGGTTGATCTTGAAAATGGTCATATTTTAGTCATATCAGATAATTCTCTGTTCAATATCCAAGATTTTTCAGAAAAATGTAAAAAACTAGGTTCCTATATTAAAGATCAAAACTCGACCTTAACATTGGACGAATTTTATAGAGTTTTTCCAAGAAAAGAACTAAAAAAATATCTATTGATTCCTCATTATATGAAATCACCAGAAATCTCTGACTCTGTGATTAAGGATTTGTCTCAACATTCTAAAATTACTACCGGAGAAACAAGTTCTGTTCGAAAATTTGTGGAACTTTTAAACAAAGAAGACGACCTTATACCAGTTTTTTTTAGTGATCAGCGTATGTCTGAAGACCTTGTAAATCATAGTATGCAGCAAACATACATCAATGTCTCTGAAATAAATTTTGCCGCTTTAAAATATACTTTATCTGACAAATCAAAGGTTGCCTTGTCTTTGAAAGAGGGAAAGGATCTTTTTAACTTAACCGAAAAAGTCGTAGCTTCTACAGGATTAAATGTTTTGATAGGTGAACGTTCATCAGGTAAGACCCATTTGTTAAATGAGATAGCTCAATCAACAAGTAATACAAAGTATATCAGACAATTTGAGTTAGTTGAACGAAGTGACGATGAATCAAAAGAGAACTTTAATCGACAACTCTTAAGAGATGAAAGTCTATTTACAGAAAACTTCCTAAAAGAATTTAAGGATATTTTAACACTTGTTCTTCCTATTGATCCGAAACAATCAGAATCTAATGTGAATAAATATTTACGCTCATTGATTAAGAACGCCGAAAGCACTGAAAAAAAGGATTCTTTTGCTAAAGCTAAATTATTCTCAGAGATACCTTATAAACCGAAATCTTTGGACACGCTGGACGAATTGATAAAATCTATCCAAATTCTTATTGATAATCAAGAATATTCGAGTATCATTTTTGAAGAATTACCTCAGGAGTCATTGATAAAACTCCTAAATCGATTAGTCGATGAATATAGAAAAATCTACCTGAGTAATTTTATTAAGGAGAAGTCAAATTCATTAATTGCAGATATACAAGGGGCTTTACAACTCAAAACTAGGATTCAACGAGTATCTGATATAGATTTTTCCGATATTGCAAAGGAAACTCTAATGATCAATGAGTTCAATAACATAACCAAAGAACTACAAAAAGATAAGATCTTGGACGAAACTGAAATTTACGATTTTACAATCAGAAAATCCAAACGACCTTTTAAAGGTGCCCAAGAAGTGCTGAACATTATTAAAAAGCAAACTTCCTTTATTGAAGTCTTTAAATTTTATGATCACCCATTTGACTACCTACAAGCTTTAAAAAACAAAGATGTTTTAGAACATGCTGATTTTGTAAAATACTTTGTTAAAATACAAATTGAGATATTAAACAAAGATTTGAATCCCGTTTCTGGGGGGCAACGAGCAGAATATAATTTTCTCAGAAAAATAGAAGATTCACTCAAATACGATCTACTCCTTATTGATGAACCTGAGTCTTCTTTTGATAATATGTTTTTAAACAACAAAATAAATACAGTTCTACAAGAAATCTCTAAACATATTCCTGTTTTTGTCTCAACGCATAATAATACAATTGGCGCATCTATAAAACCTGATTTTATTTTGCATACTCAAAGAACTTTAGTACTTGACGAGCCCGTATTTAACATCTATTACGGCTATCCTACTGATAAAAAATTGTACGCATCTAACGGTCTTTCCGTAAACAATCTGTCTGTACAATTGAATTGCCTAGAAGCAGGCGAACAAACATACAAAACAAGGAGAGATACTTATGAAATACTTGAAAATTGATGACAATAAAGGTTACTTTTTAAGAGAAAATGCTTGGGTGCCAATTGATCAAATCATCAAAGAAGATATCTTCGAATTAATTTCTCTAGCCGTTTTACCCAAAGACGGAACTACATTTGAAATGGATGAATTTTCAGAAGAAAAGCTACAACATGGAGTTCATAAAATTATTTACAAGAGTATTCATGATAAACTATTTGAACTAATTAAAGATAAAGAAAATATCCAAGATAGTGTAAATCAACAATTTGCGTCTGCATTACAAAAGTATTCGACGAACTAATTGATTCATAAAATGATTAAATCTCTTCTGGAAGTTGATATAATTAAATATCTGCAGGTACCAGTAAAAAGCTTAATATTCATGAAGCACATAAATAACGAGAACCTAAACATTAGACTAAAAATCTAATTTAAAAGTTGAGATTAGTATGGTAACCCAGATAAAAATAAAGGTAAATTAAGTAACCGAACCTTTGAAACAACAAGAAAAAAATCACTCAAAAATAGTTGAGTGATTTTTTTCTTGTATACAGATTTATAGTTTGTGCCAATTAAAAATTAAATTTTTTGTCATTTAAAAATAAAAATGACAAACATTGAAAAATATGGTTTTTCAATGTATGATTAGGGTGTGTTCTAAATAGTTCGAGAAAGCAGGTAAAATTTTTGAAAATTGCATATATCCGAGTCTCGTCGATAGATCAGAATGAACAACGGCAAATTGAAGAAATGAAAAAGTTTGGCGCTGAAAAAATTTTTATAGAAAAGCAATCTGGAGCGACGATTAGTCATCGGCCGATTTTTCAGGAAGCTTTAGATTTTGTCAGAGAGCAAGATATTTTTATTGTAGAAGCCATTGATCGACTTGGCCGCAATTATGACGAGATTATCGATTCAGTAAATTATTTAAAGAAGAAAAATGTACGACTCATTATCACCAGTTTACCGATCATGGCTGAAGCAATCGAAAATCCTCTCCTGGATAAATTTATCAAAGACCTAATCATTCAAATTTTGGCCATGATTGCTGAACAAGAGCGTACTGAATCGAAACGACGCCAGGCACAAGGAATTAAAATCGCTAAAGCAAACGGCGTCTATAAAGGTCGTCCTAAGTTATACAGTGCAGACACAAAAGATCCTCAACGTCGCCTTGTTTATAAGAGCATCGTCCAGGATCTTGAGAATGGGGTTGCTATCTCAAAGATTGCAACAGACTACAATGTGACTAGGCAAACAATTTACCGAATAAAAAAAGAAATCGACCAACTAATTGTATGATTTCTTTTTTGAATCACGTAATTATTAATTAGCTTTGTCATCAATACAGACAATCATTTTAGATTCATCTAGCTAAGTTGATTATATTTATGTTAAAAAGAATTTAGTTAACATAAATATAATTGATGCATAAACCGTCCT
>OKMP01000097.1_pt1 | contig 16892 bp, 14 predicted proteins | sample 1611241 | NCBI WGS metagenome assembly OKMP01 (sample SAMN04436722, study PRJEB24849) | human gut metagenome | biome: human gut; feature: NICU; material: stool | host: Homo sapiens | place: USA: Saint Louis, MO | collected 2010-10-07
CCGGAGGGGCGAGGGGATTGCTCAGTGCTCGCATTAATTTGTGGGGAACCCTCAGTCCACGGGGAGAGGGGGCAAACACCAAAAACGGCAACCTGGGTTGCCGTTTTGCTGTTATCAGGCGCTTTGTTTCAGCCAGTTCAACACCACGTCGTGGTGGTTGCTGGTTTTGAAATCATCAAACACGTGCTCAACTTTACCGTCAGCGTCAATCAGGAAGCTGATGCGGTGAATACCGTCGTACGTTTTGCCCATAAAGGACTTCTCACCCCAGACGCCAAACTGCTCGCAAACCTGGTGGTCTTCATCGGAAAGCAGCGTGAAGTTCAGCAGCTCTTTTTCCGCAAAACGTGACAGCTTCTCTGGTTTATCGGTGCTGATGCCCAGCACTTCCACACCGACCTTTTTCAACTCATCCATGTTGTCGCGTAAACCGCAGGCCTGTACGGTACAGCCCGGGGTCATGGCTTTCGGGTAGAAATAGACCAGAACACGCTGTCCCTGGAAGTCGGTCAAATTTACTTGCTCGCCGTCTTGATCCGGTAAGCTAAATTTCGGTGCGATATCACCGGCTTTCAGTGGGTTCATTACTCAACTCCATCCTGTTCGTGCTGCGAATAATCGACGACGCTTATACTGCCTTGCGCGTGTAATTCTGTACAGAGGGCTTTGAACGCTTGCTCGATATTTGACGCATCCTGCGAGGCAGGGCTGTGGGCGGTAATTTGAATAAACAGCGTCGGGATGGCGTTTTCATCGCCAGGCTGCGTGCGGGAAACCAGTTCGGCAATGTTCATCTGATGGCTGTCAAACAGCGCCGTAAAACGTTCAATCAGATGAGGTGAATCAGGCACTTCAACCTGTACCCAGACTGTGGCAGGCAGAGCCGGACGCGGGCGCGCGGTGGTGCGCTTCATCACAATCAGTAAATCCAGCTCTGCGCCTTTCAGCGGCAGGGTAGATTCGATGAGGGTAATGGCATTCCATGTTCCGGAAAGCAGCATGATGAACGTGAACTCTTCGCCAAGCATAGCCAGCCGGCTGTCTTCGATATTGCAGCCGCAGCTGCTCACGTGGCGAGTGATGGTATTCACGATACCCGGCCTGTCAGCACCCAGCGCAGTGATAACCAGGTAATGTTGTGATGAGGTTGTCAAACCTGTTCTTCCTTTGCGTGGTTAAGTCTTCCTAAGGAAAGCATAAAAAAAACATGCATACAACCGCCTGAGAGCCTCAGGTCGCTTGCTTTTATTACAGTTCCAAACGTAACATTGAGGCTCTTGTTCGCACAGAGGATGGCTCATGTTCACGGGAAGTATTGTCGCGCTTGTTACACCGATGGATGAAAAAGGTAATGTCTGCCGGTCAAGCATGAAGAAGCTCATTGATTACCATGTCGCCAATGGAACCTCGGCGATCGTTTCGGTAGGGACTACCGGTGAATCCGCCACGCTGAGCCACGAAGAGCACGGCGATGTTGTGATGCTGACCCTGGAACTGGCGGACGGGCGTATTCCGGTCATCGCGGGTACGGGCGCAAACGCAACGGCAGAGGCCATTAGCCTGACTCAGCGTTTTAACGACAGCGGCATTGTTGGCTGTCTGACGGTGACCCCTTACTACAACCGCCCAACTCAGGAAGGTTTGTTCCAGCATTTCAAAGCCATCGCTGAACATACTGACTTGCCACAAATTCTGTATAATGTGCCGTCCCGTACCGGTTGCGATATGCTGCCGGAAACCGTTGGCCGTCTCTCGAAAGTAAAAAATATTATCGGGATTAAAGAGGCGACAGGGAACTTAAGCCGCGTTCATCAGATCAAAGAGCTGGTTTCAGACGACTTTATCCTGTTGAGCGGTGATGATGCGACCGCACTGGACTTTATGCAGCTCGGTGGTAACGGCGTGATTTCCGTGACGGCGAACGTGGCGGCGCGTGATATGGCTGACATGTGCAAACTGGCCGCAGCCGGTCACTTTGATGAAGCTCGCGTGATTAATCAGCGTCTGATGCCGTTGCATAATAAATTATTTGTCGAACCCAATCCGATCCCAGTGAAATGGGCATGTAAGGAGTTGGGGCTTGTAGCAACCGACACGCTGCGTCTGCCAATGACACCGATTACCGACCATGGTCGTGAAATTGTCGCTGGCGCGCTGAAGCATGCCGGTTTGCTGTAAAGTTTAGGGAGATTTGATGGCTTATTCAGTACAGAAGTCGCGCCTGGCCAAGGTTGCGGGTGTTTCGCTTGTTATGCTCCTCGCTGCCTGTAGTTCAGACTCGCGCTACAAGCGCCAGGTGAGCGGTGATGAATCCTATCTGGATGCGCCGCCGCTTGCTGAACTTCACGCGCCTGCCGGCATGATCCTGCCGATCCAGAACGGTGATTATAATATTCCGGTTACCAACGGCAGCGGCCTGGTGGGTAAAGCGCTCGATATTCGTCCGCCAGCTCAGCCTCTGGCGCTGGTGAGTGGCGCACGCACGCAGTTCACCGGTGATACAGCTTCTCTGCTGGTGGAAAGCGCACGCGGTACCACGCTGTGGCCGCAGGTTGTGAGCGTCATTCAGTCGAAAAACTATACGATTGATAAACGCGACGACGCCAGCCAGACCTTAACCACCGACTGGATTGAGTGGAACCGTCTCGATGAAGACCAGCAGTATCGTGGTCGTTATCAAGTCTCCGTTAAGCCGCAGGGTTATCAGCAGGCGGTTACCGTTAAGCTGTTGAATCTTGGGCAGGTAAACCGGTTGCCGATCCGTCCGCCATGCAGCGCTACAGTACCGAAATGCTGAACGTGATTGCAGCGGGTCTGGATAAGAACGCTGCTGATGCCGCAAACGCCGCGCAGAACCGTAACGGCTCAACGTTTGACGTGCAGAGCGGTGCAGACGATACCGGCCTGCCAATGCTGGTGGTGCGTGCGCCGTTTAACCAGACCTGGCAGCGTCTGCCAGCCACGCTGGAAAAAGTGGGCATGAAGGTGACCGACAGCACCCGTTCAACGGGCAGCATCACAGCGACCTATAAGCCGCTGTCTGAAAGCGCCTGGCAGGAGCTGGGGGCAAGCGATCCACAGCTGCCTTCCGGTGACTACAAAATCCAGGTCGGCGACCTCGATAACCGCAGCAGCCTGCAGTTTATCGATCCGAAAGGACACACGCTGACCCAGGCGCAGAACGATGCGCTGGTCGCTGCCTTCCAGGCCGCATTCAGCAAATAATAGTGAGGGCTGGTTAATCCAGCCCTTTTTATTTTCGTGCCACGCAAACGTGTGCGTGGCATAATATGGCCAGTTTTGAATACAAATCATCACACCAGGAGTAATGAAGATGCAGAAGCAAGCTGAGTTGTATCGTGGCAAAGCGAAAACCGTATACAGCACGGAAAACCCGGATCTGTTGGTGCTCGAATTCCGCAATGATACGTCAGCAGGAGACGGCGCACGCATTGAGCAGTTCGATCGTAAGGGCATGGTGAACAACAAGTTCAACCACTTCATTATGACCAAACTGGCCGAAGCCGGTATCCCGACTCAGATGGAAGCGTTGTTGTCCGATACGGAATGTCTGGTAAAAAAACTGGATATGGTGCCGGTTGAGTGCGTGATCCGTAACCGTGCCGCAGGCTCCCTGGTGAAGCGTCTGGGCATCGAAGAAGGTATCGAACTGAATCCACCGCTGTTCGATCTGTTCCTGAAAAACGACGCCATGCATGACCCGATGGTCAACGAATCCTACTGTGAAACCTTCGGCTGGGTAAGCAAAGAGAACCTGGCGCGCATGCAGGAACTGACCTACAAAGCCAACGACGTGCTGAAAAAGCTGTTTGATGACGCGGGCCTGATCCTGGTCGACTTCAAGCTGGAGTTCGGTCTGTACAAAGGCGAAGTGGTGCTGGGCGACGAGTTCTCTCCTGACGGCAGCCGCCTGTGGGACAAAGAGACGCTGGATAAAATGGACAAAGACCGTTTCCGCCAGAGTCTGGGTGGCGTGGTCGAAGCGTACGAAGCGGTTGCTCACCGTTTAGGCGTTAAGCTCGACTAAACTGCGCATTTGCCAAAGGATGTTGGCATCCTTTGGCGTCTTATCCTTGTTTACTATGGTAATCCTTTCATTAACCGCCTACGATCATAGCTATTATAAATGGAATAGTTCGAGGTGTTTATGCGCTGGCAAGGGCGTCGTGAAAGTGACAACGTAGAAGACAGACGCAGCAGTGGTGGCGGTGGTCCGTCTATGGGCGGGCCAGGTTTCCGGTTACCCAGCGGCAAGGGCGGTATTATTCTGCTGGTCGTCGTGCTGGTAGCGGGCTACTACGGTGTCGACCTGACCGGTTTGATGACCGGTGAAACCGGGCAACAGCAGCAGTATTCTCAGCGCTCCATCAGCCCGAATGAAGATGAAGCGGCGAAATTTACTTCCGTTATTCTCGCGACGACCGAAGATACCTGGGGTCAGCAGTTCGAGAAAATGGGGCGGACTTATCAGCCGCCAAAACTGGTGATGTACCGGGGCGCAACCCGCACGGGCTGCGGCACCGGGCAGTCCGTTATGGGGCCGTTCTACTGCCCGGCGGACAGCACCGTCTATATCGATCTCTCCTTCTATGACGACATGAAAAGCAAGCTGGGCGCCGACGGCGATTTTGCCCAGGGCTACGTGATCGCGCATGAAGTCGGCCACCATGTGCAGAAGCTCCTCGGCATTGAACCTAAAGTGCGTCAGATGCAGCAGAATGCGTCTCAGGCGGAGGTGAATCATCTCTCCGTACGCATGGAGCTTCAGGCCGACTGCTTCGCTGGCGTCTGGGGACACAGCATGCAGCAGCAGGGCGTGCTGGAAACAGGCGATCTGGAAGAGGCCCTGAATGCCGCACAGGCGATTGGTGACGATCGCTTGCAGCAGCAAAGCCAGGGGCGCGTTGTGCCGGACAGCTTTACCCATGGCACCTCAGAGCAGCGCTACAGCTGGTTTAAGCGTGGCTTTGACAGCGGCAACCCGTCGCAGTGTAATACCTTCGGCAAAGCTATGTGATGTTGGGGGTTGAACAGCTGGTTAACCAGCTTCAGCGTACCGGGCACCGCCGGCTGGTGGTGCTTAGCGGCGATGAAGCGTGGACGTTGAGCCAGGCGACCATCCTGCGCGATACGTTACCAGGAGACTGGCTGTGGCTGGAGGAAAACCCCTCTAAGGCCATCAGCGGCCTGCTGGGACGTGAATATCTGCACGCCGTTTTTGACGCGCGTCGCGGGTTTGACGTCTCGGCCTTCGCCGCCCTCAGCGGGACCCTGCGCGCCGGAAGCCTTCTGGTGCTGCTGGTGCCGCCGTTCTCCGTCTGGGCTAACAGGCCCGACGCGGATTCTCTACGCTGGAGCGACAGCGCCGAGCCGATCGCCACCCCGCACTTTGTTTACCATTTTTGCCGGACGCTGGCCGCCGATTCAGATGCTATCGTCTGGCATCAACATCGTCCTCTGTGCCTTCCCGTTGCGCCAGATTTACCCGCCTGGCAGCCCGCCAGCGGTGAACCGCAGCGCGAGCAGGCTGAGATCCTCGACGCGCTTCTGACCATGCCTGCTGGCGTGGCTGCCGTGACGGCCCCGCGCGGACGAGGAAAGTCCGCCCTGGCGGGCATGTTGCTCAACGGCATTCAGGGTAGTGCAGTCGTGACGGCACCGGCAAAAGGGGCGACGGATGTCATCGCGCGTTTCGCCGGGGAACATTTTCACTTTATGGCCCCGGATGCGCTGCTGGCCTCCACAACAGAAGCTGACTGGCTGATTGTCGATGAGGCGGCCGCCATCCCCGGCCCGCTGCTCGAGAAACTGACGATGCGCTTTCCCCGCGTGTTGTTGACCACTACGGTGCAGGGTTATGAAGGCACGGGCAGGGGATTTCTGCTGAAGTTCTGCGCCCGGTTCAGCGGTCTGCGGCGATATACCTTATCAACTCCTGTACGCTGGGCTGCCGGATGTCCTCTTGAGCGAATCGTGGCGAACGCGCTGCTGTTCGACGATGCGCTTATCGATCGCAAACCGGTAGGGGAGGTAAGTTTAACGTCGCTGGAGCCCGGGGTGTGGGAGAGCGATCCGGCGCGCGGGGCAGGCGTGTATGAACTGCTGTGTGCCGCGCACTACCGGACGTCCCCCCTCGATTTACGCCGGATGATGGACGCCCCCGGCCAGCACTTTGCTGTTGCTCAGGCGGGCGCGGAGATCGCTGGCGCGCTCTGGCTGGTGGAGGAGGGCGGCTTATCCCCAGAGCTTAGTCGCGCGGTGTGGGCGGGATTTCGTCGGCCGCGTGGAAATCTGGTGGCACAGTCGCTGGCTGCCCACGGCGGATCGCCTCTCGCGGCGACGCTGAAAGGCCGACGCGTCAGCCGTATTGCGGTTCATCCTCATCGCCAGCGGGAAGGCATCGGCCAGGGGCTGATCCGCAGTGCCAGCGGAGAAGATTATCTCTCGGTCAGCTTTGGCTATACCGACGAGCTGTGGCGTTTCTGGCGGCAGTGCGGGTTTGTGCTGGTGCGAATGGGCAGCCACCGGGAGGCCAGCAGCGGGTGCTATACGGCGATGGCGTTGCTGCCGCTGAGCGAGGCGGGGCATCAGCTCTGCGAAGAGGCGCATCAGCGTTTATGTCGTGATATGCGCGTCCTGTCGGCCTGGAATGGCGAAAAGATCCCGGTGATGGATGCATGGGAAGCTACCCTTAATAGTGACGACTGGCTGGAGCTGGCGGGGTTTGCCTTTGCGCACCGGGCGTTTTCAACCTCGGTTGCGGCGCTAACGCGATTGTTGTTAGCCGTGGATATGCCGCTCCCGGCGCTGCGTGGGAAAATGGAAGGGAATACGCACGATTTCGGGCGCAAAGCGTTGCTGGCGAAGCTACGCGAGGAAACCGCTCACGCGCTTGAAAGGCTTGATTACTCCCGTAGCCAGCGGCTGAAAGCCGACATTTTGCAATGGCAATTTTTTCAATGACTTCTTCAGTAAAGTGGCATGGTCATTACCCCGCAGAGGCGTAAAATCCTGCTTAACAATTAAGGAGATCGCCATGAAACATGACCATTTTGTTGTGCAAAGCCCGGATACACCTGCTAAACAGCTACTGCTTCTGTTTCATGGCGTGTGCGACAATGCCGTCAATATGGGACAGATTGGCAGCTGGTTTGCACCCGTTTTCCCACACGCGCTGATCGTCAGTATCGGCGGCGTGGAGCCCTGCGGTCCGGACGGGCGGCAGTGGTTTTCCGTCGAGGGCGTGACGGAGGAAAATCGTCAGGCACGTATTGATGCCGTTATGCCAGCCTTTATCAATACCGTGCGTTACTGGCAGCAGCAGAGCGGCGTAGGTGCCAATGCAACAGCGCTGATTGGCTTCTCTCAGGGCTCAATCATGTCGCTGGAAAGCGTAAAAGCGCAGCCCGGACTGGTGTCCCGCGTGATTGCCTTCAATGGGCGTTTTGCGACGTTACCGCAAAGCGCGACCACGCAGACCACGATCCATCTCATTCATGGGGGTGAAGACCGGGTAATTGAGCTTTCGCATGCGGTAGCTGCCCAGGAGACGCTGATGCGCGAGGGCGGGGATGTGACGCTGGATATCGTGGACGATCTGGGGCATGCCATTGACGATCGCAGCATGCAGTTCGCGCTCGATCATCTGCGTTATACCGTACCGAAGCACTACTTTGATGAAGCGCTCAGCGGCGGTAAGCCGAATGACGATGATATCGTCGAGTTTATGTGAGGTTTCCCCTCTCCTTAGGGAGAGGGGAAACAGAGCGATTACTTCTTCTGGTCCTTCTTCGGCCAGTCGTCTTCATCGTCCCACTTGTCGTTAAAATCACGGTGCGGCGGAAGATCCGGTTTGTTGGCAAGGAACTTTTTGTGGTCAACGCGCTTGAGATCTTTAATCACGTTAAGCAGCACGCCTACCAGAAATACCAACACCAGAATCCACCAGTACTTTGAAAGCCAGTCCATTCGCTAATCCTCTTTAAGCACCCGTCAGGCGACGAGCTGCTCCATAATACGTTGATACATGCGGGCCAGCAGTTGTAAATCGGCAGCGTTCACGCATTCATTAATTTTGTGAATCGTCGCGTTAACCGGACCCAGTTCAACAACCTGTGCGCCCATGCGGGCGATAAAGCGTCCGTCAGACGTGCCGCCCGTTGTCAGCAGCTGTGGCTTAATCTCATTATAGTGCGCGATGGCGTTCACTACCGCATCCACCAGTTTACCGCGCTGCGTCAGGAACGGCTGGCCAGACAGCCACCAGTCGAGGGTATAGCGCAGCTGGTATTTTTCGAGCAGCGCAATCACGCGTGCTTTGATCATCTTGTCGGTCAGTTCGGTGCTGAAGCGGAAGTTAAACTGGACGAAGAGATCGCCGGGAATGACGTTGTTGCTGCCGGTGCCGGCCTTGATGTTGGCTATTTGCATGCTGGTTGGCGGGAAAAATTCGTTGCCTTTATCCCATTCAATGCCCACCAGTTCGTTCAGCATCGGCGCGGCGCGGTGTACCGGGTTATCCGCCAGGTGCGGATAGGCAACGTGGCCCTGCACGCCATGAATGGTCAAATTGCAGGTCAGGGATCCACGGCGGCCATTTTTCACCACATCGCCCACCACTTCGGTGCTGGACGGTTCGCCCACCAGACAGTAGTCCAGACGTTCATTGCGCGCCATCAGCGCCTCAACGACCTTCACGGTGCCGTTGTGGGCGCTGGCTTCTTCATCGGAGGTAATCAAAAACGCAAGACGGTTTTTATGGTTCGGATGCTGGGCGACGAAACGCTCTGCCGCCACGACCATCGCAGCCAGGGAACCTTTCATATCCGCAGCGCCTCGTCCGAAAAGCATGCCGTCGCGGATGGTTGGCTCAAAAGGCGGGTTGATCCAGCGGTCTGCGTCGCCTGCGGGAACTACGTCGGTATGTCCGGCAAACGCCAGCGTCTCCCCCTGACCGCGCCATGCCCAGAAGTTCTGCGTATCGCCAAAATCCATGTGCTCGACGGTAAAACCGATGGCACGCAGGCGCTCAATCATTAATGCCTGACAACCTGCGTCGTCCGGGCTAAGGGAAGGACGGCGAATAAGCTGCTGAGTCAGCTCAATGACCGGGCATGACATAGACTACACCTCAACGAATAAATCTGAATAAAGGGTTTCACTGAAACCCAGCAGCATAGGCTGACCTGGCTTGCAGAGCAATGGGCGTTTGATGATTGCCGGCATTTCAAGCATCAGTTTGGCTGCGCTGTCGGCGTTGTTGATCGTGGCCCGGAGAGATTCATCCAGTTTTCGCCAGGTGGTCCCGCGGGTGTTCAGCAGCGCTTCCCAGCCCAGTTCGTTGATGGCGGAATGGAGAAACGCGGGGTCAAGCCCGTCGGCACGGTAATCATGGAAGCGATAGTCGATGTTGTGTGCTTCCAGCCAGCGGCGGGCTTTTTTAATCGTATCGCAATTCTTAATGCCGTACATCACAACCATAGTGAATCCTTTTGTTCTTGTGTGGATTAAATGTTCAATATTTTCGAAGATATATCCTTAAGTGGAATATAACATATTCGGAATTTTTCGTGATTTACAATTCTCCATAATTCAACGAACAGCTGTACGCTGAATAGTGTTCCATCTTTTAAGCATAGTTGTCCACTCTGTATAAATTGCCAATAAACTCAGGGGGAAATTAAAAATGCTGTCATTTTTCTGACTATTTCAAAATATTGCTGTAGGTCACATAAAATTTACCCGGCAACGCTCATAGTGATCCTAAACCTACCTGCACAGCGAGGCTCAATCACAGCAATCGGTTAAAGTGGCTTCACAATGATGATACGTTTTCGTAGAATGCACATAATAATAAGAGAGGTTGTTATGATTGAACATGAACTGGGGAACTGGAAAGATTTTATCGAAGGCATGCTTCGTAAATGAATTTTCGGTAAGAAATGCAAGAGCACTTAATTAACTAAAATAACCATAGTGTGAAAGAATCACACAATAAAAAGGCGGCCTGTAAAGCCGCCTTTTTTTTATTTCAACGGGTTATTCCGGCTTATCCTTCAGCGGGAAACGACGGCGTATCAGCACAAAGAACAGCGGTACGAAATAGATAGCCAGAATCGTCGCGGAAATCATTCCCCCCATAACGCCCGTTCCCACCGCGTGCTGGCTGCTGGAGCCTGCGCCGGAGCTGGTGGCCATCGGCAGGACGCCAAATACAAACGCCAGAGAAGTCATCAGGATCGGGCGCAGGCGCTGACGACAGGCGTGCAGCGTGGCGGCCATCAGTTCGTGACCTTTGGCATTCATCTCATTGGCAAATTCGACGATCAGAATGGCGTTTTTCGCCGACAATCCGATTACGGTGAGGAGTCCGACCTGGAAATAGACATCGTTTTCCAGGCCACGCATCCAGGTTGCCAGCAGCGCGCCGATGACCCCGAGAGGCACCACCAGCATTACCGAGAACGGCACTGACCAGCTTTCATACAGCGCCGCCAGGCAGAGGAACACTACCAGCAGCGAAAGGGCATACAGGGCAGGCGCCTGCGCGCCGGAAAGCCGTTCCTGGTAGGACATCGCCGTCCACTCCAGGCCAAAGCCGGTCGGTAACTGCTGAACCAGTTTTTCCATAATGTCCATTGCAGTACCGGTACTGACGCCAGGCGCGGCTTCACCGACAATCTCCAGCGCCGAATAGCCGTTGTAACGCTCCAGACGCGGCGAACCGGTCTCCCAGCGTGACGTCGCAAACGCCGAGAACGGCACCATGCCGCCGGTGTTATTGCGCACATACCAGCGGTTGATATCGTCCGGCAGCATGCGGTATTTGGCAGCAGACTGAACGTAGACCTTTTTCACGCGACCGCGATCCATAAAGTCATTCACGTAGCTTGAGCCCCATGCCGTTTGCAGGGTGTCGTTAATGTCGTCGATGGAGACGCCCAGCGCCTGCGCTTTACGCTGGTCGATATCCACCTGTAGCTGAGGGCTGTCATCCAGACCGTTATGACGAACGCGGGTAAGCTGCGGATCTTTCCCGGCCAGCTCGAGCAATTTATCGCGAGCTGCCATCAACGCGTCATGCCCGGCACCCGCGTGATCCTGAAGCTCCATATCAAATCCGGCTGAGCTGCCCAGGCCACTGATAGCGGGCGGGCTGCTGGCGAAAACGCGCGCTTCCTTGATTTTGTTGAACGCTTTAGTTGCACGTTCAATGATGGCAAAGGAGGAGCCGCTATCGCTGTCGCGCTGGTCCCAGTCTTTCAGGCGCACAAACATACGCGCCACGTTCTGCCCGTTACCGCCAGGGCCAGAGCCGACGGTGGAGAAGACGGAGACCACGTTATCCTTCTCCTGAGTATGGAAGTAGTTCTCAACCTTCTGCACCACTTTCAGGGTCTGCTGCTGGGTCGAGCCGCTCGGTAACTGTACGGAGGTGATAAACATGCCGCGATCTTCCAGCGGCAGGAACGAGGTTGGCAGCCGCAGGAATAAGAAGACCATGCCGCCGAGCAGCAGGACATAGACCACCATCCAGCGCACGCTGCGGTGCAGTACTTTACCCACGCCCGCTTCATAGCGCGCCGCATTTCGGTTAAACATGCGGTTAAACCAGCCGAAGAAGCCTTTTTGACCGTGGTGTTCGCCCTTATGCAGCGGTTTGAGCAGCGTCGAGCACAGAGCAGGGGTAAGGATCATCGCCACCAGTACGGAGAGCACCATCGCAGAGACGATGGTGATCGAGAACTGGCGATAAATCGCGCCCGTAGTGCCGCCAAAAAACGCCATCGGGATAAATACCGCCGACAGCACCATGGCGATACCGACCAGCGCACCCTGAATTCGCCCCATCGATTTACGCGTGGCCTCGCGGGGCGAAAGCCCTTCCTCGCTCATGATGCGCTCGACGTTTTCCACCACCACGATGGCATCATCCACCAGCAGGCCGATGGCCAGCACCATGGCGAACATGGTCAGGGTGTTGATGCTGTAACCGAAGGCATACAGCACCGCAAAGGTTCCCAGCAACACCACCGGCACCGCAATGGTGGGGATCAGCGTGGCGCGGAAGTTTTGCAGGAACAGGTACATCACGAGGAACACCAGCGCGATAGCTTCGAGCAGGGTTTTCACCACATCTTCGATGGAGGCTTTTACGAATGAGGTGGTTTCGTAGGCGACTTTGTACTCCAGTCCGTGCGGGAAGTAATGCGACAGCTCATCCAGACGCTCTAACACCCGCTGCGCGGTCGCCATTTCGTTAGCGCCGGAGGCCAGTTTCACCCCCAGGCCGGACGCAGCATTGCCGTTAAAGCGACTCAGGTAGTCATATTTTTCCGCCCCCATTTCCACGGTGGCGACATCCCCCAGACGCACTTCCGAACCGTCCTGATTCACGCGCAGAGTGATATTGCGGAACTGTTCAGGCGTCTGGAGCAGCGACTGGGAGTTGATGGTGGCGTTAAGCGCCTGGTTATCCACGGACGGCGTACCACCGAGCTGCCCCACGGCAATCTGAGCGTTCTGCGATTCGATGGCGTCGGTGACATCTTTGGCGGTCATCTGCACGCTGTTCAGCTTGTTGGGATCCAGCCAGATACGCATGGAATACTGCGAGCCGTAGGCGTCGATATCACCCACGCCGTTGATACGGCTGAGCGGATCCTGAATATTACTGGCGACGTAGTCCGCGATGTCCTGCTTATCCATCGAGCCATCGGTTGAAACAAACGCGATTGTCAAAATATTGGTGTCACCGGTCTTACGCACGGTCACCCCCTGGTTCTGCACCGCCTGAGGCAGTTTACGCAGGGCCGATTGCAGCTGGTTTTGCACCTGCTGCACCGCTTCGTCCGGATCCGTGCCCGCCGTAAAGCTCAGGGTTACCGTCGCCTGGCCCGTGGCGCTGCTCTGCGAGGACATGTACATCAGGTTATCAAGACCCGTCATGTTCTGCTCGATAACCTGCGTGACGGTATTTTCCAGCGTCTGTGCCGAGGCGCCAGGGTAGTTCGCCGTGATACGCACGTTAGGGGGGGCGAGGTCGGGGTATTGCTCAACAGGAAGGGAAGTAATCGCCAGGACACCCGTCAGACACAACAGGATTGCTAGCACCCAGGCAAAAATGGGGCGATCGATGAAAAAATTCGCCATTAAAATGTGACCTCGTTTTGCTGCACGTCATTATTGTTTATTGCCCGCCTAACTTTAGCGGTAAGGCCCAGGTCAAACGTGGAGAAATAAAGGAGATAATGTAAATTATCATGCGCTTTTTTCAGCGCGCCTTCTTTCCCGCTATTTTTCAGCCTGCGCCGCAGGTGTCCGGAACGTCACGCTGACCTGTGTACCGCCCTGTGGCGGCTGAGAAAAGTGTAATGTTCCGCCGAGCCGTCCCGCGCGTTCGCGCATGATATTCAGCCCGTAATGCCCCGGCGGTTCACTGGCGTCGCCGATACCAATACCGTTGTCGCGGATCGTGACCGTGTGAGTACCGTCCGCGGTGGTAACGCAGCTGACCACAATCTCGCTGGCGTCGGCATGTTTAATCGCATTCAGCACTGCCTCACGCACAATCTGTAAGAGGTGCACCTGTTTTTGCGCGTCCAGCGCAAGCGATGAGAGACGGCAGTCGAGCACCAGCTTCGCGCTGGTCTGGCTTTGCAAACCGTCGAGAGACTCCTGTAGCGCGGCAGGAAGATTGGCGTGGTTGAGCGTCAGGCGGAAGGTGGTGAGCAGCTCGCGTAGCTGATGCCAGGCGTTATTCAGCTCGCGGGAGAAGTCCGTAATGATGGTCTGCGCCGGGGCATTGTCGCCCGGCACGGCATGCTTCAGCAGCGTAAGCTGAATACGCAAATAGGAGAGCACCTGCGCCAAAGAATCATGTAGCTCACGCGCGATGGTGGCGCGCTCTTCCATCAGCAGCAACTGCTGATAATGTTTCTGCGCCTGATTGAAATAGAGCCCCCGGCCCAGCATCGTCGCCACGCTTTCCATGAGCGGCAGCGGAACATCCCCGGTCGCGCTTTGCCAGCGCAGTTCGCCGTACAGGGTGTCCTGCATTAATACCGGTAAATTGTGCATTTTCTCACCCGGGGACTCCTGTCCTTCGTAAAGCTGCCAGTCGTCACTGGTGCGCAATTGCAGGTAATTCATCTGCGTATAGTCATGCACAATTTGCAAAATATGCCGGAAGCAGTGGCTGTCTATCTGCCCGGTATTCAACGCCTGTGAGCATTTGAACAGCATTTCAAGCTGCTGATGCGCTTCATTCAGGTGGCGGGTTTTTTCGGCAACGGAGTGCTCCAGGGAACGGTACAGGGTGTGTAATTCCGCCGACATATGGTTGAAGGCGCGGGAAAGCTGGCCCAGCTCGTTGGGAAGCATAATATCCGGCGCGGGGGTATCGAACTGCCCCTGTTCGATACGCTCGCTCGCTGCCACCAGATTATTCAGCGGCAGCACAACCTGACGGCGGATGCGCCGCAGGGTCATCACCGCCAGCAGCAGGATGCCCAGGCCGCCCGTCAGCGACATGAAAATCACCAGCTGTATCTTATGTTCGGTGTAGTGCTGTAGCGCCAGCACAAAGGCATCTATCCGGCCCACAAAATCCTCTATGTGGCTCTGATACCACCCGGTATCGCCGCTGGCGATACGCGCGTCCATCTCCTGCCAGCCAAGCTGCAACCGCTGGTAACGCTGTTTGACGTCCTCTGGCACATACCAGCGGTTGAGCTTCTGCAACGCAGGCGCGCTCAGCGTTTTCTGCCAGACCGCGCGGTGCTCTGCCAGTGACGGGCTGGCGCGCTGCATTTCGTAGCCCAGGCGGTAGCTCTGCATGCGCAGCGATCCGGCGATGTTAATCGCCTCGGCGTCGCGCTGGCTGCTGGCGAGTGTAACCAGCGCAATGGCGCTGATCAGAACGGACAAGACAATCATCGAAAAGAAAGCCCGAGCCAGGCTTCCCGATACGGGGCGTTTAACGGTCACTCATCAGCTTCCTGAATTAAATTGATCTGCCACAGGTTCACTGGAAATAGTTCGCCTTCCTGGGCATTTGAACATTGCGTCGCCATGCCACTGTGGGTAAATACGATAACAATATAAAGAATAAGGTTATTGAACCAAAAACAGGTGTTGTTATGAATCGTTTTATTATGGCCAACGCTCAACAGTGTATCGGTTGTCGCGCCTGCGAAGTTGCCTGTGTGATGGCGCACAACGGGGAGCAGCACGCGCTGAGCGAGCGCCATTTTCATCCCCGCATTACGGTCCTTACCTCTGGCTTGCGAAAAAGCCCAGTGACCTGCCACCACTGTGAAAATGCGCCCTGCGCGCAAAGCTGCCCGAACGGAGCCATCACGCAACACAGCGACAGCGTACAGGTCAATCAACAAAAATGCATTGGCTGTAAAGCCTGCGTGGTGGCCTGCCCGTTTGGCACGATGGACATGCTGATCACCCCGCTTGAAAACGACAGCGTAAAGGCCTCGGCGCACAAATGCGACCTCTGCCTGGAAAGGCCGCAAGGCCCGGCCTGCGTTGAAAACTGCCCGGCGGAGGTGCTTACGCTCGCCACCCCAGCCGTGCTGGATAAGCTGGTTAAACAGCGCCGACAGCGCAGCGCAAGGCTGGACGCGCTGCCGTGGCACAGCGAGGCGGTTCAATCAGCCCCTCCGCAAACCAAACGGCAACAGATGCAAAACACCCCGGCGCGCGGTGAGCCGGATAAGCTCAGCCCCGACGCGCGCGCCGGCCATTTTAACGAGATCTACTTGCCGTTTCGCCCGGAACAGGCGCAGCGCGAAGCATCCCGGTGCCTGAAATGTGGCGACCACAGCATTTGCGAGTGGACCTGCCCGCTGCATAACCATATTCCGCAGTGGATTGAGCGGATCAGGGCGGGGGATATCATCGGTGCGGCTGAGCTTTCTCACCAGACTAACTGTTTACCGGAAATTACCGGCCGCGTCTGTCCACAGGATCGATTATGTGAAGGCGCCTGCACCCTGCGGGATGCGTCAGGGGCGGTAACCATCGGTAATATCGAACGATATATCTCGGATCGGGCGCTGGCGATGGGCTGGACGCCGGACGTCAGCCACGTTACACCGGTCGGTAAGCGCGTCGCCATCATTGGTGCCGGTCCGGCAGGGCTGGCCTGTGCCGACGTACTGGTGCGCAGCGGCATCGGTGTGACGGTCTACGATCGCCATCCAGAAATCGGCGGATTACTGACCTTTGGTATTCCGGCCTTCAAGCTGGATAAATCCCTGTTAGCGCGGCGCAGAGAGATATTCAGCGCGATGGGTATCCGCTTCGAGCTGAACTGCGAGGTGGGAAAAGACGTGTCGATGGCCCAACTGCAAAACGACTACGATGCCCTGTTCATCGGCGTAGGGACCTATCGTTCCATGAAAGCAGGTATCCCTCATGAAGACGCGCCGGGTGTGTACGACGCGCTGCCGTTTTTAGTGGCAAATACGCGGAACGTGATGGGCCTTGATCCTGCCGCAGACGAGCCGTTTATTGACACGCAGGGGTTAAACGTGGTGGTGCTGGGCGGGGGCGATACGGCGATGGACTGCGTGCGCACCGCGCTGCGACATGGCGCGGCGAAAGTAACCTGCGCCTATCGGCGGGACGAGGCCAACATGCCGGGCTCAAAGAAAGAGGTTAAAAACGCGAAAGAAGAGGGCGCGGCGTTTGAATTTAATGTCCAGCCGGTTGAGATCACGCTGGATGACGACGGGAAGGTCAAGGGTATCCGGATGCTGCGCACCCGTCTGGGCGAGCCGGATGCGCAGGGGCGGCGTCGTCCAGAATTAAAGATCGGAAGAGCGGTTCAGCAGGAATGCCGAGACCGATCTCGT
>OKMP01000104.1_pt1 | contig 16444 bp, 19 predicted proteins | sample 1611241 | NCBI WGS metagenome assembly OKMP01 (sample SAMN04436722, study PRJEB24849) | human gut metagenome | biome: human gut; feature: NICU; material: stool | host: Homo sapiens | place: USA: Saint Louis, MO | collected 2010-10-07
ACGAGATCGGTCTCGGCATTCCTGCTGAACCGCTCTTCCGATCTATCGTAATAGCGTTTTCTGCCGCCTACGGAAGCGGCCTTTGTTGCGCTACGTAACCAATGGAATCTGCCGCTCCAGGCGACCTGCCTGATCTACGTCGGCTCCGGCTTTGAGCGCAAGGGGCTGGATGCGGCGATCCGCGCCATCGCCCCCACCGATCGCTATCTGCTGGTCGTCGGTAAAGACAAAGATCAGCATCGCTATCAGGCGCTGGCGAAAACCCTCAACTGCGAGGAACGGGTCCGCTTTTTCGGCATGCAGTCGGAAACCCTGCCGTTCTATCAGATGGCCGACGGCCTGCTGCTGCCGACGCTGTACGATCCGTTCCCTAACGTTATTCTCGAAGCGATGGCCTGCGGCCTGCCGGTCATTACCACCACCGGCTGCGGCGGCGCGGAGTTTATCGTTCAGGGCAGCAATGGCTATGTTTGCGATGCGCTGGATATCCCGGCGCTTCAGCAGGCGGTGATGGCGCTTCCTGCCCGCGCGTCAGGTTCTGCGGAAGGCCAACGCGCCCGCGAACGCATCATGACCTGCACCAGCGAACGACTCTCGACGCAGCTGCTCTCCCTCTATCAGGATCTGGTGAAATAACGATGCGTATACTGTTTGTGATCGACGGCCTGCCCGGCGGCGGAGCGGAAAAGGTCGTGCTGACCCTGGCTGAGCGCTTTCTGCGCCAGGGCGAACGGGTCTCGCTGTTTTCCCTGCGCGACGTCTGTGATTATGCGCTGCCGGAAGGGCTGGATTATCAGGTTGTGAGCGATCGCAGCCGGACACCCTGGCGCAAAATCACCGAACTTTCGCGCCGTGCCCGCCAGCTGGATGCAGCCATAGTCAACGCCGAGCAGCAGGGCGAATTCGATCTGGTGCTCTCCAACCTGCATAAAACCGATCGCATTGTCGCCCGCAGCCGGTCGCTGAAAAACCGGAACGTCTGGTTCTGCCTGCATGGCGTCTTTTCCACATCCTATCTGGGCCATCGCAGCGGATTTGATCGCTGGATGAAGCAGCAGAAGATTAAGCGTGTCTATCAGGGGCGCAACGTCATTACCGTCTCCGATGCGGTAGGCCAGGATCTGGTCGAACAGTTCGCTATTCGCCCGGCACAGTTAAAAACTATTTATAACCCGTTCGACATTCCCGCTCTGCGCGCCGCCGCCGATGCCCCTGGCGAGCAGCCCGCGGGTGATTATATTATTCACGTCGGTCGGTTCCACCCGGGGAAACGCCACGATCGCCTGATCGAAGCCTATGCGCAAAGCGGAATCACCGCGCCGCTGGTGCTGCTGGGTCAGGGTAAACCGGAGCAGGAACAGCGCCTGCGCCAGCTGGCACAGCAGCTACAGGTTGCCGATCGTGTCCTGTTTAAAGGCTTCCAGAAAAACCCGCTGCCGTGGATTAAGCATGCGCGGATGCTGGTGCTCAGCTCCGACAGCGAAGGCTTTGGTAACGTGGTGGTTGAGGCTCTTCTGCTCAATACCCCGGTCGCCAGCACCCGCTGTCCTGGCGGGGTGACGGAAATTCTCACCGGCGAATTAGCCCGCGGTCTGGCCGATCTGAACAGCCCGGCGCTGGCCCGGACGATGCAAAGCATTTACCATAACCCACCCGCTATCGAACCTTCTGCACTGGAAAAATTCAGTGTGGATACGATTTGTCAGCAGTACCGTCAGCTGCGTCGTGGCTGACGCCGCTATTTAACCAGGATCGAATGATTTATGAGTCAAACGCCTTTACTGAGCATTGTGGCTGCCGTTTATAACGGCGAAAAATTCCTTGCGCAATTCTTTGAGTGCATTGAGCAACAGCAGCTGGAAAGCTATGAGCTGATCCTGGTCAACGACGGTTCGACGGACGGTAGCCTGGCGGTTATCGACGAATGGAAAGCACGCTTACCGCATATTATCGTGCTGGAACAGGAAAACCAGGGCGTCTCGGTTGCGCGTAATACCGGCCTGGCTGTGGCAAGCGGCAAGTACCTGGCCTTCCCGGATATTGACGATAAGCTTTATCCTGGAATGTACCGCACGCTGCTGGAGATGGCCGAAAAGGGCCGCCTTGATGTCGCCACCTGTAACGGCCGCTACGTTTACGAAACCCGAAAAGATATCCACCCGATTCTTCCACCGGACCGTCTGCCGTCGACCGGTATCCTGCCAGGCCACGTCTGGCTTAAACAGGCGTTGGATTCGCGCAAGTTCCTGCACGTGACCTGGCTGAACATCTATCGCCGCGAATTTATCATGCAGCACAAGTTCCACTTCGAGCCCGGATTACGTCATCAGGACATTCCATGGACCACCGAAGCGCTGCTGGCGGCTGAACGCGTGCAGTACACCAGCGAACAGTTCTACGATTACTATATTCACTCGGAATCGGTATCGCACAAACCGGACAACGACGACACGCTGATGCGCTCGGCGCGCCACTACATGAAAATTCTGGAGATGCTGGAAGCCATCAACCAACGCTATCCTGATAAGGTGCGTCATATTTCCGCCTGCCGCTGGCAAATCGCCAAAGAGGGGCTGGGAATTATTCATACCTTTGATAGCATGAAAGATGAGTCAAAAAAGCATATTATCATTAAAGAATTCTTTGACCGCGGCATCTGGCGTCTGATCTGGAAAAATGCGCGTACCTTCCGTTTACGCTGGCGCCTTGGCCGACGCTACCTGCGCATTAAACGCTATCGCGACGCGGCCTGACTCTGAATCCCGTTGTTTCCGCCAAAGAGATAGCTTTACGCGGGCTAAATGCTTAGAATTTGCCCGCTAAAACATAAATCGGATAAATCGCTTGGAATTGCTTTATACCACCCTACTCTATCTTATTCAGCCGCTGGTATGGCTGCGACTGCTGCTGCGCAGCCGTAAGGCCCCTGCCTACCGAAAGCGCTGGGCTGAACGTTATGGCTTCTGTCAGAACAAGGTAGCGCCGGATGGGATTCTGCTGCATTCCGTTTCCGTGGGTGAGACGCTTGCTGCTATCCCGCTCGTGCGCGCGCTGCGCCACCGCTACCCCTCGCTGCCTATCACCGTCACCACCATGACGCCGACCGGCTCAGAACGCGCCATGTCCGCCTTCGGCAAAGATGTTCACCATGTCTATCTGCCTTACGATTTGCCCTGCGCCATGAACCGCTTTCTCAACACGGTGCAACCGAAGCTGGTTATTGTGATGGAAACCGAGCTGTGGCCGAATATGGTCGCCGCGCTGCACAAACGTAAAATCCCGCTGGTCATCGCTAACGCCCGTTTGTCGGAGCGTTCCGCCAAAGGCTACGCGAAACTTGGGAAATTTATGCGTCGGCTGCTCAGTCGCATCACGCTGATTGCGGCGCAGAATGAAGAAGACGGCAATCGCTTTCTGGCGCTGGGTCTGAAGCGCAACCAGCTGGCGGTCACCGGCAGCCTCAAATTTGATATTTCCGTGACGCCAGAGCTGGCGGCACGCGCGATTACCCTCCGCCGCCAGTGGGCGCCGCACCGCAAAGTCTGGATCGCCACCAGCACCCATGACGGTGAAGAACAAATTATCCTGCAGGCGCACAGGAAGCTGCTCGATACCTTCCCGGACCTGCTGTTGATTCTCGTCCCTCGTCACCCGGAGCGCTTCGCCGATGCACGAGAAATGGTGCAGAAAGCGGGGATGAGCTTCACGCTGCGCAGTACCGGCGAAATCCCGTCGAACAGCACCCAGGTGGTGATCGGCGATACCATGGGCGAGCTGATGCTGCTGTACGGCATTGCCGACCTCGCCTTCGTTGGCGGCAGTCTGGTCGAGCGCGGCGGTCACAACCCGCTGGAGCCGGCGGCACACGCTATCCCGGTACTGATGGGCCCGCACACCTTCAACTTCAAAGATATTTGCGCCAAGTTGCAGCAGGACGATGGCCTGATTACGGTCACCGACGTCAGTTCGCTGGTCACCCAGATCGCCAATCTGCTCACCGATGAAGACTATCGACTGTGGTACGGCCGTCACGCGGTGGAAGTGTTGCATCAAAACCAGGGTGCGCTCTCGCGTCTGCTACATTTACTGCAACCCTATCTGCCGCAGCGGAGCCACTAATGTCGACCCGACTGTCCGTCGTGATGATCGCCAAAAATGCGGCGGATCTGCTGGCTGATTGTCTGGCCTCGGTAGACTGGGCCGATGAAATCGTGCTGCTGGACTCTGGCAGTAGCGATAACACCGTCGAACTGGCCCGCAGCCTCGGTGCAACGGTCTACATCAACAGCGACTGGCAAGGCTACGGTATTCAGCGTCAGCGCGCCCAGGACTACGCGACCGGCGACTATGTGCTGATGATTGATACCGATGAGCGCGTGACGCCGGAGCTGGCCAGCTCGCTTCGCCGCGTACTGGAGGCGCCCCAAAGCGGCGCCGTCTACAGCATCGCCCGGCGTAACTATTTCCTTGGCCGCTTTATGCGCCATAGCGGCTGGTATCCCGACCGCGTCATGCGTTTGTACGAACGCAGCCGTTTCCGCTATAACAATAATCTGGTGCACGAATCGCTCGATGCCAAAGGCGCGCAGGTTATCGAGCTGCCGGGCGATTTACTGCATCTGACCTGCCGCGACTTCTCCGGCTTCCAGCAAAAGCAGCTGGCCTATGCCTCAGCCTGGGCACGGGAGCGTCACCAGAAGGGGAAGAAAACCTCTCTGGCGAGCATCTTCGGCCATACGCTGGGAGCTTTTGTGAAAACGCTGCTGCTGCGCGGCGGCGTGCTGGATGGTAAACAGGGCTGGCTACTCGCCGTGGTCAATGCGCAGTATACGTTTAATAAATACACCGAGCTGTGGGCGCTGAGCCGCGGCTATTCAGAGAAAGTGTAATTATGAGCACAAAAGCGATCTATCCGGGCACCTTCGACCCCATTACTAACGGGCATATCGATATCGTCACGCGTGCCGCCAGCATGTTTGACAAGGTGCTGCTGGCCATTGCCGCCAGCCCGAGCAAAAAACCGATGTTCACGCTCGACGAGCGTATTGCGCTGGCGGAGCAGGCAACGGCGCATCTGGTCAACGTCGAGGTGGTTGGTTTCAGCGATCTGATGGCGAATTTTGCCCGCGCGCAGCAGGCGAATATCCTCATTCGCGGTTTACGCGCGGTAGCGGATTTCGAATATGAGATGCAGCTGGCACATATGAACCGCCACCTGATGCCGACCCTGGAAAGCGTCTTCCTGATGCCCTGCAAAGAGTGGTCGTTTATCTCTTCATCGCTGGTGAAGGAAGTGGCCCGCCACCAGGGCGATGTTTCCCACTTCCTGCCGACCAACGTACACCAGGCGCTGCTGAAAAAGCTGTCATCTTGCGCCGCAGAATGATGCCCGGCACCCGTCCGGGCTACCCGTCAGCAATCGCGTAGACTCGTAGCCCGCTCAGCGAAGCATCACCGGGATGGTGGTGACATCAGCACCTTACTTCTGGCACTGGCGACAATAAAATGTTGCCCGCTGAGCATGTTTGCTGGCCGTAATCGGCGTACCACAAACGCGACAAAGTTCGCCCTTGCGGCCATAAACCTGCAGCTCCTGAGCGAAGTAGCCCGGCTTGCCATCACTTTGCAGGAAATCCTTCAGCGTCGTGCCCCCCTGCTCAATCGAGCGTAGCAGCACCGCTTTAATCACTTTTACCAGCCGTTCGCACTCTTCGCGCGACAGCGAAGACGCCAGCCGATCGGGATGGATCCCGGCCGAAAACAGCGATTCGCTGGCGTAGATATTGCCTACCCCGACCACCAGCTTGTTATCCATCAGCCAGGGCTTAATGGCGGTTTTCTTTTTCGCGCACTTGTGCTGCAAATAGTCGGCATTAAAATCATCGCTTAAGGGCTCTGGACCAAGATGCGCCAACGCAGGATGTCCTTCCAGCGTGCGGGTCCACAGCCAGGCGCCAAAGCGGCGCGGGTCGGTGTAGCGCAGGACCTTGCCATTACTCATCACCAGGTCAACGTGATCGTGCTTTTCTGCGGGCAGCTCTTCACTCAGAATCCGCAGACTTCCCGACATCCCAAGGTGGATAATAATCCAGCCGCCGGGAAGCTCGAGCAGCAGATATTTGGCACGCCGCTGCACGCTCAGCACCGGTATGTCGCTCAAACGATAGATTTCTTCACTGACCGGCCAGCGCAGACGTCCGTTGCGAATAACAGCATGCAGAATGGTCGCGCCCACCAGGAATGGTTCGATGCCACGCCGGCTGGTTTCTACCTCAGGTAATTCAGGCATTCGTTTTCCTCCGTTAACCCAGAGTATTGTGATGCAGCAACAGACGGTAGGGAAGTAAATTCCCGGGAGGGTTTATCCGACGGTGTCTGCCGGACAAAAACAAAAAACCCCGCCGGGGCGGGGTTTTCTTTACAAGGAAACTAAAATTATTTGATTTTAGCTTCTTTGTATAAAACGTGCTGACGGACAACTGGATCGAATTTTTTCAGTTCCAGTTTTTCCGGCTTAGTACGTTTGTTCTTCGTGGTGGTATAGAAGTGACCAGTACCAGCAGAAGAAACCAGCTTGATTTTCTCACGAATACCTTTAGCCATGATTTATTTCCTCTTAGTACTTAGTACTTTTCGCCACGGGCACGCAGTTCAGACAGAACTGTATCGATGCCTTTCTTATCAATAACACGCATACCTTTAGCAGATACACGCAGGGTGACAAAACGCTTTTCGCTCTCAACCCAGAAACGGTGAGAGTGCAGGTTCGGCAGGAAACGGCGTTTGGTCGCGTTCAGTGCGTGGGAACGGTTGTTACCGGTCACCGGACGCTTGCCAGTAACTTGGCAGACTCGGGACATGTCTATTCTCCAAAAATCAAATTAGCTCGAGCTTCGTATGGGGTATCGGCGCCTCGTCAGGCTTTACAGCCCGGTCATCGCATAGTTCTATTGAACTCTCGATTGCCAGGCCCAAATGCCAAACCCGAGATTCTCAAAGGTGGCGTAGTATACGCTGACTCGGCGATGTGCTCAAGTCCCGAACAGACAAAGATCCCGCTGGATCGCGTGATCGGGGCTAAATCCAGCCGCGTTCGGCAAAAGATACGTACGCACCGCGGCCGATTACGAGATGATCGAGTACTCGTATATCCATGAAACCACAACACTTTACCACACGTTCGGTCATCAGTCTGTCGGCCTTACTCGGCTCGGGACTACCGGACGGATGATTATGTGCAAGGATCACCGCAGCGGCGTTCACTTTGATGGCTTCGCGTACAATTTCTCGCGGATGCACCTCTACGTGGCTAAGAGTACCAGAAAAAAGCCGGCTATGTTTCAATACCCGGTTCTGATTATCTAAAAAGATCACGATGAAGATCTCCCGCTCTTCATCAGAGAGATGGCTTTGCAAAAACTCCAGCGTCATCATCGGCGTGACCAGCGAAGGCTCTTCAACCAGCCGCAGGCTAAAATAACGCCGCGCCAGCTCGGCCACCCCTTTTAGCTGGGCATATTTCGCCAGGCCAATCCCGTCTACCGTCTCAAACTGTGCTTTATTCGCTGACAGCAGACCATACAGCGAACCAAAACGCTGTAGCAGGTCATGCGAGTACGTCATGACATCTTTATCCCGCGTTCCGGTGCGCAAAAACAGCGCCAGCAGCTCAACGTCCGACAACGTTTCAATGCCGTAAAGCCACATTTTTTCCCGTGGCATCAGGGGTTCCGGTGTATCCATAGGGCCTCTCCTTTCTCGTGCCCCCCATCCTGGCACAGCCCGACGGTGCTGCCGACTACCGCATGTACCTCTTGCGCAGCGCCTCGCAAAGTGAATTCCTGGCAGTCACGCGACGGCGACCGGATTGTGGTAATATGCGCGGATTCTGGTGTACTGCAACAGGAAAGAATCATGATGAGTCTGGCTGGTAAAAAGATCGTTCTTGGCGTGAGCGGCGGCATTGCTGCCTATAAAACGCCGGAACTGGTGCGCCGCCTGCGTGACCGTGGCGCGGATGTGCGTGTTGCCATGACGGAAGCCGCCAAAGCCTTCATTACGCCACTGAGCCTGCAGGCGGTGTCTGGCTATCCGGTCTCCGATAGTCTGCTCGATCCGGCCGCGGAAGCTGCGATGGGTCACATAGAGCTGGGCAAGTGGGCGGACCTGGTTATCCTCGCCCCGGCAACCGCCGATCTGATTGCCCGCGTCGCGGCCGGTATGGCCAACGATCTGGTTTCCACTATCTGCCTCGCGACCCCTTCTCCGGTTGCCGTTGTCCCGGCGATGAATCAGCAAATGTACCGCGCAGCGGCTACGCAGCATAACCTTGAGGTGCTTGCCTCACGCGGCTTACTGCTCTGGGGCCCAGACAGCGGTAGCCAGGCCTGTGGCGACATTGGCCCTGGCCGCATGCTGGATCCGATGACGATTGTTGATTTAGCCGCCGCGCATTTTTCGCCTGTCAAAGATTTGCAACATCTCAACATCATGATTACCGCGGGCCCCACGCGTGAACCGCTGGATCCGGTGCGTTATATTACTAACCACAGCTCCGGCAAGATGGGGTTTGCCATTGCCGCCGCTGCCGCAAGCCGCGGGGCGAACGTCACGCTGGTGAGCGGGCCGGTTGCATTACCGACGCCGCCGTTTGTCCAGCGAATCGATGTAACGACCGCGCTGGAAATGGAAGCGGCGGTCCAGCAAAGCGCTCAGCAGCAGCAGATTTTTATTGGTTGTGCCGCCGTAGCCGACTATCGTGCCGTCGCCATCGCTGAAGAAAAAATTAAAAAGCAAGGTGATGAACTCACCCTCAAAATGGTCAAAAATCCGGATATTGTTGCCGGGGTGGCAGCACTCACGGCTAATCGGCCTTTTGTCGTAGGGTTTGCCGCCGAAACGAATAATGTGGAAGAATACGCGAGGCAAAAACGCGCGCGCAAAAATCTCGACCTGATTTGCGCTAACGATGTTTCGCAGCCTGATCAAGGATTTAACAGCGACAGCAACGCATTACACCTTTTCTGGCAGGATGGAGATAAGCGCTTACCACTTGAGCGTAAAGAACTCCTTGGCCAATTATTACTCGACGAGATCGTGACCCGTTATGATGAAAAAAATCGACGTTAAGATTCTGGACCCGCGCGTTGGCCAGCAATTTCCGCTGCCGACCTATGCCACCTCCGGCTCCGCCGGACTTGACCTGCGAGCCTGTCTCGACGACGCCGTAGAGCTGGCGCCGGGTGCAACCACGCTGTTGCCGACCGGTCTGGCTATTCATATCGCCGATCCGTCTCTGGCGGCGGTGATTCTACCGCGCTCCGGGCTGGGTCATAAGCACGGCGTGGTTCTGGGCAACCTGGTTGGTCTTATCGACTCCGACTACCAGGGGCAGCTGATGGTTTCCGTCTGGAACCGCGGCCAGCAGAGCTTTACGATTGAACCTGGCGAGCGCATCGCTCAAATGGTCTTTGTACCCGTCGTACAGGCGGAATTTAACCTGGTGGAAGATTTTGACGCCACCGAACGTGGCGAAGGTGGCTTTGGTCACTCAGGGCGCGCATAAGCCCGACCACATCGAATCCGCATCCCAAAGTGCACTAATGCAATAACATCACCGCAAACGACCGTTTGCGGTCACTTTGTGGATGCCTGCCTGACAAGTGCTTATTTTCAGGGGTATTTTAAAACATGGCAGAAAAACAAACTGCGAAAAGGAATCGTCGCGAAGAAATACTTCAGTCTCTGGCCCTGATGCTTGAATCCAGCGATGGTAGCCAACGCATTACCACAGCGAAACTGGCGGCGTCTGTCGGCGTGTCCGAAGCGGCGTTGTACCGCCATTTCCCCAGTAAAACCCGCATGTTCGATAGCCTGATCGAGTTTATCGAAGACAGTCTGATTACGCGCATCAATTTGATTTTAAAAGATGAAAAAGATACATCAGCGCGCCTGCGTCTGATTGTGCTGCTGATTCTTGGGTTTGGTGAGCGTAATCCTGGGCTGACGCGCATTCTGACCGGCCATGCGCTGATGTTCGAACAGGATCGTCTCCAGGGGCGGATTAACCAGCTGTTTGAGCGTATCGAGGTTCAGCTGCGCCAGGTCATGCGTGAGAAGAAAATGCGTGAAGGTGAAGGCTACACCATCGATGAGGCGCTACTGGCCAGCCAGCTACTGGCATTTTGCGAAGGCATGCTGTCGCGTTTTGTGCGCAGCGAGTTTAAATATCGTCCGACGGATGATTTTGACGCCCGCTGGCCGCTGGTCGCCGCACAGCTGCGGTAGCGGAAATCCCGGAGGCATATCGCCTCCGGGGCTTTTGACTTATACGCCAAACTCTTCGCGGTAAGCACGTACCGTCGCCAGATGCTCAGCCATCTCCGGCTTCTCTTCCAGATAGGCAATCAGGTCTTTCAGAGTAACGATAGAAATCACTTTGCAGCCGTAGTCACGCTCGACCTCCTGAATCGCCGAGATTTCGCCGCGACCGCGTTCCTGACGGTCCAGAGAGATCAGCACGCCGGCCAGTTCCGCGCCGTGCGCCTGGATAATTTCCATCGACTCGCGAATCGCGGTGCCTGCGGTAATCACATCGTCAACCAGCATGACGCGTCCCTGCAGGGGACTGCCGACCAGGTTGCCCCCTTCACCGTGGGTTTTTGCTTCTTTGCGGTTAAAGCAGTAAGGCAAATCCAGGTCATGGTGCTCCGCCAGCGCAACCGCGGTAGTCGTCGCGATAGGAATCCCTTTATAAGCCGGCCCAAACAGCAGATCGAAATCAATTCCGGAATCGACCAGCGCTTCGGCGTAGAAACGGCCTAACAGTGCCAGATCGCGCCCGGTATTAAACAGGCCGGCGTTGAAGAAATAGGGGCTCTTACGCCCGGATTTCAGCGTAAATTCGCCAAACTTAAGTACCTGCTTGTTAAGCGCAAACTCAATAAACTGGCGCTGATACGGTTTCATGGATTCGCTCCTCATCTTACTTTTCATCATTTAGGTTTACGCCAAATACTTCACGCGTCATCAGGCGGCACAGATACGTCGATAACGCTGTGAGCTGGTCGCGTGTGGCAGCCGAGAAAGACCGCATGAAGGATAAAACGTAAAAAAAAGGGCGGCTCATCAGCCGCCCTTAAAATTAATTTTCTAACGCCGCTTTCTGCGTCGCGACAATGGATTCGATACCCCCGCGGGCCAGCGCCAGCAAGGTGAGTAGCTCTTCGTGGGTAAACGGCTCGCCTTCCGCGGTGCCCTGTACCTCAATGATGCGACCATCTTCGGTCATCACCACGTTCATATCGGTTTCCGCCGCTGAATCCTCGACATATTCCAGATCGCAAAGCGCTTCGCCATTGACGATACCGACAGAAACCGCCGCCACCATCCCTTTCATCGGGTTGGTTTTCAGTTTACCCGCCGCGACCAGCTTATTCAGCGCATCGGCCAGTGCCACACAGGCGCCGGTAATCGATGCGGTACGAGTGCCGCCGTCTGCCTGCAGAACGTCGCAATCAAGGGTAATGGTGAATTCGCCAAGCGCTTTCAGGTCTACCGCCGCGCGCAGGGCACGGGCAATCAGACGCTGGATTTCCATGGTACGGCCGCCCTGTTTCCCTTTCGCGGCTTCACGCGCGTTACGGGTATGCGTTGCACGCGGCAGCATGCCATATTCCGCCGTGATCCAACCCTGGCCCTGACCTTTCAGGAAGCGCGGCACGCCTTCATCGATCGATGCGGTGCACAACACTTTGGTGTCACCAAATTCGACCAGCACGGAGCCTTCTGCGTGTATTGTATAGTTACGGGTCAGGGTGACGGGACGCACCTGATTAGCGCTACGACCTGCTGGACGCATAATGATCTCTCCGGCTTGAAACGAATGTGGCGCGCATTATACACAAAATCATGCGGGATGCATGAGGTGACGCGCCCCTGACAGCATAGATAACTGGCGCTCAGGGCGGAGCGATGCCGCCAACAGAGGGGCTGTCAGAAGGATAACGTGTATATACGGATAATGCTCGCTTATTCCTATCCTGATAAGGCCCTGAAAGCTATAATCCACCTCACTCTCCTTTAAAAACAGGAACGTCTATGATCCGCAGTATGACCGCCTATGCCCGGCGTGAAATCAAGGGTGAATGGGGCAGCGCCGCATGGGAACTGCGCTCGGTAAACCAACGATATCTGGAAACTTATTTCCGTCTGCCGGAGCAGTTCCGTAGCCTGGAGCCTGTCGTGCGCGAGCGTATTCGTTCTCGCCTGACCCGTGGCAAAGTTGAATGTACCTTGCGTTTTGAGCAGGATCCCAGCGCCCAGGGCGAGCTGATTCTCAACGAAAACCTGGCAAAACAGCTGGTCAATGCCGCCAACTGGGTCAAGATGCAGAGCGACGAAGGCGAAATCAACCCGGTTGATATTCTGCGCTGGCCTGGAGTCATGGCCGCTCAGGAACAAGATCTCGATGCGATTGCCGCCGATATTCTGTCGGCCCTGAACGGCGCGCTGGATGATTTTATCGTTGCCCGCGAGACCGAAGGTCAGGCGCTGAAAGCGCTTATTGAGCAACGTCTGGAAGGCGTCACCGCTGAGGTCGCCAAAGTGCGCGCTCATATGCCGGAAATCTTACAGTGGCAGCGCGAACGCCTGGTGGCCAAACTGGAAGATGCGGAAGTACAGCTGGAAAACAACCGTCTCGAACAAGAGCTGGTGCTAATGGCACAGCGTATCGACGTCGCCGAAGAGCTGGATCGTCTGGAAGCGCACGTAAAAGAGACCTGGAACATCCTGAAGAAGAAAGAAGCCGTTGGCCGCCGTCTTGACTTTATGATGCAGGAATTTAACCGCGAGTCGAACACGCTGGCATCAAAATCCATTAATGCCGAAGTGACCAATTCCGCCATCGAACTGAAAGTCCTGATCGAGCAAATGCGCGAGCAGATCCAGAACATCGAGTAATCTCTTTTGCTGGCTCGTCTTGTTGCGAGCCAGCATTACTTTTACTTATCTTTTTTTCTCATCCTTCGATCAACATCCCCCTGCAATACTGCTCATGAAATATCTCTCACATTAGTTTTTCCTGGTGTAAATGCTTCACCTTAGAAAATCTCAATCGTGATCTTACGCACAAATCGCTAATCTGCCCGACATCATTGTGGGGGATTTATGCTGCTTCATATTCTGTATTTAATCGGTATTACCGCGGAAGCGATGACCGGCGCTCTGGCCGCCGGTCGCCGCCGGATGGACACTTTTGGCGTCATCATCATTGCTACCGCCACCGCACTGGGCGGCGGCTCAGTCCGGGATATCCTGCTGGGCCACTACCCGCTGGGCTGGGTAAAACATCCGGAATACGTCATTATCGTCGCCGTCGCGGCAGTGTTAACGACCATTGCTGCGCCGGTCATGCCCCATCTGCGCCGCCTGTTTCTGGTCCTCGATGCCCTGGGCCTGGTGGTATTCTCGATTATCGGCGCGCAAATCGCGCTGGATATGGGAGAAGGACCGGTGATCGCCTCTATTGCCGCAGTGATTACCGGCGTATTTGGCGGCGTACTGCGGGACATGTTCTGCAAGCGCATCCCGCTGGTTTTCCAGAAAGAGCTGTATGCCGGCATCTCTTTTGCGGCAGCTATCCTCTATATTGCCCTGCAGCATTACGTCAGCAGCCACGACGTCGTGGTGATCTCCACCTTGCTGTTTGGCTTTACCGCTCGCATGCTGGCGCTGCGCTGGAAGCTGGGGCTGCCCGTCTTCCACTACAACCATAACGCCCACTGATCTCCTCAAAACCCGGGAATATGTTGCCCGCTGAGCCACTGCGCCAGCGCGGCAACATCCGGGTGCTGGAGAAAGGTAACCAGCTGTCTCGCTCTCTCTGCCCCCATGCCCGGTAGACGCTGCCACTGTTCTTCAGAACGTTCCCGTAGCTGCTGCCAGTTTTCCCTCGCCAGACCGGCAAGCGCCACCCGGGGTATCGGTACGCCCATCGCCTGGACCCAGCGCAGAAAGGGCTGTTCGCGCGCCAGATTAAACTGGTGCCAAAGCCGCTGCCCGCGCCCGGCGGTTATCCCTGGAATCCCCTGCAGCTGCGCTGGCGTCAATGTCAGCCAAGAGAACAGATGCTCCAGCGGGCGCGCATGTTGCACCGTGCGCCACACTGATTCACCCACGCCATCAAGATTCAGAATCGGTTTTGACGACAGCCAGATAAGCCTTGCGAGAAACTGCGCGTCACACCCCGGCGTGGTGAAATAGCAGGTCAATGGGGTAAACCGTTCCGGGGGTGGCTGCGGTTTCGTACGCTGCGCCGATCGCCATACGACGCTGTCGAGACGCGGAATGCCCTGGCCCGCCAGACTGATTTGTAGCTGATCGCCGGGACCAATATCCAGGCGCTTCCAACGGGAAAGCGACCCGATACTGACTTGCTTAACCCGTTTGTCATCCAGGTACTGCGGCTCCAGCAGCGCGACGACGGAAATTTTGCCGCTGCGCCCGACCCGAAAGTGAATGCCGCGTACTTCCATTAACCGCGACGCCGGCGGATACTTCCACGCAACGACCCACTCACCCTGCCCTGGCGCCCACAATCGCCCGGCGGGTTCGTGGCCTCGACGCACGACCACGCCATCGGTAGCAAAAGGCAGAGGCGAGGTTAGCCAGCGCTCTCGCCACCGTACCACCTGCTGAGCATCCGTAACGGGCTGCGTAAAAGATGCGCTATGGAGAAATCCGCTCTTGCGCAACAGGGCCAGACGCTGGCGCATATCCTGAGGACCATCTGGCCATGCCCAGATAAAGATCCCCAGCTCCGCGAGCTGCGCCGAGCTATCAAGGCGCATCAGAGTACCGGCCACTTTCGCCCGGGCATTCATTCCCCCCATCTGCTTCTGCACATGTCCGTCGCGCTGCAGGAAAAGCTCTCCCTGCAGCACGCTGTTCGCCAGCTCGCCCTCCGTCACCTTCGGCACGGCTGGAATCTGCCGCACCCTGGCGGTCCACTCCTCCCCGGATCGACCATCGCCACGGCTAATGGCCTGTGCCAGCCGCCCGTGGCGATACACCAGCGTCACGGCGACACCGTCCACCTTCGGCTGCACCCAGAGATCCGTTTTATCGCGCATCCACCGCGCGACATCCGATTGATCGGCCAGTTTACGCACGCCGGTATGGGCAACCGGATGCCCGACCTCTCCGGTTGTGGGCGGCATATCAGCGTTATCCGCGGGCGACACCAGCGAAAAACAACGCCGCCACTGCATGAGTCGCGCCGAAAGCTGGTCGTATATCTCATCACTGACCCCACTGCTTCCCTGTCGCCAGTATGCATTGTTCCAGGCCGTCACCTGCTGGTTCAGACGATGTACCTCCTGCCGGGCCTGCGCCTGCGGCCATTCAGGACAGGCAGTCTGCCCGTATCCAGCCACCGCCCACGCGCCAATCATCCAGATCCATTTATGCATGACTCCACCTCCTGTTTACCGGCGAACATTCTGCAGGAGAGCGGTTTTATGCGGCGACGAGGGATTTATCACGCTGCGATCGGACATCCAGACTTTGTTTGTCTTCTGTGTAATACACGGCGAAATCAGGGAAACGGCTGGCAAAATGAAAGAAACAGAAGCAAAAAGTGTGACAGGGACTGCGTCACGGTGCGGCGCCGTGTATAATAGGCTCGTATGTAGTATCTCTTTCGACAATCACATACAAAAGACTCTCATGGCTCAAGGCACGCTTTATATTGTTTCCGCCCCAAGTGGCGCGGGTAAATCCAGCCTGATTCAGGCTTTATTGAAAACCCAACCGCTGTACGACACCCAGGTCTCTGTTTCACATACCACGCGCGCGCCGCGTCCGGGTGAAGTGCACGGCGAACACTATTTCTTTGTTAATCACGACGATTTCAGAGCGATGATTAGCAGAGACGCATTTCTTGAGCACGCGGAAGTTTTTGGCAACTATTACGGCACCTCGCGCGAAACCATCGAGCAGGTACTGGCAACCGGCGTCGATGTCTTCCTGGATATCGACTGGCAGGGTGCTCAGCAAATCCGTCAAAAAATGCCTGGCGCGCGCAGCATCTTTATTCTGCCGCCGTCAAAAGATGAGCTTGACCGTCGCCTGCGTGGTCGCGGCCAGGACAGCGAAGAGGTGATCGCAAAACGTATGGCTCAGGCTGTTGCAGAAATGAGTCATTACGCGGAATATGATTACCTTATTGTGAATGATGATTTTGATACCGCGCTGAGCGATCTGAAAAACATTATTCGCGCCGAACGTCTGCGCATGAGCCGCCAAAAGCAGCGACATGGCGCTTTAATCACCAAACTGTTGGCAGACTGAACCCACATTCAGTATCATGCCCAGTCATTTCTTCATCTGTGGAGCATTTTAAGTATGGCACGCGTAACTGTTCAGGACGCTGTAGAGAAAA
>OKMP01000119.1_pt1 | contig 15826 bp, 8 predicted proteins | sample 1611241 | NCBI WGS metagenome assembly OKMP01 (sample SAMN04436722, study PRJEB24849) | human gut metagenome | biome: human gut; feature: NICU; material: stool | host: Homo sapiens | place: USA: Saint Louis, MO | collected 2010-10-07
TTTTGAGCTATGTACAAGAAGCATTTTATTCTAACTTAATTTGACAAATCATATTTTTAGAAAAATTTTTTTTACAATTTATCGGACATATACCTCAAAAAAGCCCATTTTTTTGATTTTTTATTAAAGTGACGTGGTTCTTTTCTCGTTAATTTTTACTATTTTTTGGTTCAAACGATTATATTGCTCAAACGTTAACTCACTTGAAAGTAAAAAGATCTCTGGATGGCCCGTTTCTACATCTGCCAAAGAAGTCACTAATAGTAAATCAATATTTTGCCATTCTTCTTTGCTTGCTTCACTGTATCGTAAGACTTCCAATGCATAAAACCGACGAAAATTATTTTCAATCGAAAGTTTCACCCGTTCTTCTTCCAGTACTGGCAAGCCTGATTTTAACCCTAAAACAATTTTTTGTTCACGATGAATTAAATCATTAGAAAGCGCCAAAACACTAGAATAACGCAAAGCCAAAAATTCTTTATTTGTAAATAATTCATTGCCTGTTTGTTCGTAAAGTTGATTTAAGCCTTGGCTTAATTCTTCTAAAAGAACTGGATATTTTTCTTTAACTTTATTCCAGAAGACATTGTACATTTTCACATTTTGGACATAGTAAAGTTCGGCAAATAAATGTGTAGCAAACAAATAATAAAAAATTTGCGGACGAATTTTCTCCAATTGCGGCGTCATGTGTATTTCTTCTAATAAGAAATGTTGGACTAAATGAGTCAACATATAAACAGGCGCTTCAGACTCATCAAAATGCGCTAAAATTGCTTGTGCAGTGGCTTCATCTTGATAAAATTGGTCATTGGCTAACAAGAAAAAGTACACAAAAGTTAAATCGTTTTTGTTAAGGAAAAGGGTTGTAGCTGTCATCTCTTCTATAAAGGCTTGGTAATGTTTATTACCTTCTAAATAAGTTTCTTGCTCGGCTGAAGGTCGATATTCGGCGCCTTGCGCACTCCGGACTTTTGAGATAGCGACCATATATTTAACTCGGCGTGTCACCGTTTCCGCAACTTCTACGTTGAAAAAAGCCATCATTTTTTGGACAGTTTGTGCGACTTCCGTTTCTTGTATATAGTCAAAAGGCCAAGTATCACGGATTAAGTCCATAAAAATAGTGTAAGCAAAATGGCGCAAATACGCTTCATTGCCTTCAATTTTCCAGGTGCTTTTATTAATCACTAACCCCAATGGCGCTAAAATTTCTGTAAACCCTTTAAGCAAGCGCCGAATCGTGGCATCACTGGTATGATATTTTGTTGTCGCTGGCACAATCCCATTAAATCGACCCCAGAATAAATCTTCCATTACTTGATAAGTTAAACTATCCCGAAAAATTGCTGTATAAAGTTTCTGGAACGCTTGGCTAGACGCCAAGTTCAAGCGATAGCCATGCCCCTTTTCAAAAGCCAAAGAAGCATCATTATCCACAGCATAATACGTAATGTCATCTTTTAGAAGCTCTACGTATTTTTTGACTGATTTTTTGTTTAATTGTAATTCTTCTGCTAACTCATTGATGTCAATCCAGCCTTCATTAATTGGCAAGTTTCTTAAAATAATAATTTTAGAAACGACATCTGTATCGAATATATCAACATATTCATCCCATTTCACTGTTCACTCAACTGCCTCTCTTCTGTTCTATTGTACACAAAATGAGAAATCTATTCCACGAAAAAATAACAGTCGTTTCTTTTATTCTTTCTTAGATGTGGACGTTTCAGGAACAAACACGTTGAGTCCCCCAGCTTCCACCGTTACTTTAATCGGTAAATCATCGGTAGGGTCGCCATCTGTTCGTGTTTGGACTTTCTTGTCTTTTTCGCCACTAATTTTAAATTGACTCCCAGAGAAATACACGACACCAGGAATTTCATTTAATTGTCCTCTGATAATTTTAGGTAAATAATAGACAAACTTGTAAAAAACTAACTTAGGCAAAATGATAATGTGGACTTCGCCGTCATCTGGCGTAGCATTGGCATCGAAATTGGTAAAGCCGCCAGCAGAATTCGTCATGGTCATCGTTAATAATTGGGCTTTGCCATGCCAACGTCTTTCATCGCCATCAATTTTTAGTTTGTATTTTTTCTTTTTCATTAATAAGCGGAAAAATTGCTTTGTAAAGGCTAAAGGACCATATTTTTGTTTCTCCTGTTGGGTCACATTTGCTGCTGTGTCCGCTAATAGTCCAATCGTTAAGGTCGAAATCATCACATCTTGATTTACCATCCCAAAATCAACTGGCGTGGTCTGTCCTGCCAAAATGGTCTCAAAGGCGTCTTCTTCTTTCAAAGGAATACTTAACACACGTGCAAAATTATTGACTGTTCCACCTGGAATAATCCCTATTTGATAGTCACGAATGGTGTCTTTAAAATTTTGAACGGCATGATGAATGGTCCCGTCACCACCAATGACGACCAAGACACCCACTTGATTTTCTTTGGCATTTTTCCGCATTTCTTCAGGATCAATGTCTGGATTGGAAGGTTGCAAAATAACCGCTTCCCCTCTCGCTTCTGCAGCTTTTTTAAAGCGTTCTGCAATCTCTTTACTTTCACTACTTCCTGAAGTTTCGTTGTATAAAACCATCATCTTTTTCATCATTCTATCCTCATATCTCTAACTAAATTTCTTGCACATGTAAAGTGTACAATATTTTAGCCAAAATACCTAAAGATAGCATCGAAAAACAAAGGCTGAGGCACAAGCGGTTATCTCCAAGAACCCAGTAAGTTCTGTTCAAAGACTAAACTGCGATGAAGGCTTACCTGAGAATGTCAATAAGAAGGAGCTGCTTTTGTTCAGTTGATTAGCTTAAGATGAAAAAACAGGCCATCCGTCCTTTCGACGGATGGCCTGTTTTTTTATAGCTTTTGCTTATTTCTTGCTCTTTTTATAGAAGAGCCAACTTGCCAAACTGACCAACAGGAGGCCGATAAAGACAAAGAAGTAATTGACTTTTGTGTTGGTTTTCGGTAAATCAAGCCAACCTGTCTCTCTAGCTGCTTGTTTCGTTGTTGGCTGATTTGGTTTTGTTTTTTTGGATACAGGTTGTTTCTCGTTAACAAACGTGCCCGCATCCACGAGTTCAGGTTTGTCTTTCGCTGTTGCCGCAATAGTGAATGCGACTGCTTGCTTAGACAGTTGGTAACCATCCGGTGCTTTTGTTTCCACAAAGGTATATTTTCCTGGTTGTAAGTGGTTCACTTGAACTAACCCTTGGTTGTCAGAACGTAATGAACGAGCGACAGTTTGCCCTGTCTCTGCATCTGTCACTTTAAATTCAGCACCTGCTAAGGCATTCTTTTGCTGGTCAATTTTCACCAGCTTGGCAGCACCTTGGTAATTAATAAAAGGTGCTTTAAGTACCACAGTGGCTGGTTTGCCTTGGTTGTCTTTGGCAATCGTAAAGCTTGCGCTTGGCGTTTCATTAAGAAGATAGCCTGTTGGCGCTTGTGTCTCCACAAAACGATACGTTCCCGGTGCTAAGTTTTTCGCAATGACTTTGCCTTGCTTGTCAGACATCAGATTGGCTTGTCCAGCTACGGTTTGCCCTGTTTCATCAATGACCTTAAACACCGCACCTGCCAATGCTTCACCTGTTTCGTTTTCTTTGGTTAATTGAGCAGTTCCTTGATAATTGATAAGATCGCCTAAAGCAATTGGCTGCTCTTTTCCTAATTGGGCGGTTACATCAAATGGATGTGGCGTTGTGTCTAACAGATAGCCTGTTGGTGCTTTCGTTTCCACTAAAACGTAATGCCCTTCATTCAGACCTTTAGCGTAAATTTCGCCAGTCTTCTCCGTTGTTATTTCAGAAACTTTTTCTCCTGCACGATTCAAGAATGTTATTGGTGAACCTTGTGGCTGATTCTGATTATCGGCGTTGTAAATTGCAAAAACTGCACCCGCTAAGGTTTGACCTTGCTCGTTGACTTTACGTCCCGTTACTTCCGCTTGATAATTTACAAACTCTAACTCATCTAGTGGTTGTTTATCATTTGAATTCTTCTTCACTACAAAATAAATGGGTTGTTTATTGACGATATAGCCATCCGTTGCATCCATTTCATCTAATTCATAACTACCAGCGCCTAAATCCTCCATAGCCAATGAACCATCTTTTTCAGCAGTTACTTCTCTTTCAAAGATTTTTTCCCCGTTTTCGATTCGATACAATTTAAAAATCGTTCCTGGAAGTGGGTTCGCATTGGCATCAATTTTCTTAAAGACGGCGCGTCCTTTGAAATTGGCGAAGGCCCCTAATTGGAAGATCTCCGGATCGCCTTTGAAATCACCACGAATTTCTACTTTTACTAATTCAGGATAAATAATATAATCTGCGCCATCTGGTAATTTTGGTGCTTTGATTTCTTTGTAATAATAGGTACCTGGCGCCAAGTCTCTAAAGATAATTTTGCCATCTTTGCCACTCGTTGCTGTAATCCCTAATGATTGTTTATTGTGATCATATAGTTCAAAAACAGCACCTGCTAATGGTTGGTCTGCGCTATTCGTTTTCACGATTTGGAAAGCCCCTTTGTAATTCACAAAGTTGTCACTAGCAACAACGACCGCTGGTTTACCAGCATTTTTCTCAGCAATTTCAAATGGGACTGGCGTGGTATTTAATAAATAGCCTGTTGGCGCTTTGGTTTCTACAAAGCGATATTTTCCTGGGGCTAAGTGCTCTGCAACAATTTCCCCTTGATTATTTGTCGTCAAGCCTGTTTGAATCGTTTCTCCCTTCGCATCAAGCACTTTAAATGTCGCACCACTTAATAAGTGTCCATTCACATCTTTTTTGATTAATTTAGCCGTGCCTTGATAGTTAACAAAGTTAGCCGTTGCTATAACTGTTGCTGGTTTGCCCCGATCGCTTGCTGCAATCGTGAAAGCACTTGGTTCAGTGTTTAAAAGGTACCCTGCTGGCGCTTTGGTTTCCACAAATTGATATTTTCCTGGGGCTAAATCCGTCACTGTGACTTTTCCGTTTGCATCCGAAACTAAGTGTTCTCGAACTGCTTGTCCTGTGGTATCAAGGACTGAAAATTCAGCACCTGCTAATGGATTGCCTGCTTGGTCTTTTTTAATTAGTTCAGCAGAACCTTGGTAATTAAGCATTTTAACATGAACATCACGAATTTGTCCGCTCGTGTTTTGTGTCACAATGAACCGTTTGGGTGTCGTGTCTAAAAGATAGCCTGTCGGTGCTTCGATTTCTGTGAACTGATAAAGCCCTGGTTTTAAACTATCCACCTCTAACTGGCCATTCGCGTTGGTTCGATCCGGCGCAAGGGGAACTTCTTCCCAATGAGTAAACGGCGTGGTTACGGCATGCTCTAATTTAAAGCGAGCATTGACTAACTTTTTACCCTTCTCATCCATTTTTTCTAAAAATACTTTATTGACATCGTTTTTAATAATGGTTGGTTGTGCTCCTTCGGCTGAAGTTTCTTCATCAATAGTAATGACTCGGCCTTTAGCTAATTCGTCCGAAACTGTATAGCCTTCTGGTGCTTTTGTCTCCACCAAAATGTATTGCCCTTGCGGCAACCCACCAAATGTGATAACCCCAGTGGCGTCTACTGTACCTTCACGTAGGACTTGTGTTTTAGCTTGGTCCCAAATTTGGAAATGGGCGCCTGCTAAAATAGTCGTCCCATCCATGGCTGTTTTCTTCAGCTGAATTTTGCCTTTAGTCCCTGTGGCATGCCCGCCACTGTGATCAATGTCAACGACCACATCGCCATTGTCATCCCCATGAACGACTTCTGAACCATTTCCAGTAATTGACACTTGGTTGGATACCGTGTCTGTACTCCCCGCCGCTGAAGAAGTCACTAAACTACGATATTCCATATAATAAGGTGCTTCAATATGGGCCATTTTAACGACAATTTTTTGTTGTCCTGTTTCATTATCGGTGGTAACTTCCAGTGTGTAATCTTTTCCTTCTTCTAAAATAACAGATTTATCTGGCGTAATAGTTCCGTCTTCTGTTACGTTGGTACCGTAAATCACCAATGACTCGGGATCTAGCACTTGGTTTGGTGAGGGTGTATCAGTAATAACCACATCGTCTAAAACCGATTGGGCGCCATTGATCATTACATGCCAGTACACATGATCTGGATCATCTTTGTGGTATTCGCCACCTTTTTTCACTGATTCGCCACCATGTTGAATAGAAACTTTTCCTGTCACATCACGTGAAGAACCTTGGTTTGTATAAGATGCGGTATTGTCATAACTAGCCGAACCTTCGATAACTTTTTCATCAACAGACGTCTTAAATTCAATCACATACGTACGACTATCATTAGGAAAATCAACACGCCAAGTATTTTGGTTTTTCTCGCTTGGTTCTTCCATTGTGATATCCGTCAACGGTTGCGTTGGTTTCACTTTTTCAACCGAACCATCTGGCTTTGTATTGCCTTCATAGACTTTCAAGCTCCCAGCCAAATAGGTTTGATTGGCTAAAATTGGATCCGTCAAAAAGGCGTCGACTAAACGATTATTACTTAAATTAACCGCAAGCGTCCAAGTGATTTCTTTGGTGACGGCATTGTAAACACCGCTTTTTTGCGCATTTAAATCAAAAGCAGGTAAAGGTTTAAACGGTTTACTATCTTCTGAATGATGATTGTTTCCTGCTTCATCCATCCAATCAATGGCAGCGGTATTTCGGTAATGGTCCAATGCAGGATTGTTAGCATCTAACTCGGTAACATCGAAAAAGGTAGTATAGGTTACGTAAAAGGCATCACTTGTTTTGGCATACGCCCCCATGAAACTTAACTTAAAGCCTGTTTCACCTTCTGCATTACGAGTTATTTCTACCATGTAATCTTTACCTAACGTCAACTGAGCACCAGTGGTTGTATCTTTAACAACCAACGAATTGGGTACCATGGTTAAGCCAGGAACTGGTTCGTATGTGTCCGTAATCACGGCATTTTCCATCAAATAATTATTTTGATTCACAACTAACGTCCAACCAATCGTTGAATTTTGATAATCAACTGCACCAGTGTTTTTAATAATATTTTGTTGACTGGCTGTGCCATCACCTTCTGAATGCTGACCAGTGCCGACATCCACACGATTATTCACGGCAACATCGCCTTCGACAATTCCATCAACTTTGGTTTTATAATCAATCTTGACTGCGCCATTCACATCATGTAAAAAGTCAATTGCAAAGGAACCGTCTCCGTTGATTACCACTTTGTAATCTTTTCCTTCCACAAGTTCTGCTCCAACGACTTCATTTCCTTTGTCATCAAACGTCACTGAATATAAATGTAAAGAATCTGGTTCAAACGTTAAATTATCGCCCATTGTGTCTGTAATGACTGCTTGGTCTTTTGGAATGATTTGTTCACCATAGTTGTAGTTAATTTCCCAAGTGAATTCTTGATTGGTTTCATCGTAATCTATGTTGCGCTTGTCTAACATTTTGCCATATGTGGCGGTAACAGTTGCTTCAGCATCTAACCCATTTGGATTATTATCACTTGTTAACGTCGCGTGATTTTTAAAAGGCACATCGCCGCCGCCATCTGGAATAACCGCCTCGTCAATCGTCGTTTGGTACTCAAGACGATACGCTTTGTTGGTGTCACCTTTAATCGTCACATTGCCATTTTTATCAACGGTATATTCATCTGGACTAAGTTCGCGACCCACTTCTTTAATTGTTCCATCAAGATTCATCACTAACTCATAGACTTTCACGGACTTAAAGGTATTCCCTGTTGGCCATGTTTCCGTCACAGTTGGATTTGTTTGATCTTTCATCGCTTGATTGATATCTACCGTCCAAGTAATCGCACTAGGATTGGGCGTTCGATCAAAATGGCCTTGTTTATCAATTTGTTGTTCGGTATCTGGGACAATCGGAATCACTACAGGCGGCAAATCTTCTTGTGTAGGAATATCAATCACCCAATCTCCTGGGCCCCGCCCATCTGAATCATTCAAATGAGTATCTAAAGAAAAGTCCCCGTGAATGTCACTTTCAGACGTGATTCGCTCATTAAAGGTAAAACGAACCGTACCATCTTCACTAATTGTGTAGGTTCCATAGACATTGCCTTCTGCATCAACTAAATCACCTGAACCTGGTTTATTAGGTTTCAAATTGCCAGGTAATTGAAACTCGAAGTAATCGCCTGCTTTCATTTGTTCCCGCACATCTTCTGGAATCGACCAGTTAAAGTTCCAATGAATGGTCACATCTTCTTTATACGGCGGTGTTGCTGGTGTGCCATCAGGATTGCCACCTGATGACCGGTAGCTTCGCGCCGATCGGCGCCGCGCTGTTCGGCTTCCTCTACGCTCCATTGGTCATTACCGGGGTCCATCAGACCACGCTGGCTATCGATATGCAGATGATTCAAAGCATGGGCGGTACGCCGGTATGGCCGCTGATTGCGCTGTCCAACATCGCTCAGGCTTCGGCAGTGGTCGGGATTATTATCGCCAGCCGCAAACAGAACGAACGTGAGATCTCGGTGCCGGCCGCTATCTCGGCCTACCTCGGGGTAACCGAACCGGCGATGTACGGGATCAACCTGAAATACCGCTTCCCGATGCTCTGCGCGATGATCGGCTCGGGTCTTGCCGGCTTGCTGTGCGGCCTGAATGGCGTCATGGCGAACGGGATCGGCGTCGGTGGGCTGCCGGGCATCCTCTCCATTCAACCGACTTACTGGCAGGTGTACGGTTTAGCAATGGTCATCGCGGTAGTGGTGCCGATTGTGCTCACCACCGTCGTTTATCAGCGTAAGTTCCGTCAGGGCACATTACAGATTGTCTGATTTTTTCTTCCGGGGCGCGCTGGCGCCCCTTCGTTGTAGCAGGAAAGCGATATGAATACCCTCCCCCACTGGTGGCAAAACGGCGTTATTTATCAAATTTATCCGAAGAGTTTCCAGGACACGACCGGCAGCGGTACCGGCGATCTGCGTGGGGTCACCTCGCGCCTCGACTATCTGCAAAAACTTGGCGTGGACGCCATCTGGCTGACGCCTTTCTACGTCTCTCCGCAGGTCGATAACGGCTACGATGTCGCGAACTATACCGCCATCGACCCCACTTACGGCACGCTGGATGATTTCGACGAACTGGTCGCTCAGGCGAAAGTCCGCGGGATCCGTATCGTGCTGGATATGGTTTTCAACCATACCTCTACCGCCCACGCCTGGTTCCGCGAGTCGTTGAATAAAGCGAGCCCGTACCGCCAGTTTTATATCTGGCGCGATGGCGAACCGACAACGCCGCCCAATAACTGGCGTTCGAAGTTTGGCGGCAACGCCTGGCAGTGGCACGCGGAGAGCGGACAGTACTACCTGCATCTGTTCGCCGCAGAGCAGGCGGATCTCAACTGGGAAAACCCGGCGGTCCGTGCGGAACTCAAAAAGGTGTGCGAGTTCTGGGCCGACCGCGGCGTCGACGGCCTGCGCCTCGATGTGGTCAACCTGATTTCGAAAGATCAAACCTTCCCGTCGGATACCCAGGGCGATGGCCGCCGTTTTTATACCGACGGTCCGCGGGTCCACGAGTTCCTGCAGGAGATGAGCCGCGATATCTTTACGCCGCGCAACCTGATGACGGTCGGCGAGATGTCCTCCACCTCGCTGGAACATTGCCAGCAATATGCCGCCCAGGACGGCCGCGAGCTGTCGATGACCTTTAACTTCCACCATCTGAAGGTGGACTATCCCGGCGGCGAAAAATGGACCCTTGCGCGCCCGGACTACGTGGCGCTGAAAGCGCTGTTCAGCCACTGGCAGCAGGGCATGCACAACCGGGCGTGGAATGCGCTGTTCTGGTGTAACCACGATCAGCCGCGCATCGTGTCGCGTTTTGGCGATGAAGGGGAATACCGGGTACCGGCGGCGAAAATGCTGGCGATGGTCCTGCACGGCATGCAGGGCACTCCCTACATTTATCAGGGCGAAGAGATTGGCATGACCAATCCGCACTTCTCGCAGATCGGCGATTATCGCGACGTCGAGAGTCACAACATGTTTATTGAGCGCTCGGTGCAGGGGCAGGCGCCCGATGAGCTGCTGGCGATTCTGGCGAGTAAATCGCGCGACAACAGCCGCACGCCGATGCAGTGGGACGCTCGCGACCAGGGCGGATTTACCGCCGGTGAACCGTGGATTGCGCTGTGCGATAACTATCGGACGATTAACGTCGAGGCGGCGCTGGCGGATGCGGATTCGGTCTTTTACACCTACCAGCGGCTGATTGCGCTGCGTAAAACCACGCCGGTTCTGACCTGGGGCGATTACCTGGACCTGCTGCCTGAGCATCCGTCGCTGTGGTGTTATCGCCGCCAGTGGCAGGGGAAAACGCTGATCGTCGCGGCGAACCTGAGCCGCGAGTTCCAGAGCTGGCAGCCGGAGGAGGTGGACGGCGACTGGCAGGTATTGATGAGCAATTACGCGGAAGCGGCAAATCGCCCTGCCGCCATGACCCTGCGGCCGTTTGAAGCAGTCTGGTGGCTGCAGGCGTAACCCCTGGAACGCTGCCTATAACCGGGCTACGGGTTCGCAAACTTCGGCGAGCCGGTGGCCCGCAGCTGGCACGCTATGCCCTGCTGCTGCGCGTCGATCTGCGCCATGACACCCTGATGGCCTGACGCATGGCATTTCCGGCCTGAATACTTCCCCCTTCAGGCCAATTTTTGCTTATTTTATAGTCAGATAAATTTACATAACTGCCAGCGCCCACCATCCGTACTCTCGTCTTTTTACTTTGTTCTGCGTCAATAAAATCGCAAACATCTTTGATGCAAATCACTACATATAGAACTTAGAATGCATCCCGGCCCTACATCTTGTATTAATCGTCTATTATGTCAGCACATCCCATCGTTCTGTGGCGGTGGTGGGATGTGGATAAAAAGGGCCGGAACCGACGCAAAACGGCGGCAGGTAAAGCCCCCGCGACGCCGGCGATACTTCCGCCTCTGTGGATAACCTGTTTTATAAAGTATGGAGTGATCATGACACCGCATGTGATGAAACGTGATGGCTGTAAAGTGCCGTTCAAATCTGAGCGCATTAAAGAAGCAATTCTGCGTGCAGCTAAAGCAGCGGGAGTCGATGACGCAGACTATTGCGCCACCGTCGCAGAAGTCGTTAGCCAGCAAATGCAGGGCCGTAGCCAGGTTGATATCAACGAGATTCAGACTGCCGTTGAGAACCAGCTGATGTCAGGGCCGTGGAAACAGCTGGCCCGGGCCTATATCGAATATCGCCACGACCGCGATATCGAGCGTGAAAAACGCGGCCGCCTGAACCAGGAAATTCGCGGTCTGGTTGAACAAACCAACTCGTCCCTGCTTAACGAAAATGCCAACAAAGACAGTAAAGTCATCCCGACCCAGCGCGACCTGCTGGCCGGTATCGTCGCCAAACATTACGCCCGTCAGCACCTGCTGCCGCGCGATGTGGTGCTTGCCCACGAGCGCGGTGAGATTCACTACCACGATCTCGACTATTCGCCGTTCTTCCCGATGTTCAACTGCATGCTGATCGATCTGAAAGGTATGCTGACGCACGGGTTTAAAATGGGCAACGCGGAGATTGAACCACCAAAATCGATCTCCACCGCCACGGCGGTAACGGCGCAGATTATCGCCCAGGTCGCCAGCCACATTTATGGCGGCACCACCATTAACCGCATCGATGAAGTGCTGGCGCCGTTCGTCACCGAAAGCTTCAAAAAGCACCGTAAAATCGCCGAAGAGTGGCAGATCCCTGATGCGGAAGGCTATGCCCGCTCGCGCACCGAGAAAGAGTGCTACGACGCCTTCCAGTCGCTGGAATACGAAGTCAATACGCTGCATACCGCCAACGGGCAGACGCCGTTCGTTACCTTTGGCTTTGGTCTCGGCACCAGCTGGGAATCCCGTCTGATTCAGCAGTCTATCCTGCGTAACCGCATCGCCGGGCTGGGCAAAAACCGCAAAACTGCGGTATTCCCGAAACTGGTGTTCGCCATTCGCGACGGCCTGAACCACAGGTTCGGCGACGCGAACTACGACATCAAGCAGCTGGCGCTGGAGTGCGCGAGCAAGCGTATGTACCCGGACATTCTCAACTACGATCAGGTGGTGAAAGTCACCGGTTCGTTTAAAACGCCAATGGGCTGCCGCAGCTTCCTCGGCGTCTATGAAGAAAATGGCGAGCAGATCCACGACGGCCGCAACAATATCGGCGTGATCAGCCTGAACCTGCCGCGCATTGCGCTGGAAGCGAAAGGGGATGAAGCGACGTTCTGGAAGCTGCTGGATAACCGTCTGGAGCTGGCTTACAAAGCGCTGATGACGCGTATTGCTCGCCTCGAAGGGGTGAAAGCGCGCGTGGCACCGATATTGTACATGGAAGGCGCCTGCGGCGTACGCCTGAAGGCCGACGACGATGTATCAGAGATCTTTAAAAACGGTCGCGCCTCCATTTCGCTGGGCTATATCGGCATCCACGAAACCATCAACGCGCTGTCGGGTAATCAGCATATGTACGATAGCGACGCGCTGCGTGAAAAAGGCATCGCCATCGTCCGACGTCTGCGTGACGCCGTCGACCGCTGGAAAGAAGAGACCGGCTACGGCTTCAGCCTGTACAGCACGCCGAGCGAAAACCTCTGCGATCGCTTCTGCCGTCTTGATACCGCCGAATTTGGCGTCATTGAGGGCGTGACCGATAAGGGCTACTACACCAACAGCTTCCACCTCGATGTCGAGAAAAAGGTTAACCCGTACGACAAGATCGACTTCGAAGCGCCGTATCCGCCGCTGGCCAACGGGGGCTTCATTTGCTACGGCGAATACCCGAATATCCAGCACAACCTGAAAGCGCTGGAAGATGTCTGGGATTACAGCTACCAGCATGTCCCCTATTACGGTACCAACACGCCGATCGATGAGTGCTATGAGTGCGGCTTTACCGGCGAGTTCGAATGTACCAGTAAAGGCTTTACCTGCCCGAAATGTGGCAACCACGATGCCGCCCGGGTGTCGGTCACCCGACGGGTCTGCGGCTATCTCGGCAGCCCGGACGCTCGTCCGTTCAACGCCGGCAAGCAGGAAGAGGTTAAACGCCGCGTTAAGCATTTGGGTAACGGGCAAATCGGTTAATTTCGACAGTATTATTGCCCGGCAATGCGACGCTTTTCGCACAGCAATTGGCGCCAGGACAAGGCGGCAAGCAAGCGAATCCCGGGGAGCTTACATCAGTAAGTGACCCGGGTAAGCGAGCGCAGCCAATGCAGTAATGGCGTCAATTGAGAAGCGAAAATGAATTACCATCAATACTATCCGGTAGACATCGTCAACGGCCCCGGCACCCGCTGCACCCTGTTCGTCTCAGGCTGCGTCCACGAATGCCCCGGCTGTTATAACAAGAGCACCTGGCGGCTCAACTCCGGGTTGCCATTCACCACCGGGATGGCCGATCGTATCATCGCCGACCTCAACGACACGCGGATCATACGCCAGGGGATCTCCCTTTCCGGCGGCGATCCCCTGCATCCGCAGAACGTGCCGGAGATCCTCGCCCTGGTGCGCCGCATCCTCGCCGAATGCCCCGGCAAGGATATCTGGGTCTGGACCGGTTATAAGCTCGACGAGCTGAACGACGCACAGCGGGAAGTGGTTGATCTGATTAACGTGCTGGTCGACGGCAAGTTTGTCGAGGATTTAAAAGATCCGGCGCTGATCTGGCGCGGCAGCAGCAATCAGGTCGTCCACCGCTTAAGATAGTGACGCTCAAAAACGGCTGACGCACTCCACCGCCACCGCTTTGAACTCATCGAAACTGCGCGTCTCGGCAAGCCGGGTCATCGCTCGCTCGCGCAGGAAAGTGACAAAAATATCGTAGATCGCCATCGCCTCTTCATACTCGCTTTTGCTGATCGCCAGCAGGAAGATGATATGGGCAGTTTCATCGCCCCAGGCGATACCGTTCGGCGCAATGACGGTATAGACCACGGTTTTTTGCGCCAGCAGACCAAGGGCGTGAGGCAGCGCAATCCCGTCGCCCAGCATCGTGCTGACGATGGCCTCGCGTTCGACAACCGAGTCATGGAACCCGGCATCGACAAACCCTTCCTGCTGCAGCTGCTGGCACAGCCCGGCAAACAGCGTCTGCCGATCGACAGGCGTATCGATCACCTGGAAATGGGCCGCATCGAAATATTTATTCAGCACCCACGGACGGGTCCTGTCCACCAGCACCAGCTTGCCGATTTGATCCAGCTGATAATCGGTCGGGAATGGCGCAATGGTCACCACCGGCTTATCTTTTTCACCAATCCGCACGGTCGAGATAACAAAATCTTCCGCGACCGCCGCCAGCTGCTCATACTCCCGCTGCGACAGGGTGGCGGCGATTTCTAACTGCGGATATTTACGCTGCAAAATGGCTTCGATCATCCGCACCATCGCATTACTGGTATCGCATACCAATAACACCCGCGGCTGCCGCTGATAGCCAATGTTGTAATGACGTTCCAGTCCGACGCCAATATGCAATACCAGGAAACCAATCTCGTTTTCACTGATGGCATAGGGCGTGTATTTCCCCCAGCTGGTCACCGCCGCGAGAGTCATGTCCCACGCCATCGGGTAGTGCTGCTTAATATTATCGAGCAGAGGATTGGGGATCATGATCTGGTAGCGAACCCGGGTGATCATGGTCTTAACGTGGGTCAGCAGATCGGCATGTAGCTGAGCGTCGTCCAGCAGGTTGTAATTATACTGGCTGTTGATGTAGCGCAGGATGTAGTTTACCAGCGCTTCGCCATCGTCGGCGCTGATGGTGCCCGGATCGACGTCCTGAACCTGACGGGCGGCAAGATGGACGCACAGCCACGCTTCTTCTGCCGGAGAGAGGGCCTTTGCCGCCAGCTGCTGCAGTACGGCTGCCAGATCCCGCGCGGCATCACGCACGTTTTGCGCGACATCCTCCGCGCTGAATTCCGCCAGCGGATAGCCCTGGCTGACGCGACGCACCGTCACTGCGCTGTACAGTCGGATAAAGCGCTCGCCTTCATCGGTGAGGCGCACGTGGTGCCGGGTCAGGATCTCCTGCAGCACGTCCGCAAGCTGTTCCTGCACATCCGTATTCAGCGCTTGCTCATCGATCAGCGGGTTTATTCCCCCCTGCTGCGCCTGTTGCCATAACAGATCGGTCAGGCAGGCGCGAATCGATACTTCGCTGCCAAACAGCCTCATACCGTGCCGTGGGCGAGTCTCGAGAGTCAGTTGATAGCGCTGAAAGCGCTCGCGGACCTCGGCCATATCGCTTTGTAACGTCGCCCGGCTGACAAACCACTCGTCCGCCAGATCTTCGAGCTTGATGGAGAACGCGGAGGTCAAAAAGCGCACCAGCAGAAAGTTGATGCGATCCGCCGCCGTACGCGGGATCTGCTGCGGCTTCGGCGCATGCTCTTGCAGGGTCTGGTAGCGCGCCGGGTCGTCGATTTTCAGCTGATAGCCGCTGCCGCGAGTGAGCATGAATTGCGCGCCATACTCCACTAACAACGCGTTAAGCGCGGTAATGTCGGCGCGCACGGTACGAGTAGAAACCGACAGCCGCTGCGCCAGCTCATCCTGCGGCAGCGTTTCGTTTTGCAGCAAAGTAAACAGTTGCGCTAAACGGTGGTTGGGAAATCGCATGTCAGTTCCTTCATCTTACGGCTCAAGGTTGAGCGGATATCACCATCTGTGATGGACTGCCTACCGGAGTGTAGTCCGGGGCAAAAGTCAGCTTGCCGCTCT
>OKMP01000139.1_pt1 | contig 14461 bp, 16 predicted proteins | sample 1611241 | NCBI WGS metagenome assembly OKMP01 (sample SAMN04436722, study PRJEB24849) | human gut metagenome | biome: human gut; feature: NICU; material: stool | host: Homo sapiens | place: USA: Saint Louis, MO | collected 2010-10-07
GTCTGTGGGGCTGGGCGTTGGTCGCCCAGGTGTCTTTTATGCTGATTGGATATCCGTGGTACACGGGGAATATTCTGTTTGCCTTTGCGGTGACCGGCCAGGCCCTGCGGTGGTTCAGCCAGCCTTCCCGGCAATATGTTCTGCTGGCCATGACACTCCTGGCGGCGTGGATACCGCTGTCATCCGGCAGCTACGGTGCGGCCGGGGTGGGCATGCTTATCGCCGGCTGGTTTCTCTGTCGGGCAGAACGTGCTACGGAACGGCTGGGATACGGCGTGCTGTGGGCCATCATGGTGTTATTGATGAACCCGAACGACGTGAGTGAGTCGGTGGCCGGGTTGACCATTGCGCTGCTGGCATTGATGGTGTGTTCATCTGCCGGGGAACGTGTGAAACGTTTCTGGCCACGTCATTTCTTCGTGATGTTCTATGCCGTGCATCTGGCGGTGCTGGGTATCGTTGTCTCGATGTAAAAAAGCCCGGACATCAGTCCGGGCAGCAATTGCGCAGACATCTAATATTAGGATAAACGGGGCCTACGCCCTGAAAGGATGCGCTTTTGACCGTGTTCACGTATCTTATAGTCTGGTTCCTGTCAGATAAAAAACCTTGTTATGACTGAAGAAAAACGCCCTGTACTGAGTCTGAAAAGAAAGCCGGCAGCGGATACCGCGGCGACCGGAACCCCTGAGACGCCCGTAGTGGTACGGCGTAAAAAAGTGGTGGTGGTCACGACGCCTCCGGCCTGGAAGGTAAAGAAGGAGAAGCTGGAGCGGGCCAAAAAGGCTGACGAAGCCGCAGCACGTGAATCTGCGCCGGTGGTCAACGCGGTAAAGCCACCGCCTCCGGTCCGATATCTGCGCCTGCTGCCGCCGGAACAGGCCATCATGACTTTGAAGGCGTTCTGGCCACAGTTGTTCGACGGTAATGTGCCACGTCTGCTGGCGACGGGGATGCGTGATCATCTGTTTGCGGACATTACGCAACGCAACCTCCCGCTGTCGCATAAACAGGTGCTTAAGTGCCTGAAAAGCCTGACGCGTTCAGAAGAGTATCTTTCCCTGATGCAGGCTGGCGCTCCCCGGTATGACCTGCAGGGAAATATTGTGGCGACCGTGACGCCAGAAGAAGAAAACTATGCCCGTGAACGGAGAGTGCGCCAGAGCCGCCTGAGTGCCCGAATACAGAGTCAGACGCTTTAATTCATTCTCTGCCACAAATAAATTTACCTGTAAATGCTCCTGCTAAAGAATTTAACCTCTTTAGCAGTCGGGCATTCTTTTATCTACACTGAAACTTTTAAAGGAATAAAAATGAAACGTAAAATATATTTGCTGCTTCCATTTATTTTCGCCACCTTTGTTAATAACAGCGTTGCTCAAGAGCCTGAGACAGAAAAGACTTTCTCCGTCATCCAGGAAAAAAGAATCGGAGAAATAGCGGCCGATTATTTGCGTGCTCATCCTGAAATACTGATTCAGATGAGCGAGAAACTTCAGCAGGAGCAGGAGGAAAAACAAAGCCGGGGGCTGACATCCGCTGCGCTGGCGCAGCAGGCGAAAATACTGGGCGATAAAACTATCCCGTCCTGGGGGCCTGCGGACGGGGATGTGATGGTGGTCGAATTCTTCGACTATCAGTGCATCTGGTGCAGCCGGTTTGCACCCGAGCTGGAGAAGGTCATAAAGAACAACACGAAGGTGCGCTATTTCTTTATGGAATGGCCGGTTTTCGGCAGTCGGTGGCCAGCGTCACTGCTGGCAGCGAAAACAGGTCTGCAGGTCTGGAAAGAGCAAGGAGCGGAGGCCTATCTTAAATATCACAATGGTCTGTACGGGACAGGCCTGAATGAAGGGAAGCTGACGAAGGGAGATATTGAAAAGACATCGGGGGGAATTTCATTTCAACCGCAGACCATTGAAGAGATTAACACCACGCTGAAGAATATTAATGATATTGCCACGGAGACAGGATTAACCGGAACACCCGGAATTATTGTGCTGCCGGTAAAAGGCGCGACGGCTGAAAACATCACAGTATTTACCGGAATGACCGAAGCAGAGAATATTCAGTCTGCAATCAATAAATCCCGTCATTAATATTTTTTAATCCAGTTTATTTTTAAAGGACTGAGTTTATGTTCCGATATTTCACCCTGCGCACTGAACAGCAATTATTCTGTTATTTGTACGGGGGCGCGCTGGCGCTCTTTCTGACACTCTTATACCCGTCTTTTCCCGCATGGGCAGGCCCCCTTCTGGTGATGCTGCCGGTTGCGCTGTTCTGGGCCGGTCTGGCGCTGTACACCCGTCATACCGACCAAATGAGAACGCTGGAGGTTTCACCGCTGGTCTGTATCCGTGATGGTGTTCAGGTGGTGGCCATGCTGCCGCACCACGAGAAAGCCCGGCTGGAATGGGAAATTCTCCAGGACGGTGAAGTGTATCGCCAGCAGATGCATGACCTTATCGGCCTGGTGGTCCGGCTTGTCTCCCGGGGATGCCTTTATGCGCCAGCAGCGATACTGACGGGCGCCGGCTTCCTGGTCTGGGGATTTCCGCAGGACGGTATCCGTCTGGTGACCGCCCTGCGAACTATGCCCGCAACAGAGCTTGTACAGCTGGCCGGCATCGTCCTTCACTACGTGCTGTTGATTTCCGCCATATCGGTCCTGATTGCTGACCTCGTGGCTGGTCAGGGGGTGCCGAACAGATACCGACGCGCGTTGCTGGATCGGTTGCCGGCAGATGCCTGGTGCATCAGAAGAGGGACTGAGCGTTGACGGGACTGCGCATCAGACTCATCGGGAGCGATTGCCGGCGACGCCTGAATCCCGTTCAGCCGTGGAAATACCGTTATAAACAGAACTGACAAGAACTGGCTCGTTACGCTTGTTATTCAATTAAAAGAATTGACCAATTAAAAAGGTGAACTAATGAAGCTTGATGCTGTGAAGACTGTTCGCGATTTAATGCGCTATTGTCATATGCCCGTATGGTGTCAGCGTGAAGTCAGAGATATGAGGGTCGGTGACATCTATTTTTTAGGGAAATATAAAGAAGTGATGTTTTCCGGGGAGCTAAATGAAGACGTCGATTTTGTAGGGGAGGCATGGATCGAAAAGGAGAGAGGGATATACAAATACCATGCGACCTGGACGATACCAGTAAAACCCTCCCGGGCTTTTGTCATGACTTCGGGTCAATTTAAATTACTGAAAGGTGGTGTCGTGGATTTCAACGGTGACCTTTCATCGTTTCGTTCATTTGCTCTGGTTTCACGCTATCTCAATCGACTGGTGATGAAAATGAGCAATGAAGAACGGCATGAATTCTATAAAGTCGGTTCCAGGCCACTTTTTCGTGGCATTTGTATTGATAAGGAGTCAATAAGCCGAAGGCCGCACTATATCAAAGATGGAGAAGTTTTACGGCGTGTCTGGCTAAATTACAGCAATCAATTACCGACGCATCCCCTGCAGGCTATTGTGACAGCGGCAATAGCGCTGAAACAAATTTAAGGAAATTCATATGCGGGTTTTTATTGCAGCAAAAAAATCCCCGGGGAAAATTCTTTCAGAAGGGCTGAGTGGAATGCTGAACAGAGTAAAGAAACACATATGGATTGATATGGTTATAAAGCGAGGCCCGGAATGGCAAAAATATTAATGATGACGGGCGCCATCGTCATAGTACTGGGTCTGCTGGGTTTTCTGGTTTTGCTTGTGAAGGGACGAACAACGGGAAAGACCTCTCCGGTGCTGCAGGCACTGAAAGCGGCGGGTATTCGCACCACCGAGGCGGAACAGCGACTGTGTCGTCAGCGGGTCTGGGTGAGTAATGACATGCTGATGACGCCACGGGAACAGCATTTTTACCGGGCATTGCTGAAGCACACCGGAAACGCTGGCTTCTGTGCCCGCAGGTGCGGGTGGCGGATATCGCCAGCCTGGCACCTCATATCCGGCCTCGCTCCCGGACCTGGTGGCAGCTGTTCCGGATGGCCTCACAGTGGCACTGCGATGTGGTGGTGGTGGATATCACGACCTTTGCCATTGTGGCCGCTGTCGAACTGGATGATGCCTCGCACCTGAAAAAACATCGGGTACGCCGGGATATTCTGCTGGAAGAGGTACTTCGCCAGGCCGGCATTCCGCTGTTGCGGGAGCGGGATTCAGAGAAACTGGTCAGGTGTGTGAGGGATTTTCTGAAGCACCGACATGACATCACTGAACGTCATCAGGAGTGAAATCGTATGAGTATAGAAAAAAGAACGACCCGTCAAACCCCAGCCAGCCGGTGGTGGTTGCCCGGACTGCTCAGTCTGGCCCTTTACACGCCAGTGCCGGCAGTCAACGCCGCGTCCATCGAGACCGGCTTTTCCCCGGAAGGAACGGCCCTGCAGCTGGTCCTGAAGACCATCGATTCAGCGCAGCAGGAAATCCGCCTGATGGGATACTCCTTCACGTCGCCGGAAGTGACTCGCTCGCTTATTGCGGCAAAACGGCGTGGAGTGGATATCAGGGTAGTACTGGACCAGAAGGCGAATACCGGGAAAGCCAGCGTGGCCGCCATGAACGTGCTGGTCAGCGCGGGTATCCCTGTCCGCACCGTCGACGTATATAAGATCCTTCATGACAAAGTGATCGTCGCAGACAAACGCAATACCGAGGTCGGCTCTTTCAATTTCAGTCGGGCTGCGGACCGTTCGAATTCAGAGAATGTGCTGGTCGTGTGGGATGACCCGGTTGTCGCCCGCAGTTACCTGAACCACTGGGCATCCCGCTGGGCACAGGGAACGGACTGGAAGAGTACGTACTGAAAATCGTTACGTTTTTTAACCTGAACTTCGCGCCAACGGAGATTAGGTTATATAACAAAAAATAACATAGCCACTCGCCGCATCAGGCCAGCTGTAGTATCTTTGTTCAGGTATTTAGTTAAATGCTTGAGGAGGCAGAGATGTCACAGGCCATAAACGCAGTTACTTCCTCATCTAAACGCCCCTACAGAAAAGGGAAACCACTTTCTGCTGCAGAACGGCAGCAGAAGGCTGTTGCGCGTAAAAAAACGACGCACAAAGAGGTGAGGGTGTTTGTGCGCGATTCACTTAAAAATCAGCTTCAAATCATGTGTGAGAGTGAAGGAATTACTCAGGCAGAAATGATTGAAAGGCTTATTGAAATGGAGTCCGCGAAGCTTGGAATTGATGTAACGACGTCACATTCTTGATCCATCCGGCTTTGAGTGCTAGATTACTGATCGTTTAGAGATTTCTGGCTGGCCACGCCGCAAGGTGGCAGGGAACTGGTTCTACAGGAGGGGATTTTCCGGAACCAGAAAGCAAAAACCCCGATAATCTTTATCAACTTGGCGGAAGAGAAGATTAACGGGGCCTTTCAAAACTGCATAGAAGCTGTTGCTCTATGCAGGGAGTATAGATTCATGCTCAGAAAAGTTCAAGACCTTCTGTGCTCACTCCTTCCGTGCAACATAAGCGCAGGAAGCGGTGACTAATCATAACCAACAATGCCCACATAAGTATGTTCGGGTCAACAATCCTGACCCTGTTTTCACGGTTTCGCAGGACTACACCCCCTGGCCTTTCTCGCTGAAACTTATGGCTAAAGCCAATGGTTTCACTGAAAGTTTCGATTTCGATATTGCATCCGCGATGTCACGAAGGGATGGAATACGAAAACGTAAACCCCCAGTTTTGCGCCGCAGAGCGATGAATGCGTTGCTCATGGCGATGTGCTTTTATTATGATCCTCTTTCAAATAAAGTTCTGCGCTCACTGAGAGAGATGGCCCCGGAGTGTGGACTTGTAAGTCAATCTCTCTCTGGCGAAGTATCCATCGGACGGGCGGTCAGAGCACTGGAATCGCTGGAAAAAGATTTTGGATTCGTTGCCTGCTCATCGGGACGTTATTCAACTGCTGAGATTTTTCTCACCCCTAAGCTGTTCGAGTTTCTGAGAATATTTCCACTCTCTCTGAGTGAAGCAAGGCTGAAATGCCAGGCCTTGAAAATCAGTGCAAAGGAGGGTGCTGATGAGTAATCCGCACAATCCGCAGCACTGGAGTCAGCTGGATACGGAAGAACAGATCCGTTTCTGGCAGGGCGTTGATGATGGCCACGTTGAATCGTTTCTGGTTTCCCCGGAGAAGAAACGTACCCGTCGCCGTCGTGGTGAGCACTCCACCAAACCCAAATGCGAAAACCCGTCCTGGTTCCGGCCGTCTCACTATAAGGCACTCGGTGGCCAGCTGGGCCACGCCTATAACCGTCTGGTGGAAAAAGATGCGGCCACGGGTCAATGTAAACTCCGTATGCACATGTCCCTGCATCCTTTCTATGTCCGGGAGCGGCAGCGCGCCGGGCGTAAATATGCTTTCCGTCCGGAGAAACAACGTCTGCTCGATGCGTTATGGCCGGTACTGATTAGTTTTTGCGATGCCGGTAAACACACGGTAGGGATGAGTGTGTCCAGACTGGCCAGAGAACTCAGCCCGAAGGATGATAAAGGTAAAGTGATGTCCGGAAATGAAGTCACGGTTCGCCGGATTTCGGCATTAATTGCTGAACAGGTACGCTTTGGTGTACTTGGCGTATCAGAGGAAACCATGTGGGACCGTGAATCACGGAAGCGACTGCCGAAATACGTCTGGATCACTCCCGCTGGCTGGAAGATGCTGGGCGTTGACTTGATGAAGCTGCAGGAGCAGCAGTTGAAGAAACTGCGGGAATGCGAGGAACGTCAGGCGCTCATTAAAGAGGGGCTGTTAGGCGAACATGAGGAGATTTCTGTCCTCAGGGCGCGTAAACGCTGGTATGAGCAGCGCAGTCGTGAAGCTCTGCAATTTCGGCGTGCAAAAGGTGCCGCACGTAAGCGTGCAAACCGTCTGTCCAGAATGCCCCGTGACCGCCAGGTCTATGAAATGACCTGCTGGCTGAAGAAAACGCTGCCGGCAGATGAACTCTATGGCTATTCCGCAGACAGACTTGAGCAGCTGGCCGTCGGGCACCTGTACCAGCTGGAGTTGTCATTGAGCCATTCCCCACCGCATTAGTCCGGTAAGTCACAATTTGTTAAAAAACAGCCCCTCCGGGGCATTTCGTGTTGGTTTTTTTCAGTCATTTTCACCGCTTCATCCCTGTCCCGTCTGGATTGTTCTCTGCTTCTGATGATTTCGCCGACATGGTGGCCATAACACGCAAGCGACGGAACCGTTATCCACATAAACCCGCAAACAGATAACTGCAAGATTCCGGAAACAGATAACCAGAAACCCGCAAAACAGTCTTAACCCAGTTATTAATCCCCTGCATGACAAGCAGCAGGGAGATCCTTTGTCTTTGCCAGCCCTGTGAACAAATCAAAAAGGCCTTCGCTAACAGCGGCCGCAAGCGTCCACGTCGCTCAGATTCAAAAGTACCTCCCGCCGCCTAGCGGCGGGCATACAACCGGCAACCATATTAGTTACATCATTCAATTGAATCCCCGGAGAACAACCCCAGCGCTGTCCTCAGCACCTCTGACATGACTCAGAACATGACAGGAACCTCAGCTTCCACCCCCGAGCCACGCTGACGCTTCAGTCATTTCAGCAATCCCCTCACCACCACTGAAAAGCGCCGCCGCCCCCGGCCGAAGGCCGGGGAACAACATCGCTTTTAATGATGGGTGTTGTAACTACTCTTCTTCGTCGCTGTGGGTGGAGCTGCGGTCAGTTGTCTGGTACACGCTCGTAAGCGGCCCTCCGGCCCGCTAACGCGGAGATACGCCCCGACTGCGGCTGTCGCCTTGTCGGGACCACTCCGACCGCGTACAGAGACGTCTGTGATGTTTTAAGCGGGTATGGCTTATCAGGGCGGGGGAAGGGATTGGCAGAACCTGTCAAAACAGCAGCCGGCTGCGCCGGGTAACGGCGCCATTTACCCGCGGTACTCCATTCAACTTCAGCTGGCGCCTCCATGCCGCTGACGCGGCATCCGGAAGTTTCCCATGCTGTAGACTTTAACGTCTGCTTTATGCCAAAAGCGGACCTTTCATACTTCTTGGTATATTCAGGCGAATAAGCCTTAATGCGATGAAACAAATATCGACGCTTGCTGTACAGGCGGAACGGCGAAGTATCGCTGCATACGTTTAATCTCCTCTGCGGGTGGCAGACCAAACAGGCGTTTAAACTCGCGATTAAATTGCGACGGACTTTCATAACCGACGGCGTAACTCGCTGCAGCAGCAGTTATTTGCTGACGCACCATCAACATCCGCGCCTGGTGCAGGCGTACCGATTTAACATACTGCATCGGCGGCATCCGGGTTATCGCTTTAAAATGGCTGTGAAACGTCGGCACACTCATTCCGGCTTCCATCGCCAGTTGCGTCAGCGTTAACGGCTCAGCGTAGGTAGCATGGATGCGCTGTAGCACTTTACCGATTTTGCCAAATTGCCCTTGCAAGGTCAGCGCGGCGCGCATGGCATTTCCCTGTGCGCCTGTTAATACGCGGAAATAGAGCTCACGTACCCGTGCAGGACCGAGGATCGCCGCTTCAAGCGGATTGTTAAGGACTTCGAGCAAGTGCCGCACGGCCGTTTTTACCGCGTCGTCCATTGGGCTCGACATCATGCTTTGCGGCGCGGCGAGAGGATATCGGGCGTCATGCTGTTCAATCTGCAACATCAGTTCAGCGGCCAAATGAAAATCCAGATGCATATAAATCGCCAGCAACGGATGTTCAGCGGACGCGTCGGTTTCCATCACAAACGGCACCGGCACCGAAACCGCCAGGTAGTGCTGTTCATCATATAAATAGGTCTGCTGACCAAAATAGCCGCGTTTGCTCCCCTGGCAGACAATCACGATCCCCGGATCGTAAAGCACTGGCGTTCTGGCAAGTGGACGATCGGCACGCAATATTCGCACATCAGGCAATGCGGTAAGGTTATATCCCTCCTGCACCGCAAGTGCTTTAACTAAGGTAATCATCCCGGGCATCACAGCACCTCATAAAATCAGGCAAGAAAAATAGAAGATACGGCCTAAAAATGCGGCAGGACGTAGAATACCATGCAACCTTCATTGTTCATGGGAGTTCTTTTATGACATCTGCAAAAACGATTTTAATCACCGGCGTCAGCAGTGGCTTTGGCCGTGCACTGGCGCAGGAAGCCCTCTCCACAGGCCATCGGGTCATCGGTACCGTGCGCAGCCGCGAAGCACAGCACGATTTCGAGGCGCTTCATTCGCAGCGGGCTTTCGGCCGTCTGCTCGATATCACGGACTTTGAGCATATTGATGAGGTGGTTGCGGAGATTGAGTCTACCGTCGGTCCGGTTGATGTGCTGGTAAACAATGCCGGTTACGGTCATGAAGGCATAATGGAAGAATCCTCGCTCGCAGAGATGCGCCGCCAGTTTGAAGTCAATGTGTTTGGCGCAGTGGCAATGATCAAAGCCATGCTACCGGGCATGCGCCAGCGTCGTCATGGCCATATTATTAATATCACCTCGATGGGCAGTTTCATTACCCTGCCCGGCATCAGCTATTACTGCGGCAGCAAATTTGCGCTGGAAGGAATATCAGAAACGTTAAGTAAAGAGCTGGCTCCGTTCAACATACACGTAACCGCCGTGGCACCTGGCTCGTTTCGCACCGACTGGGCCGGACGATCGATGGTACGCAGCGCTCGCAGCATCCCGGACTACGACGCTTTATTTGATCCGATTCGTCAGGCACGTGAAGAAAAAAGCGGTAAGCAACTCGGCGATCCCGTTAAGGCCGCACATGCCATGCTGGCAATGATTGAGAGTCAGAACCCTCCAACACATTTATTGTTAGGCAGTGATGCATTAAGTTTAGTGCGGCAAAAGCTCGAGGCATTAGGTAAGGAAATAGAACAATGGGAAGAAATAACACGTTCAACGGATGGCTGATCAGCTGCTGAGACAGAGAGCATACTGGATAATGGATTATGGCTGGTCGCACAAGCGCTCATTTCGCTCGGGCATCATGCTGATGCCCTTGCAGTTCAGCCTTTTTACTTTCAGGCTTCCAGGCTTGCGGTGAAATCAACTTCCGCTCCTCGCTCAAAGCTGCCTGTCAACGTGATCGATCGCTCTTAACACGGCCTGGAAGTACAAAAAATGGCCTTAACGTACAATAATTTTCGATATCCAAACTGACCCCTCACAGGCCCAGGATGCGGTGAAAATGACGCCCTCCGGAAGCGAACACATCACCTCAGGTTCCGGAGAGAAGCAAACACATACAGCCGCGCTGCGTACATCGCTGCAGCAGGAGGACAGACTCCTCAGGGCTGAAGAGCAGGGCATAATCGACCAGGGCTCCAGAACCGCTATCCATATCCGGGAACAGGAGGTACAGCGAGACATCCGGGAACTGCGCTAACAACCCGGGCTCTATGGGGATACTTTATGGTATGTGGGAAGGGCCCACTCACCAGTTTCTGATGGTAGCTAATCGGGACCAGTCCGACCGCGCACAGAGGCGTCTGTGGCGTTTTAAGAGGGTATGGCTTTGCAGCTACCGTGTTAAGTTCCCTGGTGTTGCTGAAATAACTGAAGAACATCCCCCTAAGCGTCAGCAGCAAGCTGCCGCCGCTAAGGCCCCGGAAATCACGCCCTTTACGTCGTAAACGCCGTAAAGCCCGCTCACCGGGGTTAAAAGGGATTACTTTAACTTCTTCATTGCTGTAAGTGGGTTAAGGCTAATCAGGGCAGGGGGGAGGGTGGCAAAATTTATAGCCAGGTAACCGGCAACGCCGGGCTTTCGGCGCCATTTGACTCCACAGATACATGCAGCTTCATCTGGCGCCTCCATGCCGCTAACGCGGCATCCGATGCTGTAGTCTTTAATGTCTGCTTTGTGCCAAAAGCGGACGTTGCTACCAAACAGTCTGAGTGATTCAGCAAAGCGTCAGTCATCATGTATTATCAGGACAAAGATGCACGCGGAACCAGTCAACAACCCTATTTATGACAACGGGTTGATACCAGTGATCATCACCGTGTTCTGCGCCTTCGATAAGGACGTAGTCCGCTTTGTTTCCCGATTCCAAAAGGGCTTTGTAAAGCGTTGCGCTCTGTTTAGGTGATACTAATGTATCCTTACTTCCATGCATTATTAGGAACGGAGGTTTACATCCCTTGAGACGCCCTATGGGGCTTGCATTTATCGCTTTTTCAGGTACAGAACTGATTGAGGCACCTGCAAAATTCTTGAAAGCCACACCATTAATTAGCAGTGACTCCGTGACTGCAGGAGACTGATGCACTTTTTGTCGGAGATCCGGAAAACCGTCACCTATGTTACGCAGATCTGATATTCCGTAAAGCGTAGCGACAGCCTGCACATCAGCGGACTGGCTGAGAAAATCGCCGTGATCGAATGACTTATCGCCATTAGTGGTACCAAGCATCTGCGCCAGCCAGCCTCCAGCAGAATCGCCAATTACACCAATTCGTGAGGGGTCAATGCCATAATCATGGGCATGTTGACGAAGGTATCTTACTGCTGCTTTAGCATCTATCACTGGCGCAGGGAAAGTATCAGGAATTGTCCTGTATTCTGCCGCTGCAACAACAAAGCCAGCCTCCGCTAAAGCCATGCGCATCTCCACAAATTTGTTGTGTTCAGCGGTCATAAACCCTCCCCCAGGAAAATAAATGATACCTGGTTTCAAAATGTTGGTACGAGGAACAAGAAAAGACATATGCAATTGCCTGACAGAACGAGTTTTTTTTACTGTCTCATAAACCACATCACTAATATTATCTATAGGGGTTTTAGTCAAGGCGACTTGGATAATTTTCGCCCCATGAACATAACCAGGAAGATCATGATAATTAGAAGATATTTCATTATTTTCTTTAGAAATCATAAAAAAACACCAGTTTTTAAATATTGTTTCACCAGCCCACCTATAATTCTGAAAGGGTAGGCCATCCTGTCAGATAATTTTCAAGGCCGAATTAATGGTAGCAAAAAAATAAAATTCGCTTTAACACCCATTTGAAATATGTACAGACTAACATTGATGTCAGACATACGTAAAATATAATCCTCTGTAATTACACCATCCCGACCAAGCTTGGTGAAATCGGTTCTGTCTCCGGATGACTACTGTATACATACATATCGAAAGGCTCATCAATTCAAACACTTGTATTATCTACAAATCACAAAAAGTGATATTTATATTCATAGCCAGTTACGCCCTTGGGTTATTGTTATTTTTTTCATATCTCAACCGGTCTTCACGAAAGCGATCAGCATTATCGACAATCCAGGTCCACAGCGGGATCATTCGCACAAGCAACTCCATACCTGTATCGGACAGTTCGTATTCGACTCGTGGCGGGATTTCACTGAAATCATGGCGAATAACCAGTCCGTCGCGCTCAAGCTGTCGTAATGTACGTGTCAGCATGCGCTGAGTCACTCCGTGCATACGCCTGCCAATTTCGGCGTGACGTAGTCTGCCATAAACGCCAAGCGTGTTGACGATACCCAGTGACCATCGACTGCCTGCATGAGCCAGTACCTCCCGCCGCAAGCCATCATCATCGTCTCTCAGACCCTTACAAACAGCCTGCGAATACTGAAGAATTTCGTCCCGATCCATTTCACAGATTCCCGGTATCATACGTGTACCTTCTTTTTTAGCCTGTTATGAATTGCTAGAGTGGCGCAACAATTCATGTAAGGCCAGATTATGAACAAAACTGATCTTAACGCTACGTCTGAGAAAATCCTCGTGCTCGGTGCCGGTGAGCTGGGCCTCCCCGTTCTGCGAAATCTTGCCCTTCGGGCAAAAGATGTGGAGGGAACGAAAATCAGCGTACTGCTGCGCGAAAGTACCGTAACGTCAGATGAACCTGTAAAAAAATTAGTTATCACGGAAATCAGAAACCTCGGTATTAATATAGTCACGGGCGATCTCGTCATGAGTTCTGTCGACGATTTGGCCAGCCTCTTTGCGCAATTTGACACAGTCGTTGGCTGCACGGGGTACGCGGCCGGAATAAATACACCAATGAAACTGGCGCAGGCGGCCCTGCAGGCGCGAATTCCACGCTATTTTCCATGGCAGTTTGGTGCCGATTTTGATGCCATCGGACGTGGCAGTCCACAAGACATCTTCGACGCGCAGATTGACGTGCGTGATTTACTACGCAGCCAGCATGAAACTGAGTGGGTCATCATTTCGACCGGCATCTTCATGAGCTATTTGTTCGAACCAGACTTCGGTGTGGTCGATCTGCAGAACGATACTGTTCACGCACTCGGCAGCATTGACAACACCATGACGCTGACAACACCTGATGATATCGGGGTGCTGACGGCAGCGATCGTATTTACAACTCCTCGCATCCGTAATGAAATTGTGTATATCGCCGGTGATACACTGACCTACGCAGAGGTTGCAGATAAGCTGCAATCAGCGCTTGGCCGCCCTTTCGACTGCACGGTATGGAGCGAAGAATATCTGATAGATAAACTGGCGCTCAACCCACAAGACATGATGTCTAAGTATCGTGCCGTTTTTGCGCAGGGGCGGGGAGTTGCATGGGATAAAAAGCAGACATTCAATGAACGCCATAACATTCGGGTCACCGATGTGGCAGCCTGGATTAATGCAAACCTGACCCCGGGCAGCTCGCTATAAACGTATTTAAGCTGCTGTAATAAATACCAGAGTCTTTCTCCTGCCTATCCGAATACGGTGATGAGAAAGACTCTGTTCCCCCTGTTGGCACTGATAGCAAAGCGGTTATGCTGTGTGCGCTGAAAACCGGCTCTCCGGTAAACCGGGGAATACGGCTGATTTCGCTCTCAGCAGCGCTCCATCATGCCTTGACGGCACAGAAAGACCCACGCTGGCACTGGTACAATACAGCGTTGTGAATGCTTCTCCCGCGAGTGTCGGACAAGTGCTCTGAATTCCTGGAGAGGGCAGTATACGGTCCGTCGTTCCGTCCGGACGATAACGTACAACACGGCTTCCTCCCCATTCGGCATTCCAGATATAGCCCATTGCGTCCACGCAGGAGCCGTCAGGCGCCCCCTTTCCTTCTGTTACAGTGAACACGCGCTGGTTATTCATAGAGGGGTAATCACAGCACATTATACGGCCCTGCATCGAGTCACAGTAATACATCGTGCTGCCGTCCGGACTGAAGCAGATGCTGTTCGGGATGGCCACCTCAGGCAGGGGTAGAGTCTCAATGCTGAGTGTCGCTGCATTTAGCCTGTGAAATCTTCCTATGACTTTCGCGGGGTACCCGTCATCCATGGTCCCGAAGACGAAATTACCCTCACGGTCGCACCGACCATCCCCTGTCCGTGTTCCCGGTCCTCCTGGTGACGCCACTATCGGCATAAAGGTACCTGTATTCAGATCGCAGAAGGCGAATCTGGATGCCAGCCCC
>OKMP01000144.1_pt1 | contig 14168 bp, 9 predicted proteins | sample 1611241 | NCBI WGS metagenome assembly OKMP01 (sample SAMN04436722, study PRJEB24849) | human gut metagenome | biome: human gut; feature: NICU; material: stool | host: Homo sapiens | place: USA: Saint Louis, MO | collected 2010-10-07
CACCGAGATCTACACTCTTTCCCTACACGACGCTCTTCCGATCTTTAATTCTGAAGATTTTATGCCTGAGCGTATGGCGCTGAATCTGACCGGGCAAAAAACGCCGGTTTCCCCGCAGGAGGATGTGGACTTTAACGTTGTGGGCTATTACCTGTATGGCGCGCCGGCTAACGGTAATTCTCTGCAAGGCCAGCTTTTCCTGCGTCCGCTACGTGATGCGGTGCCTGCACTGCCTGGCTTCCAGTTCGGTGATATTGCCGAGGAGAACCTGAGCCGCAGCCTGGATGAAGTGCAGCTTACGCTGGACGAACAGGGGCGCGGACAGGTTACCACCGAAAGCCAGTGGAAAGAGGTGCACTCGCCGCTGCAACTGATTTTGCAGGCCAGCCTGCTGGAATCAGGCGGGCGTCCGGTAACGCGACGCGCCGAGCAGGCTATCTGGCCTGCGGCTGAACTTCCGGGGATCCGCCCACAGTTCGCCAGCAAGGCCGTGTACGACTACCGCACCGATACCACCGTCAACCAGCCGATTGTCGACGAGAACGGCAACGCCAGCTTTGACATCGTCTATGCCGATGCCAGCGGGGCGAAAAAAGCGGTATCTGGTCTGCAGGTGCGTCTGGTCCGTGAGCGTCGCGACTACTTCTGGAACTGGTCCGAGAGCGAGGGCTGGCAGTCTCAGTTTGATCAAAAAGATCTCGTTGAGGGCGAGCAGGAACTTAACCTCAAGGCCGATGAAACCGGTAAAGTCACCTTCCCGGTGGAGTGGGGCTCATACCGTCTGGAAGTGAAAGCCCCTGATAGCATGGTCAGCAGCGTGCGCTTCTGGGCGGGGTACAGCTGGCAGGATAACAGCGATGGCACGGGTGCTGCACGCCCGGATCGTGTGACGCTGAAACTGGACAAGCCATCCTATCAGCCAGGCGATACCATCAACCTGCATATTGCAGCGCCGGCCGCAGGCAAGGGCTATGCAATGATCGAATCCAGCGAAGGGCCACTGTGGTGGAAAGAGATCGACGTACCGGTTAACGGTCTGGATCTCGCCATTCCGGTGGATAAGGACTGGAAACGTCACGATCTCTACCTCAGCACGCTGGTGGTTCGTCCTGGCGATAAATCTAAATCCGCCACGCCAAAACGCGCGGTTGGTCTGCTGCATCTGCCAATGGGGGACGAAAATCGTCGCCTGAGCATCGCACTTGATAACCCACAAAAAATGCGTCCGAACCAGACGCTTTCTGTGAAAGTGAAAGCCAGCGTAAAAGAGGGGGCTGTGCCACAGAAGGTGAACGTGCTGGTCTCGGCTGTTGATAGCGGCGTGCTGAACATTACCGACTACGTCACGCCGGATCCGTGGGAAGCTTTCTTCGGTCAGAAGCGCTATGGCGCGGACATCTATGATGTTTATGGCCAGGTGATTGAAGGTCAGGGACGTTTGGCCGCACTGCGCTTTGGCGGAGACGGCGATGAACTGAAACGCGGCGGTAAGCCACCGGTGAACCATGTCACCATTATTGCTCAGCAGGCGCAGCCGGTTAGGCTTGATGCCAACGGTGAAGGCACCATCACGCTGCCGATTGGCGATTTTAACGGCGAACTGCGTCTGATGGCGCAGGCCTGGACGGAAGACGATTTCGGCAGCAGCGAAAGCAAAATCATTGTGGCGGCTCCGATTATCACCGAGCTTAACACGCCGCGATTCCTCGCAAGTGGCGATACCTCTCGCCTGACGCTGGACCTGACCAACCTTACTGACCAGCCGCAAACGCTGAACATTGCGTTAACCGCAACCGGTAAGGTGTCGCTCGAAGGTGCTCAGCCAGAGCCGGTTAAGCTGCCGCCTGGCGCTCGTAGCACTCTGTTTATTCCGGTGCGCGCGCTGGAAGGCTATGGCGATGGTGAAGTAACTGCTCAGGTGACGGGGCTTCAGCTCCCTGGTGAGACGTTTGCGCCGCAGCAGAAGAGCTGGAAAATTGGTGTACGCCCCGCATTCCCGGCGCAAACGGTGAATACGGGCACGATGCTGAACCCTGGCGAATCCTGGAGCGCGCCAGCACAGCATATCGACGGTTTCTCGCCTGCCACGCTACAGGGACAGCTGTTGCTCAGCGGTAAACCACCTTTGAACCTGGCGCGCTACATTCGTGAACTTCAGGCCTATCCATACGGATGTCTTGAGCAGACCACCAGCGGCCTGTTCCCGTCCCTCTACACCAACGCGGCACAGCTTACGGCGTTGGGCATTAAAGGCGACACCGACGATAAACGCCGTGCGGCCATTGATATCGGCATCTCCCGTCTGCTGCAAATGCAGCGTGACGATGGCGGTTTTGCCTTGTGGGATAAAAACGGCCCGGAAGAGTACTGGCTGACCGCCTATGTTACGGACTTCCTGGTGCGGGCAGGGGAGCAGGGTTACAGCGTGCCTGCCGAGGCGGTGAATAACGCCAACAGCCGACTGCTGCGCTATTTACAGGATCCGGGGATGATGTCCATCCGCTACAGCGACGACACCCAGGCCAGCAAATTTGCTGTCCAGGCGTATGCTTCGCTGGTGCTGGCTCGTCAGCAAAAAGCGCCGCTCGGTGCACTGCGTGAAATCTGGGAGCGTCACGCTCAGGCCGCTTCCGGGCTTCCGTTGATGCAGCTGGGCATGGCACTCAAACTGATGGGGGATACACCGCGCAGCCAGCAGGCGCTGGATCTGGCTCTCAAAACACCCCGTAACGACAGCCGAAACTGGATGGCGGATTACGGCAGCCAGCTGCGTGATAATGCCCTGATGCTCTCCCTGCTGGAAGAGAACAAGCTGCTGCCGGATGCGCAAAACAGGCTGTTGAACGCGTTATCTGAAGACGCGTTCAGCCAGCGCTGGCTGTCAACCCAGGAGAGCAATGCGCTGTTCCTGGCTGGACGTTCACTGCAAACCTTGTCAGGCGCGTGGCAGGCAACGACCACCCTCTCTGAACAGACCCAGAGCAGTGATAAAGCGCAGGTAGAAAACCTGAACGGCGACCAGCCTGGTGCCTTGCAGGTGACGAATACCGGCACGACGCCGCTGTGGGTACGACTGGACACTACTGGCTATCCGGAGTATGCGCCCCAGCCATCTTCTCACGTCTTGCAGATTGAACGTCATATCCTGGCGACAGACGGCAGCAGCAAGTCGCTCTCTTCACTTAAGAGCGGTGAGCTGGTTCTGGTGTGGCTGGAAGTGAAGGCAAGCCAGAACGTACCGGATGCGCTGGTGGTGGATCTGCTCCCGGCAGGTCTGGAGCTGGAAAACCAGAATCTGGCGAGCAGCAGCGCCAGCTTGCAGGACAGCGGCAGTGAAGTGCAAAACCTGCTGAATCAGATGCAACAGTCTGATATTCAGCACATGGAATTCCGCGACGATCGCTTTGTGGCCGCCGTGCCGGTCAATGAAGGTCAGCCGGTCACGCTGGTTTACCTGGCCCGTGCCGTTACGCCAGGAACCTATCAGGTGCCTGTTCCGATGGTCGAGTCCATGTACGTTCCGCAGTGGCGAGCAACGGGGTCGGCCAGTGGCCCGCTGATCGTTGTTCCGTAAGATGCAGATAGCACGCCTGATTCGCTCCCGCTGGCTGTGGCTTGCGGGAGCGCTTCTCTTTTTAGGGGGGCTGATTGTCGCCGCTGACCGCGTGTGGCCGTTGCCCCTGAAAGAGGTCAACCCTGCGCGAGTGGTGGTGGATGAGCAGGGTGTTCCGTTGTGGCGTTTTGCCGACAGCGAAGGCATCTGGCGCTATCCGGTTACCATTGAAGAGGTTTCCCCACGCTATCTTGAGGCGCTGATCCAGTATGAAGATCGCTGGTTCTGGGATCACCCTGGCGTCAATCCGCTTTCTGTACTGCGTGCCGCCTGGCAGGATCTCACCGCCGGGAGAGTGGTTTCTGGCGGGAGCACGCTTACCATGCAGGTGGCACGCCCGCTGGATCCGCATCCGCGTACCTTTGGCGGTAAAATTCGTCAGCTGTGGCGGGCGATGCAGCTGGAGTGGCATCTCTCCAAGCGTGAAATCCTGACGCTGTATCTCAACCGTGCCCCGTTTGGCGGCACATTGCAGGGCGTGGGCGCGGCAAGCTGGACTTATCTTGGCAAACCGCCGTCTCAGCTGAGCTATTCCGACGCGGCGCTGCTGGCTGTACTGCCACAGGCACCCAGCCGTCTGCGCCCCGACCGCTGGCCGGAACGTGCCGAAGCGGCGCGGAACAAAGTGCTCGACCGCATGCTGACTCAGGGCGTCTGGTCTGAGAAGCAGGTGAAAGAGTCCCGTGAAGAGCCGGTCTGGCTGGCCCCCCGGCAGATGCCGCAGCTGGCGCCGCTCTTTTCCCGCATGATGTTGAGTAAAAGCCGCGACACAAAAATAGTCACCACGCTGGATGCAGCTTTGCAACGACAGCTTGAAGAGCTGGCAATGAACTGGAAATCGCGCTTGCCTGCCCGCAGTTCACTGGCGATGATCGTCGTGGATCATACATCCATGAAAGTGCGTGGCTGGGTAGGCTCGGTAGATATCAATGATGACAGTCGCTTTAGTCACGTGGATATGGTCAATGCGATCCGATCGCCGGGATCGGTCCTCAAGCCATTCATCTATGGCATGGCGCTGGACGATGGCCTGATCCATCCCGCTTCGTTATTACAGGATGTTCCAAGAAAAACGGGGGATTATCGCCCCGGCAACTTTGACAGCGGTTTCCATGGGCCGGTCAGCATGAGCGAAGCCCTGGTGCGTTCCCTCAACCTGCCTGCGGTGCAGGTACTGGAAGCGTACGGCCCAAAACGTTTTGCAGGCATGCTGAGCAACGCGGGATTACCGCTCATACTCCCCGCGGGTGCGCAGCCCAACCTCTCCCTGATCCTGGGTGGCGCAGGCGCACGCCTGGCTGATATCGCTGCCGCCTACAGTGCCTTTGCGCGGCAGGGTCAGGCGGGCCGGTTGCGTTTACAGCCGGGCGATCCGCTGATCGAACGTCCGCTGCTGTCGCAGGGGGCGGCGTGGATCATTCGTCGCATTCTCGCCAGTGAAGCACAGCCCCTGCCGGACAGTGCGCTGCCCCAGGTTGCGCCGCTGGCGTGGAAAACGGGCACCAGTTACGGCTACCGGGATGCCTGGGCCATCGGGCTGAACGCCCGGTATGTCATTGGAATCTGGACCGGACGTCCGGACGGCACGCCCGTTGCCGGGCAGTTTGGTTTCGCCAGCGCGGTTCCGCTCCTGAATCAGGTCAATAACATGCTTCAGTCCCGCTCGATGGTGGATGAAGCCCGTCTGCCGCGCGATCCGCGTCCTGCAAGCGTAGGACGGGGCGTGATTTGCTGGCCGGGGGGCCAGTCCCTGCCTGAAGGGAGCGAAAACTGTCGGCGTCGGCTGTCAACCTGGCTGCTGGAAGGCAGTGAACCGCCTACGCTGCTGCTGCCGGAACAGGAAGGTATTCGCGGGATCCGTTTCCCGGTCTGGCTGGATAAAGAAGGCAAACGCGTCGCAGCGGATTGTCCTGATGCGACAGAAAAAGTGCTGGATGTCTGGCCGCTGCCTCTGGAGCCCTGGCTGCCTGCTGCCGAAAAACGGGCTGCTCGTCTCCCCGCCCGTTCAGCGGTTTGCCCTCCGCTGGATAACCATAATGCGGCGCCGCTGATGTTGTCAGGCGTCAGAGAAGGGGCGGTAATTAAACGTCTTCCGGGTGAGAAAAACATGACCCTGTTCGTTTCAACCAGCGGCGGGGAGGGGCAACGATGGTGGTTTTTGAATGGCGAACCGCTGGACGGACATCAGAAGAATTATTCACTGCAATTATATTTGTCGGGTAAATATCAGTTAGTTGTATTAGATGAAACAGGACAAACGGCGACGGTCAATTTTGAGTTAGATCGCTAAGTGTTACTCCTCAAGAGTTAGCTTGATAATTATCAATATCCGTTCCTGAAAAAAAACGAGAATGCGTTTTTATTTTAAGGAACGAGCAATGGAAAAAAATAAACATCAGGGAGAGGGGACTATTCCCGCCATATCCCGGCGTCAGTTTATTCAGGCAGGATCGGCGCTCGCCGCTCTGCCTTTTGTCGTCAAAACCGGCAAAGTACAGGCACAGGGCGCGGCGGTTTCAGACACTGCGCCTGAAGAAAAAGTGGTGCAAACCTGTAGTACGTTTGACTGCGGCGGCAAGTGTGATATTCGTGCTCACGTCAGTGAGGGCGTTGTGACCCGAATTTCCTGGTTGCCGCTGTTAAAGACATCGTCATGGAAGGATTTGTGAAGTTTGGTACGATGTCAGAATCTGATGATGGCATTATGCCAGCAGGGGAATACCTGAAAAAGACATTAGGAATGACTAACCCTGACGAATATTTTCAGGCCGGGATTATTGTTTTTAACGTCGAACAAATGGTTAAAGAGAACACCTTTGCTCAATTGATGTCAGCATTGAAAGCCAAAAAGTATTGGTTCTTAGATCAGGATATCATGAACAAAGTCTTCTTTGGCCGAGTCAAGTTTTTACCATTAGAATGGAATGTGTACCATGGTAATGGTAATACCGATGATTTCTTCCCGAATCTCAAGTTTTCAACCTATATGCGGTTTTTGGAAGCCAGAAGAAATCCAAAAATGATTCACTATGCGGGTGAAAACAAACCATGGAATACTGAGAAAGTCGATTTCTATGATGATTTTCTTGAGAATGTTTTAAATACGCCATGGGAAAAAGAAATTTACTATCGCCAGTTACCTGTGGCCACGGTAGTACATAATCAACATACTGAACTGCAGCAAACCGTGTTACTGCAGACAAAGATTAAACGAGCTTTAATGCCATATGTTAACAAATATGCTCCTGTCGGTTCGCCAAGAAGAAATAAGCTCACTAAATATTATTATAAAGTTCGCCGCTCGATTCTTGGCTAATATAACTGGAGATACATTATGAAGCGTAACAATATTCTAATCGTCGGTGCTGGTTTTTCAGGTGTGGTCATTGCCCGCCAGCTTGCTGAACAAGGTCACAAGGTTAAAATCATCGATCAGCGGGACCACATCGGAGGAAACTCTTATGACACTCGCGATCCTCAGACTGATGTCATGGTTCATGTCTACGGTCCGCATATTTTCCATACGGATAATGAAACCGTTTGGAAGTTTGTCAATCAGTATGCTGAGATGATGCCCTATGTTAATAGAGTAAAAGCGACTGTTAATGGTCAGGTTTTTTCACTGCCGATTAATTTGCATACTATTAACCAGTTTTTTGCTAAAACCTGTTCTCCTGATGAAGCTCGCGCGCTCATTAGCGAAAAAGGTGATAGCTCGATTCTGGAACCGAAGACATTTGAAGAGCAGGCTTTGCGCTTTATTGGTAAAGAATTATATGAAGCGTTCTTCAAAGGCTACACCATAAAACAGTGGGGGATGCAGCCTTCCGAGCTTCCGGCATCTATACTCAAACGGTTGCCTGTGCGTTTCAATTATGACGATAACTACTTCAATCATAAATTCCAGGGCATGCCGAAGTTGGGCTATACCCATATGATTGAAGCGATCGCCGATCATGAAAATATCACTCTGCAATTACAGCGTGAGTTTGCGGCTGAAAATCGTGACAGTTATGATCATGTGTTTTATAGCGGGCCGTTAGACGCGTTCTATTCATACCAGCATGGGCGTCTTGGCTACCGTACTCTGGACTTTGAGCGATTTACCTGGCAAGGTGATTATCAGGGCTGCGCGGTCATGAATTATTGCTCAGTTGATGTCCCGTATACGCGAATTACGGAACATAAATATTTTTCCCCGTGGGAAAGCCATGAAGGTTCCGTATGTTATAAGGAATATAGTCGCGCTTGCGGTGAAGATGATATTCCTTACTATCCAATCCGCCAGATGGGTGAGATGGCTCTGCTAGATAAATATTTATCACTGGCGGAGAATGAGAAAAATATTACTTTCGTTGGACGCCTGGGGACTTATCGCTACCTTGATATGGATGTAACGATTGCAGAAGCATTGAAAACGGCCGATAAATATCTGTCCTCATTGTCCAACGACGAAGCGATGCCTGTATTTGTGGCCGACGTACGATGAAACATACTGCATTAATAGTCACTTTTAACCGTCTTGAAAAGCTAAAAAAGACGGTTGCTGAAACTGTTAAGCTGCACTTTACCTCTATCGTTATTGTCAACAACGGGTCCACGGATGGGACCTCTGATTGGCTTCAGACAATCACTGATCCCCGTGTAATTGTCTTGAATCTGGCCTGTAATAACGGTGGCGCTGGAGGGTTTAAGGCCGGTAGTCAATACATATGCAGTTCTGTTGATAGCGATTGGGTCTTCTTTTATGACGATGATGCTTATCCGCAAAGTGATATTCTTGATAAGTTCTCAACGATAAATAAAGAAGGTTGTCGTGTTTTTACGGCTTTAGTTAAAGATTTGCAGGGCCGGACATGCGCGATGAATGTTCCATTTGCAAAAGTCCCGACCTCGTTTAGTGATACTTTGCAATATATTAAACATCCCCAACGATACGTACCAGATAATAAGGAAATACTGGTGCAAACAGTTTCATTTGTTGGCATGATCATTAAGCGTGAAGTCTTGAATGAGCACCTTCATCATATTTATGATGAACTTTTCCTTTATTTTGATGACCTCTATTTTGGTTATCAATTAACTCTAAGTGGCGAGAAGATTACCTATAATCCGGAACTTGTTTTTACTCATGATGTGAGTATCCAGGGAAAGGTCATATCGCCAGAGTGGAAGGTTTACTATCTTTGTCGAAACTTAATTTTGGCTAAGAGAATATTTACGGAAGTGGCAGTTTTTAGTAGTTCATCAATCCTTTTGCGCCTATGCAAGTATATCTCCATATTCCCTGTACAGCGCCGGAAATGGGTATATCTAAAATTTTTATGCCGTGGGATTGTACATGGTGTAAAAGGAATTAGCGGTAAGTTTCACTAAGTGGACATAGCAATGAAAAAACTGTGTTATTTCATAAATTCGGATTGGTATTTTGATTTGCATTGGACCGATCGTGCAATTGCCGCCCGAGATGCCGGTTATGAGATTCACATTATTAGCCATTTTGTCGATGATAAAATAGCGATAAAATTCAAGACACTAGGTTTTATTTGTCATAATATTCCTCTTGTCGCTCAATCGTTCAACGTTTTGATTTTCTTTCGGGCCTTTTTTAAGGCTCGGAAAATTATTCAAAGCATTAATCCTGATTTATTACACTGCATTACCATCAAACCGTGTTTGATCGGCGGATTTCTGGCTAAAAGTACCCATCGTCCTGTTATTCTGAGTTTTGTCGGTTTAGGCCGAGTATTTTCGGCAGAGTCTGGCTGTCTTAAGCTGCTGCGTAGTTTTACTGTTATGGCATATAAATATATCGCCAGTAACAAATGCAGCTTGTTTATGTTCGAACATGATAAAGACAGAGCCAAACTCGCCGATCTGGTTGGTATCGATTACAAACAGACTATTGTTATTGATGGTGCGGGTATTAATCCAGAGATTTACAAATATTCTCTGGAGCAGCAACGTGATGTCCCGGTCGTCCTTTTTGCCAGCCGTATGCTGTGGAGTAAAGGACTTGGTGATCTGATTGAAGCCAAAAAAATACTGAGTAATAAAAATATTCACTTTACGCTGAATGTTGCCGGTATCTTAGTTGAGAATGATAAAGACGCGATTCCGCTAGCGACGATACAGAAGTGGCAAAGCGAAGGCGTGATTAACTGGCTCGGTCATTGCTCTAATGTATTTGATTTAATTGAAGAATCAAATATCGTTGCTTTGCCGTCGGTCTACGCCGAAGGCGTACCACGTATCTTGCTGGAAGCTTCCTCGGTTGGGCGTGCTTGTATCGCTTATGATGTTGGTGGCTGTGATAGCTTAATTATCAACAACGATAATGGATTAATTGTAAAAAGTAAATCTGTCGAGGAATTAGCGGAGAAACTCGGTTTCCTGTTAGATAATCCTGAAACGCGAGTCGCAATGGGTATCAATGGCAGAAAGCGTATTCAAGATAAATTCTCGAGTGTGATGATCATTAATAAAACATTAAAAACATATCGCGATGTTGTTGAAGAGTAATTTTTGATGAAGCTGAGTCGCTTTCATCTTACCTATCCTTAATGAACTGGAAACCTACAAATTAAACGCTACCAATAAATAAATATAATTGCGTTTAGAAGCTAAGCGTCAAGGTGATTACATGTCTGAAAAAAAGAGTATTGCTGTTTCTGTTATTATCCCTGTGCACAATGCTGCTGGATATATTTCCGATACATTAAGCACCGTTTTGTCGCAAACATTAAATGATATCGAAATCATTATTATCAATGATTGTTCTGACGATAATACCTTAGAGATTGTCTCTGCGCTGGCTGAAACTGATTCACGGATTAGAGTGATTAACAACACGACAAATCTTGGTGGTGGAGGTTCGAGAAACGTTGGGTTGGATGCTGCTATCGGTGAGTACGTTATTTTCCTCGATGACGACGATTACGCTGATAACATGATGTTGGAGCGCATGTACGCGCAGGCCAGCGATACACAAGCGGATGTCGTTATTTGTCGCAGCCAGTCTTTTGATCCCTCCTTACAAGTTTATGCTCCGATGCCGTGGTCAGTTCGCCAGGAGCTGCTACCTGAGCTTATGGTTTTTTCCTCCCAGGATATTCCCTCTGACTTTTTCCGCGCCTTTGTCTGGTGGCCATGGGACAAGCTTCTCAGGCGTCAATTTATTGCTACTCATCAGCTTCGTTTTCAGGAAATCAGGACAACAAACGATCTTTTCTTCGTCTGTGCCTTCATGCTGATGGCGAACAGAATCTCGGTCTTAAATGAAACGTTAATTTCTCATACCATCAATCGTAGTGAATCCTTATCCGCCACGAGAGCAGAATCGCACCGCTGTGCTGTTGAAGCATTAGTGGCTCTTAAAGCATTTATCTGTCAGCAGAGGATGATGGATCAACGTCTCAGAGATTACAAAAACTATGTTGTCGTTTTCCTTGAGTGGCATTTAAACACGATATCTGGTCCGGCATTTCATCCGTTTTATCAGCAAGTGAAAGAGTTTATTGTTGCGTTAGATGCAAAGGATGATGATTTTTATGATGAATTTATCGCCGCCGCGCATCATAGAATCACCACGCTGTCAGCTGAAGAGTACCTATTCTCCCTTAAAGATCGTGTTCTGAAGGAGCTTGAGTTTTTCCAGGCAAAGAGCTCCGCATTACAGCAAGAAGTTGAGACGCTGACTGACTCATTCGCTGAGCAAAAGGATGAAAATGCGATATTACATAATCAATTGCATGAGATTGAAGAGCGGGTTACTGAACAGGAAAAGAATATTCGTCAGTTAACTGACAAAAATAATAATATGCATCATGAAATAACTATCAAACAGCAAGAATTCAATGAAATTTATCAGCATCACAAAAATTTAATCTCTTCTTTATCCTGGAAGTTGACTAAGCCACTACGAGTGGTAAGACGTTTTTTTAAATAATTTCAAAAAGAAGTTAAGCAAGTTTCACTTTTTTGTTAGTGTTCTTGTTATTTTCAATAAAATTTTCGTTAAATAAAAGAGCTCCTGGTCATATGATTTGCGAGTCTCTATTCCTGTTAGATTAATAATTTATTAGTTAGAGAGTAATAGGTTTTTGTCGAGTTTTACTGGGGGCAGTAATATCTCGATGTGTGTACATGTGTTTTTTTGTGACTTCCTGCCTGTTGAATTTTTTCTATCGGGCAGTGATCACCTTTGAATATTGATAGCTATTCTTTTTATTACTAATAAATTCTTTCTTCTAAAAGAATGTAGTTTTACTCATTGGAATATGGAGTGTAGATTGTCTGTTAACAGATTTGATGCCATTGATGGCACTCGTGGGATATTGGCGGGTATGGTCATGCTCAGCCATATGTTTGGCAGCTTTATGGGGTGGCCGCAAGTCAGACCATTTAGCGGTGCCTATCTGTGCGTGGTATATTTTTTCATCATGAGTGGCTTTGTTCTAACCTATGCCCACGCCTCAGGAAACTTTTTCAAATACGTTCTTACACGTTTTGCCCGATTATGGCCGCTTCATTTTCTGTCAACGATACTGATGGTAGCCATTTATTACTATAATGCACACCATGGCGGCTATGTTTCCAGTCCGGATGTTTTTTCTATTAGCGTGATATTAAAAAATATATTATTTCTTCATGGTCTTTACTGGCATGACTTCAAGTTAGTCAATGAGCCATCATGGAGTATCAGTATTGAGTTTTGGGTGTCACTTTTAATTCCTCTAATCTTTACGCGATTAGGAAATATGACTCGTGCGGTAGTTGCAGGTTTATTATTTATTTTTCTGTGGCATAAACATCCATCAGGGATACCGCCATCAATGCTAACAGCAATGCTGTCAATGCTGATTGGTTCATTGTTTTTTTCTTTATCACAGACAGAGTACTTTAAGTGTCTGATGAAAGAAAAGTTCATGGCTTTCTTTATTACCGCAGCGGCTATCGTATCGATCGTGGGCGTATATGCAATGAACCATAGTCGACTGGACTATTTTTTATTCGTTGCGTTTATCCCGATGCTATTCATCGATCATCTTCCGGATAATCAATTGATAAAGAGAGTTTTCACCTCTAATTTATTCTTGTTTCTCGGTTATATTAGCTTCCCTTTGTATTTATTGCATGAACTGGTTATCGTATCCGGATTCATTTTTGACCCTGAGAATGCCTGGGTATCAATATCAATAGCGGCATTTGCATCAATCTTCATTGCCTATATTTATGCACGATTTATCGATTATCCTCTCTATCGGGCGTTAAAGCGTCAGATTGCCAAAATAAGTTAATTATAGTTTGGGTTTTATTGAACGGTATTTAACTGGTTAGTGCACTGCAGCCGGAGTCGCGTTGCGACGGCTAAAAGGGGAGGGGCCTACCCTCCCTTCATCGATTTATTTATGCCTGCTACGCAGGTTCTCGACCACCGCCGTCAAATCCAGCCCCTGATCCTGCAGCAGTACCAGCAGGTGATACATCAGATCCGACGCTTCGTTCTTCAGCTCGAACTGGTCGTGCACCGTTGCCGCCAGCGCGGTTTCCACGCCTTCTTCCCCGACCTTTTGCGCAATACGCTTGGTACCGCTGGCGTACAGCTTCGCGGTATATGAGCTTTCCGGATCCGCATGCTTACGCTCGGCCAGCAGTTGTTCCAGCTGATACAGGAACAGCCACTGGTGGCCGGCGTCACCGAAGCAGCTGGAAGTGCCTTTATGGCAGGTCGGGCCGATTGGGTTAACCAGCACCAGCAGGGTATCGTTATCGCAATCCGGAGTAATACTCACCACGTTGAGAAAGTTGCCGGAGGTTTCCCCTTTGGTCCACAGACGCTGTTTGGTCCGCGAATAAAAGGTCACTTTACCGCTCTCTTCGGTCTTCGCCAGCGCATCCTGATTCATGTAGCCCAGCATCAGGACTTCGCCGGAGATGGCGTGCTGTACGATGGCCGGCATCATGCCGTCGGTTTTTTCCCAGTCCAGCTGTTCAGTTAACATACCCTAATCTCCACGCCCTGTGCTGCCAGGTACGTTTTTAGTTCACCAATATTAATAATTTGCTTGTGGAACACCGACGCCGCCAGCGCGCCGTCGACGTTGGCGTCGCGGAAGGCTTCAAGGAAGTGCTCCATGGTGCCGGCGCCGCCGGAAGCGATAAGCGGCACATGGCAGACGGCGCGGACTTTACGCAACTGCTCAAGATCGTAGCCGTTACGCACGCCATCCTGATTCATCATGTTCAGCACGATCTCGCCGGCGCCACGTTTCTGCACTTCCTGCACCCAGTCGAGAGTCTCCCACTGAGTCACTCGCGTGCGGCTCTCATCGCCGGTGTACTGGTTAACGTGATATTTACCGCTTTCGGCATCAAACCAGGTGTCGATGCCCACCACAATACACTGCACGCCAAAACGATCGGCCAGACGGGTAATCAGCGTCGGATCGGCCAGCGCCGGGGAGTTAATCGAAATCTTGTCGGCGCCGAAGGAGAGAATCTGCGCCGCATCGTCGAGGGATTTAATTCCGCCTGCGACACAGAAAGGAATATC
>OKMP01000177.1_pt1 | contig 12722 bp, 10 predicted proteins | sample 1611241 | NCBI WGS metagenome assembly OKMP01 (sample SAMN04436722, study PRJEB24849) | human gut metagenome | biome: human gut; feature: NICU; material: stool | host: Homo sapiens | place: USA: Saint Louis, MO | collected 2010-10-07
ACGAGATCGGTCTCGGCATTCCTGCTGAACCGCTCTTCCGATCTTTAATTCTGGTACGTTCGCTGATGCGCGAAATGGAGCTGGAAGATCGCGGGATCATCAGCCATCTCGACTGGCGCATTGATGAGGCCGCCTTGAGCGAAAACCAGCGCGTGACGCTGTTCCGCGTCTGTCAGGAAGGGCTGAATAATATCGTCAAACATGCCAGCGCCAGCGCGGTGACGCTGCAGGGCTGGCAGCAGGATCAACGGCTGATGCTGGTACTTGAGGATGATGGCTGCGGGCTGCCGCCGGGTACCGGGCAGCAGGGCTTTGGCCTGACCGGTATGCGCGAACGCGTGACGGCGCTGGGCGGTACGCTCACTATCTCCTGCACGCACGGCACCCGTGTCTGCGTCAGCCTGCCGCGCCGTTATGTTTGAGGAGTCATGATGCTGAGCTTTCTGAAATCCCCGCCCGATGCCGCGCCGGTTACCGATAAGCAGGCGCTGGATGAGCGTTATCGCTACTGGCGGCGTCATATTCTGCTGACCATCTGGCTGGGCTATGCCCTGTTTTATTTCACGCGCAAAAGCTTTAACGCCGCGGTGCCGGAAATTCTCGCCAGCAACGTCCTGACCCGCAGCGATATTGGCCTGCTGGCGACACTGTTTTACATCACCTACGGGCTATCGAAGTTTTTCTCCGGCATCGTCAGCGACCGTTCCAACGCCCGTTATTTTATGGGGCTGGGCCTTATCGCCACCGGCGTGGTCAATATTCTGTTTGGCTTCTCCACCTCGCTATGGGCGTTCGCCCTGCTGTGGGCGCTGAACGCCTTTTTCCAGGGCTGGGGGTCGCCGGTGTGCGCCCGTCTGCTGACGGCCTGGTATTCGCGAACCGAGCGCGGCGGCTGGTGGGCATTGTGGAATACCGCGCATAACGTCGGCGGGGCGCTGATTCCGATGGTGGTCGGCGCGGCGGCGCTACGCTACGGCTGGCGTACCGGGATGATGATTGCCGGGATGCTGGCGATTCTCGCCGGGCTGTTCCTCTGCTGGCGACTGCGCGACCGGCCGCAGGTCGTCGGGCTGCCTGCGGTGGGCGACTGGCGGCATGACGAGCTGGAGATTGCCCAGCAGCAGGAGGGGGCGGGTCTGACGCGCAAAGAGATTCTTACCAAATACGTACTGCTCAATCCCTATATCTGGCTGCTGTCGCTGTGCTACGTGCTGGTATACGTGGTGCGGGCGGCGATTAACGACTGGGGCAACCTGTATATGTCGGAGACGCTGGGCGTCGATCTGGTGACCGCTAATTCGGCGGTAACGATGTTCGAACTGGGCGGTTTTATTGGCGCGCTGGTGGCGGGATGGGGCTCGGATAAGCTGTTTAACGGCAACCGTGGACCGATGAACCTGATTTTCGCCGCCGGTATTTTGCTCTCGGTCGGCGGTTTGTGGCTGATGCCTTTCGCCAGCTATGTGATGCAGGCGGCCTGCTTCTTTACCACCGGTTTCTTTGTGTTTGGCCCCCAGATGCTGATTGGCATGGCGGCGGCGGAGTGTTCCCACAAAGAAGCGGCGGGCGCGGCAACCGGGTTTGTCGGGCTGTTTGCCTATCTCGGGGCGTCGCTGTCCGGCTGGCCGCTGGCGCAGGTCATGGAAATCTGGCACTGGAGCGGTTTTTTCGTGGTCATCGCTATTGCCGCCGGCATTTCCGCGCTGCTGTTGCTGCCATTTTTAAACGCTCAGGCGCCAAGAACCGCCAGCGAAGCGTGACCTGTCTCTCCTTTTTACCCCGAGTGAGGCAAAACTAAGAAATTTTCCCGGTTGCGCCTGGACACTGTCTCAGGCCAGTCGCAGCGCGGCTTTTTACAATGCCTGCCATTCGCAGGTATAAAAATTAGCCCGGAGTGTCCTATGCTGGCCTTTCTAAACCAGGTGCGCAAGCCGACCCTGGATCTGCCGCTCGATGTGCGGCGTAAAATGTGGTTCAAACCGTTCATGCAGTCCTATCTGGTGGTCTTTATTGGCTACCTGACGATGTATCTGATCCGCAAAAACTTTAACATCGCCCAGAACGATATGATCTCCACCTACGGGTTGAGCATGACCCAGCTGGGGATGATTGGCCTTGGCTTCTCGATCACCTACGGCGTGGGTAAAACGCTGGTGTCTTACTACGCAGATGGTAAAAACACCAAGCAGTTCCTGCCGTTTATGCTGATCCTCTCCGCCATCTGTATGCTCGGCTTTAGCGCCAGTATGGGGGCCGGTTCAACCAGTCTGTTCCTGATGATCGCCTTCTATGCGCTGAGCGGTTTCTTCCAGAGCACCGGCGGTTCGTGTAGCTATTCGACCATTACCAAATGGACACCACGTCGTAAGCGCGGCACCTTCCTCGGCTTCTGGAATATCTCTCACAACCTCGGCGGCGCGGGCGCTGCGGGCGTGGCGCTGTTTGGCGCGAACTATTTGTTCGACGGCCACGTCATCGGCATGTTCATCTTCCCGTCGATTATTGCGCTGATTGTCGGCTTTATCGGTCTGCGTTTTGGTAGCGACTCTCCGGAATCTTACGGCCTCGGTAACGCGGAAGAGCTGTTTGGCGAAGAGATCAGCGAAGAGGATAAAGAGACGGAAGAGAATGCCATGACCAAATGGCAGATTTTCGTCGAGTATGTCCTGAAAAACAAAGTCATCTGGCTGCTGTGCTTCTCCAACATCTTCCTCTATGTGGTGCGCATCGGTATCGATCAGTGGTCGACGGTCTATGCCTTCCAGGAGCTGAAGCTTTCCAAAGAGGTGGCGATTCAGGGCTTTACCCTGTTTGAAGTCGGGGCGCTGGTCGGCACGCTGCTGTGGGGTTGGCTGTCGGATCTGGCGAACGGCCGTCGTGCGCTGGTGGCCTGTATCGCGCTGGCGTTAATCATCGCCACCCTGGGTGTTTACCAGCATGCCAGCAACCAGTATGTCTATCTGATGTCGCTGTTTGCCTTAGGCTTCCTGGTCTTTGGCCCGCAGCTGCTGATCGGCGTGGCGGCGGTGGGCTTCGTCCCGAAAAAAGCCATCGGCGCGGCGGACGGTATCAAAGGCACCTTCGCTTATCTGATAGGCGACAGCTTTGCCAAACTGGGACTGGGGATGATTGCCGACGGTACGCCGGTCTTTGGCCTGACTGGCTGGGCGGGTACCTTTGCGGCGCTGGATGCGGCAGCTATCGGCTGTATCTGCCTGATGGCCATCGTCGCGGTCTTTGAAGAACGTAAAATTCGTCGCGAGAAAAAGAAACCCATCCTGCAGAATGCCTGAGTGATGAGTATAGGTAACGTTGCCCGGCATTTATGCCGGGCTTTTTTATTTCAGGCCTGCCAGGCGCGCCAGGCGTGGATGAAGCGTTGCGCTTTTTCCGCGGTTTCCGCCTGGGACTGTTCAGCACGATACAGATCGCTCCCTAATCCTGCCCCTTCGCAACCGGCCCGGAGATAATCTGCGAGATTTGTCGCGGTGATGCCACCCACAGCGTACAGTCGGGTGTTCGACGGCAGTATTGCCCGAAGCGAGCGAATGTAGCCAGGCCCGACATCGCCTGCAGGGAAGATCTTCAGCATGCTGGCGCCATGCCTGAGGGCGGTCAACGCCTCGCTGGCCGTCAGACAGCCGATGCAGGTGGCCATTCCCGCAGATGTCGCGGCCTTGATGACGGAGATATCGGTATTGGGTGTAAGGATAAATTCGCAGCCCGCCTCTTTTAGTATGGCGACCTCTCGCGGGGTGGTTACCGTACCGGCGCCGATTCGCATCCGGTCGCCGTAATGTTTTACGGCAAGCACAATACTTTGTTGCCAGTTGGGGGAATTAAGCGGGATCTCTACCTGCGTAAAACCCGCACGATACAGTTCCGCCATGTGCACCAGTACATCATCTGGGGTTACCCCGCGCAGGATGGCGACCAGAGGAAGAGAGTCAGATGTGGTCATGAAGAAGTCTCCTGATGCCGTTAAGAAAGGCCGCTTCACCGCTGAAGGGGCGACAGGTGAGGCCAAAAAGGGTAAAAACGCTTTGGTATCGCGCCAGTAGCGCATCGTTACCGACCAGAACTACGCTTTCCGTGGATGAAATGGCGTATTGCTCGTACATCCGGGCGACTTCGTGACCAATCAGCAGCCCAGAGAGGGCGCTATGCAGAGCGTCAGAAGGCAGGGCGCCGCAGAGCATACGTGCGCGCAGCGCAAAGGTTCCTCGCGACAGGCAGCACTCTTGTGCTCCCAGCCGTGCGCCATCAAGAAATGCCTGGTGATCTTCCCGATGCCCGTCTTGTGGCTGGGACAGCACGGAGTAGTGGCTTAGCAAGTGAAAGAACTCCCCGGTCATGATGGTTTGAAAATCACCGATGCGCTCCCTCTCCATGCGTACCCATTTGCTGTGGGTGCCGGGAAAGACATACCACTCCTCTACATTCAGTGCGCCCAGGAGTTGCGTTTCCTCTCCACGCATCACGTTGAAATGTTCCGGGCCGTTGAGCTGGAGCCCGGGGACAATCCACACCGGTAGAGGCCCGGCATTTTCGACCGGCGTCAGGTTTGAGGAGAGCGCTGAAACGGATGTCGGACAGGGAATATAGGGCACGGCAAGCCAGCCGAGATTACTACCGATCATGCCGCTCATGATGACAATGGTGTCAGGGGACAGGGGATGCGGACACCGTGAGAGGATGGTGAGCCAGAGCTCTTTAAACGCGCCCGGTCGTTGGTGGGTTACCCCTTCGCGACTATGATAAGTCCAGATCGCTTCACCTTGCTGAAATAGCCACAGGCGCAGATTGCTGCTACCCCAGTCCACGGCAATATAGTTTTGTAGATTGAACATCAAGCATTCCTGATGGATAAAACGGCCTGTTGCCAGGCCGTGGATGAGAGAGTTACTGCTCTGAAATTTCCATTTTCTTATCGAAATTGATGCTCAAAGAGCAAACCAGATACCCCACCGCTGCGAGGGCGAAGAACATCATTGCGGCGTAATAATTACCGGTGAATTGCACAAGGAAACCGATAAAAATCGGCAGGATGGCGGCGAACAGATTGCTGGTAAAGTTCATGGTGCCGCAGATAGTCCCTGCTACGGATTGAGCGCCGAGAAGGCCCGGAATAGACCAGTAAACGCTTGCCCAGCGCAGGGGGAACAGGGCGATAGTGAGAAGCGTAATCGCGACGCCTGGCGTACTGCTTTGCGCGCAAAGAAATATTCCTATGCCAGCAGTAATGGCTGAAATCGACAGCATGGTATGCATAACGCGGCTGGTTTTACCGCCTTTACTGCGCCATTTATCCATGATGTAGCCCCCGGTTAGTTGGCCGACAAAACACAGCAGGAAAATAATCGCCATGGCACCACCCATAGACTTAATATCGAAGCCGTAGGTAGCCTGGAAATATAACGGGAGCCAGGTCATGAGACCATAGAAGACAAAGCTATAGCAAACCCATCCACAAATTAACGCAATAACATTACGTTGTTTTAAATAAGGTTTGATATCAGCGAGACGATATTTTTTACCAGAGGTGGAATCTCCATTGGCTTCAGTAATATGATCCAGTTCAGCTTTGTTAATCCCAGGGTGTTCAGAAGGATAGGTACGAATATACCACCAGGCAAGAAAACCTATAGCGATAGTCCCCACCCCGGCAATGATGAAGGCCATCCGCCAGGAATCAAACTGAGCAATAAGTCCGGCAATGATTACGGCACCCAGTGCGGTGCCTAACGGCGCACCGCCATCCAGCAGCATTGAACCGCGGCCGCGTTCAGTCGGGGTCAGCCAGGTCCCCATCAGTTTTGCGCCCGCGGGCATAATGGGGGACTCGGCGATACCCAGCCCAATGCGTGAAATTGAGAGGGTAAAAATAGAATGACAGAGGGCGGCGATAGCCTGAAATGCACCCCATAAAATTGTGGCGATAGCAATAATATTTCGGGCTTTAAATTTATCAGCAATGACCCCGCTGGGTATTTGCATGAGCGCATAGGCCCAGAAGAATGCACTGTGAATAACACCAACCACACGCGTGTCGGTAATGCCGAATTCATCGGTAATATAGGGCATGGCAATGGATAAAGAGGTGCGGTCAATATAGTTAATTGCTCCCAGAATAAGCATGACAATAAATATTCGCCATCTTACCGTTGTCGCTTTGAGCTTTTCTTCTTCAGTATGGACATTGACATGAGACATAGATGCTCCTTGCCATGCCCAATAATGAGCATGGCGATACGAGGTATTATAATTATCAGGGTAACTTACATAATGGAACCGATAGTCCAGGGAACAAACTCCTGGCTACCATAACCAAACTCTTCGCTTTTTGTTTTTTTTCCGGACGCCATTTCAAGGATCATTTGATATAAGCGCTCACCGACCTGTGCAATTGTCTCTTCACCTTCAACAATGGTGCCGCAATTAATATCCATATCTTCCTGCTGGCGTTGCCATAAGGCGTTGTTGGTGGCGAGTTTCAGGCTTGGGGTGGGTTTAGAGCCAAACGCAGAACCGCGGCCAGTCGTGAAGCACAGCAGGTTTGCGCCTCCGGCAATTTGCCCGGTGACCGTCCGACCAAAATCCAGGCGATCAACGGCATTTTGCTGCATGAATTACAACCTGATGTGATCTTCCCCCATGATTCACTCTGTCAGAATGCACTATCATTAGCGCTTAATCTGAAACATGGATAATTTCGTTGTGAAAGTTATAAACTTGCGGAATTATCATTTCGCAACGTAAGGAACGAAGCGCCTATGAAACCACGTCAGCGGCAGGCGGCCATACTTGAGCATCTGCAAAAGCAGGGAAAGTGCTCGGTAGAGGATCTGGCCCACTACTTTGACACCACCGGCACGACAATACGCAAGGACCTGGTGTTGCTCGAAAACTCCGGCGCCGTCATTCGTACCTACGGCGGCGTGGTGCTCAATAAAGACGAAGCCGACCCGCCTATCGATCACAAGACGCTGATTAATACGCACCAGAAAGCGCTGATTGCCGAAGCTGCGGTCAAATTTATCCAGGACGGCGATTCCATCATCCTCGACGCTGGCAGTACCGTCCTACAGATGATCCCGCTGCTCAGCCGCTTTAATAACATCACCGTGATGACCAACAGCCTGCACATCGTCAATGCCCTGTCAGAGTTCGACAGCGAGCAGACCATCCTGATGCCCGGTGGCACCTTCCGTAAAAAATCCGCGTCGTTTCACGGGCAGCTGGCGGAGAATGCCTTCGACCACTTCAGCTTCGATAAGCTGTTTATGGGCACGGACGGCATCGACCTCAACGCGGGCGTGACCACCTTCAACGAGGTGTTCAGCGTCAGCAAAGCGATGTGCAACGCCGCGCGGGAAGTGATTTTGATGGCGGACTCGTCGAAGTTTGGCCGTAAAAGCCCCAACATTGTCTGTAGCCTTGAAAGCGTCGATAAGCTGATTACCGACGCAGGTATCGATCCGGCATTTAAAAAAGCGCTGGAAGCGAAGGGCATCGACGTGATCGTAACCGGAGAGAAAAATGAGTGATTTTCTGTTAAACGCAGGCCGCCAGACTCTGCTGCTGGAGCTACAGGAAGCCAGCCGCCTGCCGGAGCGTCTGGGTGAGGATTTTGTTCGTGCAGCCAACACCATTATCCACTGCGAGGGCAAAGTGATCGTGGCGGGTATCGGTAAATCCGGTCATATCGGCAAGAAGATTGCCGCGACGCTTGCCAGCACCGGCACACCGGCGTTCTTCGTGCATCCTGCCGAAGCGCTGCACGGCGATCTGGGGATGATCGAAAGCCGCGACGTGATGCTGTTTATCTCCTACTCCGGTTCAGCCAAAGAGCTGGATCTCATCATCCCTCGCCTGCAAGAAAAATCGGTGGCCCTGTTAGCGATGACCGGCAAATCCCGTTCGCCGCTGGCGCTGGCCGCGAAAGCAACGCTGGATATTTCCGTTGAGCGCGAAGCCTGCCCGATGCACCTGGCACCGACCTCCAGCACCGTCAACACGCTGATGATGGGCGACGCGCTGGCGATGGCGGTGATGCAGGCGCGCGGTTTTAATGAGGAAGATTTCGCCCGTTCCCATCCTGCTGGCGCGCTTGGGGCACGTCTGCTCAACAAGGTTCACCACCTGATGCGCACGGACGATGCCATTCCTCAGGTCAAACTCGACACCAGCGTGATGGACGCCATGCTGGAGCTGAGCCGCACCGGTCTGGGGCTGGTTGCGGTATGCGACAACAACCGCCAGGTGAAGGGCGTCTTCACCGACGGCGACCTGCGCCGCTGGCTGGTGGGCGGCGGCAAGCTGGAGGCGCGGGTATCCGAAGCAATGACCCGGGGCGGGCTGACGCTGAATGCCGACAGCCGCGCCATTGAAGCCAAAGAGGTGCTGATGAAGCGCAAAATCACCGCTGCGCCGGTGGTGGACGAGCACGGCAGGCTGTGCGGCGCGATCAACCTGCAAGACTTCTACCAGGCGGGGATTATTTAACCCTTAAGCCCCAGACGTTTCGCCAGCCTGTGAAGGTTGGCGACGTCCATCTCCAGCGCCCGCGCGCATGCCGCCCAGCTGCGGTTATTCTGCTCCAGGGCGCGGGTGATCATCTGACGCTGGAACGCATCCGTCGCCTCGCGCAGGTTTTCGTTCACGCTCTCAGGTATCACTGGCTTCACGGACGGCGTCGTTTCCTCATGCAGCGCGAAATGGCGCGCATGGATAACCACTTCATCCCCCGAACGCGTAGCCCGCGCCAGCACCACCGCGCGGTGAATCGCATGTTCCAGTTCACGCACGTTACCCGGCCAGCCGTAGCTCAGCAGGTGCGTCCTCGCGCCGGGGCTTAGCACCACGCGGGAAAGCCCCATTTTGAGCCGACACTGTTCGCAGAAAAAGCCCGCCAGCAGCACCACATCATCGCCCCGCTCGCGCAGCGGCGGCACCGTGAGCGGGAACACGCTCAGACGGTGGAACAGATCGGCGCGGAAATTGCCCGCCAGCACCTCTTCGCGCAGATCGCGGTTCGTCGCCGCCAGCACGCGCACATCCACGCGTAAGCTGCGATCGTCACCCACGCGTTGAATATCGCCATACTGCAACACCCGCAGCAGTTTGGCCTGGAGCGAAAGGGAGAGTTCGCCAATTTCATCGAGGAACAGCGTGCCGTTATCAGCCATTTCGAACTTGCCGCTGCGGTTGCTGATCGCCCCGGTAAAGGCTCCTTTGACGTGTCCGAACAGCTCGCTTTCCGCCACGCTTTCCGGCAGCGCCGCGCAGTTGAGATACACCAGCGGGTTCACCGCACGGGGCGAGGCTTCGTGGATCGCTTTCGCCACCAGCTCTTTACCGGTGCCGGTCTCCCCGAAGATCAGCACGTTCAAATCAGACGCGGCGACAATCTCAATCTCTTTTTTAAGCTGCGCCATGCCCGGCGAAAGGCCAATCATTTCGGTGTGCGCCACCTGCTCAAACGCCGTCGGGCTACCCGGAAGAATATTCTGGCTCTCCAGCTGTTCTATCAGCAGGGCGTTGTTCAGCGCCCCGGCCGCCAGCGCGGCAATCAGCCGTAGCTCTTCGTCGCTGAAGGTATCGAACTGATCCGGCGACATGCCGTCGAGGGTTAACGCGCCAATCAGGTTCTGCCCGGCAAACAGCGGCAGGCCGATACAGGCGTGAACCTTCAGGCTCTCCTGGCCGGGGATCAGGCCGTCGTACGGATCGGGCAGATCGCTGTCTGCCGGGAAACGCACCACGTCACCCGCACGGGCGATGGTTTCCAGACGCGGGTGGCCCTCCAGGGTAAAGCGCCGCCCGAGTACGTCCTTCGCCAGACCGTCGATAGCCAGCGGAATAAACTGCCGCCCTTCGTAACGCAGCAGCGCCGAGGCATCGCAATCCAGCACGTGGCGCAACGTGGAGATCAGCCGCTGAAAGCGGTCCTGATGACCAATACCGGTTTGCAGTTCTATGGCGATCTTCGCCAGCACATCTACGGAAAAGCTCATCTCTGCCTCACTGTCATTTTGACAACACATAGTGTCATATTGACAATTTTTAAGATAGTCAAAATGACTACCCATTAGGGAGAATCAAAACACAAATTCATTATTTTCAATAAGTTAAAAAACTGGCACGCAACTTGATATATGACAGTCATCTTATTTGAAAACGCCGTATTAAGTTGAGGTTGCTATGTCTATTCTGGTTAAAAATAACATTCATTGGGTGGGTCAACGTGACTGGGAAGTACGTGATTTTCACGGGACGGAATACAAAACGCTGCGCGGCAGCAGCTACAACAGCTACCTCATTCGCGAAGGTAAAAACGTCCTGATCGATACCGTCGATCACAAATTCAGCCGCGAGTTCGTGCAGAACCTGCGCAGCGAAATCGATTTGAATGACATCGACTACATCATCATCAACCACGCGGAAGAGGATCACGCCGGGGCGCTGACCGAGCTGATGTCCCACATTCCGGATACCCCGATCTACTGCACCACCAATGCCATTGACTCCATCAACGGCCACCACCACCATCCAGAGTGGAACTTCCACACTGTAAAAACCGGCGACACGCTGGATATCGGCAACGGCAAACAGCTGATCTTCGTGGAAACCCCAATGCTGCACTGGCCGGACAGCATGATGACCTACATGACCGGTGACGCGGTGCTGTTCAGTAACGACGCCTTCGGCCAGCACTACTGCGACGAACGTCTGTTCAACGACGAAGTGGATCAGACCGAGCTGTTCGAACAGTGCCAGCGCTACTACGCCAACATCCTGACGCCGTTCAGCCGTCTGGTCACGCCAAAAATCACCGAGATCCTCGGCTTCAACCTGCCGGTGGATATGATTGCCACCTCCCACGGCGTGGTATGGCGTGAAAATCCAACCCAGATCGTCGAGCTGTACCTGAAGTGGGCGGCGGACTATCAGGAAGACCGCATCACCATCTTCTACGACACCATGTCCAACAACACCCGCATGATGGCGGACGCCATTGCCCAGGGCATCAACGAAGTGGACCCGAACGTGGCAGTGAAAATCTTCAACGTGGCGCGCAGCGATAAGAATGAGGTATTGACCAACGTCTTCCGCTCCAAAGGCGTGCTGGTGGGTACCTCCACCATGAATAACGTGATGATGCCGAAAATCGCCGGCCTGGTGGAGGAGATGACCGGCCTGCGTTTTCGCAATAAGCGCGCCAGCGCCTTCGGCTCTCACGGCTGGAGCGGCGGTGCGGTCGATCGCCTGTCCACCCGTTTACAGGATGCCGGTTTTGAAATGTCGCTGAGCCTGAAGGCCAAATGGCGCCCGGACCTCGACGCGCTGGAGCTGTGCCGCGAACACGGCCGTGAAATTGCCCGCCAGTGGGCGCTCTCGCCGCTGCCGGTCGCCGCAGCACAGAGCGGGCCGGAACAGGAAAACTGCGCTTGTGCCGCCGCTGCGGCAGCCGATCTCGGCCCGTCGATGCAGTGCAGCGTCTGCCAGTGGGTTTACGATCCGGCGACAGGCGAGCCGAACCAGGATGTCCAGCCGGGGACGCCGTGGAGCGAGGTCCCGGATAACTTCCTGTGCCCGGAATGCTCTCTCGGTAAAGAGGTATTTGATGTCCTGGCAACGGAGGCGGTATGAGCGATGGTATCGTGATCATCGGCTCGGGCTTTGCGGCCCGTCAACTGGTGAAAAATATTCGTAAGCAGGATACGCACATTCCGCTGACGCTGATCGCCGCCGACAGCATGGATGAGTACAACAAACCGGATCTCAGCCACGTCATCAGCCGCGGTCAGAATGCCGAGGATCTGACCCTGCAAACCGCCGGGGAGTTTGCCGAACAGTATAACCTGCGCCTGTTCCCCCACGTCCGGGTGAGCAATATCGACGCCGAGGCCAAAGTGGTCAAAAGCCAGGATCGCGAGTGGCGCTACGACAAGCTGGTGCTGGCGACCGGCGCCGCGCCGTTTATTCCGCCGGTACCCGGACATGAGCTGATGCTGACCCTCAACAGCCAACGCGACTACGGCGCCGCGCAGAGTCAGCTCCACGATGCGCAACGCGTGCTGATCGTCGGCGGCGGTCTGATTGGCTGCGAGCTGGCGATGGACTTCTGCCGCGCCGGGAAGGCGGTGACGGTAGTCGATAACTCCGCCAGCGTGCTCTCAGCGTTGATGCCGCCGGAGGTCAGCAGCCGCCTGCAGCATCGGTTAACCGATATAGGCGTGCACCTGATGCTGAAAACCCAGCTTGCAGGGCTGGAGCAAACCGCCGACGGCATTCGCGTCAGCCTCGACCGCCAGCGCAGCGTCACCGTCGATGCGGTGGTCGCCGCCGCCGGTCTACGCCCGGAAACGGCGCTGGCGCGCCATGCCGGGTTGCTGATTCGTCGTGGCGTGGTGGTGAATAGCCGGCTGCAAACCAGCGATCCGGCAATTTACGCCCTCGGCGACTGCGCGGAAATCAATGGCAGCGTCCTGCCATTTCTGCAGCCGATTTTACTGAGCGCGATGTGCCTCGCTAAAAACCTGCTGTCGCAGGCGAGCGAACTGACGCTGCCGCCGATGCTGGTGAAGGTGAAAACCCCGGATCTGCCGCTGCATCTGGCCGGAGATACGCGGCGCGAAGACCTAACGTGGAATATCGTTGCCGCCAACGACGGCCTGGTGGCTAAAGGCGTGGATGCGGAAAACCAGCTGCGTGCTTTT
>OKMP01000178.1_pt1 | contig 12714 bp, 7 predicted proteins | sample 1611241 | NCBI WGS metagenome assembly OKMP01 (sample SAMN04436722, study PRJEB24849) | human gut metagenome | biome: human gut; feature: NICU; material: stool | host: Homo sapiens | place: USA: Saint Louis, MO | collected 2010-10-07
ATTGGGCGAGCTTGCGGGTTACCTAAATAACCACAAGTCCGTTTAACAACATCACAAGTCTTAGGATCATGATTGCCACATTCTGGACATTCAAAGCCACGTTCAGTTGGATGGAAGTCCCCTTCAAAACCACAGGCATAACAATGATCAATTGGCGTATTGGTTCCTAAATAGCCAACTTTGTCATAAGCGTAATCCCAGACAGCTTCAAGTGCTTTGGGATTTTGCTGTAACATGGGGTATTCACAGTAGTGGATAAAACCACCAGAACAGTATTTTGGATAATCCTTTTCAAAATCAAGTTTTTCAAAAGGCGTTGGATTTTTGCGTACATCATAATGGAAACTATTTGTGTAATATTCTTTATCTGTAATATTTTCGACGATGCCAAATTTTTCAGTATCTAAACGGCAAAAACGGTCAGTCAAGCTTTCGCTCGGTGTAGAGTAGACACTAAAATGATAGCCGTATTCGTTGCCCCAGTTGTCGGCATTTTTTTTCAGTTCTTTTAAAATATCCAGTGTAAAGTTTTTGGCCTCTTGATTGTCCTCCCAAGCACCGCCGTAAAAGGCAGAAGCCACTTCATACAAGCCAATATAGCCAAGTGAAACCGTGGCACGTTTGTTTTTAAACAGTTCATCTACGGCATCCTGTGTAGCTAAACGTTTTCCAAATGCACCATACATGTATAAAATCGGTGCATTCGCTGGTTTAGCTTCTTTAACACGTTCAACCCGATAAACCAAAGCATCTTTAACGATCGCCAAACGTTCATTTAAAATTTGCCAGAACTTTTCTTGACTTCCTTGCGCTTCTAAAGCGATTCTTGGTAAGTTCAAGGTCACAACGCCTAAATTCATTCGGCCAACATTTACTTCTTCACCTTGTTCGTCTTTCCAGCCTTGTAAAAAGGAACGACAGCCCATTGGTACCTTAAAACTACCTGTTAGTTCAACGATTTTATCATAGTTTAAAACATCAGGATACATGCGTTTCGTTGCGCATTCCAGTGCCAGTTGTTTAATATCGTAGTTTGGATCAGTAGGTTGCGCATTGACGCCGCGTTTAATTGTGAAAATCAGTTTTGGGAAAATAGCTGTTCGTTTTTCAATCCCTAAACCATTAATTCGGATTTGTAAAATCGCCCGTTGAATTTCTCGCTCAAACCAGTTGGTACCTAAACCAAATCCCAGAGAAGTAAAAGGGGTTTGTCCATTGGAAGTAAATAAGGTATTAATTTCATACTCAAGACTTTGCATGGCATCAAAAATATCTTTTTTCGTTTTCTTCCGAGCGAATGCTTTTTGGCGTTCTTCTCCTTCAATCCATTCTTGCGCATCTGCTAAATGTTTTTCATAATTACGTTCCGCAAAAGGCGCTAATAATTCATCAATCCGATCGGCAGAGCAACCACCATATTGACTGGAAGCTACATTGGCAATAATTTGAGAAATTTGTGCAGTGGCCGTTTGAATTGATTTTGGTGATTCGACATCAGCGTTCCCAATTTTAAAGCCATTGTTTAGCATGCCTTTAAAATCAATTAAACAGCAGTTTGTCATGGGCGTATATGGATGATAATCTAAATCGTGGTAATGAATGTCGCCTTTTTGATGGGCATTAGCCACGTGTGAAGGCAACATCTTTAAACCAATTGATTTTCCAACAATCCCAGCGGTTAGATCACGTTGCGTATTAAAAACGTCACTGTCTTTGTTGGCATTTTCGTTCACGACAGTCTGATCTTTATTAATTAATTTGCCGATAGATACATTAATATCAGTCGCTTTACTACGCTCAAAATCACGTTGGGTTCTGTAATGAATGTATTCTTCGGCTAAGGCATATTCGTTGTTGGATAGCAGAGTATGTTCCACAATATTTTGAATTTCATAAATTTTTACGTTATTGGTAAAACGTTCGGCAATTTCTCGATTGACATCGGCAACAATCGATTGGACTTTTTGATGTGTCAAAGGAGTGACTTGGTCATGTATTTTTTGTTCAGCTTTGATCAAAGCATCGTATATTTTTTGATCATCGAAAGTCACTAAACGACCATCCCGTTTGACGACTTTAATTGTTGAGAGATTAACATCCTCGGCTTTTTCATCAGTAATCTTCATCATTTTATCCAGCTCCTTATATCTCGTTAGTAACTATCCTAATACAAAGGTCGGCTAAATTCAATCGATATATTGCGTATTTTTAGTAAAATATCACTAGACAAACACTATATATTGTGCTTGTGCTGTTTTGAAAAAATATGAAAACAAATGAAGAAAAGGATTGAGCAAATTTTTTTGTGTGAAAAAAATTCTTTGTCCAAATTAAAAAACAGCAAAGATTTTTTTGCCAAATTGCTAAAAGCAACACTAAAAAATAACAATTATTAAATAATAATTGTTTGCGGATTTATTCACGAAATGCCAATTATTCTTTGACTACCGAACGATATTGTAAGATAAAACGATGTTCATTCAGATTTTTTCTTGGTAAAATAAGAGTAATAACAAAACGTTGGAGCGAGAAAAATGAAAAAAATTGTAGAAGTAAACCATGTCAGCAAGACATATGGTCGTTTAAATAATAAAACAGAAGTATTAGATAATATTTCGTTTACCGTTGATGAAGGCGAATTTGTGGGGATTATGGGTCCCAGCGGTGCTGGGAAATCGACACTGTTGAATGTCTTATCCTCGATTATTTTGCCAACCGCAGGAATCGTGCGCATCGCCGGACAAGATATTTTAAAAATGCGAGATAATCAATTAAGTGATTTTCGAAGAAACGAAATGGGGTTTATTTTTCAATCGTTTAACCTAATTGATACGTTAAATGTGAAGGACAATATTCTGTTGCCTTTAGCTGTAGAAAAAGTTTCATTAGAAGAAATGGATAAACGTTTGTTACATGTGACTTCGATTTTGGGGATTCAGGAGCTTTTATCTGCTTATCCACCAGAGATATCTGTGGGACAAAAACAACGGGTAGCAGCTGCTCGTGCTTTGATTACGAACCCTAAAATTATTTTTGCAGATGAACCAACTGGCTCGCTGGATTCAAAATCAGCAACAGAATTGTTGAAATATTTAGCTGAAATTAATCTGCATGATGATGCCACAATTTTGATGGTGACACATGACCCGTACACGGCCAGTTTTTGCAATCGCATCTTATTCATTAAAGACGGTGCGATTTTCTCAGAAGTTGTTCGTCAAGGATCACGTAAGGAATTTTTTAATCGTGTGATAGATATGCAAGCAACGATTGGTGGAGGCGGGCGCGCAAATGATTTTTAAACTATCATTAAAAAATTTAAAAGCTCATGTACCTAATTATCTGGTTTATTACATTAGTATGACTTTTGCAGCGGTCGTTTATTATTGTTTCCGTGCGATTGCTTACAACCAGCCTCTTGTCGCAGGTGCAGGCCGTGATATCGAAATTAAGCGATCTTTAGGACTCGGTAGTACCTTAGTCACCATTATTATTTTGGGCTTTATGTTGGCAGCAAATCGTTTTTTTATAGGAAAACGTAGCCAAGAAATTGGCTTGTATCGATTAATTGGCTTGAGAAAGAGCCAAGTTTCACTAATTTTTTTAGTAGAAAATTTAGTTTTAGGCTTTGTTTCACTAATTAATGGAATTATTTTAGGAGTGATTTTCACCAAGTTGTTTTCAATGATTTTAGCCAAAGTTATGTTTTTAGAAGTCCCCAGTTTCTTCTATATTTCTTGGCGTTCCGTTATTGAAACCGGTGTAGCTTTTGCATTTATGATTCTGATTGTCTGCTTAAGAAGTATTTGGATGATTTATCGTTATCCATTGTCGCAGCTTATGCACCAAGAAAAAATTGGTCAAATTAATTATAGTCGTTTAACGAAACGGCGGCAGTTTCTAGGTATTTTAGGACCTATTTGTTTACTGGCTGGTTATTTTATTGCGTTTGATTTTCGGAATTTAGCGACAGGTATTGTGTATAAACAATTAAATGATTCATTGGATATCTCGATTCCGATGATTATTACATTGACGCCTTTTATCATTTTGGGTCTCTGTGTGGTGGGAACTTATTTATTTTTCCGTTATACCATGTATTTTATCATTCGCTTATTTAATCATAGAAAAAAATGGTATTACCAAGATTTACGTATGATTACTTTAGGCAATGCCAAACGCTACTTATTTAAAAGTAGCAAAACACTCACTGGTTTGACCTTGTTAATTGCGACAGCCTTGAGTGGGATCGGCGTGATGGTTTTTGTGTATACGATTAGTATGCACACGGTCAACAGTGATGGCCCCGTGGACTTTTTAGTTTCACAGGAAAGCTATCCTAAATTGAAGAAAGTTCTCGATGAAGCGAAGGACACCAAAATAAAAAATGAAGTGACACTTTCTTATAAAATTACTGGAATTGAACGAAGTTTGCGAATTGGTCAAGCGCAAGAGGAACAAGAAACGATTGAAGCAGTTAATGTTTTATCCTTCTCAAATTACCGCAACTATCAAAAAATTAATCCTTATTTAAACGATTTACATTTAAAAAATGACCAAAGTGTTATCTATATGGATAGCTTTACCAATATTTTAAGTGGTATGTCTCGTTATGAATCGAAACTGCAATTTGTTGAAGGAGAGAAGGCACAACTGCAACAAGTGCTGCCTAACTATCTAGGCAATTTTTTATTGCTGCCGCTGATTGCCTTTGAGGCCGGGAGCGGAACCCGGGAGCTGATTGATGGCTGGTTTCGTGCTAGCGGGCGCGATATTTCGCCGGTGATGCAGCTGGGCAGCATTGAAGCCATCAAGCGAATGGTGCGTGCCGGACTGGGATACAGCATTGTTCCACGCATGGCGGTGGCGCATCATGACGATCGGCAGGGGTTACGCGTTCAATCGCTGACGCCAGTACTCCACCGTCAGTTGGGGGTCGTGATGCGTCAGGATAAAATTCTCAGCAAAGGGATCGGCGAAATGCTGCGCCTGCTGCGAGAGGTGCAGTTTACCGTTTAAAGCAATGTCATGCCGTACTGGCTGGCACCGTAATGTGCTGGCTTATTCCCGCGGCGTGGTATCAACCGGGAGCGTCGATTGCTGGGACTCGATCTTGTCCTGATGATGATACCAGGCGCCAATAGAAGAGTAGACAAAGCGTCCAAAGAAGAAGATAAAGCTGATAAGCAGTACGATACGGGTCATGCGACGGTTAAATCGATGTCGTTTACGCATACTGGGTGCCTGACTCACAAAAGGTTCCTTGAGGTATACCCACAACTGGGGCGATAAGGGTATTAAGGCACAGGAATGCAGCAGGGTCAATTGATGAGGATGTAAAAATCCGCCGCTCAAACATTACTTAATGTTATGTAAGATAATTATCACATTCACATCCTTTTTCTTTCATTCTAACAGACGCATAAAAATAAGCTTTATTAATCATAGCTAAAAGGTTTATTGATTTATATCAACAGTCCGCGTGTGCTGATAACTAAAATCTCTTGCCTGTTCCGCGTAGGTATTCCTTATGCGGCTAGAATGGTTAGGTTGGATGCCTGCCTGAATATACCCTGCGGGAATTTGGGTTATCTGTCGAGCATCAATGAAAATAATTAAACGATACAGACAATATCGGGATAAATGGTGGGCGCTGCCGCTGATTTTACCCCTGCTTTTACTGCCTCTGGTACGAGGGGCAAATACCTATGCTGAGCTGGGCGGTAGTGAAGTTTCGCTTTACTATTTGCCGTTGGCGCTGGTCCAGAGTCTTATGCTGTTTTTTGATGTGGCGGCGCTGCCCGGCATTATCATCGGCCTGCTGTGCACCGTGGCCCGGGGAATGAGTCCGTGGGAAGCCATTGTGGTCGTTTTTCATTTTCTTATCCCGGCGGTTCTGTGCTGGGGCGGCTATCGGATTTTTGTGCCGCGCCGGCAGCATATTTACCATGGTAACGTGAGCCTGATGCCGTATCGTCTGTTCTGGCAGATGCTGCTGCCTTCGTTCATTTTTCTCGTGCTTTCTCAGGTTGCCGAGTATCTTGGCATGCACCCGCGGATGACGGAACTGGCTGGGGTTGATCCGTTAAGTTTACGCTCGCTGATTACTTTTCAGGCCTTGATGGTGGGCGGTTTAACCGGTGTTCCGCTGTGCTATTTCTTGATTCGTATTCTTCGCAATCCTTTTTATCTGCGTAGTTTTATTTCACAAGCGAAGTTACAGGTTGATCCAAAAATAAAATGTGGTGAATTTGTTTTATGGTCGATAACATTGTTAATGTTATTGGGTTTGTTATTAATACCGCTGAATGGTCAGAGTACGATATTTAGCACAAACTATACATTGTCATTACTCATGCCGGTAATGTTGTGGGGAGCGATGCGCTTTGGCTATCGCTGTATCGCAATGATTTGGACGCCGGTTTTAATCATCATTATTCACTTTCATTATCGCTATTTGCCTTTTTCTCCGGGATATGACAATCAGCTGGCCATTACCTCTTCGAGCTATCTGGTGTTCTCATTTATTATTACTTATATGGCCATGCTGGCGACCCAGCAGCGTCTGATTCATGCCAGGGTACGGCGGATGGCGTTTCTCGATCCGGTTGTCCATATGCCCAATTTACGGGCGCTGAGTCGGTCGCTGGACAGTTCAATGTGGTCGGTGCTGTGCTTTTTACGCATTCCTGAGCTGGAGCTGCTGGGGCGCCATTATGGCGTTATGCTGCGCATTCAATATAAACAAAAACTGGCTGAACATCTGGGCGACTTACTCCAGCCGAACGAGGCCGTTCACCATCTTTCAGGACACGAGCTGGTACTCCGTCTGAACAGCGGCGATCATAAGGCGCGTATTGCCGCGCTGGATGAGCGTATACGACAGTTTCGCTTTATCTGGGATGGTATACCTCTGCAGCCTGCGGTAGGGATGAGTTACTGCAGCGTCCGCTCACCGGTGAAGCACCTCTATTTGCTTTTAGGCGAGCTGAATAATATTGCAGATCTGTCTCTGACCAGCGGCCAGCCAGAAAATATGCAGCGTCGCGGGGCGGTGCATATTCAGCATGGCTTACGGGATAAAGTGGCGATGATGAACCAGATCCAGCAGGCGCTGGAGCAGAATCGTTTTTGTCTGATGGCGCAGCCGATCGTCGGTATTCGCGGTGACAACTATTATGAAGTTCTGCTGCGCATGGCGGGAGATGACGGGAAGCTCATTTACCCGGATGATTTTCTCCCGGTGGCGCATGAGTTTGGCCTGTCATCCCGTATTGACCTGTGGGTGCTGGAGAATACGCTCGCCTTTATGAACCAGCACCGAAAAGTTTTACCCGGGCTGCGGCTGGCGGTGAATCTTTCGCCGGCCTCCGTCAGCAGGAGCCAGTTCCCTGGCGAGGTGGAACGACTGCTGGCGCAGTATCATGTTGAACCGTGGCAGTTACTATTTGAGTTAACGGAAAACCATTCGCTCAGCAACCCTGAGCAGGCACGGCAAACGCTGGCGCATTTGCAGGCGCTGGGGTGTCGAGTGGCAATCGATGACTTTGGTACCGGCTATGCCAGCTACGCGCGCCTGAAAACTCTGAACGTTGATCTGCTGAAGATTGACGGCAGCTTTATTCGTAATTTGCACTCCAGCAGTCTTGATTATCAGGTCGTGGCATCGATTTGCCATCTGGCGCGGATGAAGAATATGCAGGTGGTTGCGGAGTATGTGGAAACGCCGGAGATTCGACAGGCGGCGCTGTCATTGGGGATTGATTATCTGCAGGGGTATGAGATTGGCCAACCGGTTCCACTGGCGTCTCTGGTGACGGCTGAAGCGAGTTGACGGGGAAGAAACGGGCCGGGTGAGAGCAACCCGGCCTCGGGACTAGTTTTTGCTGTCCGGCTCTTCTTCGGCGATTTTCAACAGCCAGTCAGGAACGCCTTCCCAGTACTGCTGTTCTTTTTCCAGATCGAGCAGCACCAGCGCATTCTGGCTGAACCAGTCGTGCGGGAAGACCAGCGTCCAGTGATTGGCTTCGGTCTTCAGCCTGAGCGTGGGCGGGGTGGTGGTCGCCTGACGCTGGTTGTTCAGCAAAATACCAAGGCGTAAAAGCTGAATGAGCGGCAGGAACTGCTTTTTCTTAAATAGCGTAAAGCGGGGCAAATCATCCAGCTTGATCGCTTTACGGTGATAGCGAACCAGCGTCGCCATCAGCATTTGCTGCTCCTGATTGAAGCCCGGCAAATCGCTGTTTTGCAGAATATAAGCCGAGTGGCGGTGCATTCCGCTGTGGTTAATATTCAACCCCACTTCGTGCAGCATCACCGCCCATTTCAGCAACGCCGACAGATTCGGGTTGTCCAGTTTGGGGTTCTGTTCCTGCCACTGCTCGAATATATGGGTGGTGGTTTCCAGTACCCGACGCGCCTGCTCGCGGTCAATGTTGTACTGGTTTGCCAGACTTTGCGCGGTGCGGCTGCGGATATCCTGATGGCGAAAACGTCCCTCCATCTCATACAGCACGCCTTCACGCAGCGCGCCATCAGACAAGCGCAGCTCTTTGATCGCCAGCGCATCGAAAACGCCGCAGAGGATAGCCAGCCCAGGAGCAAACACCGCTTTGCGTTCTTCCGACAGACCCGGCAGGCTGAGCGCGTCAAAGTTTTTATACTTCAACACTTCATCCACCAGCATTTCAAGGCGTTCCGGGGTGATAAAACCGTCTTTCTCACCCATCGCCACCAGCACTTCCTGCGCAGCTTTAATGGTGCCGGAGGCGCCCAGCGCCACATTCCAGCCCTGGATGCGGAACTGCCACGCCAGCGTTTCCAGCTTCTGCACGGCAGACAGACGCGCGCGCTGGAAATTCTCTTTGTTGATGGTGCCGCCGGGGAAATAGATCTGCGAGAAGCTGACGCAGCCCATACGACGGCTCTCAACCAGACGCGGTTCGAAATCCTCGCCAATCACCAGCTCCGTCGACCCACCGCCGATATCGATGACCAGCTTACGGCCCCGTTCCGGCTGCGTATGCTCGACGCCCATAAAAATCAGACGCGCTTCTTCGTTACCGGAGATTATCTCTATCGGATAGGGAATCACCTTTTCCGCGCGCTTGAGAAATTCCGCGGCGTTGGCGGCCTGGCGTAAGGTGTGTGTCCCGACGATGCAGACGCTGGAGGGAGAAAAACCCTGCAGGCGTTCGGCAAACAGCGACAGGCAATTAAGCCCGCGGGCGATCGCCTCTTCGCTGAGCACGGAATTTTCATCCAGTCCATCGGCCAGGTGAACCCGCTGTTTCAGGCGGCCGATGATCTGCATGGCTCCGTCGACGACGCGAGCGATCACCATATGAAAACTGTTTGAACCAAGGTCGACCGCAGCGAACTCCTGCGGACGAGGGGTTTTTTCGTTTATTGGCATAGGTTAGTCGGGTTGTTCGAGTGATTTGAGATAATCGTAAATCGCCAGCTGTGCGCGCACTTTACGGCGATTGCCGCGCGGCACATAGCGATTACTCAGTTCTTTATCAAGATAGCGTGCTTTGACCGTATCGTTGAATAAGAGATCAAAAATATCCAGTACGCGCTGCTTCAAACGCGGATCCAGCAGCGGCGCGGCGACCTCAATACGGTAGTCAATATTACGCGTCATCCAGTCAGCAGAGGAGAGCCAAACCTGTTTGTCACCGCCGTTTTCGAAAACATAGACGCGGTCGTGCTCAAGGAAACGGTCGACGATACTGGTGACGCGAATATTTTCGCTGATCCCTTCCAGCCCAGGAATCAAAGAGCACATGCCACGAATCAACAGGTTAACGGGAACCCCGGAGCTTGACGCGGCATAAAGTCGATCCACCAGTCCTTTATCGACCAGGTTGTTCAGCTTCAGCGTGATGCCAGAAGGCTGACCGTTCTGGGCGTTGGCGATTTCTCTGTCGATCATTTCATACAGCAGGCGGCGCGAGTTCTGCGGTGAAACCAGCAGGTAATCGAAGCTCACCGGGCGATATGGGTTTTCGATAAAGTTAAAGACGCGGCGCACTTCATTGGTGATACGAGCATCTGCCGTCAGCAGCGAATAGTCGGTGTACAGACGGGCGGTTTTTTCGTTGAAGTTACCGGTCCCGATATGCGCGTAGCGGACGACTTCGTCTCCCTCTTTGCGCGAGATCAGGAACAGCTTGGCGTGAATTTTCAGCCCCGGCGCGGAGAAGATAACGTGTACCCCCGCTTCGGTCAGACGTTTCGCCCAATGAATGTTGGCTTCTTCGTCGAAACGCGCCTGCAGCTCCACCACCACGGTGACTTTTTTCCCGTTATGGGCGGCGTGGATCATCGAGTCGATGATGCGTGAATCTTTGGCAACGCGATAAATATTGATTTTGATTGCCAGCACGCTCGGATCGAATGAGGCCTGGCGCAGCAGTTCCAGCACGTGCTCAAAGGTATGATACGGGTAGTACAGCAGCACGTCGCGTTCGCGAATGGCATCAAACCCGTTGCGGAACTTATCGAACCAGGTGTGGCGCAGGCGCGGCAGCGGCTTGTTGACCAGATTAGCCTTACCGACGTTCGGGAAGCCGATAAAGTCTTTAAAATTATGATAGCGCCCGCCGGGCAGCATTGAGTCGTAGCGTGAAATGGAGAACATCTCACGCAGCATTTCAACCATGGTGTCCGGCATATCGCGCTGATAAACAAAACGCACCGGTTCCGCCGTCAGACGCTGTTTCAGACTTGAAGACATCAGCTCCATCAGGCTCGACTCCATCTCGTGCACCAGATCGTACTCGGCGTCACGGGTCATTTTCATCGAGTAGGCGTTCAGCGCATCGTAGTCAAAGAAGCCTTTAAAGATATCATCGAGGCAGTAACGCAGGATGTTATCAAGCAAGATCATTGGCTTGCGGCGACGCGGTGCTTCCGGCGGCAGATTGACGAACCGCGGGACTTTATCTGACGGAATCTCCAGCAGGGCGTAGTTGATGGTTTCCCCGCGGATGATTTCGACCGCCAGATAGGTGTAATCATCTTTCAGGAACTGGATCAGGTCCGTTTCAGGGTTAATCAGGATCGGGGTGATGTGCTGACGCAGGTACTGTTTAAAATAGTTGCGTAGCCAGGACTGCTGATTCACCGAAAGCTGGCGTTCATTGATCAAAAAGATCTGGTTACGCGCCATTTCCAGCAGCAGCTCATTATACAGGCTGTCAAATTCCTGATCGGCCTTCAGAACTCGGGCCTGAATTTTGCCTAACAAATGGCGAGAATGGGCGGTACTCCCTTGTTCTTCGCTAATTATGATGCGGCGCTTAAGTTCAGCGAAGCGCACTTTATAAAATTCATCGAGGTTGTTGGAGTAGATGCCCAAAAAGCGCATGCGCTCAATCAGTGGATTGCTTTTATCCGCCGCTTCCTGAAGTACGCGTTCGTTAAAGGACAACCAGCTGAGTTCTTTCTCGATATATAGCTTTTCCTGGCCCATTACAACTCACACTCCGGTTGATTGATGTTGCTTTTTCATTATGGCGAGCTTTGCCATTGAATGTCCAACTATGTCAAAGAAGTATGACAGTTTTCTTTCAATGTGCTGTGAACAAAAACGATGGCGAGCGAGTGCCCATATTGTGTGCAAAGCGAGGCCGTGCCTGGAGATATACAGGGCAAAAATCATCGCTGATTTGAACAAAACCGGGGGAAAGCGGCTGGCGCTGAACCAATAAAAGGCGCCTCTGGCGAGTGCCGGAGACGCTGATGATTATTCTTCTGCCGCATGGCCCTGCGGCGGCAGAGGGGCGTTATCAAGCCAGGCTTGATTCCCCTCCATGCGCAGACGACCGTCCATAAACCAGCTCACCACCAGCGGATAGATGGCATGTTCCTGAGTCTGCACGCGGGCGGTAATCTCGTCTTCGCTATCCCCGGCAAAAACCGGCACTTTGGCCTGCAGAATGACCGGACCACCGTCGAGCTCATCGGTGACGAAATGCACCGAGGTACCGTGCTCCTCATCACCGTTTTCCAGTACCTGGCGATGCGTATGCAGCCCCGGGTATTTTGGCAACAACGACGGGTGGATATTCAGCAGGCGCCCCTGATAATGGGCGACAAACGCCGGACTAAGGATCCGCATGTAGCCTGCCAGCACTACCAGATCCGGCGCATAAGCATCGATCTCATGCATCAGCTCGCGATCGAAGGCTTCGCGATTGGCAAACTGGCTGGCCGACAACGCATGGGCCGGGATGCCGGCCTCACGCGCGCGTTCAAGGCCGAACGCGTCGGCCTTATTGCTAAATACCGCTCTCAGGGTGCCGTTAATCTGCTTTCGGGCGCAGGCATCAATTATCGCCTGCAAATTGCTTCCGTTACCGGAAATCAGCACCACAATGTTTTTCATTCAATGACCACACGCTGTTCGGAATCAGAAGCTTTGATATAGCCGATTTTCCACGCGTTTTCACCTTTCTCGTTCAGCAGCGCGATGGCGCTGTCGGCGACGTCTGCCGGCAGGGCGATAACCATGCCGACGCCGCAGTTAAAGGTACGGTACATTTCATGGCTGCTGACGTTACCGGCCTGCTGCAACCAGTTGAACACTTCTGGCCATTGCCAGGAGGACTCGTCGATGACCGCCTGGGTGTTATCCGGCAGAACGCGCGGAATGTTTTCCCAGAAGCCGCCGCCGGTCAGGTGGGCAATCGCGTGGACTTCAACGTT
>OKMP01000187.1_pt1 | contig 12487 bp, 10 predicted proteins | sample 1611241 | NCBI WGS metagenome assembly OKMP01 (sample SAMN04436722, study PRJEB24849) | human gut metagenome | biome: human gut; feature: NICU; material: stool | host: Homo sapiens | place: USA: Saint Louis, MO | collected 2010-10-07
TGGTTGTGACTTCTCGTAACACCGAGCTGAAGCTGATCGACGAATTCGGTCGTACTAAAGAAAGCTATAAAGTGCCTTACGGTGCTGTGATGGCGAAAGGCGATGGCGAGCAGGTTGCCGGCGGTGAAACCGTGGCAAACTGGGATCCGCACACCATGCCGGTTATCTCTGAAGTCAGTGGTTTCATCCGCTTTACTGACATGATTGACGGCCAGACCATTACCCGTCAGACCGACGAATTAACCGGCCTGTCATCCCTGGTTGTTCTGGATTCTGCAGAACGTACCGCGGGCGGTAAAGATCTGCGTCCAGCGCTGAAAATTGTTGATGCGCAGGGCAACGACGTTCTGATCCCAGGCACCGATATGCCTGCTCAGTACTTCCTGCCGGGCAAAGCGATTGTACAGCTGGAAGATGGCGTACAGATCAGTGCGGGTGACGCTCTGGCGCGTATTCCTCAGGAATCCAGTGGTACCAAGGACATCACCGGTGGTCTGCCGCGCGTTGCGGATCTGTTCGAAGCACGTCGTCCGAAAGAGCCGGCTATCCTGGCGGAAATCAGCGGTATCATTTCCTTCGGTAAAGAAACCAAAGGCAAACGTCGTCTGGTTATCACTCCGTTAGACGGCAGCGATCCGTACGAAGAGATGATTCCGAAATGGCGTCAGCTGAACGTGTTCGAAGGTGAACGTGTAGAACGTGGTGATGTGGTTTCCGACGGTCCGGAAGCACCGCACGACATTCTGCGTCTTCGTGGCGTACACGCGGTAACGCGTTATATCACCAACGAAGTACAGGACGTTTACCGTCTGCAAGGCGTTAAGATTAACGATAAACACATCGAAGTTATCGTTCGTCAGATGCTGCGTAAAGCGACCATCGAAAGCGCCGGTAGCTCCGACTTCCTGGAAGGCGAACAGGTTGAATACTCCCGCGTCAAGATTGCTAACCGCGATCTGGAAGCGAACGGCAAAGTGGCGGCGACTTACTCCCGCGACCTGCTGGGTATCACCAAAGCGTCTCTGGCAACCGAGTCGTTCATCTCTGCCGCATCGTTCCAGGAGACCACGCGTGTCCTGACCGAAGCAGCCGTTGCGGGCAAACGCGACGAACTGCGCGGCCTGAAAGAGAACGTTATCGTCGGTCGTCTGATCCCGGCGGGTACCGGCTATGCGTACCACCAGGATCGTATGCGCCGCCGCGCCGCGGGCGAACAGCCTGCAGCACCTCAGGTGAGCGTGGAAGAAGCTTCTGCTAACCTTGCAGAACTGCTGAACGCAGGCCTGGGCGGTTCCGACAACGATTAATCGTTGACGCTACGCTTAAAAAGCCAGTCAGGTCTCCTGACTGGCTTTTTTATTATCCCGGTATGGCGCCACGATAATATCCGCTTCTGCCCTCTCATAATGAATTACATTCCATTAATATTTCCCCCTCAATTAAGCAGCAAACAATTCATATAAAAGTCGACTGGCTGTTTTTTCTTAATACCCACACTTATTGATGGGTAAAAATTCTACACGTATCAAAAAATCAGCAAATCAAAGGCGATATAGTCAAAAAGTCCAATTAATCATGTGATTACTTTTTCTTTTATCTTCGGTTTCATGACGCCGAGGAGGGCGGTTTATACCCGTAAAAAGCGATGGGGGAGATGGCTAAATAATACGGCAGCGGAAGATAAGTCTTTTGATTTTCATAGCCAGGGGCTGGGGGATGCATGGAATTCGCAATACAACTCATCATTATCTTAATTTGTCTCTTTTATGGTGCCAGAAAAGGCGGTATCGCACTGGGTCTTTTAGGCGGTATCGGGCTGGTTATTTTAGTCTTTGTCTTTCATCTTCAGCCGGGCAAGCCGCCGGTTGATGTGATGCTGGTGATTATTGCGGTTGTTGCCGCCTCGGCGACGCTTCAGGCTTCCGGCGGGTTAGATGTAATGCTGCAGATTGCAGAGAAACTTCTGCGGCGCAATCCAAAATATGTCTCCATCGTGGCTCCCTTCGTCACCTGTACGCTGACCATTCTTTGCGGCACTGGCCACGTGGTTTATACAATTCTGCCGATTATTTATGACGTCGCTATCAAGAACAATATTCGCCCCGAGCGCCCGATGGCGGCAAGCTCCATTGGCGCACAGATGGGGATTATCGCCAGCCCGGTGTCCGTAGCGGTGGTGTCTCTGGTGGCGATGCTGGGCAACTTTACCTTCAACGGTAAGCACCTCGAATTCCTCGATCTGCTGGCGATTACCATTCCCTCTACGCTACTGGGGATTCTGGCAATCGGTATTTTTAGCTGGTTCCGCGGTAAAGACTTAGATAAAGACGAAGCGTTTCAGGCTTTCATCTCAACGCCGGAAAACCGTCATTATGTTTATGGCGATACGGCAACGCTGCTGGACAGAAAATTGCCGACCAGTAACTGGGTCGCTATGTGGATCTTCCTGGCGTCGATTGCCGTGGTTGCCGTTCTGGGGGCCTTCTCCGAACTGCGTCCGGCATTCAACGGCAAGCCGCTGTCGATGGTCCTGGTGATTCAGATGTTCATGCTGCTCTCCGGCGCACTTATCATCATCATTACCAAAACTAACCCGGCGTCGATTTCTAAGAATGAGGTTTTCCGCTCGGGGATGATCGCCATTGTGGCGGTATACGGTATCGCCTGGATGGCGGAAACGATGTTCGGCGCGCACATGACGGAGATTAAAGGCGTGCTCGGCGAAATGGTGAAGGAGTATCCGTGGGCCTATGCCATCGTACTGCTGCTGGTCTCCAAATTTGTCAATTCCCAGGCCGCAGCGCTGGCGGCGATTGTCCCGGTGGCGCTGGCGATTGGCGTCGATCCGGCCTACATCGTCGCCTCCGCGCCAGCCTGCTACGGCTATTATATTCTGCCAACCTACCCGAGCGACCTGGCGGCGATTCAGTTCGATCGCTCAGGGACGACGCATATCGGCCGTTTTGTGATTAACCATAGCTTTATTCTACCGGGGCTCATTGGCGTCAGCGTTTCGTGCGTGTTTGGCTGGGTCTTCGCCGCGCTTTACGGCTTCTTATAATAAAAAAGCAGGTGCCTGAAGGGCACCTGCTATTCACTGCGTTTATTGACTACGCGGTGCGACGATACAGTTCAATCATATCGGTTGCCAGAGTGAACGGTAATCAGGTTCACCGGCAGCTTACCTGTGCCTTCATCCAGGCCGATGAGCTGGGTCTGGATTTTATGCGCGTGCTTCACAAACTCATGTGATTCTGCCATTGCCTGCTCAGAAGCCGCAAAATCACCTTTGCGGGCCAGCTGCAGAGCCGTTAATGCTGAACTGCGGGCAGAACCAGCATTCACCAACAGCTCCATAATGATCGTTTCTAAATCTTCCATGACTTACTCCATCAACTTCAGGGCTTTGTCGAGAACAGCATCGCCTTTCATCATGCCGTAGTCCATCATATCGATAACGGCGACTTTTTTACCAAACGGGTCGGCCAGCGCCTGGAGTTTAGCTTGCTCGTACTTCACCTGCGGACCGAGCAGGATAATATCGGCAGTAGCAAGGTTATCTTTAAACTCGGCAACCGGTACGGCTTTGATGGAGACTTCCACACCTTTTTGTTGTGCAGCAGCCTGCATGCGTTGAACCAGCATGCTGGTGGACATTCCAGCGGCGCAGCATAAAACGATATTCTTCATAGTAGATGGCCCTTATGTTCCCTTGATGCATCATCTTTATCGCGGGCCGACAGACACGACAACCGCTTTGCCGTGATTGTGTGTAAGGCATCACAAAATAATGAAACCGGTTTCGGTTTTAGGGTTGAAAACAGTAAAATCCGGGCTGACGGGCCTGCGGATGCGGGCGGTTTTAAGCGCGGACGATACGGTTTTTTCCCTGCTGCTTGGCTTTATAAAGCGCTTCATCGACGCTCACCACTAGCTGCTCCAGAGGCTCCATATTCCATTCTCCCAGGCCCGCGCTGAAGGTTACCGTCAGTCCTTCTTCACGCCAGGTGCGTTGGGCAATGTTAAGTCGCCAGCTTTCCAGTATCGCCGGCGCATTGGCAATATGCTCGCCGGTGAAAATCACGGCAAACTCTTCGCCGCCATAGCGGTAGAGTGAAATTTGCAGGGGCTGGAAGATCTGCAGCCCTTCCCGGGCGACATTGCGCAAAACGATATCGCCATTGAGGTGACCCCAGGTGTCGTTTATCGTCTTGAAGTTATCAATATCAACCAGCGCAAGAGAGAAAGGCTGGTGATCGTTCATCAGCGCGGCGATATCGCTGTCGAAGGCGCGGCGGTTTTTACAGCCGGTGAGCGCATCGATGGTAGCCTGGCGGACATAGATCAGTTCGCGCTGTTTATTACTTTCGATGGCTTTACTCAGCATCGCTTCCAGCCGCGGAGCACGGTTGACGTCGCCGGTTTTAATCGCGTTGATGATATTCATCAGCACCGTGTGCGACGCATGGCGCAGGTAGAGGCCAAAGAGAATAATCACAATGGCGGCCAGGGCAAACCCCCAAAGCACGATATCGGTTTCATAGCGGGTTAAATCGACCAGCGTGGTGTTATCAACGCGGTAGATGACAAACCAGTCTGGATTGGTGAACGAATAATAGTAATACCAGATGCCATTTTTCTCGTCATACAGCTGACCCTCGGCGCTGGTCATTTTGTCCATGAGATCGTCGCGGACATAGGGTTTAAAAAGCGCGCCGGTATCCGGATGAAGTACGACTTTCCCGTCGCGCTGCACGACGAAAAACTCGCCCTGAACAGGGGCAACCATCTGGCGCAAAGCGTATCCCATTGACGTCAGATCCAGATGAAATGCGAGGCTGCCTTTGAGCCGGCCTTCCGGTGAGATGACCGGTTTGTAGAGTGTAATGGTGGGATGCTGTGTAAAGAAATCCAGATAGGGAGTGGTATAGTGGCTGAAAGTACTGGCTTCCGCCTGTTTGATAAACCACGGTCTGGACTTCGGATCGAAGGCGCGGCTGTTATCATTTTCCAGCACCTCAGGTGCCCGGAGGTAATGGCCCTGGGTATCCGCCAGCGAAATAGAAGAGACGGTTGGCATCAGCTCCTGCAGCTGCATTAATTCCTGCAACCCACTTTGCGGGTCTATATTAATGGCCTGATTTAACTTGTCGTTTTTCGCAAAGAACTTGGTTGCCCTGGCGAGGATATAATCATTTCCACGCAGCAGCGATTCCGTATAGTTAACGGCCAGGTTATGGGTGAAATTGCGATTAACGTGGTGATAGTCCTCAAGGAAGTTCTGTCTCTGCGTCGTGGTGACGAATACGGCGATCAGCAAAAAGCTGAGTAAAATCCCTGTAAAGCCAATAAGAATTGGCATGGTAAAAGAGAGCTTTCTACTGTGACGAGCCATGTGTTTTAAATCGTTCCAGAAGGTTTTTTCCATGGGAAGAAGCGCAGGATTAGTCGCAATGCCTGGCAAGCGAATCAGATGTTGCCTGGTTAATTATAACTGTGGCCAGCGGGAGGATGGGATTTATCTTCGATCGTGATGGCTATCAATGCGATGGAGCAGGGCGAAAGTGAGGAAGAGATATCATTCGCCCTGGACAGCATCCACTGCTGACCAGGGCAGAATAGAGAAACGGAAAGATGACCACCATCGCCCATTTCTCTTATTGCGATCGTCCACGAAGAACGTTTAAGGCGTTACATTCCTCATCATGATGACCGGGAAGCGCGTCCCAGCCAGCTATCCCAGTCTTTCCATACCGGCTGCAGTCCGTTGGCTACCAGCGCGCTGGCGACCTCTTCCGGGCGACGGTCATCGTGAGGCGCGAACTGCTCCAGCTCCGGGTGGTTATCGGCATACCCGCCGGGCTGGGTTTTCGAAAATGCGCTGACGTTGTTGATGGCCAGCGGGATAACCCGATCGCGGAACCAGGGGGATTCACGGGTGGAGAGCGAGAGCTCCACTTCCGGGGCCAGCAGACGGAAGGCGCAAATGGTTTGCACCAGCTGCCGTTCATCCATTAATGAGGCAGGCTCGATACCCCCGGCGCAAGGGCGTAGTCGCGGAAAGGAGATGGAGTAGCGGCTGCGCCAGTAGCGTTGCTGGAGCCACAGCAGATGTTCCGCCACCATAAAGCAATCCACGCGCCAGCTGTCGGAGAGGCCAATTAATGCGCCAAGGCCAATCTTATCAATCCCCGCCTGTCCAAGCCTGTCCGGCGTATCCAGCCGCCAGAAGAAATCCTGCTTTTTGCCTTTCAGATGATGTTTCGCATACATGCTTTCATGATAGGTCTCCTGATAGACCATCACGCCGTCCAACCCGAGGGTTTTCAGCTCGGCGTACTCCTCCATCGCCAGCGGCTGGACCTCCATATGCAGCGAGGCGAACTGGCGGCGAATCGCGGGCAGATGCTGGCGAAAATAGTCCATGCCGACTTTGCCCTGATGTTCGCCGGTCACCAGCAGCAGATGCTCAAAGCCCATTTCGCGGATCGCCGTGCATTCACGGGCAATTTCCGCCTCATCCAGGGTCTTGCGCTTGATGCGATTACTCATTGAGAAACCGCAGTAGGTACAATCGTTGGCGCACAGATTAGAGAGATACAGCGGGACATAAAAGCTGACGGTATTCCCAAAGCGCTGGCGAGTCAGGCGCTGCGCGCGCTGCGCCAGAGGCTCCAGATAACCCGCGGCGGCAGGAGAGAGCAGGGCCATCATATCGTCACGGCTGAGCTGTTTTGCCGCCAGGGCACGTTCTACGTCGGCGGGGGTTTTACTGTTGATACGCAGGCGAATGTCGTCCCACTCCAGCTGCCGCCAGCGGTCAGTGAAGGTCTTCATACCAGCGCCTCCAGAAAGCCGGTCAGTGGGCTGGTGGCCTGCGCCTGAGCGCTGCGCGCCCCCGGGCCAGCCTGTCGCGCCAGCAATCCGGCATCAATCGCCAGGCGGAAAGCGCGGGCCATGGTGACCGGGTCGTCGGCAACGGCGATGGCGGTATTCACCAGTACCGCGTCAGCGCCCATTTCCAGCGCCTGAGCCGCATGGCTTGGCACGCCAATACCGGCATCAACCACCACAGGTACCGTGGCCTGCTCGATAATAATTTCCAGCATCGCTTTGGTTTCCAGCCCCTGGTTGGAACCGATCGGCGCGCCGAGCGGCATCACCGCCGCGCAGCCCGCTTCTTCCAGACGCTTGCACAGTACCGGATCGGCGCCGCAGTAGGGCAGCACGACGAAGCCTTCCCGTACCAGAATTTCTGCCGCTTTCAGCGTTTCAATCGGATCGGGGAGCAGCCAGCGCGCGTCCGGGTGGATTTCCAGTTTCAGCCAGTGGGTACCCAGCGCCTCCCGTGCCAGACGCGCGGCAAATACGGCTTCTTCTGCCGTTTTGGCCCCGGAGGTATTGGGCAGCAGGCTCACGCCAGCCGCCAGCAGCGGCGCGAGGATAGCGTCATTATGCTGACGGAGATCGACGCGTTTCATCGCCAGCGTCACCAGCTGACTGCCGGAGGCGCGAATGGCCTCCACCATGACGTCGGGGGCGGCGAATTTACCGGTACCGGTGAAAAGATGTGATTCAAATGTTTTATCCGCAATACGTAACATGTCAGCCTCCGGCGATAACCTGAAAAAGCAGGATTTGGTCGCCTTCCTGCAGAAGATGGTGATCCCACCGCTCGCGCGGCAGGATGTGTTGATTGAGCGCCAGCGCGACGCCCGGCTGCTGCTGTTCCAGTTGAGTGAGCAGAGCGGCGACGGATGTCGCTTCGGCGCACTGCAACGGTTCATCGTTAAACCACACCTGCATGCTGCCCTCCACATACCGGACAACCCTGAGCCCGCTGTAATGCAAGCGCGCGCCAGCTGCTGGTGCGGGCATCGAACAACCGCAAAGTATTACGCGGCGTCGCCATACCGCTGAGCAGCTTGATAGCCTCCAGCGCCTGCAGGGTGCCCATCATGCCGACCACCGGGCCGATAATGCCCGCCGTACGACAGTTGCGTTCGGGCTCGTGAGCGTCCGGCCACAGGCAGCGATAGCAGCCCTGTTCCCACGGCGGCGTCAGTACCATCAGTTGGCCTCCCAGCCCGACGGCGCTGGCGGTAATCAGTGGTGTTGCAAGTGCGACGCAGGCGGCATTGATCGCCTGGCGGGTCACCATGTTATCGGTGCAATCCAGTACCACATCGGCTTTCGCCACTTCATCCAGCAGGGCCTTTCCGCCTAACCGCTGCTTCAGTGCAATCAGCTCAATCTGCGGGTTGAGACGAGCCAGCCTTGCTCTGGCGGCCGTGGTTTTGGGTTGCGCGATATCATCGCTGGTGAACAGAATTTGCCGCTGTAGGTTGCTGACGTGCACGTCGTCATCGTCGGCCAGCACCAGCGTGCCGACACCGGCGCCAGCCAGATACAGCGCAGCAGGCGAGCCCAGCCCGCCGAGACCGACGATCAATACCCGGCTGGCCAGCAGCTTTTGCTGGCCTTCGATGGCGATATCCTCCAGCAGCAGCTGGCGGCTATAGCGCATAAAATCGCTGTCATTCATCGCCTGCTCCTGCGATTTCCAGCAGTTGGGCGGTGGCCTGCTGCCAGTCTGCCGCCTGGGTAATCGCGCTGACGACCGCAATACTGCCGACGCCGGTGTCCAGCACCGCCGGCGCGCGCGCCAGGCTGATGCCGCCGATCGCCACCGTCGGGTAATCCCGCAGGCGCTGGATATGTTGAGCGAGCTGCGTCAGTCCCTGAGGGGCGGAAGGCATCTGTTTGGTTTGCGTAGGAAAAACGTGGCCCAGGGCGATATAGGAGGGGCGTGCGGCCAACGCAACGTCGATCTCCATATCGTCATGGGTCGAGACCCCAAGACGCAGGCCGGCGTGGCGAATGGCGCTGAGGTCTGTGGTTTCCAGATCCTCCTGGCCTAAATGCACGCCGTAAGCCTGATGTTTGATGGCCAGCTGCCAGTAGTCGTTGATAAACAGCCGGGCATGATATTGACGACCAAGCGCGATAGCGGCGATCACATCGTCCTCAACATCGCTGTCGCGCTTATCTTTGATGCGCAGCTGAAGGGTACGCACGCCGGCTTTCAGCAGGCGCTCAATCCATACCACGCTATCAACAACCGGATAGAGGCCTAAACGGAACGGGACGGGAGGAAAATCGGGTTGATACATCAGGCTTGCTCCTTACGTAAATAGATCTCACCGCCAAGAGCGCGGAAATCCTGGGATTTATCAGCCATACCGGCTGCGATATGCTGCCGGGCGGCATAATCGCGGACCTCCTGGGTGATTTTCATTGAACAGAATTTAGGCCCGCACATGGAGCAGAAGTGGGCGACTTTGCCGGACTCCTGCGGCAGCGTTTCATCGTGATAGGCGCGGGCGGTGAACGGGTCGAGCGCGAGGTTAAACTGGTCTTCCCAGCGGAATTCAAACCGCGCTTTGGACATGGCGTTGTCGCGGATCTGCGCTCCGGGGTGCCCTTTGGCGAGGTCAGCGGCATGGGCGGCGATTTTGTAGGTGATCAATCCTTGCTTCACGTCCTCTTTATTGGGCAGGCCGAGATGCTCTTTCGGCGTGACGTAGCAGAGCATGGCGCAGCCGAACCAGCCGATCATCGCCGCGCCGATACCGGAGGTGAAGTGGTCATAGCCGGGAGCGATATCGGTGGTTAATGGCCCAAGCGTGTAGAACGGCGCTTCGTGGCAGTGGGTCAGCTCTTCAGTCATATTGCGGCGGATCATCTGCATGGGTACATGGCCTGGACCTTCGATCATGACCTGCACATCATATTCCCAGGCGATTTTTGTCAGCTCCCCCAGGGTGTGCAGCTCGGCGAACTGCGCTTCGTCGTTGGCATCCTGAATGGAGCCCGGGCGCAGGCCATCGCCTAAGGAGAGCGAGACATCATAGGCGGCGCAGATTTCGCAGATTTCGCGAAAATGCTGGTAGAGGAAGTTTTCCTGATGATGCGACAGGCACCACTTCGCCATGATCGACCCGCCGCGGGAGACGATGCCGGTCAGCCGTCCGGCGGTCATCGGCACGTAGCGCAGCAGGACGCCGGCATGGATGGTGAAATAGTCAACGCCTTGCTCTGCCTGCTCCAGCAGGGTGTCGCGAAAGGCTTCCCAGGTGAGGTTTTCGGCGATACCGTTCACCTTCTCCAGCGCCTGGTAGATGGGGACGGTACCGATAGGGACCGGGCTGTTGCGCAGGATCCACTCGCGGGTTTCGTGAATATAACGTCCGGTGGACAAATCCATGACCGTGTCAGCGCCCCAGCGTGTCGACCACACCAGTTTTTCTACCTCCTCTTCGATGGAGGAGGTGACCGCCGAGTTACCGATGTTGGCGTTGACCTTCACCAGAAAATTGCGGCCGATAATCATCGGTTCCGACTCAGGATGGTTGATATTTGCTGGAATGATTGCGCGACCGGCGGCGACTTCATCACGGACGAACTCCGCGGAGATATTCTCCGGCAGGCGGGCGCCAAAACCTTCGCCCGGATGCTGGTGGCGCAGCACCTCGCTGCGAATGCGCTCGCGGCCCATATTTTCCCGGATAGCGATAAACGCCATCTCCGGCGTGACGATGCCCTGACGTGCGTAGTGGAGTTGCGTGACGCATTTGCCTGATTTTGCGCGTTTGGGGGCCAGCGAGCCGCTAAAGCGCAGCGCATCCAGCTCCTCATCGGCCAGACGCGCTTTGGTGTAGAGGGAGCTGCGTTCGCGTAGCGGCTCGCAATCGTGGCGAGCGTCAATCCACGGCTGACGCAGCTTCGCCAGTCCCTGCCGGACGTCGATGGCGATATCAGGATCGCCATAGGGGCCGGAGGTGTCATACACCGGTATGGCTTCGTTCTCTTCATACTGCGGGTTGATTTTGTCGCCGCCGATCGGCGTGGGGCTGAGCTGGATTTCGCGCATCGGTACGCGAATATTATCCTGCGCGCCCTGAACATAGATGCGTCGTGAGCGGGGAAAGGCGGTGCCTTCCAGAGTGTCAATAAAGTGTTGCGCGCGTTCGCGCTGTTCCCGGCGGGTCGGTTTGCTTGCGGACATAGCTCATTCCAGATAAAGAGGAGATGGCTTGTCAGACGACGGATGGAGTAACAGAGGCGATCGGTCCTGAACGGACGGTCGCGAATAGCAGTTTACTCTTGTTCCCTTCGCAGGTATTAGCCTGATCAGGTTCCGCGGATCCCGAATTAACGGTCTCAGCCTTTTCCACTTTATTCTTCGCGCTGCCTCTTCGTTGGCTTCGTCCGCTCACTCCAGTCACTTACTGATGTAAGCTCCTGGAAGTTCACTGACTGGCCGTCTTGAGGCATCACGAATGCTTTTGTGGAAAATAGGCACTCCGACAAGATAGCACTCCCTCCGCAGAGGGAGAATGTCTGTAAATTACTCGTTAACGGTTCACAACTCAAGCAGTCGGCGCGATATTGTCGCTGACGTTGCCCTGCAGGTTGTACGAAATGGCGAGGGCGATCAGCTTATCTTCCAGCGCAAAGCGGGCTTCCAGCGCTTCGCCGATATCGGACAGCGCCTGCTGGAACTCAAGATAATTATCGTGATCGATGGCGTTTTCGAGGCAGGTGTCGTAGTAATCCATAATTTGCTGGGTATTGGCTTCCAGCTGCGGATAGAGCCTGGTAGCTGCCAAAAGTGGCGTATCACCTTCCATTTCGCCAAGAATACGTTCATAAATACTAAAATGGCCGGAGGAGAGGTAATCCACCAGGCTTTGGCAAAAGCTATCCAGCGCCTTTTCGTTAAGCCGCATAAAGGATTCTTTTCCCGGTTTCAGGCCAACCAGCTTGTAGTAAGCGACGAGCAAATGCTTACGTACATGCAGCCAGCGATCGACCAGTTCATTACTGCCTCCAACACGTTCCGTTAGGTTTTCCAGCTGGTTTAACATGGTTGACTCCGCAAGATTAAGAAAATAACGTTGCTCACCAAAATGTAAATATAATGTTAAAAGTGCCAGTAAAACGAAGGTAGTGCAATAGATATGGATCGTATTATTGAAAAATTAGATCGCGGCTGGTGGATCGTCAGTCACGAACAAAAATTATGGTTACCCGACGGGGAATTACCACATGGCGAAGCGGTAAATTTTAATCTTGTCGGCCAGCACGCACTGCATATTGGCGAATGGCAAGGCGACGCGGTGTGGATGGTGCGCCAGGATCGTCGGCATGATATGGGATCGTTGCGTCAGTTATTGGATCAGGATCCGGGGCTGTTTCAACTGGCGGGGCGCGGGATCCAACTGGCCGAATTTTACCGCTCGCATAAATTCTGCGGTTACTGCGGGCATCCTATGCATCCCAGCAAAACTGAATGGGCGATGCTATGCAGCCACTGCCGCGAACGTTATTACCCGCAAATCGCGCCCTGCATGATCGTGGCGATTCGCCAAGATCGATGGCGTCTTTGCCATCAACGATCCGACCGCGATTGGTGCCGATCTGG
>OKMP01000189.1_pt1 | contig 12430 bp, 7 predicted proteins | sample 1611241 | NCBI WGS metagenome assembly OKMP01 (sample SAMN04436722, study PRJEB24849) | human gut metagenome | biome: human gut; feature: NICU; material: stool | host: Homo sapiens | place: USA: Saint Louis, MO | collected 2010-10-07
TGTGGAGACGGGCGATGCGAAGGATATCTTCCGCGCGCCGCGCCATCCGTATACTCAGGCGCTGCTGCGCGCGCTGCCGGAGTTTGCCCAGGATAAAGCGCGGCTGGCGTCGCTGCCGGGCGTAGTGCCAGGGAAATATGACCGCCCCAACGGCTGTCTGTTAAACCCGCGCTGCCCCTATGCCACGGATAAGTGCCGCAGCGAGGAGCCTGAGCTGAACCGCGTCGACGGCGCCCGTCAGTCGAAATGCCACTACCCACTGGATGATGCCGGGAGGCCTACGCTATGAGTACCCATGAGGCCACCACGCAACAGTTCTTGTTGCAGGCCATTGACCTGAAAAAATATTACCCGGTGAAGAAGGGGCTGTTTGCTCCGGAAAGGCTGGTTAAGGCGCTGGACGGGGTCTCGTTTACCCTCGAACGCGGGAAAACGCTGGCGGTGGTCGGCGAGTCCGGCTGCGGCAAATCAACGCTGGGCCGTCTGCTGACGATGATTGAGATCCCGACCGGTGGCGAGCTTTACTATCAGGGCCAGGATTTATTAAAGCCAGACGCCACGGCGCAAAAGCTGCGTCGGCAGAAAATCCAGATTGTGTTCCAGAACCCCTACGGCTCGCTGAATCCGCGTAAGAAAGTGGGGCAGATTCTGGAAGAACCGTTGCAGATCAACACCTCGCTGAGCAAAGAACAGCGCCGTGAAAAAGCGCTGGCGATGATGGCGAAGGTCGGGCTGAAAACGGAGCATTACGATCGCTATCCGCACATGTTCTCCGGCGGTCAGCGGCAGCGTATCGCGATTGCCCGTGGTCTGATGCTGGACCCGGACGTGGTGATTGCCGATGAACCCGTCTCCGCGCTGGACGTGTCGGTTCGTGCGCAGGTGCTGAACCTGATGATGGATCTGCAGCAGGATATGGGGCTGTCGTATGTGTTCATCTCCCATGACCTGTCGGTCGTGGAGCACATTGCGGATGAAGTGATGGTGATGTATCTCGGCCGCTGCGTGGAGAAAGGGTCCAAGGATCAGATCTTCAACAATCCGCAGCACCCATATACCCAGGCCCTGCTGTCGGCCACGCCACGCCTGAACCCGGACGATCGTCGCGAACGTATTAAGCTGACCGGCGAACTGCCGAGCCCGTTGAATCCGCCGCCGGGATGCGCTTTTAACGCCCGCTGCCGTCGTCGTTTCGGTCCGTGCACCCAGCTGCAGCCACAGTTGAAAGATTACCGGGGTCAGTTGGTCGCCTGTTTTGCCGTTGACCAGGATGAAAACCAGCAAAAACCGCTCGCCTGATGTTCCCTGCTGCTGTCGAAGGAGCCAAAACTTTCGGCAGCAGCCGCTTATTATGCCCAGAGAAGAGTCAGGCTTGAGAAAGTACCTGGCCGATATTTTTCGGCTTAAATAATTTATTTGACCTATTTATACAACGATATAAAAAGTCTAAAATATATTCCATCACGCGGCAGAGTTATTTTGTTCTGCGCATTATCTAAAGATCAATTAGAGAAAAAACGGGTTATTTTAAGGGTGCGCTGGGCTCAGCTTTGCTGGGATCATGGGACCATCCTAAAAAATGGAGCTATCATTTCTTATAATAAATGATAGGGTAACTACAAAATTATCAGTGATTTACGCCACCTTGACCAATACTCCTCTACAACGTCATTGTATTGTTGGTCATTCTGACCAACTTAAGTTGATGAAAAACAATAAAATAAACTATGCTCTAAAGGCGTAGTATCAAAATAAAAACAGCTAAAATATTATTTTTTAGAATCATGAGGTTATCCATGAACCATTATGATGATTTGCAGCGCTTCAAGGAAAAGACTCGTACGCAAAGTCTCGATTTTAAGGACCTTTCATCACACGCAGCCGCCAGGGAACAGGGCGATTGGGTTATTCTCAATCAGCTCTCGCCTGGGGAAGAAAAAGAATCCTCTCTGGCCATGGGAGGATCGGTATCGTTACCGATACCGCAGCCGGTCCCTACGGATATGTTTCATTGGGTCGAGGCACAACCCGCGCACACGCCGCTGCCATCATCACCTGTAGCCCCGGCTCCGGTAATGCCGCCGCCTGTCTCCGTCTCAGCCCCACATGACCCCCTTTCGGTTGCAGAAAATACGCGGGTAGCGGAACCTGCGCCGGCAATGGCCGTCCCCCTTGCGCCAGCTCCAGCCGTTGCGCCAGATCCAGCCCCAGCCGTTGCTCCAGCCCCAGCTCCAGCCCCAGCTCCAGCCGTCGCGCCAGCACCACCGGTAGCGGTTCGCCCGGCCGTGCCGTCTGTGCAGGCGGCGGAAGGCTATGCTCATTTATTTGCGGCAAAAGCCGTTGAACCGGTGGCGAAAAATAAAGATCAGCCGCTGAAATCACTTTTAGAAAGGATTGCGACATGCCGTTGATCTGCGTGTGTTCTCCCAAAGGCGGCGTAGGAAAAACGACCCTCGCGGCAAATCTGGCCTATTCATTAGCTCGCGCAGGCAGCAAAGTCCTGGCGATCGATTTTGACGTGCAAAATGCGCTGCGTCTGCATTTTGGCGTCCCTCTGAGCGATGAGCGCGGCTATGTCGCGAAAGCGCTGGAGCTTCATGACTGGAGCCAGTGCGTACTGAGCGCGGGCAGCAATATCTTTGTCCTGCCGTATGGCGATGTTAGCGAGGCGCAGCATCAGGCTTTTGACCAACACCTTGTCAGCGACGCCCATTTCCTCACCCGTGGGCTGGCGGCATTATTGAATTATCCCGGGTTGATTATCATCGCCGACCTGCCTCCCGGCCCTTCACCGGCGCTGACGGCATTAACGCCGCTGGCCGATCTGCACCTGGTGCCGCTGCTGGCGGATACCGCCTCGATGTCGACGCTGTCGCACGTGGAAAAGCAGCGTTTAACCGGCGGTAAGCTTAACCACAAACTTGGGCACTTTTTCGTGCTGAATCAGAGCGATAACCGCCGTCAGGTCAGCCGTGACGTCACCGCTCTGATGGAGGATAAACTGGGCGATCGTCTGTTGGGTATTATCCATCGCGATGAGAGCGTCGTTGAAGCGAATGCTTCCCAGAAGTCGATTCTCGACTTTAGCTCTTCCTCTGCAGCCGCCTTTGATATTGAAATCATGGCAAAAAAAATCTCTGCGCTGTTGGGTATTAAAATTGGCGACGGCACGGTGCACAGCCAGCCTCGTATGTCAGGGCTTTAACTTATTGCAGGGCTGCTGAATGAAAAAGTCTCTTTTCTGGTTGCTGGCACTGGTGCTATCGCCGATTGCCGTTCTGGTCATTATTACGCCGATGGACAGCCAAAAGCAGTATCTTTTTGGTCTGCTAAGCATCGGTATTCTGTTCTTAATGGGCTTTAGCAAAAAGCGCAGTATTTCGGTCATTATGGTCGTGACTTCGCTGCTGATGTCTACCCGCTATATGTATTTTCGCCTGACGCAGACCCTGCATTTTAACTCCACTATTGAGACGGTGCTGGGGATGGGGTTGTTTCTGGCGGAAGTCTATATCTGGGTGATGCTGCTGCTGAACTATCTGCAAACGGTCTGGCCGCTGAAGCGAGAAATCGTCCCGCTGCCGGATGATATGAGCACATGGCCGACGGTCGATATTTATATTCCCAGTTATAACGAACCGCTGGAAGTGGTGCGTGATACCGTGTTGGCTGCGCAGTGTATCGATTACCCGGCGGATAAAATGAAAATTTATCTGCTGGACGATGGCAAACGCAGCGAGTTTGCGGTGTTCGCCGCCGATGTCGGCGTTGGCTATATCACCCGTAATGATAATAAACACGCCAAAGCGGGTAACCTGAACCACGCGATGACCCTGACTCATGGGGAGCTGATTTGCGTTTTCGACTGTGACCACGTGGCGACCCGCGTGTTCCTGCAGGCGACGGTCGGCGGCTTCCTCAAAGACCCGATGCTGGCGCTGGTGCAGACCCCGCACTATTTTTATTCGCCGGACCCGTTTGAACGCAACCTCTCCGTCGGCCGCAATATCCCCAATGAAGGGATGCTGTTCTATGGCCCGATTCAGCAGGGCAACGATAACTGGAATGCGACCTTCTTCTGCGGTTCCTGCGCCGTGATTCGTCGTAAAGCGCTGGACGATATCGGTGGTTTTGCCGTGGAAACTGTGACCGAAGATGCGCACACCGCGCTTAAATTTCAGCGCCTGGGCTGGAAATCATCGTTTCTCGATATTCCACTGGCTGCGGGTTTAGCCACCGAACGTTTAGTCGTACACGTTATTCAGCGTACCCGCTGGGCGCGTGGGATGACGCAAATTTTCCGCCTCGATAACCCGCTACTGGGCCGCGGGCTGACCTTCCAGCAGCGCCTGTGTTATCTCAGCGCCATGCTCTACTATCAGTTCGCCTTGCCACGGGTCGTGTTTGTTACCGCACCGTTAGCGTATCTGTTGTTTAACCTGAATATTATCTACTCCTCAGCGAGCCTGATTGTCTCGTATGCGCTACCGCATCTGTTCCTGGCGATTTATGTCGGCTCGCGGATGAACGGTCGCTATCGCTACAGCTTCTGGGGGGAAATCTATGACATCGTGCTGGCATTCCACCTGGTGCTGCCGACGCTGGTGACGATGATCTTCCCCAAACGCGGTAAATTCAACGTGACCGACAAAGGGGGGCTGCTGGATGTGGGCTACTTCGACTTTACCGTCGTCAGGCCGCATCTGGTGGTGGCATGTTTGCTCGCGGTTGGCGTGATTGTCGGTATCGTCAGGGCCATTGGCCATGACTATTTCGGCTCGGATCCTAACGTTATCGCGCTGAACGTCGGCTGGGGGCTGTACAGCCTGATCTTCCTGCTGGCGGCGATTGCCGTTGCCCGGGAAACCCGCCAGGTGCGGAAAACGATCCGTATCGACGTCAATATTCCGGTGTTGATTCACTACGCCAGCGGCATCGTGTCGCGCAGCCACACCGCAGACCTGTCGATGGGCGGATGCCGCATCGCGGTCCCGGACGATCGTCATCTGCAGGATGAGATCGAAGAGATTGAACTGATTCTGCAATCTGGCGCGATTTGTATTCCGGCTGAACAGGTGACCGCGGACGAGAGCTTTATTCGCCTCAAGTTTGATGAAAATATTCCCCTCTCTTTGCGCCGTGAACTGGTGCGAGTGGTACTGGCGCGCGCCGATGCATGGATTAACCCGCCGCGCCCGCAGGACAACCCGTTCCGGTCATTTTTCACCATCTTACGCTGCGTGTTTGAACTGTTCTGGCTGAGCTGGAAAACACGACGCGGCCGTCGCCAGCAGAAACCTGTCGCGAGTAGCGCGCAGGAGGATGGGCAATTATGAAGCGATTAACCACGCTTGCGCTGCTGGCCGGCATGTTTTCCATACCGGTGCTGCACGGTGAAGAGGCGCCGGCCGATCGTTCTGCGCCGCTCAATTTCCCGTTACCGGGCGCGACCACGGGCGGCGTTCCCGCCGATGAATCCGCGTCGACCACCGGCGCGGATCCGTCGGCCACACCGGAGGTTCCGGTGATCCCAGAACCCTCTGCCGCGTCCGGGTCGTCGACCGCATCGACACCCACGACAGCAGAACCCGCGGCGGCGGATCCGGCCACCTCGCTTCCCGTCATGCCTCCACCGACCAATACGGCAATGCCGGATGTCGCGCCGTTAACATCGGTGGTCGGGGGCAGTCTGAATCTGGCTCAAATGGGGATGCCGGATGGCATTATCCTCAGCGGCGGTCAACAGCAGGGCGGTGCGGGTTTTACGCTGCCTTCGGACCAGGTGGTGACCCATGCAGAGCTGATGCTGGATGTTCAGGTCTCGCCGGATATGGCTGCTCGCAACGCCACGCTGCAATTGATGCTCAACGGCCAGCCTTTAGGCACGGTGCCGCTGGGCACCGACGGGGCGGACATTTCGCACTATCAGCTGGATATTCCGGCGGCGCTGATGGTCTCCAGCAACAATCTGAGCTTTAAAGTGAATGATGGCGACAACATGCAGTGCCAGCTCAATACGCATGACACGTCGGGCGTCACGATTTTACCGGCTTCGCGTTTTAACTGGGAAAGCCAGCCGCTGAATCTCAGCAATGATTTGAGTCACTTCCCGCGGCCATTCTTCGACAGCATGCAGATGACCCCGGCGGATATCGCGGTGGCCTACCCGGAGAAATCGGGAGCGGATATCTTCAGCGCCGCAGCGCTGCTCTCGTCGTGGCTGGGTATTCAGGCGGATTATCGCGGGATTGCTTTTAGCGCGCTGCGCGACCGCTTACCGGAGCGCCACGGCATTATTATCGGCCATCCGGGTGATCAGGTCGGCGGGCTGACGCTGCCGCAAACCGATAAACCGCTGCTGCAGATTGTCGATAACCCGGGTAACCCCACCTACAAACTGCTGTTGATCGTCGGGCAAAATGATGCGGCGCTGCGTGCGGCGGCCTGGCGGCTGACCCGCGGTAATATTGCCCCGCAGACCGCGAGTCTGAGCGTGGATCCGCAGGCGATCCCGATCGGCAAGCCGTACGATGCCCCGCGCTGGATCCCAACCGATCGGCCGGTAAAAATCAGCGAGCTGCTGCGTAAAGATCAGAGTATGACCGTAAACGCCGTCTGGCATGAACCGCTGCGCGTAGCTTTCCGCGCGGCGCCGGATCTCTATCTGTGGGACGGGGAAACGATTCCCTTGCAGATTGGCTACCGTTTCCCGTCGGAAAACTGGATTAATGAGGAGCAGTCGTTATTAAGCGTGACGCTCAATAACACGTTCCTGCACAACCTGCCGCTAAACAAGCAGGGGCCGCTGGAGAAATTATGGCGTTATCTGGGCGGCGATGTGCGTCAGGAGCGGTTTACCATTCCGCTGGCGCCGTATCTGATTTACGGCGATAACCAGCTGTCGCTCTATTTCAACGTGGTGCCGAAACAAAACGCCCCCTGTTCGGTGGTGCTCAATAACAATATCAAGAGCCGGATTACCGATGATTCGTGGATTGATTTGAGCAATACGCGACACTTCTCGCTGCTGCCCAATCTCTCCTATTTCGTCGGCGCTTCGTTCCCGTTCTCGCGGCTGGCGGACTATTCACAAACCACGCTGCTGCTGGCGGAAAAACCGTCGGAAACGCAGGTCGCCACGCTGTTAAACCTGGCGGCCCGCTCGGGGAATGCGACCGGCACGGCGCTGGCGAACAACCGGGTTGTTTTAGGCATCCCCAGCGGTGGAGCTGGCCTTCAGTATCTGCACGATCGCGATGTGCTGGCGGTCAGCGCCCTCGATCAGAAAACGTTTAACCAGCGCTTGTTGGAAGATTCTCCTTATTATCAGACCGATAATCAGCTGGGCGTGCGCGAGTCGGGACTGAGTGCAAAAGTACAGCGATGGCTGGCCGGCGACTGGACATCCGCCAGCCTGGATGCCGATCGCTATCTCTCCTCCAGCAGCGCCTGGCGCGGCTTTATTAGCTACCGTTCACCGTGGAACCCACGGCGGACGGTGGTGGTGGCGATGGCCAGCAACGATGATCAGCTGACGAAGCTGAAAAGCGACCTTGATTCACCGCGAATCAACGCCGGTATCCGCGGTGATACGGCGGTTATCACCAGTGATAATGGGGTTCGCAGCTTCCAGGTGAGCACGCCATACCCTGGCGGGCAGATGCCGTGGTACATGATGGCCGTTTGGTATGCCAACCAGCACTCCGGTCTGCTGGCGCTGCTGGGACTGCTGGCGACAACGATCATCGGCCTGGCGCTTACCGCCATGTTTAAACGCCATGCACGCAAGCGTCTGAGTTCGGGGGATAGCCAATGAAACGAGCCACTAAAATGAAGAGCAGGGCGACCCGCGGATTATCCACGTTTTGTCTGTCCGGCGCGCTGACCCTGGGCGCCCTCGGCGATGCCATGGCCGCGGGGAATGATGCCGCGCTGCAGGCGCTGTTTGCCCAGGCGAACTACTGGCATGAAAAATCGCACGATGAGCTGGCGATAGAGTCGCTGCAGAAAGTTCTGCTGGTTGATGCCAACAACACGCAGGCCATGTATCTGATGGCGCTGTGGGCACAGCAGGGCGGCGACCTTCAGGCGGCGGCCCAGTGGCGGGCGCGCCTGGCGAAAGTGTCGCCAGAGAGCCCAAACCTGCAGGAGCTGGATAACGCTAAAAAAATGGCTCAGGTGCCGCAGGGGCAGCTGGGTCTGGCCAGACAGCAGGCGCGCAGCGGCAATATTCCGGCTGCGCTGACGACCTGGCGCAGCATGTTCAACGGCAACACGCCGCCGCCGGGGCTGGCTGGCGAGTACTACATGACCATGGCCAGCGACAAAGCGCTGTATCCTCAGGCGGTCAGCGAACTGCGTCAGTACGTGGCGCAGTATCCGCAGGAGAACGCCCCGCGCGTGGCTTTAGGCAAGGCGCTGACCTGGCGGGAAGATACCCGGCGGGAAGGGATTTCAATGCTGGAATCGATGGCCAGCGGCAGTAAAGATGCCGACAGCGGCCTGCGCCAGGCGCTGCTGTGGCTGGGGCCGCAGGAGGGCGATCGGGCGTTTTACGATACCTGGATGCAGCGTCACCCGCAGGATACCGAAGTACAGAATTACTATCGCCAGCGGATAAGCGGCCAGGCGCGTGGTCAGGGGTTCGTTAACCTCAATAGCGGTAATACCGCAGCGGCGAAGCAGCAGTTTGAACAAGTGCTGCAAACCAACCCGCAGGATGCGGACGCGCTGGCCGGGATGGGATATATCGCCCAGCGCAACGGTGACTTCCAGGCCGCATCGCAATATTTAAGCCGGGCGGCGGATCTCGGCGGTAATGATTCAGCGGCGCGCCGTCAGCAGGCGGCGGACGCGCTCTTCTATGGGCAGCTGGCGCAGGCTCAGCAGGCGTACAAGCAAGGCAATATTAGTCAGGCGCTGGCGCTCTCTGCTCCGCTGGCTCAGCAGAGCGGGACGCGTGGCTCATCGGCTAAACTGTTCCGTGCCGATGTATTGCGCCATAACAAAGATCTCCCTCAGGCCGAACAAACGCTGCGCTCGCTGCTCAGCGAGCAGCCGCAAAATGGCCCGGCGCGCGAGAACCTTTACTACATCCTGCGCGAGCAAAATAAAACGGCGGAAGCGCAGGCGATGTTACGCACGCTGCCGGAGAGTTTGCAGCAAAAGCTGCAGCCGCGCATCGTGACCGGTATGCCGGGAGATTCGCTACGTCGCCAGGCGCAGGAGCAGGCCAACAGCGGCAACGTCAGCGGCGCTATCGCGACATTGCGCCAGGGGGTCTCCCGCTACCCGGATGACGCCTGGATGCGCCTCGACTTAGCCCGGCTCCTGCAAAAATCCGGCAATGACAGCGAGGCCGCGTCAACGATGGCCGCCGCGTATCGTCCCGGCGCCAGCAGTAACGACCTCTATGCCGCAGCGCTGTTTGCCAGTGAGAGCGGCGGCTGGCAGCAGGCGCAGACGCTGCTGGGGCGGATTCCCGCCGCCAGCCAGACCAGCCAGATGCGCGACCTGCGTCAGCGGGTAAACTACAACCTGCAGCTGACCACCGCGCAAGACTATCTCGCCCAGGGCAACACGGTGGCGGCGTCCAATACCCTGAAAGCGATGTCGGCCACGCCGCCAAAATCACCGGCTGACGTGGGGAAACTGGCGCGATTGCTGGCGCAGAGCGGCGATGTTTCCACGGCGGTCACGCTGGTGCGCAACAATATCAGCGGCGGAATCACCGGGAACGCCGGCGACTATGCCGATCAGGTGGCGGTCCTCAACCAGGCGGGGCTGACCAATGAAGCGCAGACTCTGCTGTCGAACCCGCAGCTTCAGGCAAGCAGTACGCCAACGCAGCTGGCGAGCATCCGCAACGGCTACGTGATCAACGAAGCCGATCGACTGCGGGAGCAGGGCAACTATGCCGCGGCGTATGACAAGCTGATGGGGGCGATGCAAAGCGATCCGCAAAATACCGATCTGATGTTCGCGATGGCGCGTCTCTATCAGAGCGGCAAAATGAACAAAGAAGCCGGGGTGGTCTATGACTATCTGATGACCCGCGATACGCCGGATCAGGCGGCGCGCTCCGGCGCTATCGATGTTGCGCTGTCGGCCGGCGATAACGACCGGGCGGAACAGCTGGCCGGCGGATTGCGTCAGGACAATACGCCGGATCGCCTGCTGCTGCTGGCGCGCGTCGCGGAAGCGCAGGGACACCATCAGCAGGCTATGACGTATCTGCGCAGCGCGCGCGGCAAACTGCTGGGGCTGCAGAGCAGCAACAGCGCGCAGACGCCGACCGTTGGCGGTGTGCTGGCGGCGGATAACCCCTTTGTGGGCGTCTCCCGCACGCCGTCCACGACGCGAACGGCATCGGCTTACGGGCAATATATGCCGTGGCAGGTTGCCCAGGTGTCAACAGGCAGCGGAACCACGCTGCCCGGCATCCAACGTCCCGACCTGCCGGTGGAGACCGCGCAAACCCGCATGCTGCGCCAGGTCGATACCATGATGGAGTCGCTGCAGGATAAAACCGGCACCTGGCTGCAGGGGGGAATGGAGGTGCGTGGGCGCGACGGTGAATCCGGGACCAGTAAGCTGACCGAGATGAAAACGCCGCTGACCTGGTCCTCATCGCCGTTTGGCGACTCGCGTTTTGACTTTACCGTGACGCCGATTTCGCTGAATGCCGGCACCGCCAGCGGCGACGCCTGGCGGCGCTACGGCGCGAACCCGCTCTCCAATGCGGTTTCCAACATGATTTCCACTGCCACCAGCGAACAGGCGGCGATTGCGGCGATGACTGAGACGGAGCGTACGGCATACTTTGCCAGCAATCCGGGAGCCGAAGCCTTGAGTTCGCTGGGGACCCTGAATGCGGCAGACTTTAACGCCACGACCAGCAGCGGGATGGAGAATCTGGCGAAACTTGGCGCCTATGACTCCGGACAGGTCGCCAGCTATCTGGCTTCCTCCAGCCAGAAACCGAATGTCGATCAGACCAGCGGTTCGACGGATTCGCAGAAGGCAAATGGCGTCGAATTAGCCCTGGCGCTGAGCGGCGATGATTATCGCGTGGATATCGGCAGCACGCCGTTGGGTCAGGATCTCAACACCGTGGTCGGGGGCGTGAAATGGTCGCCGAAACTCACCAACTACCTGTCATTGATCTTCACCGGTGAGCGCCGTTCGCTGACCGACAGCCTGCTCTCTTACGTGGGGCTGAAAGACACCTACTCCGGGAAAACCTGGGGGCAGGTGACAAAAAATGGCGGAACCCTGCAGCTCAGCTATGACGATGGCGACGCCGGTTTTTACGTCGGCGGCGGTGGCTACAGCTACATTGGCAGCGACGTGGCCAGCAACACCAGTATCAACGCCAATGCCGGGGTCTATCTGCGACCTTACCATGATGAGTATCGCCAGCTGCAGGCCGGTTTGAGTATGAGCTACATGGATTACTCGAAGAACCTGAGCTACTTCACCTATGGTCAGGGGGGCTACTTCAGCCCGCAAAACTACGTGAGCGTTTCGCTGCCGGTTAACCTGACGGAGAAGTATGACAACTGGACCATGAAGCTTGGCGGCTCGGTGGGCTATCAATCCTATAGTCAGGATAAGAGCGCCTACTTCCCGACTAACTCCGAATGGCAGCAGACCCTGGAGACCGCGGTGGCCAATGGTTTTGCCAAAGAGGCGTACTATTCAGCGACCTCGAAGAGCGGCATTGGCTACACGCTGCGCGCCGGGGCGGATTATAAGGTGAACAAACAGATGACGCTGGGCGGCCAGATTGGCTACGACACCTTCGGTGATTACAACGAGAGTACCGCCGGTCTCTATATCCGCTATATGTTGGGAGATAACTGATCATGACGGACAAAAACAACGCGGAAGTCATGGCCTGGTTTCAACAGCAGCAAACCCCCGCGGGATGGTTTGATCTGCTGCTCATTATGATTGACGGGATGCTGAACAACGCCGGTGAGCTGGAGAGCCAGCCATTTTTACGCCAGATGGGGGAAGCGCTGGCCGATAACTATCCGCTGCCAGAGTCAGAAACAGTCGGACAGCTGGAGGCCAATATCAACCAGCTGCTCAGCCGCTTTCAGTGGGGCGTCGTCAGCGTGGAGGTGGGCGATGACGGCCTGCGCTTACGTCATCGCGCGCTGCCGGTGAGCCGTGACGATGCGCGCCGCGTACGCTGGTGCAATGCATTTTGTGCCATACTCGAGGGGCTTTATTCTCGCTGGCTACAGGGACAAGGGGGCGGTGCGCATGTGGTGTTACAGCGTGAGCGGCTGTTCTCGGTTTCCGATGTTCAGTTCCTCTACTTCCATCCATAACGGGTGAACATATGTCTTTGCGTGCTGTAATCGCAGTCATGGTGACGATGATGGTGCTGCCCCGCGCGTGGGCAGACGCCGCCTGGGAA
>OKMP01000203.1_pt1 | contig 12185 bp, 11 predicted proteins | sample 1611241 | NCBI WGS metagenome assembly OKMP01 (sample SAMN04436722, study PRJEB24849) | human gut metagenome | biome: human gut; feature: NICU; material: stool | host: Homo sapiens | place: USA: Saint Louis, MO | collected 2010-10-07
ACGAGATCGGTCTCGGCATTCCTGCTGAACCGCTCTTCCGATCTTTAATTCTGTACTCTTTGATCAAATCGCGAAAAGTTCGCCGCTTCCAGCCCTCTTTGGCTTTGTCCTGCTTCTCCCCTTTCAGCGCGAAACGGGTCAACAGCATATAGATAATGCCCATCACCAGTACAACCAGCCCGATCGGCGTGACGCTGAAAAAGCTAAACCCCTCAAGCCCCTCACGGATCAGTTCGCTGTTTACGACGAGGTTCGGCGGCGTCGCGACCAGCGTCATCATGCCGCTGATGAGCCCGGCAAAGCTCAACGGCATCATCAGCCGCGACGGGGAGATCTGCATCCTCATGCAGACGCTCAGCACAACCGGAATAAAGATGGCCACGACGCCCGTCGAGCTCATAAACGCACCCAGTCCGGCGACCGTCAGCATCAGGTAAATCAGCATTTTGGTTTCGCTGCTGCCCGCCACTTTAACCAGCCACGACCCCATCATCGTCGCCACGCCGGTGCGTACCAGCCCGTCGCCAATAATAAACAGGGCGGCAATCAAAATAACGTTGGGATCGCTAAACCCGGAAAAGGCTTCCGGCAGGGAAAGGGTACCGCTCAGAACGAACGCGACAATCACAAACAGGGCGACGGCATCCATGCGCACCTTGCCCGTGGCAAAAAGAATGATGGCGATTAACAGCAGGCTCAGGACCCAAATCAGTTCACCGTTCACAACATGTCCTTGTCAGTGGAGGAGAAGCAATTCTGCCATAAAAAAGCCCCGGTAATGCGGGGCTATATCATGGGATTACATTTTTAGCGAGACGGTTACAACGCCGTCTGATGCCTTCGAGACGTCGATGGCGGTCAGAGTATTAAGCACAAAATCCGCCTCCTCCAGCCGGGGGGACTCCGCCGGGACGTTAACGGCAATGACGTGGCTTCCGGCGTTCAGCCCGGCCAGAACGCCTGCCGCCGCGTCTTCCACCACCACGCACTCCGCTGGCGCAAGGCCGAGCAGTTCAGCGCCGAGCAGAAACGCATCCGGTTCGGGCTTGCCGCGCTTTACGCGCTCAGCGGTAATGAAGACGTCCGGCGTCGGTAAACCGGCCGCCTTATGGCGGGCATGCGCGACAGGAACCGAGCCGGAGGTGACGATAGCCCACGGGATCTGCGCTTCATTCAGATGCTCAAGCAATTCGCGCGCACCGGGCAGCGCGGTGATGCCCTCAGTGTCGGTAGCTTCAATCTGCTCCAGATATTTGAACTCCGCCTGAATCTCTTCCTCAGGACGTCCCGCCAGGAAGTGCCGCAATGAGGTAATGGCCTGTTTGCCATGGATGAAATTCAGTACATCCTGATGGTCAATGCCGTGCCTGTCGGCCCAATGACACCAGGAACGCTCCACTACCGGCAGCGAATCCACCAGCGTACCGTCCAGATCAAACAGAAAACCTTTACACTGCACACGCACCTCCGTCAGGCATTAATGATTTGTTGAATTTCGTTGCTGCTTAAATGGTACTGACGCGGACAGGCGTGCCACGCGCTCAGCATACGTTGATACTTATCCCACATTGGGGTCTGGGCGTTGAAGCCGTGCGTACCCGCATCAAAATGAGTGTAGCGCCCTTCGGTGTTCACCATAAAGCGCACATAGCTCAGATAGCGCGCCTCCGTCGCGGCATCAAAGCCCAGGAACGTTACGCGGCGCTCGTCAATGGACTGCTGGTCTTTCAGATTGGTCCAGGACACATGCAGCGCATGGTACATCTCCATGATGTCGATAACGATACGGCAGGTTTCCTCTTTCAGTTCGCCAAATTCGCGATCCAGTTCGCGCATCTGCAAGCCAAAACCACGTTCAACAATGGTTTGCAGGCGGCTGTAGCGCGCAGCGTTATCGGGATCAAGCATAGTCATCATCTTGTACTGGTTAGACAAAATCAGACGTTGAGCATGGGTCATTTCCATCTTTCGACTCCTGTAGCGCATTGCACTGTAAAAAAAAGACACGGTAACTGATTGTTACTGTGCCTTCTTTTGGTCGTCGTTTCGATGATCAATCACAAGTCATCGAGGAATGTTTTATCAAGCTGTTTAAACGCGCGCTTGAGGGTGTCCGCCAGCGCCTGATAATCCGGCTTGCCTTCAACCGGGGCGAGCGCCTGGCCGGCCTCCTCCAGTTTTCCACGCACTTCATAAAACCAGTGTAAAATAGAAGGCGGAAGTGGCGTGACGGAACGTTTACCTAACCACCACAATCCCTGCATCGGCAGGCTTAACGCAAAGAGCGCCGTCGCGACGGCAGGTCCAAGCTGTCCACCCAGCGCAATTTGCCAGCAAAGAGTAAAGACAGCGATCGGGGGCATAAAGCGAATCGCATAGCGCGTGGCGCGAATAGTGCGATTTTCAATAAACATGGGCGCGAGGCGCTTTTCCATCGGCCATGTCTTTGCGTAATGCTGTCCCCGACGAAACAGACTAAAAAAGTTCACGGACGGGATTTCAGGTGTTGACATGGCTGTACCTCAACTTCACATATAAAAATTAAAATTTTCGTGCAAAACCACAACAGGCTATGACAACGTTCAAAATATTTTGTCATCGCTACCCCGTATCGGGTATCCTGTGCCAGCCTGATAGGCCGTAGACGAGAAGCGTTAACTCGTCAAATTATCGCATATTATGCCATTGTCTGAAAAATGTTCAAAATGGCTTAAAATCATAGGTATTTCTTCCATCCTGCCAGAATGTTCGTTTGGCATGATGTTAATCATAAATGTCTGAGTCAGCATGCGTTACGCTTTAGACTCATTGACGTTTTTTTAGCCACGTATCAATTATAGGTACTTCCATGTCGAGTAAGTTAGTACTGGTTCTGAACTGCGGTAGCTCTTCACTGAAATTCGCCATCATCGATGCGCTCAACGGTGATGAGTACCTCTCTGGTTTGGCCGAATGTTTCCATCTGCCTGAAGCACGTATCAAGTGGAAGATGGACGGCAGCAAACAAGAAGCGGCTTTAGGTGCAGGCGCCGCTCACAGTGAAGCGCTGAACTTTATCGTTAACACTATTCTGGCACAAAAACCAGAACTGTCTGCTCAGCTGACTGCGATTGGTCACCGTATCGTCCACGGCGGCGAAAAATACACCAGCTCCGTGGTAATCGACGACTCTGTGATTCAGGGCATCAAAGACTCTGCGTCTTTCGCACCGCTGCATAACCCGGCTCACCTGATCGGTATCGCTGAAGCACTGAAATCCTTCCCGAATCTGAAAGATAAAAACGTGGCCGTGTTTGACACCGCGTTCCATCAGACCATGCCGGAAGAGTCTTACCTCTATGCCCTGCCATACAGCCTGTACAAAGAGCACGGCGTACGTCGCTACGGCGCACACGGCACCAGCCACTTCTATGTGACTCAGGAAGCCGCAAAAGTACTGAACAAGCCGGTTGAAGAAGTCAACATCATCACCTGCCACCTGGGCAACGGTGGTTCTGTTTCTGCTATCCGCAACGGTAAGTGTGTTGACACCTCTATGGGTCTGACCCCGCTGGAAGGTCTGGTGATGGGTACCCGTTCCGGTGATATCGACCCGGCGATCATCTTCCACCTGCACGACACCCTGGGCATGAGCGTTGACGACATCAACAAAATGCTGACCAAAGAGTCTGGCCTGCTGGGTCTGACCGAAGTCACCAGCGACTGCCGTTACGTTGAAGACAACTACGCAGAAAAAGCTGACGCTAAACGTGCAATGGACGTTTATTGCCACCGTCTGGCGAAGTACATCGGTTCTTACACCGCGCTGATGGACGGTCGTCTGGACGCGGTTATCTTCACCGGCGGCATCGGTGAGAACGCGGCAATGGTACGTGAGCTGTCCCTGGGCAAACTGGGCGTACTGGGCTTCGAAGTCGATCACGAGCGTAACCTGGCTGCCCGCTTCGGCAAGTCTGGCTTCATCAACAAAGAAGGCACCCGCCCGGCTATCGTTATCCCAACTAACGAAGAGCTGGTCATCGCGCAAGACGCGTGCCGCCTGACTGCCTGATTCCACACCGCCAGCAATGCTGGCGGTGCTGTTTTGTAGCCCGCCCAACGCGGCGGTAACGAAAGAGGATAAACCGTGTCCCGTACTATTATGCTGATCCCTACCGGAACCAGCGTCGGCCTGACCAGCGTCAGCCTCGGCGTGATCCGCGCTATGGAACGCAAAGGCGTTCGTCTGAGCGTCTTTAAGCCTATCGCCCAGCCACGTGCCGGTGGCGATGCGCCAGACCAGACCACCTCCATCGTTCGTAAGAACTCCAATCTGCCAGCGGCTGAACCGCTGAAGATGAGCCACGTTGAATCTCTGCTCTCCAGCAACCAGAAAGACGTGCTGATGGAAGAGATCATCGCCAACTACCACGCAAACGCGCAGGACGCTGAAGTGGTGCTGGTTGAAGGCCTGGTCCCGACCCGTAAACACCAGTTTGCCCAGTCTCTGAACTTTGAAATCGCGAAAACCCTGAACGCAGAGATTGTTTTCGTGATGTCTCAGGGCACTGACACCCCAGAGCAGCTGAAAGAGCGTATCGAACTGACGCGCAGCAGCTTCGGCGGTGCAAAAAACACCAGCATCACCGGCGTGATTGTTAACAAGCTGAACGCGCCAGTAGATGAGCAGGGCCGTACGCGTCCTGACCTGTCCGAAATCTTCGACGACTCTTCCAAAGCGAAAGTCATCAAAGTTGACCCGGCCAAGCTGCAGGATTCCAGCCCACTGCCGGTGCTGGGTGCGGTGCCATGGAGCTTCGATCTGATTGCCACCCGTGCAATCGATATGGCGCGTCACCTGAATGCCACCATCGTTAACGAAGGCGATATCAACACCCGCCGCGTGAAGTCCGTGACCTTCTGCGCGCGCAGCATTCCGCACATGCTGGAACACTTCCGCGCAGGTTCCCTGCTGGTGACCTCTGCTGACCGTCCAGACGTGCTGGTTGCAGCGTGCCTGGCTGCGATGAACGGCGTGGAAATCGGTGCGATCCTGCTGACCGGTGCCTACGAGATGGACCCGCGCGTCAGCAAGCTGTGCGAACGTGCGTTCGCCACTGGCCTGCCAGTCTTCATGGTGAACACCAACACCTGGCAGACCTCCCTGAGCCTGCAAAGCTTCAACCTCGAAGTGCCGGTTGATGACCACGAGCGTATCGAGAAAGTTCAGGAATACGTTGCGGGCTACATCAACGCAGACTGGATTGAATCCCTGACGGCGACGTCCGAGCGCAGCCGTCGTCTGTCTCCTCCAGCCTTCCGTTACCAGCTGACCGAGCTGGCGCGTAAAGCGGGCAAACGCGTGGTTCTGCCAGAAGGTGACGAACCACGTACCGTTAAAGCGGCGGCCATCTGTGCAGAGCGCGGTATCGCGACCTGTGTGCTGCTGGGTAACCCGGATGAGATCAACCGCGTTGCGGCGTCTCAGGGCGTTGAGCTGGGCGCTGGCATTGAGATCGTTGACCCGGAAGTGGTTCGCGAAAGCTACGTTGCCCGCCTGGTTGAGCTGCGTAAGAACAAGGGCATGACCGAAGCCGTTGCGCGCGAGCAGCTGGAAGATAACGTCGTGCTGGGTACGCTGATGCTGGAGCAGGACGAAGTTGACGGCCTGGTTTCCGGTGCGGTTCACACCACCGCGAACACCATCCGTCCACCGTTGCAGCTGATCAAAACCGCACCGGGCAGCTCTCTGGTCTCCTCCGTGTTCTTCATGCTGCTGCCTGAACAGGTTTACGTTTATGGCGACTGCGCGATCAACCCGGACCCAACCGCAGAGCAGCTGGCAGAAATCGCTATCCAGTCTGCGGACTCCGCGACTGCCTTCGGTATCGAACCGCGCGTCGCGATGCTCTCCTACTCCACCGGTACTTCTGGTGCAGGCAGCGACGTAGAGAAAGTCCGTGAAGCAACCCGCATTGCGCAGGAAAAACGTCCGGATCTGATGATCGACGGCCCGCTCCAGTACGATGCCGCGGTAATGGCTGACGTTGCGAAATCTAAAGCGCCTAACTCGCCGGTTGCAGGTCGCGCTACCGTGTTCATCTTCCCGGATCTGAACACCGGTAACACCACCTATAAAGCGGTACAGCGTTCAGCAGACCTGATCTCCATCGGGCCAATGCTGCAAGGTATGCGCAAGCCTGTGAACGACCTGTCTCGTGGTGCGCTGGTAGACGATATCGTCTACACCATCGCGCTGACGGCGATCCAGTCTTCGCAGCAGCAGTAAGCTAAAAAGCCCGGTGGCGCTAGCGCTTACCGGGCCCAGGGTTTTTAGGCCGGATAAGCGAAGCGCCATCCGGCAAAAAGCCTGGCCCTCACCGCGAGGGCTTTTTTCCGCTCAGCTTGCTGAAAATAGCGGCGATCGCAGACAAAATCATAACCCTGGATTCACATGCATCTTACACTCTCGAACTATTTTCGCTATGGTTAGGGTTAAGCGTTGCTGCTGGCACAGTCACGGCAATATAATGAGAATTGTTATCATTCAAAATGCTTGAGGAGTAAGAAATGGCTAATACTAAGCTTGTCCTGGTGCGCCACGGCGAAAGCCAGTGGAACAACGAAAACCGCTTCACCGGTTGGTATGACGTTGATCTGTCCGAGAAAGGCGTGAGCGAAGCAAAAGCGGCAGGTAAACTGCTGAAAGAAGAAGGCTTCACCTTTGACTTTGCTTACACCTCTGTGCTGAAACGTGCCATCCATACCCTGTGGAACATTCTGGACGAGCTGGATCAGGCCTGGCTGCCGGTTGAGAAATCCTGGAAACTGAACGAGCGTCACTACGGTGCGCTGCAAGGTCTGAACAAAGCAGAAACCGCAGAAAAATACGGTGACGAGCAGGTTAAGCAGTGGCGTCGTGGTTTTGCGGTCACGCCTCCAGAGCTGAGCAAAGATGACGAGCGCTACCCGGGCCACGATCCGCGTTACGCGAAGCTGACTGAAGCTGAACTGCCGCAGACCGAAAGCCTGGCGCTGACCATCGACCGCGTTGTGCCTTACTGGAACGAAACCATTCTGCCACGCCTGAAAAGCGGCGAGCGCGTCATTATCGCTGCTCACGGTAACTCCCTGCGTGCGCTGGTGAAATACCTGGACAACATGGGTGAAGATGAAATCCTCGAGCTGAACATCCCTACCGGCGTGCCGCTGGTGTACGAGTTCGACGAAAACTTCAAGCCAGTTAAACATTACTACCTGGGTAACGCCGACGAAATCGCTGCAAAAGCGGCGGCCGTGGCGAACCAGGGTAAAGCGAAGTAATTATCGCCGGACATAAAAAAAGCGTGGAGCAATCCACGCTTTTTTATTGTCCGCGATAAACTTAACCGCGACGCGCTTTTACCGCATCCGCCAGCTGACGCAGGATCGCATCGGTATCATCCCAGCCAATGCAGGCATCCGTCACGCTCTTACCGTAGACCAGCGGCTCGCTGCCCTCCAGGTTCTGATTGCCTTCCACCAGATGGCTCTCAATCATCACCCCAATCACTGCGCGTTCACCGTTGGCGATTTGCTGACAAACGTCTGCACCAACTTCCATCTGCTTTTTGAACTGTTTGCTTGAGTTCGCATGGCTGAAATCGATCATGATCTGCGGCGCCAGTCCCGCTTTCTCCAGACCCGCCTTCACTTCCGCCACGTGTTTTGCGCTGTAGTTAGGCTCTTTACCGCCGCGCAGAATGATATGGCAATCGCCATTACCGCTGGTATTCACGATAGCCGAGTGGCCCCACTTAGTCACCGACAGGAAGCAGTGCGGCGCGCCAGCCGCATTGATGGCATCAATAGCGACTTTGATGGTGCCATCAGTGCCGTTTTTGAAACCCACCGGGCATGACAGGCCAGACGCCAGCTCACGGTGAACCTGCGATTCAGTCGTACGCGCACCAATAGCGCCCCAGCTCATCAGGTCAGCCAGATACTGCGGGGTGATCATATCGAGGAATTCTCCGGCAGCAGGCAGCCCGCTGTCGTTAATCTCCAGCAGCAGCTTACGCGCAATACGCAGGCCGTCGTTGATCTGGAAACTGTTGTCCATGTGCGGATCGTTGATCAACCCTTTCCAGCCCACGGTGGTACGCGGTTTTTCGAAATAAACGCGCATCACAATTTCCAGTTCGCCCTTCAGCTCTTCGCGCAGGGTGAGCAGACGTGACGCGTACTCTTTGGCCGCAGCAGGATCGTGAATGGAGCACGGTCCGATGACCACCAGAAGACGATCGTCGCTACCTTTCAGGATCTTGTGGATCGCCTTGCGGGCATGAGACACCGTGTTGGCGGCATTTTCGGTGGCGGGGAATTTTTCAAGGAGCGCTACGGGAGGTAATAACTCATTGATCTCTTTAATGCGTAAATCGTCGTTCTGATAATTCATCTTCTTTCCGGCTCTGCCATATCTTTAGTAATGAAAGCAATGCTTTCAATCTAACTTGTCGGTCACGAAGTGTAAACGGGCTTTTACACTTCGCGCAGATAATTCCTGGAATTCGCCTAAAATACGCAACAAAATAGCGAAAAATGAGATCTCGCCTAAGCTTTTTACTTGTAACGACTGTTTTTAAATACTTATACGCGATTCCATCCTGACATAATTCAGGAATCTGGGATCTTTCGCCACTGAACAAGATGCACTGTTGGAGAATGTTATCCAGCGTAACGATAAGAACAGGAGCACCATGATGAAAATGACGAAACTGACTACGCTTTTCCTGACGGCAACCCTTACCCTGGCAAGCGGTAGCGTACTGGCAGCCGATACAGGCTCCTCCGGCAGCAACGGCGACGCGAATGCCGCTGCCGAAGCGGGCCAGGTTGCGCCGGATGCAAAACAGAATATCGCGCCAAATAATGTTGATAACAGTAATATCAACACGGGCAATACCAACACCGGCGGTACGAATACCGGCACGATGAACCATGACGGTATGAGCACTGACGAAGTTCACAAAAACTCAATGTGTAAAGACGGGAAATGCCCGGACCCGAATGACAAAGTGGGCAGCGATGCCAATACCAAAACGGACGGTACTACCCAGTAACCTTCCGTAAGGTAAAAGAGGGAGAGCGAATGCTCTCCTTTTTTATTTAAGCTCTTAAAAACGCTACACTAAAAATAATAATAAATCAGGAACGATACCATGGCGCACTCCCACTCCCATTCCCACTCCACTGGCGATGAAAATGCCAAACGGCTTCTGCTGGCTTTTGGCGTCACTGCCACCTTTATGATTATTGAGGTGACAGGCGGACTGATCTCCGGATCGCTGGCGCTGCTGGCCGATGCCGGGCATATGCTGACCGACGCTGCCGCGCTCCTGTTTGCTCTGCTGGCCGTGCAGTTTGCCCGTCGCCCTCCCAATGCCCGCCACACCTTTGGCTGGCTCAGACTGACCACACTTGCTGCGTTCGTGAATGCGATTGCACTGGTGGTTATTACCATTCTTATCGTCTGGGAGGCGTTTCAGCGCTTTCGTCATCCACAACCGGTAGCCGGAACGACGATGATGGTGATTGCTATTGCCGGGTTGGTCGCCAATATTCTGGCATTCTGGATATTGCACCGCGGCAGCAGCGAAAAAAATCTGAACGTACGGGCCGCGGCGCTTCACGTGCTGGGCGATCTGCTGGGTTCCGTAGGTGCCATCGTCGCCGCGCTGATCATTATGGGTACGGGCTGGACCCCCATCGACCCGATTCTTTCCGTGCTGGTATCGTGCCTTGTATTACGCAGTGCCTGGCGGCTGTTGAAAGAGAGCGTGAATGAACTGCTGGAAGGCGCTCCCACGTCGCTGGATATTGGCGAGCTAAAACGCAATCTGTGTCGTTCCATTCCTGAAGTCCGTAACGTTCACCACGTTCACGTCTGGCTGGTGGGTGAGAAACCGCTTATGACGCTGCACGTTCAGGTTATTCCGCCCCACGATCACGATGCGTTGCTTGAACGTATTCGGCACTTCCTTGAGCATCACTACGAAATTGCGCACTCCACCATCCAGATGGAGTATCAGCCTTGTAACGGGCCAGACTGTCACCTGAACGAGGCGCAGTCCGGCCACTCACACGAGCATCACCATTAGCGGGAAAGCGCGCGAGAGCCACGCTCACGCGCGCTGTTGATCCACATGCGGCTACCGTTCAGGGCAATGACGGTCAGCAGCATATACTCCAACGACATGGCATAAACGCCCTGACGGGCAAAAATCACCACGCTAATCACGTTGATGACCACCCACAGCAGCCAGTTTTCAACGTATTTACGGGTCATCAGGATCATTGCGGCAATCGAAAGCACCATCATGCAGGAATCCCAGAACGGGAAGGCATCAGGCTGAAGCTCAGGCATCGTCACGTTTAATCCCAGACCCGACATGACCGAGACCGCCACGCGCGTCAGGAAGGCAAATACCGGGTCAATAAAGACGGTCATAAAGCCGATTGCCACCACGCAGGCCGCGAGCCAGGCAATGGCTTTTGGCAACGGCAGCCAGCGGATTTGCAGCTCCGCCTCCTGCTGACTGTTTTGCCGCGACCAGGCGTACCAGCCATAGATATTGGCCGCGAAGAAGAACAGCTGCAGAAGCAAGCTGGCGTAGAGCTGGATCTGGAAGAAGATGATCGCAAACAGCGTGACGTTTATCAGCCCGAACGCATAGTTACTGATCTTCTCAAGGCTGGCCAGCCAGATACAGAGTAAACCGGCCAGCGTACCTACCGCTTCAATCCACGACAGGTCATAGCCGCCCGCACCAATCGGGATATGAACCAGGATGTTCTGTGTGCTAAAAAAATCCATTTTTTCTCCGGGGCGTAATAAGTTAAGTACGTAGTGTAGCCGCAAAATCCAGCATACGGTTAAGCGGAATTAACGCGCCTTCGCGCAGGGCGGCGTCTACGTGGATCTCATGCGCTGCGCCCCCGATCTCCAGCCCCTCCGCTATCGCCTTAAGTCCATTCATCGCCATCCACGGGCAGTGCGCGCAGCTTCGACAGGTCGCCCCTTCTCCGGCGGTTGGCGCTTCGAGCAGCTCTTTTTCTGGTACGGCCTGCTGCATTTTATAGAAGATACCGCGATCGGTCGCCACGATGAGCTGCTTGTGCGGCAGGGTTTTTGCCGCGTTTATCAACTGGCTGGTTGAGCCGACGGCGTCCGCCATCTCAACAATCGACTGCGGCGACTCCGGATGCACCAGAATTGCGGCCTGCGGGTATAAGCGTTTCATCCGGGTCAGTGCCTGGGTCTTAAACTCGTCGTGAACGATACAGGCGCCCTGCCAGCACAGTACATCCGCACCGGTCTGTTTTTGTACGTAGTTTCCCAGGTGACGATCGGGCGCCCAGATGATTTTCTCCCCCAGGCTGTCCAGATGTTCAATCAGCTCAACGGCGATACTGGACGTTACTACCCAGTCTGCCCGGGCTTTCACCGCCGCAGACGTATTGGCATAGACCACCACGGTACGGTCAGGGTGGGCATCACAGAAGGCGGTGAACTCATCAATCGGGCAACCGAGGTCAAGAGAACATTCGGCATTCAGCGTAGGCATCAGAATCGTTTTTTCCGGGTTGAGGATTTTTGCCGTTTCACCCATAAAACGAACCCCCGCGACCAGCAGCGTGGAGGCTGAATGCTTAGCACCGAAACGCGCCATCTCCAGGGAGTCTGAGATACAGCCACCCGTCTCTTCCGCCAGCTGCTGAATTTCCGGGTCGGTGTAGTAATGCGCCACCATCACCGCATCACGCTCTTTAAGGAGGCGCTTGATTTTTTCACGATAGAACTGCTTCTCATCCCGGCTTAGCGGAGCTGGCTTCGGCGGGAAGGGATAGATTGCGGTTTCGGGATCAAACATCACACTCATTATGGCTTCTCGTTTTACTGGCTTAACAATATTGCCTTTGTTTTGCATGAGATAACAAAAATAAGGCAATGGTGTTTTATATACTAAACAAGATAGCGAATTTGAGGGGGAATGTCATCGGGAATTGATGCCGGTAGCATTTGTCGGCTGGTGGCTTCGCCTTACCCGACCTACAAGGCACTGGCGAACGACAGATAGCAAAAAGGCGCCTTTAGGGCGCCTTTCTACACTGGTGGGTCGTGCAGGATTCGAACCTGCGACCAATTGATTAAAAGTCAACTGCTC
>OKMP01000204.1_pt1 | contig 12078 bp, 9 predicted proteins | sample 1611241 | NCBI WGS metagenome assembly OKMP01 (sample SAMN04436722, study PRJEB24849) | human gut metagenome | biome: human gut; feature: NICU; material: stool | host: Homo sapiens | place: USA: Saint Louis, MO | collected 2010-10-07
AATGGCGCTGCCAAATTCGGCATGGGCATCAGTTCAGCAATGATTTATTTACGCCAATACAATCCAGTAATCTTAGTTGACATCATGGAAGCTTTACAAAGTGGGCAATTAAAAATAGGTAAGTCGGAAATTGAAGCATGGTTAATGACCCAAGATGTCAAAAAACTTTCAGATGATTTGCTTAAAGAAATGGGAAAGCAACCTCTTACAAAACCAATGATCGATCAGTTCAGCAAAGAAGCGAAGAAAGCAGAAGCGCAAGCGACCAACTAATTAAAACGAGCGATGACGTGTATCACGACATCGCTCTTTCTGCTTTTCGCTACTTAGGCTGTCATTCATTTGAAGAAGTGGATCGGATGACCATGTCTGAATTTGAATTACGAATGATTGCTTTTAATTTAGCAGAAGTAGATGAAGAGCGGAAAAGGCACGAGCTTGCCTACTTAAATGTTAAAGCGCAAGCGACAAACAAAAAAGGAAAACCCGTTTTTGAAAGCTTTAAAAGTTTTTATGATTATGAAAAACGAGTTGCTGAAGTTCTGGCAGCTAACCAGCCACAACGAACAAAATTAAATGAGCGGAAAAAAACGCAACTTGCCACTGTGGCAGAGCGTCTACGCCGCTATCGAGAAGGGAGGAGAGTAGATGGAGAATGACAAAGAAAAAACGCCGTTATCGGAGGCAAAGAAAAGCCTTGCAGGCGTCCAACAAGCATTAAAAAGTATGAGCGGTGAGTATGCCTTATTAAGTGGATATTTAGGGAAAATTAGTGCGGGTGTCAATCAGTCAGCCACGGTCATGAACACATTTAAAACCGTCATGCAACAATCTGGAGAAACAGTGAAAAAAACAGGAGACGAAACAGCAAAGGCAGCAGATCAAATGAACACAGCGTTAACAGATTCTGCTGAACAAGCCGGTGAAGCAGCTAAAAAAGCGGGGAAAGAAACCTCTGATGGCTTTACTAATGCACAAAATAATATGCTGAGCTTTGGGACGGCCATGACTAGTGCCGTTTCCTTACCTATGCTGAATGTTTTAAAAACAGTTATGGGCGTCGGTGCTGGGGTCAGTGGCGAATTTCAAGGAATGCAAGGACTGATTATGGCCAGTGCAGGAGGGATTTCTGATTCATTGCAAGGCGAGTTGCAAGGGGCATTGACTCAGATGAATCAATCATTTGAAGCGGCGGCACAAGTGATTCAAAGCGTGATGGCTCCAGGAATGGAAATTTTGGTTCAAGTGGTTATCACAGTCGTCAAAGGCATTACAGCTTTGGTGAATTTATTTATCAAATTACCAAAACCCGTCCAAGTTTTTATTGTTGCCATTATGGGCATTTTAGCCGCCATTGGGCCCATGTTGATTATGGTAACGATGGCTCAGCAAAAATTTCAACAGTTTAGTGCTGGTTTGGCTCTTGTACAAGGAAACATTGGGAAGTTAGGTGGTGGCTTATCAAAACTAAGTGCTAGTTTTAGTGCCTTAGGTGGAGGACCATTAATTTTAATTGTAGCAGCCGTTTTAGCAGCGGTAGCAGCGTTTATTTATTTCTATAAAACCAATGAAACATTTAGAAATAGTATCAATAGCTTAGCTAGTGCCATTCAAGGAGCTGTTTCAGCGGCGTTTGGCAAATTGGTAGGATTGCTACAACAGATCCAGCCGGCCTTTCAGCAAGTAATGGCAGTTTTTAAACAATTTTTTGCAGTAGGCTTAGAGAAAATGGCGACTATTTTTTCAACAATTGGTCGTGTGCTAGCAGGCGTTTTTGCCAGCGGCTTGCAATTAGGTAGTAACTTATTAGGGCAATTCGGTGGCACCTTTGACAAAGCTGGTTTAGCGGTTGGTCTTTTGGTAAAAGTTCTGACAAAGGTTGCACTGGCTGCATTAGGAATTTCTGGGCCGTTTGGTCTAATTATTTCCTTGATTGTTTCATTCGTGACGGCCTGGATGAAAACCGGTGATTTGAGTGCGGGTGGTATTACCCAAGTCTTTGATAATTTAGGTAACACGATTACATCTGTTACAACAATGCTTGCGGCTAATCTACCGAAAGTTATACAACTTTTTACAACAGTCTTAACCAGTATTCTCGGGAAAATAACAGAAGCTATTCCAAGCATCGTCACCGCGTTATCTAGTTTAATTACGTTAATTGTTGGTGCGATCGTTGCCAATTTGCCAGTCTTAATTGAAGCGTCAACACAAATTATTACTACGTTGATTCAGGGGATTACAACAGTCTTACCAATGTTGATAGAAGTTGGTTTGAGCTTATTAATGACTTTAGTTAATGCGATTGTCACCGCCTTGCCAACAATTACAACTGCAGCGATTAATATCATCACTACATTAGTGACAGCTTTTGTCACAGCGTTACCAATGCTAGTTACAGCAGGTGTTTCAATTATCACAGCCTTAGTCAATGCATTTGTTACGATGTTACCGTTGATTTTGACTGCTGGTTTACAAATTTTGATGGCATTAATCACTGGGATTATGACGATTTTACCTCAGTTAATTCAATCAGCGCTGACGATTATTCTAGCGTTAGTGACAGCGTTGATAGGTGCCTTACCACAGATTATCAGCGCAGGTGTCAAATTGTTAATGGCGTTAATTCAAGGAATTATTTCGATTTTACCAACCTTAGTTGCGGCAGCTATTACCTTAATTTTGACATTGGTAAATGCCTTAATTGGTGCCTTGCCACAAATCATCAGCGCAGGCGTCAAATTGCTAATGGCTTTGATCCAAGGGATTATTTCAATTTTACCGCAACTGGTTACTGCAGCAATTACGCTAATTACCGCTTTAATGGGTGCGTTAATCAATGCGTTGCCACAGTTGTTAAGTGCTGGGATTCAACTGATTCAAGCCTTAATTAATGGTGTACTCAGTCTATTGGGTGCCTTGCTGTCCGCAGCAGGAACATTAATCTCACAAATGATCACGAAGATTGGTTCTTATTTTGGTCAACTGTTAGCTTCGGGCGGACAGTTAGTTGAAAATATCAAAAATGGGGTTACCAATGCAGCCGATCAGGTAAAAACTGCCATTGGTTCTGTAATTGAAGGTGCTTGGCAAGCAATCCAAGGTTGGTTTTCAAAATTCACCGATGCCGGTGCGAATATTGTCGGTATGATTGCTGATGGAATTACAGGCGCAATTGGAAAAGCCAAAGAAGCAATCGATGGGGTCGTCAGTAAAATTCGTAACTTTTTACCATTTTCACCAGCAAAAGAAGGTCCCTTATCTGATTTGCATAAATTGAATTTCGGCGGCACGATTGCCACGGGGATTTATGCAGGCGAAACAGCCGTTAGTAGAGCAATGGCTTCTATTTTAGATTTACCGCTGTTAAATGATTTTGCCTTGGACTTAGCTGGTCGAGGAAACTTCACGGCAACGATTGACCATCGTTTAGAAAATGATGCATACAATCGACCATTATTTGTGACAGTAGAGTCAACGTTAGATGGAAAAGTTGTCGCAGCAACTACGGCGCCTTATTTAGCAACAGAGTTACAACGACAACAAGTGAAACAAAATAACCGCTTAGGAAGGAGAGGATAACATGTATAAATTTGTTGATACCAATCAAGCAACTCATTCAACGCCTCTTCCTTCAGAAGCGTTGAATTTTAACGGCCAATTTTTAGAAAAAGTCATCCCTGGCTATCAAACATTATCAGTTTCAGGACGAGAATTAGTTCCAAGCGAAATTGAAAGCTATCAATTAGGGATTCGTGATGGTAAACGTCACGTTTATGCGCGAATTCCAGAACGAGAATTAACAGTCAAATATCGCCTTTCAGCTGTGAATAATGAAGCATTTCGAGATGCATTTAATCATTTAAACGTTGCTTTGTTTACGGAAAAAGACGTTTCTATTTGGTTTAACGATGAACCGGAAATGCTGTGGTTTGGCAGTAAGTCTTCAGTGAGTGATGTACCCGAAGGTGTTAACCAAGTAACAGGCACCTTTACTTTATTGCTTTCTGATCCGTATAAATACACACGGAGTGATGCGACTAGTGTGATGTGGGGTTCGCCAACCATTACATTTCAAGCGAATTACTTAATGGGGAATACAGGCTCAGGTGCAGTTGATTTTCCAATTTTAATTGAAGGCGGGGCTTATTGGGGATCAACCATGATTACCTTTCAAAATCGGGCCTACACGATGGGGGATTTAGGCAAAGAAGTTCGGCCAATTGAAATTTATCCTACGGTCGAAGGATTAAAAGTCAAACCGACCATTATTTTAACAGGAACCGGACGTGGTGTTTGGATTAAAACACGGAACGATACAATTAACTTAGGAGACTTTGATCGTTCGGAAATTATCATTGATACTGAAAATTTTTATCTGACAAAAAATGGTGCACCGATGATTCGACCAATGAACGATTTTTATCTATATCCCAATGAACCGCTGTATATTCAAGCCAAAGATAGCGACTTCCGCTTGACGATTCGCTATCCTAACCGATTTGTGTAGGAGGGTGATTAAATGTTAATGGCGCTGGATTTGAAAAGAACATATACGGCAATTTTGGACAATGCCTATCAAGTCAGTTATGAAAAAATAGAGAACAAAATTGGCAGTTTAGATTTTACCATGCCACTAGATGATCCTAAAAATGAATTTATTGCAGAAATGCAATGGGTGGAACTAACCGACAATGAGAATGAATATATTGGTTTATATCGCGTGATGCCAACCACAATTAAGAAAGATGCGAACAATAATCAAATTCACTACTCTGCCACAGAAGCATTATGTACCTTAGGCGATACTGTCCTATTTGGTTGTCACGAAATTAAAAACAAAACAACGAAAGAGGCCATTCAATTTCTATTGAATAAACAAAAAACAAAGCATTGGGTCCTAAAAAAATGTGATTTTTCAAGGAGATTAACCTATAAATGGGAGAATGAAAATGGGTTAGTTGAGCCTTTATTTAGCATCCCAGCCGATTTCGAAGAGGAATATCTTTGGCAATGGAATACAGAGGTCTATCCTTTTGAACTTTCATTAGTCAAACCGCCAACAGAACCAGTTGCGCGAATTCAAGAAGGTTACAACATGCAAGGATTTGAAATAGAACGTAATCCCAAGATGCTAATCAATCGGATTTATCCATTAGGTTCAGGCGAAGGTGTTAACAAAGTCAATATTCGCTCGGTCAATCAAGGGGTTCCGTATTTAGAGAACAAGGCCGCAATTGACCGCTATGGTTTATTGGAGTCAATTTGGGTGGAACAGCGTTTTTCTGATCCCAAGGCATTAAAGGAAAATGCTTTGCGAATGTTAGAAGAATGGACCAAGCCACAAGTTTCTTGGGTAGTGACTGCAGCTGATTTAATTAAATTAACAGATCAACCTTTGGCAATCGATCGTTTGCGGTTGGGCACGGTTATCATGATTAATACGAATGAATTTGGGAGTGTCAACCTTCGTATTAAAAAAGAAAGCAAAAAAGATGTCTTTGGTGCCCCCCAAGACATTCAGCTAGAGTTGGGAAACCTGCAAGAAACAATTCATAGTACCATGACAGCTTTCAGTCGGAAACAAGAGATTAACGAAACTTACGCACAAGGGGCGACGACACTTTTAAATCGTTCAATACAAGTAGAACTTAACAAGACACAGCCAGTGGAGCTAAATTTATACTTTGACGAGGACATTCTTTATGTAAACACCGCAGAATTAACGTTCAAGGCAACTGCTAAAGGACCTTCGCATTCTGTAACGAACATTGATTTGGTAGTGGATGGTAAAAAATTACCCCAACTATCATTGCAACAACAACGGCTAAACATTTTGAGTTATTTACGAAAAACAACAGATGGAAAAATCGAACGCGGCAATCACACGCTTCAATTTTTCTCTCATCAGCCACTATGGTTGGATGCTTCGGTCATCTGTCGTGTGTATATTCAATCCCAATTGGGTGGCCAGTTTTAATAAAATAATGAAAACTAGAGGAGTGTGACGAAATGTCAGTAGAACATATTGAAGAATTAGATACCCTGAATCAAGGTCGCCTTAAAATCAATGCAATCTTGGATCAGTCGAATGCATCAGCTGAGAAAGTAGATGCTTACCAAGTCCAGTTAACGAATGGAATTTCTGAAGCGAAAAACATCGTAGATGAAGCTGGCAAAGAAGCCGTACAAATTGCCACTGATGCAGGCAATCAAGCAAATGAAACAGCCAACCAAGCGATGAACAATGCCAAAACAGCCATCACGATTGCAGGAAATGCAGTTTCAACGGCAAATAATAATAAACAAGAATTTGATACTTTACGAAATGATTTTGATCAATTAGTAGCAGAAGCGGGTGATAGTAATCCAGAAATTGTCCAAGCACGCACAGATACACAAGGCATCAAACAAGCTACCTTAGCGAATCGTCTTCAAATTGATTTGAATGACCGTATGACAAAAGCAGACGGTATTTCTTTATTGGCTAAGCCAACCACTGTCAAATTGAAGTTAGACTTTAACGGTAAAACGGCCGGCAATACAGCCACCAATGCAAACAGTTATTCCACTGATTTTACGGCTAAAATTCTTAAGAAGCCAACAGACGTTTGGGAGGAAGTTTCCCAAGCGGACTACAATAAAATGGCCAGCCGTGATGATGAGGGCGTGAAAACAGGTTCCACCCAAAGCGGTGTGATTCCGCAACAATTAGCGGCCTTCAATCTCGTTGAAGCCGCTAAAAAATTAATTCCACAAATGTTTGAAACAGTCACAACTGACGAGGCGGTGGCATTTATTCGCCAGAACGTTCAATTTTTTACGATTAATCAACGTGTGAAAGCCGCTGCGCCCAATAATCAAACGATTAAAATCGCTACGTATTTACCAACTACGGATAATTGGGTAACTCAAATCCAAGAATCAGCAAAAGAGTTCAGCGATTTTTCAATTCAAATCAATGATCAGAATTTTATCACAGATGAAGGTTTCATTTATTTAATGAGCTATACAGATTCATCGAATGGGGTAACGCCAGCTAGCTTAGAAGTTGATTACGTGGGGCTTCATATTGGTCTGTCTGTTGATGCCCAAGCGGTTTTAGCGAAGAGTGGTTTTGTTCAAGCAGAGCAACTCAATACCCATGTGGAAAATCAGGATAATCCGCACCAAGTAACCGCTGAACAAGTGGGGCTAGGCAATGTAGAAAATTATGGCTTCGCATCAGACAGCGAAGCAGTCGCGGGAACTTTAACGAGTAAATATATGCACCCGAAAAACGTTGCGGAAGCGATTAAAGGTCAAGCTGTGACACAAACAGGTGATCAAGAGATTGCTGGGGTGAAGAATTTTGTAACTATGCCAACCGTCAATGGTGTGCCTTTGGAATCTTCTAGAATGGCCATTTATGAAGCTAGTGGAGTCGGTGAAGTCGAGGCAAAATATCAGGCGGCCTTTAATAAGGATAATATGAAATTTGTATTAATTAGGGTGGGAAATCGTGTCGATGCATTTGTAAGATGTAATTTGAGTGATCCAACGAAATTGAATAACCACATGCCTAAAGTATTTAACATACCAACTGGGTACAAAATGTCCTCAAAAATAAGTGCTAGTGTCTGGAATATTCCGCTCTCAGTTGCACCTTACGTTTTTCCGTATCCTAATTGTAATGCACTATATGAAATTGGAAATCAAGGGATAATTTTTGCCTCAAGCAGAGCCGGAAATGTTTACCTACAAGGAAGTTGGTACACGGACGATCCGTTTCCGACAAAATAACAAGCTAGTTTAGGAGACTTTTTATGGAACGTTATCTCAACACAATAACAATGCTTTTAAGCATTTTCGGTGGGATTGTCGTACGTTTATTAGGCGGATTAGATCAATTGTTGGATGTCTTCCTCTTTTTAATTATTGTCGATTTCATCACAGGTTGGATTAAGGCAATCGCCACAAAAGAATTGTCCAGTCGGATTGGTATGCTCGGAATTGCGAAAAAAGTGACGATGTTATTTGTGGTTGCTGTAGCGGTTCGTGTTGAAAAAGTTGTGGGGAACAATTTGCCAATTCGGGAAATGGTTCTGATTTTTTACATTGCGAACGAAGGACTTTCTTTTTTTGAAAACATTGCGACCTTTATTCCTATGCCGAAAAAGTTAAAAGAGTTATTTATTCAGTTAAAAAATAAAGATGATTAAGTAGAAGTGGTCGGGACAAACGTAGAACTTTCGGCTGATTGCCGAAGAAATTACTTCTGTCCCGCCATTTATCTGCAGGTTTAAGCCATGAAAGGGAAGTTATTTTGACTTTCCTTTCATGGCTTTTTTTAGAAAGGAGTATGCTATGTTTAAAAAATTAATGATTCAACTTGCTTTAGTGATTGGCTTAAGTTTAACGATTCCGATGACGGCTTGCGCTTACACCATCGAAGCGGATCCAATCAACTTTACTTATTTTACAGGCTCTTCAAGCAATGAATTAATTGTTTTACATGAATCAGGAAACGAGCGGAACCTAGGACCACACAGTTTAGACAATGAAGTGGCCTATATGAAACGAAATTGGTCAAATGCTTATGTCTCATATTTTGTCGGATCTGGTGGACGAGTGAAACAATTAGCTCCTGCTGGCCAAATTCAATATGGCGCAGGTTCTTTAGCTAATCAAAAAGCCTATGCGCAAATCGAATTGGCTCGCACAAATAATGCGGCGACGTTTAAAAAAGATTATGCTGCCTATGTTAATTTGGCCCGTGATTTGGCTCAGAACATTGGTGCTGATTTTTCGCTGGACGATGGAACAGGTTATGGAATAGTCACTCATGATTGGATTACAAAAAATTGGTGGGGAGATCATACAGATCCTTATGGTTATTTAGCGCGTTGGGGGATTAGTAAAGCGCAGTTGGCACAAGATTTACAAACGGGCGTTTCTGAAACAGGTGAGACTGTCATTATTCAGCCTGGTAAACCTAATGCGCCAAAATATCAAGTAGGACAAGCAATTCGTTTCACTTCAATCTATCCAACACCAGATGCTTTAATCAATGAACATCTATCAGCAGAGGCACTTTGGACACAAGTAGGAACAATTACAGCGAAATTACCCGACCGACAAAACCTTTACCGTATTGAAAATAGCGGACATTTGTTAGGTTATGTGAACGACGGCGACATTGCTGAACTTTGGCGCCCGCAAAAGAAGAAATCATTTCTAATTAGTGTGAACGAAGGCATTGTTTTAAGAGCAGGACAACCTAGCCTGTCAGCCCCAATTTATGGTATTTGGCCTAAAAATACTCGCTTTTATTACGATGCGTTTTATATTGCAGATGGGTATGTTTTTATTGGTGGAACAGATACAACAGGCGCGAGAATTTATTTGCCAATCGGACCAAACGATGGCAACGCACAGAATACATGGGGATCATTTACTAGCTAAAAAAAGCCACAAACTCTGATAAAAGCAGAGTTTGTGGCTTTTTTTGCATTTAGCAGAGATTTTGCCAAAGGGAATAAGCAACGGAGACTGCGAAGGTAGGTACTTTTATGCTATAATGACAAAGTTAGTATTATCGGAACTGGAGGAACTATAATGGACGGCATTTTACCGTTATGGAAAGAACGTGGCATGACAAGTCATGACTGCGTATTTAAATTGAGAAAAATTTTACATACCAAAAAAATTGGTCATGGTGGTACGTTAGATCCAGATGTCGAAGGAGTCTTACCCATCTGCGTTGGCAAAGGAACGAAAGTGATCGAATACATGGTAGATTCTGGTAAAACCTATGAAGGTGAAATTACACTTGGATTTGCTACGACAACCGAAGATGTTAGTGGCGAAATTGTTGAAAAAAAACCAGTTACAACACCTCTGTCAACTGAACAAATTGATCAAGCAATGGCCGAAATGACAGGTGAAATCACACAAATCCCACCGATGTTTTCTGCGGTGAAAGTCAATGGTAAACGTTTATATGAATATGCGCGGAATGGGGAAGAAGTTGAACGGCCCCAACGAAAAGCTACGATTTATTCATTTGAACGTACTAGTGAACCAATTTTTAATGAATCCGCTCAAACACAAAGTTGGCGGTTTAAAGTGGTCTGTGGCAAAGGAACCTATGTGCGGACACTATCCGTGGATACTGGCAAAAAATTAGGCTATCCTGTCCATATGTCGGATTTAACGAGAACGGCAAGTGGCGGTTTGCAAGCTGCGCAATGCTTAACGTTAGAAGAAGTAGCCAAACAAATGGCTGCTGAAACAATCGATCAATGCCTGTTGCCCATTGAAACAGCAGTAGAACAATTCCCACGAATTGATTTATCAGATGAATTGTATCAAAAAGTAAAAAATGGCATGCGTTTGCACAAAAAAGAATTAGGAATAAAGGCAATGCCAGAATCCTTAGTTGCCTTATTTTACCAAAATCAAGTGGTTAGTTTATACATGCCACACCCAACGCATGATAAATTATTGAAACCAAGTAAAGTTCTACGGAACAATTAAATAAAAAAGAAGGAAGTTTTTGCACATGCAAGTTATTCAACTACATCATCCCTATGAACCCAATCAAATTCCTAATGAAGAAGTCGTGATGGTCCTAGGCTTTTTTGACGGTGTTCACAAAGGCCACCAAAAAGTAATTGAAACAGGCAAAAAGATTGCGGAGGAAAAAGGCTTGAAGTTAGCTGTGATGACCTTCAACCAACACCCATCAATCGTTTTTCAAAAAGTTTTACCAGAAAATATGAAATATTTAACTAGCTTGGAACAAAAAGAACGCCTAATGGCCAACTTGGGCGTTGATATTTTATATATTGTCGAATTTACTTCAGCGTTTGCTCAATTAAAACCGCAAGATTTTGTCGACCAGTATATCGTTAATTTAAATAGTGCAGTGGCAGTCTCTGGGTTTGATTATACGTATGGTCCTAAAGAAATCGCTGGAGTCAAACAGTTACCAACTTATGCGCAAGGCCGTTTTGAAGTGGTGACAGTACCAAAAGAAGAAATGACTGGTGCCAAAATTAGCTCAACAAGAATTCGCGAAAAAATGGAAGCCGGCGAAATGGAGGAGGTCACGGAGTTGTTAGGATATATTTATGAAACAGAAGGAACAGTTGTCCATGGCGATGCTCGGGGCCGTTTATTGGGTTTCCCGACCGCTAATGTCAAAGTGAAAAGCACCGTGCGCTTACCAAGAATTGGCGTCTATGCTGTGCAAATCGAAGTCGGTGGCAAATGGTATGTTGGCATGGGCTCAATTGGTCATAATGACACCTTTGGAGAAGGCCGCGATTTAACCGTGGAAGTCTATATTTTGGACTTCCATCAAGACATCTATGGTGAGCAAGTGGTGGTTCGTTGGAATCATTATTTACGTGACCAAGTGAAATTCAATGGGGCTGAAGCCTTGATCGACCAATTAAAACAAGATGAACGAGATACGGCTGACTATTTCCAACAATCTGAGGACAAATAATGAAGATTCGTCAAGAAAAACCTGCAGAGTACCAAGCTGTAGAGCGTTTAACATATCAAGCGTTTAAGGAATTAAACTTGACCGAAAACTGGCGTCCCACAGAACATTTTATCGTGCATTTATTAAGAGAAAGTGCCGACTTTATTCCGGAGTTGTCCTTAGTTTCAGAAACTGATCAAGGAAAATTAACGGGTCATATTATGTCTTCAAAAGCCAAACTACAATTACCTGATCATACAGAAAAGGCTGTTTTGACCATTGGGCCGCTAAGTGTCCATCCAGAAGCACAGAACACGGGCGTAGGCTCAGCGTTAATTAAGCATTCTGTGCAGAAGGCCAAAGAATTAGGCATCGGCGGATTGATTATCTTGGGCCATCCAACTTACTATACGAAGTTCGGTTTTGTTTCAGCGACTACTTTTCAGATTACGTTACCGGAAAAAGAAACATCAGAAGCATTATTGGCTTTGGAATTACTGCCAGGTTATTTTGGCACAAGTGGTGGGGAGTGGCATTTTTCAACATGCTTTGCTTATCCAGAAACACACCTTGCAGAATTAGAAGCCTTTGAAGCAGACCTCGGA
>OKMP01000209.1_pt1 | contig 11866 bp, 14 predicted proteins | sample 1611241 | NCBI WGS metagenome assembly OKMP01 (sample SAMN04436722, study PRJEB24849) | human gut metagenome | biome: human gut; feature: NICU; material: stool | host: Homo sapiens | place: USA: Saint Louis, MO | collected 2010-10-07
CACCGAGATCTACACTCTTTCCCTACACGACGCTCTTCCGATCTTTAATTCTCGGTCTCCATCGCCTGTGGTTCGGTGCTGATGACCCCGTTCTGCCTGCTTATTCTGGAGCGTGAAAAAGCGCGCGCCGAGGGCAATAACTCCGGTTCAACGCTTTCCATGCTGCCGGTGCTGATGTGGCGCTCCATTAAAAAACCGATCGTGATGGGCCCGCTGCTGGGTGTGATCCTGTCTGCTATCGGCATCAAAATGCCGGAGCTGGTACTGGCGGCGATTAAACCGCTGGGACTGTCCGCGACCGCTGCGGCGCTGTTCCTGACCGGGGTGATCCTCTCCGCGCGTAAGCTTCAGATCAACACCATGGTGATCACTTCCACTATCGCCAAGCTGCTGATCCAGCCAGCGATTGCCTGGGGTATCGTTTTAATCTTCGGTCTGCACGGCTCCGTGGCGATCACCGCCATCCTGATGATTGCGCTGTCTGCGGGCTTCTTTGGCGTGGTGTTCGGTAACCGCTTTGGCGTGCAGTCGCCGGATGCTGAAGCCGTGCTGCTGTTGAGCTCCATACTGTGTATTCTGTCGCTGCCGCTGTTTATCTCGCTGACTTCAGGAATGTAATTATGACCACAACATTACGCCCACACGACCTCATCTGGCTTACCGCGCGCGACGCCCCGGAAGGGATTACCGAATCCTGGGTAGACGCGGCCTGGCATACCGGGCTGCCGGTAGTGGTGCGGCGTGATGTTGATAATGAAGGCCGTATTCCCGTTGGCGTGCGCGGATTGCGCCGCGACCAGCGGGCGGCCGGATGGGTGAAGCCTGAGAACGTGTTGCGCGTGGTGTCGCCCGAAGAGTTGAGCGTTGCCGCCGACCTGCTGCGTTCGCCGTTTGTCACTCAGCCGCCGGTTCAGGTGGCGCTTCAGCTTGCGCAGCAGTCGTGGCCGTGGACGTGGGGGATAACCGGCAGTACGGGTTATGCGCTGGCGACCGGCATTCCGGTGATCCACGCCGATAGCGATCTCGATCTGCTGATCCGCGCCCCGCGTACCGTTTCCCCTGAGGCGTTTACTGACTGGCAGGCTCAGCTCAGCCGTGCGTTGTGCCGGGTGGATACGCAGGTGGACACGCCCGAGGGCGGATTCGCGCTGGCAGAATGGTTACGCGACGGCAAAACGCTGCTAAAAACGCAATGTGGACCGCGCCTGGTAGCGGATCCATGGCACAGGGAGGAGTAATGAAAATACTGTTTACCTTTCCGGGGCAGGGCACACAGCACGAAGGTATGCTGCAAAACCTGCCGGGAACGGAGCTGGAGCAGGCCCGTGCTGTGCTGGGGGCGGAAGTCGATACCCTGGACAGCGCATCCTCGTTAACCCACACCCGTGCGGTTCAGCTTTCACTGCTGATTGCCGGCGTGGCCTGGGCGCGCGAGCTGGAACGTCGCGGCGTGTCGCCGGATATTGTCAGCGGTCTGTCCATTGGCGCTTATCCTGCGGCGGTTATCGCAGGCTCGCTGGACTTTACGGATGCGCTGAAGCTGGTGGCGCTGCGCGGTGATTTGATGGAGCAGGCGTATCCGCACGGCTACGGCCTGACGGCGATTATGGGGTTGACCCTGCCGCAGGTGGAAAACCTGATTCAGGGGACTGGAACCTATATCGCTAACCTGAACGCCGAAACGCAGATCGTGATTGCCGGAACCGATGACGGTATGGCGCAGGTGGCGGAGCGCGCGCTGGCGAAGGGTGCAAGCAAGGCCAAACGGCTGGCGGTGAGCGTGCCATCGCACTGCGCGCTGCTGGCGGAACCGGCGAAGAAGCTGGCAGCGGCGTTTGAATCGGTCACGCTTTCCCGTCCCCGCTGCGCGTACCTGAGCGGCAGTACCGGACGCGTGCTCTGGCAGCCGGAGAAAATTGCCGACGATCTGGCAATGAACATGGCGCGAACCGTGCGCTGGCAGGAGGCGGTGATTTCCGCTAACGAGCGTGAAGCGCGGCTGGCGATTGAGATGCCGCCGGGAGGCATATTAACCTGCCTGACGCGGCAGGCGGCGTGGGAAGGCGAATCCATTTCGCTGGAGCGCAGCGGGGTGGACGTGGCGGTGCATCTGGCGGGGCGGCTTCGTGCGTGAGTTTTTTTGCCCGGTGACGGCTGCGCCTTACCGGGCCTACGGGTTCGGTTGTATTATTTTGTAGGCCGGGTAAGACGCAACGCGTCGCCACCCGGCAAGGCCTCAGGCTCCGTCCTGCAAACTTCTGGCGTACATCCGCCCTTCCGCGGCCAATGCCCGCAGGCTCGGATCCTGCTCGCGGTTGCGGGCAAAGACGATCGCAATCAGCTGCTGCATCTGGTACGGCTGTGCCAGCTTCAGTAGCTGCACCGAATTTTCGTACACTTTCTTCATCCTGCCCGGCATCAGCGTAAACCCGACCCCCGCCTGCACCAGGCTCAGCATCGAGAAAATATCGTTTACCCGCGTCACAATCTCCGGCTCGAAACCGGCAATATGAAACGCTTCCTGAAACCCGGCGTAAGTGGCGAACCCTTCCGCGAGGGCGACAAACTTCTGATCTTTATAGTCACGCAGATCGGCGGGACCGCTGGTATTCAGCGTGGCAGAGGCCGGTGCGGCAAGGAAAATATCGTCATGGAACAGGGGCAGCACTTCGAGGCTGTTACGGTCGATATCGCTCTCGGAGATAGAGATTAAAATCGCATCCAGCGACCCCTCATCCAGCATATGGAGCAGGGTTTCGTTCGAGCCCATCGTCAGATCCATCTCCAGATCCGGACGGCGCAGCTTCATGCCCATTATCAGGCGCGGCACGGTTTCCAGCGTCAGCGAGTAAAGCGTACCGACGCGCAACCGTCCCTGGCCGATACCGGCAATCTTGCGCGACTCTTCCAGCCCGCGCTCCATCACCTGCATCACCTCCTGACAATACTCCAGCAGCGTCCACGCGGAGGGGAGGGCAATCAGGTTACGCCCTTTGTGAGCAAAGAGCGGGCAGCGGACGTTCTCTTCGAGGGTATGCAGCGCGCGGTGCACGCTGACACCGCTCAGGCCGAGCGTTTCGGCGGTACGTGCGATATTGCCCTTGTCCATGAACGTCATGAAGATGCTGAGCTTACGGAATGTAATCTCGCTCGTGGTATCGAAGCCCATAACCCTCCCGGCGTGTTAGTCGGCTTGCAGCATCGCTTCCAGCTGTTCCTGCGCGTCCAGCCATGCCATTTCGCACTCTTCGAGACTGGATTTGGTTTTCGCCTGCGTTTGCAGACAGTCCGTCAGCTCCGCTTTGCGGCTCTGATCGTACAGTTCGCTTTCGCCCAGCTTCTCTTCGACGGCGGCAAGCGTGGCGTTAAGCTTTTCCATCTCTTTTTCGAGACGGGTAATCTCTTTACGCAGCGGCTGAGTCTGGGTGCGCAGTTCCGCTTCACGGCGCTTCTGGTCTTTACGCGCCTGGGCGCTGTTGGCGTTGTCTTTCGCTGACTCTTCCGGCTGGTTTTCCTGCTTCTGCACGTCCGTCAGCCACTGCTGGTAATCTTCCAGGTCGCCGTCGAACGGTTCCACTTTGCCGCCGTGAACCAGATAGAGATCGTCGGTGGTGGAGCGGATCAGGTGGCGATCGTGCGAAACGACAACCAGCGCCCCTTCGAACTCGATCAGCGCTTCGGTCAGCGCCTGACGCATGTCGAGATCGAGGTGGTTGGTCGGTTCATCGAGCAGCAGCAGGTTTGGACGCTGCCAGACGATCAGCGCCAGCACCAGACGCGCTTTTTCGCCGCCGGAGAAACGCGCTGTATTTTCAGTCACCTTATCGCCCTGGAAGCCAAAGCCGCCGAGGTAGTCGCGCAGCTTCTGCTCCATCTCCTGCGGCGCCAGGCGCGCCAGGTGCTGGATCGGCGATTCATCGGCGCGTAAAAATTCCAGCTGATGCTGGGCGAAGTAGCCAAGCTTGATGCCCTTCGCCAGCCCGATTTCGCCGCTGACCGGGTTAAGCTCGCCCGCCAGCAGCTTGATCAGCGTCGATTTACCGGCGCCGTTACGCCCCAGCAGACCGATGCGTGAACCCGGCACCAGGTTGAGCTTGATAGAGTCGAGAATAATGCGATCGCCATAGCCCGCGCTCACTTTTTCCATCTTCAGCAGCGGGTTCGGCAGGCTCTCCGGCTCGCGGAAGCTGAAGTGGAACGGGTTATCCACGTGCGCGGGGGCGATCATCTCCATGCGTTCCAGCATTTTGACGCGGCTCTGCGCCTGCTTGGCTTTTGACGCCTTGGCCTTGAAGCGATCCACAAAGCTTTGCAGGTGCGCCACGCGCTGTTGCTGGCTTTCATACATCGCCTGCTGCTGGGCGAGGCGCGTCGCGCGCTGGCGCTCGAAAGAGCTGTAGTTGCCGGTGTACTCGAACAGGCTTTGCTGTTCGATATGAATGATTTTATCCACCACCGGGTCGAGGAAGTCGCGGTCGTGGGAGATCAGAATCAGAGTGCCCTGATAGCTCTTGAGCCACTTCTCCAGCCAAATAACCGCATCGAGATCGAGGTGGTTGGTCGGTTCATCGAGCAGCAGGAGGTCAGAGCGGCAGATCAGCGCCTGCGCCAGGTTAAGGCGCATGCGCCAGCCACCCGAGAAATCGCTCACCGGGCGTTCAAGCTGTTCGTTGCTGAAGCCCAGGCCGTGCAGCAGGCTGGAGGCGCGGGAGCGAATGGTCCAGGCGTCGATGGCGTCCAGCTTGCCGTGGACGGTGGCGATGGCGTGGCCGTCGTTGCGCTCGTTGGCGGCGTTGAGCTCCGCTTCGAGCTTGCGGTATTCACGGTCGCCGTCGATAACATAGTCGAGCGCCGGTTCGCTCAGCGCGGGGGTCTCCTGGTTTACCCAGGCGAGCTGCCAGTTGCCCGGGAAGGTAAAGTTCCCGCCATCCGCGCTTATCTCGTTTTTCAGCAGTGCCAGCAGGGTGGATTTACCGCAGCCGTTTTTGCCGACCAGCCCCACTTTCTGGCCCGGGTTGATGGTAGCAGTCGCGTTATCCAGCAGGACGCGCACGCCGCGACGAATTTGTAACGAGGAGAAAACAATCATAGAAGCGCCGTATGTTCCGACTATGTTAATTTGTCATTATGATAATGTAAGGTGTGGGCCAATTTCCCCACCGGGCCGCCATGGTAGCCCAAAACGACAACAATACACAAAAACAGAACCGGGAGGGGAGTGATGTCTCAGACAGCGAAAGTGCTGCTGCTGTATGCCCATCCGGAATCACAGGACTCGGTGGCAAACCGGGTGCTGCTTAAGCCGGCCACACAGCTCAGTAACGTAACGGTGCACGATCTCTACGCGCACTATCCCGATTTCTTTATTGATATTCCTTACGAGCAGGAACTGCTGCGTCAGCACGACGTGATTGTGTTCCAGCATCCGCTTTATACCTATAGCTGTCCGGCGCTGCTGAAAGAGTGGCTGGACCGCGTGCTGAGCCGGGGCTTTTCCAGCGGGGTGGGGGGCAACCAGCTGGCGGGAAAGTACTGGCGGAGTGTCATCACCACCGGTGAGCCGGAAAGCGCTTACCGTCACGACGGGCTGAACCGTTACCCCATGAGCGACATTCTGCGGCCGTTTGAGCTGACGGCGGCGATGTGCCGTATGCACTGGATGAGCCCGATTATTATCTACTGGGCACGGCGGCAGGATCCGAAAGCGCTGGCGAGCCATGCCAGGGCCTATGGCGAATGGCTGGCGTCACCGATTCCGGCGGGAGGACGCTAATGGACGGTTCGAATTTACTCCTCGCCGGGGTGCTGTTTTTGTTTGCCGCCGTCGTCGCGGTCCCCCTTGCCGCGCGTCTCGGCATTGGCGCGGTGCTGGGCTATTTGCTGGCGGGGATAGCCATTGGTCCCTGGGGGCTTGGGTTTATCAGCGATGTGGATGAAATTCTCCACTTCTCCGAGCTGGGCGTGGTGTTCCTGATGTTTATCATCGGGCTTGAGCTTAATCCGTCCAAGCTGTGGCAACTGCGGCAATCTATTTTTGGCGTCGGGGCGGCGCAGGTATTGCTCAGCGCCGCCATTCTGGCGGGCCTGCTGATGCTGACGCAGTTTTCCTGGCAGGCCGCGGTGATTGGCGGGATCGGTCTTGCGATGTCGTCGACGGCGATGGCGCTTCAGCTGATGCGCGACAAAGGGATGAACCGCAACGAGGCGGGGCAACTGGGCTTTTCGGTGCTGCTGTTCCAGGATTTAGCGGTGATCCCGGCGCTGGCGCTGGTGCCGCTGCTGGCAGGCTCCGGAGACGATCATTTCGACTGGATGAAGATCTCCATGAAGGTGCTGGCCTTCGCGGGGATGCTGATCGGCGGACGGTTTTTACTGCGTCCAGTGTTCCGGTTTATTGCGGCATCCGGCGTACGCGAGGTCTTCACCGCCGCAACGCTGCTGCTGGTGCTTGGTTCAGCGCTGTTTATGGATGCGCTGGGGCTGTCGATGGCGCTCGGGACGTTTATCGCCGGGGTGCTGCTTGCGGAAAGCGAGTACCGCCACGAGCTGGAGACCGCCATCGATCCGTTTAAGGGGCTGCTGTTAGGGCTGTTCTTTATCTCGGTGGGTATGGCGCTTAATCTTGGCGTGCTCTATACCCATCTGCTGTGGGTTATTGCGAGTGTCGCCGTGCTGGTGGCGGTCAAAACGCTGGTGCTGTATCTCCTCGCGAGGATTTACGGGCTGCGCAGCTCGGAAAGGATGCAGTTTTCCAGCGTGTTAAGTCAGGGCGGAGAGTTTGCGTTTGTGCTGTTTTCCACTGCGTCGTCACAGAAGCTGTTTAAAGATGACCAGATGGCGCTGCTGCTGGTGACGGTCACGCTGTCGATGATGACCACGCCGCTGCTGATGAAGCTGGTGGACAAACTGCTGTCGCGCCGTCTTAATCCCGCAGACGATGAAGACGAAGCGCCGTGGGTGGAAGATGATAAACCGCAGGTGATCGTCGTGGGCTTTGGCCGCTTCGGACAGGTGATTGGTCGCCTGTTGATGGCAAATAAAATGCGCATTACGGTGCTGGAGCGCGATATCAGCGCCGTCAACCTGATGCGCAAATATGGTTATAAGGTGTACTACGGGGATGCGACGCAGCTTGAGCTGTTGCGCTCGGCGGGCGCAGAGGCTGCGGAGTCAATCGTCATCACCTGTAACGATCCGGAAGACACAATGAAGCTGGTGGAGCTGTGCCAGCAGCATTTCCCGCATCTGCATATTCTGGCGCGTGCGCGCGGACGTGTTGAGGCTCACGAACTTTTGCAGGCGGGTGTGAAACACTTCTCCCGCGAAACCTTCTCCAGCGCGCTGGAGTTGGGGCGCAAGGCGCTGGTTTCGCTGGGTATGCATCCTCACCAGGCGCAACGCGCCCAGATGCATTTCCGCCGGCTGGATATGCGAATGCTGCGTGAACTGATGCCTGTGCACAGCGACACGGCGCAGATCTCCCGCGTGCGGGAAGCGCGTCGCGAACTGGAGGAGATCTTCCAGCGTGAGATGCAACAGGAACGACGCCAGCTCGACGGCTGGGATGAATTTGAATAAAGGGTAACGAAAGATGGCTTTACGTAAACGCTTTATCGCGGGCGCAAAATGCCCGTCCTGCCAGGCGCAAGATACGCTGGCCATGTGGCGGGAGAATAATATCGATATTGTTGAATGTGTTAAGTGCGGTCACCAGATGCGTGAGGCCGACAAAGAAGCCCGCGATCACGTTCGCAAAGAAGAGCAAGTGATCGGCATTTTTCATCCAGACTAGCGATATGCTCTGAGTTTTTTTAAGCTTAAGGGTACACGGGTGCAGAATTCCGCTACAATCTGCGCCAGCAATTTTCCCACGCTCAGGAGATATCATGAAAGTAGCAAAAGACCTGGTGGTCAGCCTGGCCTATCAGGTACGTACAGAAGACGGTGTGTTGGTTGATGAGTCTCCGGTGAGTGCGCCGCTGGACTACCTGCATGGTCACGGTTCCCTGATTTCCGGCCTGGAAACGGCGCTGGAAGGTCATGAAGTTGGCGACAAATTCGACGTTGCTGTCGGCGCGAACGACGCTTACGGTCAGTATGATGACAACCTGGTTCAGCGCGTTCCTAAAGACGTGTTCATGGGCGTTGACGAGTTGCAGGTTGGCATGCGCTTCCTGGCTGAAACTGACCAGGGTCCGGTTCCGGTTGAAATCACAGAAGTTGAAGACGACCACGTTGTGGTTGACGGCAACCACATGCTGGCTGGTCAGAACCTGAAGTTCAACGTAGAAGTTGTTGCTATCCGTGAAGCGACCGAAGAAGAGCTGGCTCATGGCCACGTTCATGGTGCGCACGGTCACGACCATGACCACGATCACGGCCACGACGGCTGCTGCGGTGGTCACGGCCACGATCATGGTCATGACCACGGCCACGGTAAAGGTGGTTGCGGTAACGGCGGCTGCGGCTGCCACTGATTCCGTACTGCGGAAAATAAAAAAGCGGGATAATCCCGCTTTTTTTACGCCTCAATAATGAGGTGGTGGCGTCTCTTCAGCCTGAGAGGCGATGTGCGACGACTGCGTTGCCTTCACTTTTTCAGTAAGAAGTCGCATCAAATCGCGCATTTTTGCCATTTCAAGCTCATGAGCCGTCACGGTCTGGTTCAGTTCTTCGATGGTGATGTCCTGAAAAGCCAGGCGGCTTTCCAGCTCAGCCAGTCTCGCTTCGATCGTTGTATCCTTCATCATTCACCTCGTTTATCTCTCATGCGCCATAATGGACCAGCGGCGGCGAAGTTTATCTGACTTTTTCCTTAAGTACAGTATCCATCTCCCTGACAAGAAACTTATTTAAACAAAAATAGTCTGAAAAGAAGCGACATTCGGGGGAGTCTGTCTGTAGATTTCTTCCACAACGTTTTATAGTACGTCACTCATTTACGTTTAACACTGGGGTGAGAGACCTCAGGTCCTGGAGATATGGATGAAATCACTGTTTAAAGTTACGCTGCTGGCGACCACTATGGCTGTAGCGCTCAATGCGCCGCTGTCTTTCGCTGCTGATACTGCTGCGAAGCCTGCTGCGACTACAGACAGCAAAGCGGCATTCAAGAATGACGACCAGAAATCCGCCTACGCACTTGGCGCGTCTCTGGGTCGTTACATGGAAAACTCTCTGAAAGAACAAGAGAAACTGGGTATCAAACTGGACAAAAACCAGCTGATCGCAGGGGTTCAGGATGCGTTCGGAGACAAGAGCAAACTGTCTGACCAGGAAATCGAGCAGACTCTGCAAGCGTTTGAAGCGCGCGTGAAAGGCGCCGCTCAGACCAAGATGGAAGCAGACGCTAAAGATAACGAAGCGAAAGGCAAAGCCTACCGCGACAAGTTCGCTAAAGAGAAAGGCGTTAAAACGTCTTCTACTGGCCTGATCTATAAAGTTGAGAAAGAAGGTACCGGCGACGCGCCTAAAGACAGCGACACCGTTGTGGTGAACTACAAAGGTACGCTGATCGACGGTAAAGAGTTCGATAACTCTTATACCCGTGGTGAGCCTCTCTCCTTCCGTCTGGATGGTGTGATCCCGGGCTGGACCGAAGGCCTGAAGAACATCAAGAAAGGCGGTAAAATCAAGCTGGTCATCCCACCGGATCTGGCTTACGGCAAAACCGGCGTTCCGGGTATCCCGGCTAACTCTACGCTGGTATTTGATGTAGAACTGCTGGACATCAAACCGGCGCCAAAAGCGGATGCGAAAACAGACGCACCGGCTGACGACAAAGCCGCAGCAGCTAAGAAGTAATGCTGAAAAAAACCGCCGCCTTTACAGGCGGCGGTTTTTTATTGTGGGGCAGATATAATTAACACTGGAAAGCGTTATACACGCTGTATTAATTTAGTTGTCCGTGTAGATAATGAGCCTGCCCTGAAAACCTAACGACAGGCTCCTGAAAAGGAGTGTTTTTTTCATGTCCAGGTCGCTTTTAACCAACGAAACCAGTGAACTTGATTTGCTGGATCAACGTCCATTTGACCAGACCGACTTCGATATTCTGAAATCCTACGAAGCGGTAGTGGACGGGTTAGCGATGCTCATTGGTTCCCACTGCGAAATCGTATTGCATTCCCTGCAAGATCTTAAGTGTTCCGCTATCCGCATTGCGAATGGTGAGCACACTGGCCGTAAAATTGGTTCGCCAATCACCGACCTTGCATTGCGTATGTTGCATGACATGACCGGCGCGGACAGCAGCGTCTCAAAATGCTATTTCACCCGCGCCAAAAGCGGCGTGCTGATGAAATCAGAAACTATCGCGATTCGAAACCGCGAACACCGGGTAATCGGTTTGCTGTGCATCAACATGAACCTTGATGTGCCATTCTCGCAAATCATGAGCACCTTCATCCCGCCAGAAACGCCGGACGTGGGCTCATCGGTGAACTTTGCCTCTTCTGTTGAGGATCTCGTGACACAGACGCTGGAGTTCACCATTGAAGAGGTGAATGCCGATCGCAACGTATCCAACAACGCCAAGAATCGTCAGATCGTCCTGAACCTCTATGAGAAAGGGATTTTTGATATCAAAGATGCCATCAACCAGGTGGCCGATCGCCTGAATATCTCCAAACACACGGTTTACCTCTATATTCGCCAGTTCAAAAGCGGCGACTTCCTGGGGCAAGACAAGTAATGCGTTTTGCGTTAATGGTGACGGGCCCGGCGTACGGTACCCAGCAGGCCAGCAGCGCGCTACAGTTTGCCCATGCGCTGCTTGATGCCGGTCATGAACTGGCAAGCGTCTTCTTCTATCGTGAAGGGGTCTATAACGCGAACCAGTTTACGTCCCCGGCGAGCGATGAGTTTGACCTTGTGCGCGCCTGGCAAAAATTAAACGAAACGCAGGGCGTCGACCTGCATATCTGCGTCGCGGCGGCACTGCGTCGCGGCGTGACGGATGCGACTGAAGCCGAACGCCTTGGTCTGGCGGGGGCTAACCTGCAACCGGGCTTTTCGCTCAGCGGATTAGGCGCATTAGCACAGGCGGCGTTGACCTGCGACAGAGTGGTGCAATTTTGATGAAGCGCGTAGCGTTTGTTTTTACTTCTGCCCCGCATGGCAGCGCTTCAGGCCGGGAAGGGCTGGATGCATTGCTCGCGACCTCGGCTTTAACCGAAGATATTGGCGTCTTCTTTTTAGGCGATGGCGTATTCCAGCTTCTGGCAGGCCAACAACCGCAGGCTATTCTTGCGCGCGACTACATTGCGACCTTTAAAGTTCTGCCGCTCTATGACATTGAAACCTTCTATGTGTGCGCCGACTCGCTGGCCGCTCGTGGGTTAAATGAGAAAATACCGTTCGTGCTGGACGTGACGATCCTGACATCTTCTGCGCTGCGCGAACAACTTTCTCACTACGATACCGTTCTGACTTTCTGAGGCTATCATGCTCCATACCCTGAGCCGTTCACCGTGGCAATGCGATATCGACACGTTACTGAGCATGCTGCGCGAAGGCGATGATCTGCTGCTGATTCAGGATGGTGTGCTCGCGGCGCTTGATGGCAGCCGTTTTGTTGAAATCCTCGCTAATGCCCCCATAACAGTCTCTGCGCTTAAAGAGGATCTGGATGCGCGGGGTCTTTCTGGTCAAATTTCAGCCAAAATTGACGTGGTTGGCTATACTGATTTCGTCAATCTTACTGTGACGCACGCCAGTCAAATGAACTGGTGATTTGAGATCGCTGTATATTTCTTGACACCTTTTCGACGTAGCCCTAAAATTTCGCGTCCTCATATTGTATGAGGTCGTTTTATTACGTGTTTACGAAGCAAAAGCTAAAACCAGGAGCTATTTAATGGCAACA